>Ga0226835_1000697_pt1 | contig 29195 bp, 22 predicted proteins | sample LAC_MetaG_1_FD_163627 | JGI IMG/M metagenome (GOLD analysis project Ga0226835, IMG submission 163627) | Anaerobic ammonium oxidizing microbial communities from anammox membrane bioreactor (MBR) in UC Berkley, California, United States -... | ecosystem: Engineered > Bioreactor > Anaerobic >...
GCCGTCGACCCGCCCCGGCAGGTCCACGCCCAGGATGTCGGCCACGGTGGGGAGGACGTCGATGGTCTGGGCGTTGCGGTCGTCGATCGCGCCCCGGGTCTGCCCGGGGGCCTTGATGAACAGCGGGCTGAAGGCGACGTCGGTGAGCGTCTCGCGCGTGAAGCCGCGCATCTTCGCGTGGGCCCGGAACGCCGCCCCGTGGTCGGACGTGACCACGATCAGCGTGTCGGCGTAGGCGCCCGTCCGGCGCAGGGCGGCCGTCAGCTCGCCCAGGTAGCGGTCGGCGAGCTGGGTCTGCAACAGGTGGCGCTGGCGCCCGATGCGGGCCGCGTCGGGGGTGAGCCACCCGAAGAAGAACCCGTCGCGCTCCTGGTCGTAGCGCTTGCCGTCCGGCAGGTACTCGAGGGGGGTGTGGGGCAGCACGATGTGGGCGAAGTCGAACCGGGCCGGCCGGCGCGGCCCCGCCGCGACCCGGTCGGCGAAGCGGCGGAAGTCCTCGTCGCGGCTGCGCAGCACGAGGTCGTCGTCGATCTCGAAGGCGTCCCTCCCACCCGCCTCCGGGCCCGACGCACGGTCGCGCCACACGCGCCAGGCCTGGTTCAGCAGGGAGCGGGTGGTGTGCGCCACCGACCCCGTGGGCGCCGAACCGCAGACGTCGACGGGGCAGAGGCGGGTGAGCGGCTCCAGGGCGTTGACCGGGCCGCCGCCCAGGAGGGTGAACGCGTTGCGGGGGTACCGGTCGAGGGTCGGCGGGACCTCCCCGTCGGGCGGGTAGAGGCCCGTCAGCAGGGCGGGCACCGCCCACGCGGTGAACGCGCTGACGGTGGTGTTGTTCCGGTACCAGGTCGCGTCGCGGGCGAGGGCGGCGAAGTGGGGGAAGAGCTGGGCGTCGATCGCTCCCTTGCCGTCGAGCAGGGATGCGGTGGGGAGCTCGTCGAAGACGACCCACAGGACGGGCGCGCCGTCGCCGCGTGGTGCCGGCGCCGACGACGTGGCCGACGGCCGGAGGAGCGACGCGACGGGGGATGCGGCCAGGAACAGGACGAGGAACACGGCGCTACCCGCCGATGCGAAGCGCAGGAACGTCCGGGTCGGGGCGACCCGGAGGTAGAGCGCGGCGAAGCCGAGCGCGAGCGTGAGGCTCGCACCCCAGCCGGCGGGGCGCGGCCAGCCGGTGGCGCGGGTGATCTCGGTGTGGGCGAAGACCAGCAGCCATCCGCCGAGCACCCCGACCTGGGCCGCGTGGCGGACCGCCGGGCCGGCCGGCCGGGTCAGCGCCGCGGCCGCCCACGACGCCCCGGCCGGCAGCAGGATGACGGTGAGGGCGAAGGCGACGATCCCGGCCCGGCCGGCACCGGCGGCGATGAACGTGGCCGGGTCGCGGCCGAACACGTCGAGGACGGGCTGGGCGAACGCGAAGCCGCTGACGGCGAGGATCTCGAGGAAGTAGGAGCCCTCGGTCCGGGCCCACGCGGCCGGCCCGCCCGAGGCGGCATGCTCCGGGGTGGGAGCGTCGACCGCGGCCACGGGCAGGGCCCTCAGGAGGGGTCGGGTGCCGTCCGGCCGGTCACCGGGGGGTGGCGAGGAACAGCGTGCGGGTGCCGCTCGGGAGGAGCTCGCGCTTGTCGAGGGAGAACTGCTCGCCCAGGAGCTTCTCGAACGCGTCGAGCCGGTAGTCGTCGAAGAGGCCGGCCGGCTTGTTGGCCAGCAGGCGCTTGGTCATGGGGTCGTCGCGGTCGACGAACTCCACCACCGCCGGGGCGTCGAAGGAGCGCAACCAGCCCACGACCTCGGGGAGCGGGACGTTGGCCGAGATCGCGAGGTGGTGGACGAGGGCCAGGCTGAACACGAGGTCGGGCCGGACCCGCTCGGGGAACGGGGCCCGCTCCCGGTTCCGCCAGCCGATGCCGGGGGACGGGTCGACGAGGTCCATCACCAGCGGCAGGACGTTCCCCGGCCCGCCGGCGAGGAGGCGCCGGGCGAACGCGTCGATGGTGGGCTCGTCGGCGTCGACGGCGATCACCTGCTGCGCGTGGCGGGCGGCGATGAGCGAGTACTCGCCGTCGTTGGCCCCGAGGTCGAGGACGGTCCCGGGAGCCATGGCCCCGGCCACGCCGTCGACGAAGGCCTGCTTGGCCGAGGCGTCGGCGTCGGAGTAGGAGCAGGTCTCGCGGTAGTCGGACCAGGTGGAGCCGCGCTTCTTGACGTCGAGCTTGTTGACGAGCTTCAGGAGCTTGCCGGCGGTCGCCTTGGCCAGCTCGAGGCCGAACCCGGCCTGCTTGAGCTGGGACTTGACCTGTTCGGTGCTGGTGGTCACCTTCTTCTCGAGCACCGAGTGCAGGTAGACGTTGCGGAACACGCCCTTCTTGAAGCGGCGGAGCCCGCCGAACATGCCCCGCACGTCGCCGGGCTCCAGGCCGTTGACGCTGCCTCGTAGGTAGCTCTGGTACGCGATGCCCAGGTGGGCCTGGATCATCAGGGGGAACAGGAGCGTCTGGCAGAACTGGCGGTAGCCGGGCCACGGCCCCTTCGCGGGCTCGAACGAGCCGAGGTCGATGAAGGTGGGGGTGACCCCCCGGAACTGGACGTTGTAGGCGTAGCCGTCCTTCATCGAGATCCCCTCGCCCAGCGCGGCGAGGAGGACCTCGAGGTGCAGCACGGCCGCCTGCTTGAGGAGCGCGAAGGGCCACTCGAACGGGTAGCTGATGACGGGGATCCGCTCGTGCTCGATCACCGCCGCCCACGGAGTGCCGCGGGGTGAGAGCGGGGCGTCGCCCTCGTACGGGGTGGTGCGGACCACCTTGCCCGAGGCGATGAGCTCCCCGAGGAACCTGGTCGCCGCCAAGCGGTCCCAGTCGGCCTTGCCCTGCTCGGACAGGCCGCGCAGCACCCGGCCGTCCTGGTAGAAGACCGCGGTGTCGGGGTCGCGGAACGACGCCGGCTCGGCGGTGGTCATGCGGGGGAGGCTCCCGGGCTCAGGTGGTGGGCGAGGTGCCGGCGTCGGCGAGGTTGTCGGTGCCCTCCTCGGCGGCCGCGAGGGCTTCCTTCTCGGCCCGGTACTCCGCCCGGGCCTTGGAGGAGAACAGCATCTTGACGCGGCGGAGGCCCATACGGAAGAAGACGGCGACGGCCGCGAACCCGGCGACGGCCGCCGAGGCGACGATGCTCCCGGTGCCGGCGTCGAGGTAACCGAGTACTCGCATGGGCAGGGCCCCCTGGGTGGTCGGGCCGTGCGTCCGGCACGGCCGTATACCGGATGTCAGATCTCGGAGTGTACCGAGCCAGCACGGCGGCGAACACGACGGCCCCCGGCGCCCGGCTCCCACACACTATCGCGCCGGCCCCCGGGAACCGGGACCGGCGGGGGTCGGGCTCACCCCAGCACCTCGGGGTTCACCAGGTGTTCGGGCCGGTCACCCGCCAGGAGCCGGGTCAGGTCGCCGGCGATGACGCGGGAGTGGTTGGCCTCGGTGTCGTAGGTGGCGCCGCCGATGTGCGGGGTGAGGACCACCTGCGGCATCGAGCAGAGCGGGTGGCCGGGATCGAGTTGCTCGCCGGGGAAGTGGTCGAGGCCCGCCCCGCCCAGGTGGCCCGACTCCAGCGCCTCGACCAGGGCGTCCATGTCGTGGAGGGCCGCCCGGGCCGAGTTGAGGAACACCGCCCCCGGCTTCATCCGGGCGAACCGTGCCGCGGAGATGAGCCCGGTCGTCTCCGGGGTGACGGCGGCGTGGAGCGACACGACGTCGGCCTCGGCGAGCAGGTCGTCGAGGCCGTGGGTGGCGTCGGCGGCGTACGGGTCCGAGGTGATCACCCGCATGCCGAGGCTCTGGAGGCGCCAGGAGAGGGCCCGGCCCACCGAGCCGAGGCCCACGATCCCGGCCGTGCGGCCCGTGAGCTCCCAGCCCCGGAAGCGCTGGTAGGGGATGGTCCCGTCGCGGTAGATCTCGCCGGCGCGCACGTCGGCGTCGGCCCGCACGATCCCCCGGGTGACCGCCAGGAGCAGTCCCAGGGTCAGCTCGGCCACCGCATCCGCGTTGCGCCCGGGAGCGTGGAGGACGGGTATGCCGGCCGCGGTGGCCGCCGCCACGTCGACGTTGTCGGGGGCCCCGCGGCACGACGCCACCGCCTTCAGCGGCCGCTCGAGGACGGGGCCGGCCACGACGTCGGCCTCGACCACGAGGAGCGTGGCTCCCTCCGCGTCGATGCGGGCCGCGAGCCCGTCGGCGTCGTACATGCGGAGCGGCCGCGCGTCGATCCACGGATCGAGCACCACCTCGGCGATCTCCCGGAGCGTCTCGAGCCCGGGGCCCCGGAACGGGGCCGTGACCAGCGCGGTCGGCCTGTCGGCCATCGGACCTCCCTGTGTCCGGTCAGGGCGCGCCCGCGGGCGGGGTCGCCCCGGCGGCCTTGGGTGGGTGGCCCACCACCCGCGCGAGCGGGGTGGCGGTGCCGGCCGCGCCGAGCACCTCGATGTGCCCGGCGTCGACGTGAGACGGATGGTCGGCACCGCAGGCGCGGCTGAGCCACAGCAGCTCGCGTCGGAGGCCGATGAGGTAGTGCGCGGCCCGCACCGACTTCAGGGTCGGGTCGAGGCCGCGCTGGCGCCACCGGGAGTTGGTGGTCACCCCGGTCGGGCAGCGGTTGGTGTGGCAGCGCATCGCCTGGATGCACCCGATCGAGAGCATCGCCTCCCGCCCCACGTTGACGGCGTCGCAGCCCAGCGCGAACGCGGCCAGCGCGCGCTCGGGCAGCCCGAGGCGTCCCGACCCGACGAAGACCACGTCATCTGCGACGCCGGCCTCCTCGAAGGCCCGGCGCACGCGGGGGAACCCCACCAGGAACGGCAGGCCGACGTGGTCGGTGAAGGTCAGCGGCCCCGCTCCCGTACCGCCCTCGCCGCCGTCGACGGTCACGAAGTCGACGCCCCGGTCACCGCCGGCCATCAGGCGGGCCAGGTCCGTGAAGAGCGCGCCGTCGCCGACCGCCGACTTGATGCCCACGGGCAGGCCCGTGTGCTCGGCCAGGAGCTCCACGAAGTCGAGCATCGAGTCGGCGTCGGTGAACTCGCGGTGCGACGCGGGGCTGATGCAGTCGACGCCGGGCGGTACGCCTCTCCACTCGGCGATCTCCGGCGTCACCTTGGCGGCCGGGAGGATGCCGCCGAGCCCCGCCTTGGCACCCTGGCTGAGCTTGATCTCCACGGCGCGGACGGGATGGGCGGCCACGACGTCGCAGAACCGCGACAGGTCGAACCGGCCGCGGGAGTCGCGGCAACCGAAGTAGCCGGTTCCGATCTGCCAGACCAGCTCCCCGCCGTGGGCGTGGAACGGTGTGAGCCCGCCCTCGCCGGTGGTCTGGAGGCAGCCGGCGAGGGCGGCACCGCGGTTGAGGGCTTCCACCGCGCGCTCGCCGAGCGAGCCGTAGCTCATCCCGGAGATGTTCACCACCGACGGCATCCGGAACGCGCGGGCCCGGCCGCGGGCCCGGCCGAGGACCTTCTCGCAGGCGATGGCGTGGTCGGGGTCGTAGGCCGCGTCACCGGGCCGGGGCTGTTCGAGCGGGAAGGCGGTCTGCTTGACGATGAGGTGGCCGGGGCTGAGGTCGAGGTCGTTGTCGCTGCCGAAGGACACCGAGGGGTCGACCTGCTTGGCGGTCGTGTAGATCCAGCGGCGCTGGTCGCGGCTGAAGGGGCGGTCGCCGTCGTTGTCGGTGATGATGTACTGGCGCAGCTCGGGCCCGATCCCCTCGAGCCAGTAGCGCAGGTGGCCGACGACGGGGTAGTTGCGGAGGACCGCGTGCTCGCGCTGGAGGACGTCGTGCACGGCCAGGCCGACCAGCGACGCGGCGATGGCCGCGAGCACCCACACCCACCAGGTCACGGGCGGAGTCTAGGAACCGTCCCGGCACGGGCGGCCCCACGGTGCGGCCGGACGCCCGGCGCGGGGGGTGAGGCGGTCGCCGCGGTCGGTCACCGGCCGCGTTCCCGGGCGGGAGCACCTCCTTGCAGGAAACAACTGATGTTGATAAGCTCGTCGTGTCATGAAGGGCACGGCCGAGCTGACGACGATGTTCCGGGAGCGGGGCCTGCGGGTCACCCCTCAGCGCCAGGCCGTCTTCGGCCTGCTCCAGGGCAACCGCTCGCACCCGACCGTCGACGCCCTCTACGACGCCGCCCGCCGGTCGATGCCCACGATCTCGAGGCGGACCGTGTACCAGACGGTCCACGATCTCGAGGCCATGGGTGAGGTGGAGCTCCTCGACGTCGGCACCGGGAGCCTGCGCGTCGACCCGAACGTCGAGACCGAGCACCACCACCTCGTCTGCCGCGCCTGCGGAGAGGTCCGCGACGTCGCCGCCCACCGACCGCCGGTGCCGTCGCGGGCCGAGGCGGGGTTCACAGTCACTTCTGTCGACGTGATCTTCCGAGGCCTCTGCGAGCGCTGCTCGCGGTCGTCGCGCCGGCGCCGCTGATCCGAGCCCCACCGACCGTCCCCGTCCCCGACCGTTCCCGAGTCCCGACCGCCTTCCACCCACAAGGAGCGACCATGTCACTGAAGGGCACCAAGACCCACGAGAACCTCAAGACCGCGTTCGCGGGTGAGAGCCAGGCCAACCGTCGCTACCTCTGGTTCGCCCAGAAGGCCGACGTGGAGGGCTACCCCGACGTCGCGGCCCTCTTCCGTTCGGTGGCCGAGGGCGAGACCGGCCACGCCAACGGGCACTTCGACTTCCTGGCCGAGGTCGGTGACCCGGTCACCGACGAGCCCGTGGGCCCGACCGCCGACAACCTCAAGTCGGCCATCGCCGGCGAGACCTACGAGTACACCGAGATGTACCCCGGCTTCGCCCGCACCGCTCGCGACGAGGGCCTCGAGGAGGTCGCCGAGTGGCTCGAGACGCTCGCCCGCGCCGAGAAGAGCCACGCCGGCCGCTTCACCGAAGGTCTCGCGAGCCTCGGCTGAGTGCCGGCGCGCCGGGCCGGGCTCCCGCGAGTGCCCGGCCCGGCCCGCTCGGCTCCGGACCCGAGGAGGCCGGCGTGCGCAAGCTGACCCTGGGCGACATCGCCGATCTGCGGGCGTACGAGCGCGAGCGCGAGGAGTTCCGGCGCCGCATCATCGACATGAAGAAGCGCCGCCGGGTCCGCCTGGGCGACTACCTGACCGTCGTGTTCGAGAACACCGACACGATGCGGTTCCAGGTGCAGGAGATGGCCCGGGTCGAGAAGATGATCACCGACGAGGCCATCGCCCACGAGGTCGCGACCTACAACGAGCTGATCCCCGACGACGGCGAGCTCTCGGCCACGCTGCTCGTGGAGCTGACCAGCGAGGCCCTGCTGCGCGAGTGGTTGCCGAAGCTGGTCGGGATCCAGGACCACGTGGTGGTCGCCGTCGCGGGCGTCGACTCGCGTAGCGAGGACCGGGACCCGTCGCGACTCACCCGCGAGGGCGAGATCACGACCACCGTCCACTACGTGAAGTTCACGTTCACGCCGTCGCAGCGCGCCGCCTTCGCCGACGGGCCGGTGCGCATCCGCGTCGACCATCCCGCGTACTCGGCCGAGGTCGAGCTGGACGCCGGTACCCGCCGCGAGCTGGCCGGCGACCTGGTCGCCCCGGCCTGACGGGCCGGGCGGGCGCCGCCGGTCGTCGGGTGCCGGTGCGGCGCGGTGGGGGACGGCCGGTAGCCTGCGGCCCGATGCACGTACCGGTACGGCGGCTCGACGCCGACGCCCCCCTGCCATCACAGGCCCACGACGACGACGCCGGCTACGACCTGTGCGCCGCCCACGACGCCGAGCTCGCGCCCGGCGGGGGCCGGGCACTGGTCCGCACCGGCCTCGCGGTGGCCATACCCCCGGGGTGCGGGGGCTTCGTGCTGCCGCGCTCCGGCCTGGCGCTGCGCCACGGCGTGACCCTGCTCAACACGCCCGGGCTCATCGACCCGCAGTACCGGGGCGAGCTCAAGGTGCTGATGGTCAACACCGACCCGCGCTTGCCCTACGTCGTCCGGCGAGGCGACCGGGTCGCCCAGATCGTGATCCAGCGCGTCGAGTACGTGGAGTGGCAGGTCGTCGACGCCCTCGAGGCGACCGAGCGCGACACGTTCGGCTTCGGCTCGACCGGCCGCTGAGCAGGATCCTGCCCGGGGGCCGAGGGTCAGAGGAGGGAGCGGAGCAGCTCGCGGGTGCGGGCCCGCTCGGTGGCGTCGCCGAACTCCGAGGCGAAGAGCTCGGTGGCCCCGGCCTCGAAGACCCTCTCGATCCCGGCCGTGACGGCCGCCTCGTCGCCCGCGATGGCGAGGTCGGCGGGCCCGTCGACGCCCTCCCGGTCGAGCATGGCGCGATACGACGGGAGGGTTCCGTACACGGCGTAGAGGCGCGCGGCGCGCTCCCGGGCCCCGGCTACGTCGTCGGTCACGCACACCGGCAGGCCCACCGCCACCCGCGGGGCGGGGGCTCCGACCGCGGCCGCGGCGCGGGTGATCGTCGGGACGGTGTGGGCCGCAAGCGTCGCCGGACCGGTCATCCATGTGATGGTGCCGTCGGCGACCCGCCCGGCCAGCTCCAGCATCCGGGTTCCGAGCGCGGCGACCAGCACCGGGCAGGGCAACGGGTCCGGGATCGTGAGCCCGACGTGGGTGGAGATCGTCTCGCCCGCGTACGCGACGTTCCCGTCGCGGATCAGGGGCACGAGCACCGACAGGTAGTCGCGCATGTGACGCAGCGGGTGCTCGAAGGAGAGCCCGAGGAGGCCCTCGATCACCACCTGGTGCGAGAGCCCGACGCCGAGCGTCAACCTCCCGCCGACGGCCCCCTGCACGGTCAGCGCCTGGGCGGCGAGCATCATCGGGTGCCGGGGGTAGGTGGGCACCACCGCGGTGCCGAGGCCGATGCGGGTGGTGGAGCGCCCCGCGACGGCCAGAGCCGTGAGCGTGTCGTACCCGAAGATCTGCTCCATCCAGAACGACGCGAAGCCCTGGTCCTCGGCCTCGGCGATCGCGGCGGCGAGTCCGTCGAGTCCACCCCGCTCCGCGGCGCCGTCGCCGAAGATGCCGATACGCACCGCTTCCCCCTTCCCGCCCGGCCGTGGTCGTGCCGGCGCTCGCCGGAGGCTACCCACCCGCCGGTGCGGGCGACCGGGGACCGCCGGTTTGCTAGGGTCGGGGCCCCACGCGGACGTGGCTCAGTTGGTAGAGCATCACCTTGCCAAGGTGAGGGTCGCGGGTTCGAGTCCCGTCGTCCGCTCCATCGGAACCGCAGGTCAGCCGGGGCGAACGTCCCGGCTGGCTTCGCGTCCGGGCCCCGTCACCGCGTGGAGATCGCACGGACACCCGGTGCTCGACAACCCGGTGCTCGACACCCGATACCGACCCTGCCCACCGACCGTGACGGGTCTCGGCCGCGTGGCCTCGGCCCCGGCGCCGGGGGGCCGGCGCGCGTCGACGGTCGGAGCCCGGGTCAGGACGGCGGGGTGGGGTCGACGCCCGTGGCGGCCCCGGCGAGGAACGCGTCCATGTAGACGGGGTTCCACAGAGGTGTGTGGCCGCCGTCGGGCACGATCTGGAACCAGATCGCCCGCGGCCGCCCCCAAGCGCTCATGGCGGCGCCCATCTCCCGGTAGGCCGAGCCCGCCGGGCTGATGGTGTCGTCGGAGCCGTGGATCACGAGGCCGGGCGGGTCGGCGCCGTCGAGGTGGAGGTTCGGCGACGCGGCGTGGAGCGCATCCTGGTCGACGGCGCCCTCGCAGGGGCCCGGCTCAGCCGGGGGGATGAACCCCCGGGCCAGGGGGTACCACTTCGACCGCTTGGAGAAGTACTCCATGTCCTCCATGCCGGAGACCGCCACCCACCCGGCGACCTTGTACTGCGACCCGTTGCGCAGCCATCCGGACCGGTCGTTCCAGGCGGTGCCCGCGAGCGCCGCCAGCTGGCCGCCCGACGAGTGCCCGAAGACGACCATCTTGGAGGAGCTGATCCCCATGTTGCTCGCGCGCGACCTGATGTAGGCGATGGCGTCCTGCACGTCGCGCGCCGGGGTCGGGAACTGGTCGATGCCGCACGCCGAGAAGCGGTACTGGACGGAGACGATCACCCAGCCCTGGTCCCGGTACGCGGCGACGGGCGCCGGTAGGGGTTCGGCGACGCCGCGGTTCCAACCCCCTCCGTGGACCCAGATGAGCGCGGGACGGCGGCCGGGGAAGGCCCACCCGTTGGGGCGGTACCACGCCAGGCACCGGGTGTCCTGGTCGGGGGCGGGCGGGTACGAGACCGTGAGGGGGCTCTCGGTGCCGTTGCACGCCGCGACGGGCGATCCCGATCCGTAGTAGGCGGTCCCGGAGCGGGGTGGCGTCGTCTCGGTCCCCAGGCCGGTGGTGATCGCGCTGTTGGACGGCACCCACACGCCGCCGACGCGGGTGGAGTCGACGGGAGCGGAGTGGGAACCGATCCCGAACCCGTGAAGACCGCCGTAGGCGTCGAGGACGTACCCGCCGGTTCCGTCGGGTAGCACGGTGATGTCGCGGGCGATGTCCCAGCCCGGCCAGTTCGGCGCACTGGTCACCGCCGGCGCGCCGCCGATCGGGTGGATCCCGCCGTAGGCGTCGAGCAGGTAGGCGCCTCCGCCGGGGGCGAGCGCCAGGCCGCGGGCGATGTCCCAGCCGCTCCAGTACGGCCCGCCGGTGAGGGGGGGTGCGCCGCCGAGGCGGTGGATCCCGCCGTACCCGTCGAGGACGTAGGCGCCTCCGCCGGGGGCGAGCGCCAGGCCGCGGGCGATGTCCCAGCCGCTCCAGTACGGCCCGCCGGTGAGGGGGGGTGCGCCGCCGAGGGGATGGATCCCGCCGTACCCGTCGAGGACGTAGCCGCCCTGACCGCCGGAGGTGAGGGCGAGGGAGCGGGCGATGTCCTCCTCGCCGAGGTCCGGCGCGCCCGACGGCACCGGCGCGGCGCCGTAGGCGCGCAGCGTCCCGTAGCCGTCGAGGACGACACCGGAGTTGGCCGAGGTCGCGACCACGCCGCGCGCCACCGCGGACTCGGCCCAGTAGGGGTTCCCGAGCGGGGCGATCGTCCCGGTGGGGACGACGCAGGCCGAGAGGAGGATCACCGCGGCCGCGGCCCCGAGCGCGCCGACCCGGGTGCTCGCGGCCTTCCGTCCGTGGTTCCCCGCCCGCCCGTCCCGCGAGAGGCGAGGTCCGCCGGCCCGGGCGGCGGACCGGTGCCGGCGCATCCGTCGCATCCGCTCAATCTAGCGCAAGTCGGACCCGCCGCCTCAGTCGGACGGGGCGGTGCCGGTGTCGCGGGACCGGCCGGGTCCGGCGGTACCGTTCCCGCCGTGCCGGCGAACGCGAGGTGGTTCCCAGGTCGGTCGACCTCGGCGCGGCTCGCGCTGTCGCTGGCCGTCGCGGCGGCCACGCTCCTCGTGCCGGCCCTCGGGGCCACCACGCCGGCCGGGGCGGCCGACACGCCGGCCGCCGAGGGCGTGGCGTCGCCGTTCGAGTCGATACGGCGCTTCGACGTCGAGGCGACGGTCCGGCCCGACGGCTCCCTGCTCGTGGCCGAGACCATCGACTACGACTTCGGGACCAACCACAAGCACGGCATCTACCGAGACATCCCGGTGCGGGTGCGCTACGACGATCGCTACGACCGGCTGTACCCGATCGACATGGTCTCGGTCGACGCCGGTGCCGGGACCCCGCACGACGTCAAGAGGGAATCGGCGCCCGAGGGGCGGACGCGCCTGCGCATCGGCGACCCCGATCGCACGGTCACGGGCCGCCACGTGTACCGGATCCGCTACCGGGTGCGGGGCGCGCTCAACGGGTTCGAGGACCACGACGAACTGGTCTGGAACGCCGTCGGCACCGACTGGACGGTTCCCATCGACGCCGTCTCGGTGACGGTGCACGCGCCCGCGGCGATCCGGCGGGTCGCCTGCAGCGCCGGGCCGTTCGGGTCGGTGCTGCCCTGCGACTCCGCGACCGCCGAGGGGCGCACGGCGCACTTCGCCGATGGGCGGTTCGGCCCGGGCGAGAACCTGACGTTCACGATCGGCCTGCCCAAGGGAGCCGTGCCCGATCCCCGGCCGATCCTCGAGGAGCGCTTCAGCCTCGACCGTGCGTTCTCGCGCACCCCCGCTTCGATCGGGACGGCCGCGGCCCTTCTCGTCGGGGTCCTCGGCGGACTCGCCATGCTCCTGCGCAGGGTCGGGCGTGACCGCCGGTACGTCGGGTCGCCGGTCGACGTCGCCTTCGGCAACGCCGACGGCCGCGAGGAGCTCGTGCCGGTGGGCGAACGCACGGTCGTACCGGTGGAGTACGTACCACCCGACGGGCTGAGGCCCGGGCACCTGGGTGTGCTCCAGGACCTGCGGGCCGACTCCATCGACGTCACCGCCACGATCGTCGACCTGGCCGTCCGTGGTCACCTCCGGATCGAGGAGATCGAGAAGAAGGGCTGGTTCGGCAAGGCCGACTGGAACCTGGTCCGCCTCTCGCCGGCCGACCCCGACCCGCCGCTCTCGACCTGGGAGCGGATCCTCCTCGACCGGCTGTTCAAGCACGCCGTCGGCGCCTCCGGTCCGCAGTCGTCGTGGGACGTCCCCGAGGGCGCGACGCGGGCCGTCACCGGTGCCTCCCCCACCTCCTCCGCGTCCGGGCCGTCGATCAAGCTCTCCGAGCTTCGCAACAAGTTCGCGGCGAGCATGGTCGCGGTCCAGGACGCGCTCTACGACGACGTCGCCGCCCGAGGCTGGTTCGCCGGCCGGCCCGACCGCGTCCACCGGCGCTGGTCCTTGATCGGCGCCGCGGTCCTGGTGGGCGGCGGCGGAGCCGTCTACGCCGCGGCGCGCGGCACCCACTTCGCCCTCGCGCTCCTGCCCCTGCCCCTCGCGGGACTCCTGCTGATGGGTGTGGCGCGCTGGATGCCGCGGCGGACGGCCCGGGGCACCGCGGTCCTGCGCCGGGCCCAGGGCTTCCGGCGGTTCATCGAGGAGTCGGAGAAGGAGCGGGCCCGCTTCGCCGAGAAGGAGAACCTCTTCTCGGAGTACCTGCCCTACGCCGTCGTGTTCGGCGCCACCGAGAAGTGGGCCCGGGCGTTCTCCGGTCTCGCCGGCGCTCCTCCCGACACCTCGGCGTGGTACGTGTCGAACCACCCCTTCGCCCCCGGCACCTTCGGTCAGAGCGTCGAGCACTTCGCGGTGACCAGCGTCGGGACGCTCACCTCGAAGCCGGCCTCCTCGGGTGGGAGCGGATTCTCCGGCGGAGGCTCGTCGGGTGGGGGCGGCGGGGGAGGAGGCGGCGGCTCCTGGTGACGCCGTCCCGGCCTACGAGCCGGAGCGCTCCCCCAGAGCCGCGGCCGCGGCGGTTCCCGATCGGATGCAGGCGGGCACGCCCACACCGGCCAGCGCGGCGCCGGCCAGCACGATGCCCCGAGCGCGTTCGGCGAGGTCCGCGTTCGCGGAGCGGATCCGCGCCGCGTGGCCGACGCCGTACTGGGGGAACGCCCCCGGCCAGCGGCCGACCCGCACCGCGCGGGGCGGGCCCGAGACCCCGCTGGTCGACCCGAGCTCGGTCACGACCGCATCGGTGAGGTCGGCGTCGTCGAGGTCGTCGATCCGCCGGTCGTCGATCCGGCCCGCCGACGCCCGCAGCAGGACCGTACCGTCACCGCACCCGGGGGCCAGGTGGGGCCACTTCGACGAGGACCACGAGCAGGCCGTCGTCAGCAGCCCGGCCCGGCGGGGCACCAGGAACCCGCTGCCCGGAAGCGGAAGGGCGACGTCGGGCGGGTCGAAGGCCAGGGTGACCAGCGCGACCGACGCGTGCTCGATGCCGCCGAGCACCTCGGCGGCCGCGGGGGCGACACCCGTGAGGAGGCGGGCGGCGGCCGGCGCGGGGGTGGCGATCACGACCGCATCCACCTCGAGGGTCCGCTCCGGGGTCGGCACGGCACCGGCCCCGCGGATCCCGACCCGCCAGCCGGCCCGGGCCGACACCGGCTCGATGGTCACGACCGTGGCCGGGACGAGCAGCTCGACGCCGCGCGCCGACAGGTCGGCGGCCACCGCGTCGGCCAGGTGTCCCATGCCGAGGCGGGGGGTGAGGAACATGGGGCCGCTCCCGGCCGTGGCGGCCCGGGCCCGCAGCGCCGCGGCGGCCCGGATCAGGCTCGGCTCGCCGGAGCGGGCGGCGGCGTCGAGCTGGGGCGCCGCCGTGGCCAGGCTGAGGTGGTCGGTGTGGCCGGCGTTGATGCCTCCGACGAGCGGGTCGACGAGGCGCGTGAGCACCTCGTCGCCCAGGCGGGCCCGGACCAGCTCCCCGATCGACATGTCGTCGGCGAGGGGCGGGCCGGCGGGGGCGTGGAGGTCGTCCGCCGCCCGGGCCAGCCCGGCCGCGGTGCAGATGCCCGTGGCGGCGAGGGCGTCGAGGTCGGTGGGCACGCCGAGGAGCTGCTCGGATGGGATCCGGAGGAGGTCGCCGGCGTCGCCGAGGAGGTACGCCGGGACCTCGGCGGGGGCGACCAGGGCGTCGCCGAGCCCGACGTCGAGGGCCAGCTCCGTGGCTCCCGGGACCCGGGCCAGGAACGTGTCGGCACCCTCGTCGACGGGGCGGCCCGCGAAGGGCGAGGTCCGGAGCTTGCCGCCGAGGCGCTCCGCCTCGACGACGGTCACCGATGCCCCGCCTATCGCGAGGGCCCGCGCCGCGGCCAGGCCGGCGATCCCGCCTCCGGCGACCAGGACGCGCCCGGTCACGCGCCGGGTCACGTGCCCGCCCCGTCGGCGGTCCGGGCCACGAGGCGGGCCAGGGCCTCGAAGACCGTGGGGTCGTCGTGCACGACGTCGGTACGGGCGAAGGCGAGGCCGGCCTCCGCCGCGGCGGCCCGGGCCTCGACGTCGACGTCGTAGAGGACCTCCAGGTGCTCGGCCACGAAGCCGTGCGGGCACACGATCACCCCGGGGACGTCGGGGTCGGTGCCGAGGCGGGCGATCACCTCGAGGAGATCGGGTCCCCGCCACGGATCGGGGGTCCGGCCCGCGCTCTGCCAGGCGATCGACCAGCGGTCGCGGGGGAGCCCGGCCCGTGCGGCGGCCGCCGCCGCCCCGTCCGTGAGATCCTCGGGGTACGGATCGCCCACCAGGGCCCGCTCCGGGAGGCTGTGGGCGGTGAACAGCACGTGGGAGCCGGGCGGGACGTGCTCGGCCGCGGCGACCAGCGACCCAGCCGTGAAGTCGAGGTACTCCGGGAGCAGGTGCCAGCTCGGGATGGTGGTCGCCGTGATCCCCTGCGCCGCGGCCGCGTCGGAGGCCCGCCGCGCGTACTCGCCCACGCCGGCCCGGGAGTGGTGCGGAGCGAGCACGAGGCCCACGACGGACCGGCAGCCGAGGTCGTGCAGCTCGGCGACCGCGTCCTCGATGAAGGGGGCCACGTGCTTCTGGCCCAGCCGGACGCGGAACCGGCCGGGCGACATGCGGTCGAGCGCCGCCTCCAGGCGCCGGTGCTGGCGCCGGGTGTGCTCGCCCAGGGGCGACAGGCCTCCGATGGCTTCGTAGCGGCGCACCAGGTCGGCGAGGAGCTCCGGGGTGGGTGGCCGGCCCCGCCGGATCCGGGTGTAGAAGGCCTCGACGGCATCGCGGGACTCAGGGGTGCCGTGGGCCATCACCGCCACGCCTATCGGCTCGCCGGCGGTCATCGGCCCGGGGCCCCGGTCTCCTCGTGGACCAGGTCGACGAGGGCGGTGAGCACGCCGGGGTCGGTCTCGGGCAGCACACCGTGGCCGAGGTTGAACACGTGACCGGTGCCGCCGCCCCGGCGCAGCACGTCGCGCGCCCGTTCCGCCACCACGTCGAACGGCGCCAGGCACGAGGCCGGATCGAGGTTCCCCTGGACCGCCGTGTCGGGCCCCAGCCGGGCCCGGGCGGCGTCGAGGGGGGTCCGCCAGTCGACCCCGACGACGTCGGCCCCCGCGTCGCGCAGGAGGGGGAGCAGCTCGGCCGTGCCCACGCCGAAGTGGATTCGGGGCACCCCGAGGTCCGCGACGGCCTGGAGCACGGAACGGCTCGCCGGGAGCACGTGGCGCCCGTAGTCGTCGGGGGAGAGCGCACCGGCCCAGCTGTCGAAGAGCTGGACCGCCGCGGCGCCGGCGTCCACCTGGGCGCGCAGCGAGGCGGCCGCGATCGCGGCCAGGCGCTCCAGCAGGCGGCCCCACAGCGCGGGTTCGCCGAGCATCAGCGCCTTGGTGCGGGCGTAGGTCCGTGATGGCCGCCCCTCGACCAGGTAGCTGGCCAGGGTGAACGGCGCACCGGCGAAGCCGATGAGCGGGGTGTCGCCCAGCTCGGCCACGGCGCGGGTGACGGCACCGGTCACGTGGGGCATGTCCACGGGGGGCTCCAGGGGGCGCAGCCGGTCGAGGTCGGCCGCGCTCCGGAACGGCTCCGCCACCACGGGCCCCACGCCCGGCACCACCTCGACGCCGAATCCGACGGCGTCGAGAGGGGTGACGATGTCGGAGAAGAGGATCGCGGCGTCGACCCCGTGGCGGCGGACCGGCTGCAAGGTGATCTCGGCCGCCAGGTCGGGGTCGCGGATCGCCTGCGAGATGCTCCCGGAGCCGCGCGCGGTCCGGTACTCGGGCAGCGACCGGCCGGCCTGGCGCATGAACCAGACCGGCGTGTGGCGGGTGGGCAGGCGCCGGCAGGCGCGGAGGAACGGGGCGGCGTCGCGCTCCGCGCGACCCGGGTCAGCCACCGCGCGGTTCGTAGGCGCAGCTCGGGTCCGAGGCCAGGTGGTCGCCGGTCACGGCCCAGGCGCGGGCCCGGCTGCCGCCGCATGTGAGGGCGAACTCGCAGCGTCCGCACTTGCCCTTCAGCAGCGACGGGTCGCGCAACGAGGTGAACAGCGGGGACTCGCGGTACCAGTGGGCGAGAGGGGCGTCGCGGACGTTGCCGGCCGACTGCTGGAGGAAGCCCGACGGGCAGACGTCGCCGTGGTGGGAGACGAAGCAGAAGCCGTTGCCGTCGCTGACCCCGGGCCCGGCACCGAGGCCGTGCTGGATCCGGACCCGGCGGAAGGTGGGCGAGGCGATCGTGCGGACCGCGAACGGGAAGTCGGTGGTCACCAGCCACTCGAGCACCCGCTCGTGCTCGTGGGGGTCGAGCATCTGGTCGGCGGCGGCCCGGCCGGTGGGCACCACGAAGAACAGCGTCCAGACGCTCACCTTGCCCTCGAGAAGTCCGACCACGTCGGGCAGGTCCGCGACCGTGCGGCGCGACACCGTGGTCGCGACCTGGAGGCGGGCGTCGAGGCCGGAGGCCACCCCGATGGAGGTGATGGTCCGGTCGAAGGAGCCCGAGACCCCTCGGAAGCCGTCGTGGGTCTCCGCCGAGGCGCCGTCGAGGCTGAGGTGGATGGTGGACGCTCCGGATTCGACGGCCCGGCCGAGGGCGGCGGGCGTGAGGCGCGGGGTGACGCTGGGGGAGAACCCGGCGTGCATCCCGGACCGGTCGACGGCGCCGAGGAGCTCGAAGACGTCGGGGCGGGCCAGGGGATCGCCGCCGGTGATGACGAAGACGGAGACGCCCATCTCCGCGGCCTGGCGGATCAGGTCGAGGCCCTCGTCGGTGTCGAGCTCGTTCGGGTCGCGGCGGGTCTGGGCGTCGGCTCGGCAGTGGACGCAGCGCAACGGGCAGGCGCGGGTCGTCTCCCACGCCAGCGTGAACGGGGCCGACGAGAAGTCGGACGGGAAGGCGGGCCGGCCCTCTGCTCCGGGCGAGGGCGCGCCGCCGGGGGGGAAGGCGATCGGGATCCGGCCGTCGATGGTGGTCTGTCCACCCATAGGGGACCTCCCTGACGTGACGTGGCGGACCTCAGGAGTATGGCCTGGCGGGCCGGGGGGTCTCGATGCGGGCGTCAACCGGGGATCCTGCGGGTGTGCGGGCGCCCCGTGGCCTCTGGTAGCACCGGGTCCACCCGGTCGTGACCGGTTCCGCCTAGCCTGGCCGCCAGGCCGGCCCGAGCCCAAGGAGTACGAAGGTGACGAGCGCGACCTACCCCACGATCTTCGACGCGGTGCCCCTACCGCGGACCCGCTGGCGAACGGCCGTGGGGGTGGTGGGCTTCGCCCTGCTCACCGCGGTCGCGGCGCAGGTCCGCTTCCACCTGCCGTTCACCCCGGTCCCCGTCACCGGGCAGACCTTCGCCGTGCTCCTCACCGGAGCCGCCCTGGGCATGAGGGCCGGGGCCGCGAGCCAGGCCTTCTACCTCGCGCTCGGGCTGATCGGCCTGCCCGTCTACACCGACTTCGAAGGTGGGTGGCACGCCGCGACCGGCTCGACGGGCGGTTACCTCGCGGGGTTCGTGGTCGCCGCCGCGGTGGTCGGCGCCCTCGCCGAGCGCCGCCAGGACCGCAGCTTCCTGACCTCGGTCCCGGCCATGCTCACCGGTACCGCCATCATCTACACGCTGGGTGCGCTCTGGTTGGCCCACCACCTCGACGTGAGCCTCTCCAAGGCCGTGGAGCTGGGCGTCTCCCCCTTCCTCATCGGTGACGCCGTGAAGCTCGTCGCCGCCGGCCTCCTCCTGCCCGTCGCCTGGCGCTTCGTGGGGGACGACGGATGAACCCCGGCGCACCGGTTCGGGTAGGGCTCAAGTATCGGTACATACCGCCGAGAATGGGATCGTGAAGATCTTCCGCCAACGTCAGGTTGGCTCCAAGAAGGTCTCGCCGCAGGCGCTGAAGCACGTGATCGGCCGGGGTACCGTCCCGGCCGCCCTCGTACTGCGCGACGTGTCCGGCGAGCACGAGTTCCGCATGGGGGGGACCGTCACCTACGTCGACGGCGCACCGCTGCGGATCGTCCCCATCGGCGGCATCGGCGACGCCGCGCACGAAGCCCCCGAGGCCCTGGCGGCCGAGGCGACGCTCGTGGTCGCCGGCGACGAGACCGCCCTCGAGATCCCGGTGCGGGTGGCCGCCCTGGTCGGGAACCCGGGCGGTCTCGGAGGCCATGGCCGGCACGCGCTCGAGCTGGAGCTCACCGGCGACCCGGTGAGGGTCCAGCGCCGCGATTCGGTCCGGGTCGTGTGCCGCATGCCGGCCCGGGTCGCGCTCGCGGGGTCCGACACCGTCGGCGACGACATCGCCGTGGAGGTGTTCGACCTCTCGGCCACGGGTGCGGGTCTCGCCAGCGACGTGCACCTGCCCGTGGGCGCGAGCCTCATCCTCGGCATCGAGACGGAGGCCGGGCCGTTCGAGGCCTACGGGACGATCGTGCGGCGCTTCCGGGTCGGCGGCACGTGGCGTTACGGGGTCCACCTCGAAGGAGAGGCCACCGAGGTGCAGAGGCGCAGCGAGTTCGTCCTGTCGGTCGACCGGATGGTCCGCCGGCGCCCCGGCGCCCTCGCCTGACCGCGCCCGACCGGCTCAGGTCCTTACGGGGCGTCCCGGCCGCTCCCGGGAGCTCAGAGACCGGGAGGGAGCATCGCCTCCACCAGGAACGGGCCCGGTTCGGCGAACGACCTCTCCAGGGCCGCGGTGAGCTCCTCGGCGGTCGTGGCTCGCGTCCCGGGGACGCCCAGGCCCGCGGCCAGCGCCACGAAGTCGACGTCGGGGTTCGACAGGTCGAGCAGCGAGGCCGCCGCCGGCCCCGGCGCGGCGGCGCCCACGCGCCCGAGCTCGAGGTTGAGGATCGCGTAGGAGCGGTTGTTGTAGACGACGGTGGTCACGTCGAGGTCCTCGCGGGCCTGCGTCCACAGGGCCTGGGCGGTGTAGAGGGCGCTCCCGTCGGCCTCGAGCGAGACGACCCGCCGGTCGGGGCAGGCGATGGCGGCGCCGGTGGCCACCGGCATCCCCTGGCCGATCGCGCCGCCGGTGAGGCAGAGCCAGTCGTGCGGCGGGGCGCCGGCCGTCGCGCCGGCCGACCACAGGCCGGCGGTGTTCGCCTCGTCGGAGACGATCGCGCCCTCGGGTAGCAGCGCGCCCAGGGCCTGGGCCACGGCCTCCCCGGTCAGCGCACCGGTGGGCCGGTCGGGGCGCCCGGAGGCCTGCACGGCGGCGCGGCCGCCCGCCGCACCCAGGGCCTCGGCCAGCGCCGCCAGGGCACCCGGGGCGTCGGCCGACCCGGTCGCGAGCTCGTGCACCTCGCAGCCGTCGGGCACGAGGTCGCTGGGCTTGCCCGGGTAGGCGAAGAAGGAGACCGGCGCCCGGGCGTCGACCAGGACCAGGTGCCGGATCTCGGCGAGCTGTGCCATCGTGAACTCGGCCAGGTAGCCGAGGCGCTCCACCGCCGGGCGTCCCGCTCCCCGCTCGAGGCGGGCCGGGAACGTCTCGGCGAGCATGCGGGCGCCGGTCGCCGCGGCGACGCGCCCGGCGGCGATCAGGCCGGCCGTGCGCAGCGCGGTCCCACCCAGGAGCAACGCCGCGGGCTCGCCGGAGCGGAGGGCCTTGGCCACCACGTCGATCGTGTCGGCGGGGACCTCGGATCGCTCTCCCCGCCGGGCGGGAAGCGCCGGCTCGCCGCCCTCCGACCACGACGTGTCGGCCGGGAGCACGAGGCTCGCCACGCATCCCGGGGGACCGAGGGCCGCCGCCACCGCCTCGGCCCCGGCGGGCGCCACGCCCGCCGGTTCGGTGGGCCAACCCACCCAGCCCGATACGTTCCGCACGAGGAGCTCGAGGTCGGAGTCGAGGGGGGCGTCGAAGCGCTTGTGGTACGTCGCGTGGTCACCGACGATGTTGACGACGGGCGTGCGCGCCCGGCGGGCGTTGTGCAGGTTGGCGAGCCCGTTGCCCAGGCCCGGGCCGAGGTGGAGCAGGGTCGCGGCCGGGCGGTCGGCCATGCGTCCGTAGCCGTCGGCGGCGCCGGTGGCGACACCCTCGAACACGGCCAGCACGGCCCGCATGCCGGGCACGTCGTCGAGCGCGGCGACGAAGTGCATCTCCGACGTGCCGGGGTTCGCGAAGCACGTGTCGACCCCGGAGTCGACGAGGGTGCGGATGAGGGCGTGGGCTCCGTTCACATCAGGCTCCGGGCTCGGGGTCGAACAGGACGCCGGGGTTGAGGATCCCCAGGGGGTCGAACGCGGCCTTGATCCGGCGCATCACGTCGAGCTTGGCCGGGTCCTCGAGCTCGAGGAAGTAGCGCTTCTTCTCGCGGCCGATGCCGTGCTCGGCCGAGATGGCACCGCCGAGTGCCATGCCGGTCTCGAACAGGGCCCGCATCACCGCGTAGCGCCGTTCGGCGTCGGGTTGGAACACGGCCAGGTGGACGTTGCCGTCGCCGGCGTGGCCGCAGCCGGCGATCAGCGCCCCGTTGGACGCCGCGTGCTCCGCGACCCGGGCCATGAACTGCGGGATCGCGGCCCTGGGCACCACCACGTCGACGATGTCGTCGGCGTGGTTGGCCTTGGCCGCCCAGAACGACTTCTCGCGCGCGTCGATCAGGTCGGCCGCGGCCCGGGGCGGCAGCACGTAGACGTCGAGCGCGCCGAGGTCGGCGAGCAGGGAGCCGAGGCGGCTCACGTCGTCGTCGAGGCGGGCCTCGATGCGACCTTCGAGGATCACCACCAGGTAGGCGAGGGCGTGGTCCTGGATCTCGGGCGGGATCCCCAGGTCGAGGCCGGTGTGGTTGCGCATGGCCGACATCGTGAGGATGTCGATGTACTCGAGGATCAGCGGGTCGACGCCCGAGTCGACGATCCGGGGCACGGCGCGGGTCACCTCGTCGAGGGTCGCGAACGGCGCCAGCACCGTGACCTGGTGCTCGGCGCGGGGGTAGAGCCGCAGCGTCGCCTCGGTGACCAGCGCCAGCGTGCCCTCGGACCCGACGATGAGCTGGGTGAGGTCGTAGCCCGTGGTCGCCTTCACGAACTTGCCGCCGGTGCGGATGACGTCGCCGCCGGCGAGAACGGCCTCCAGCCCGAGGACCTGGTGCCGGGTCACCCCGTACTTGACGGCTCGCATGCCGCCGGCGTTGGTCGCGACGTTCCCCCCGAGGCTCGCGCTGTACTCGCCCGGGTACACCGGGTAGACGAGGCCCTCGGCGGCGGTGGCCTCGTCGAGGCGATCGAGGGTCACCCCGGGCTGGACCACGGCCACGTGGTTGTCGGTGTCGATCTCGAGGATCGAGGCCATCCGCTCGAACGAGACGACGATCCCCCCCTCCACCGGGATGCTCCCGCCCGAGAGCCCGGTCCCGGTGCCCCTCGCCGTGACCGGCAGCCGGTGGGCCGCCGCCACCCGGAGGACCTCCGACACCTCGGCCGTGGAGCCCGGCCGCACCACGATCGCCGGCGCCACCGGCCGTGCGGTCAGGGACTCGTCGTGGGAGTAGTCGGCGGTGGCCGAGTCGCCGGGCTCGGCGTGGCCGGGGCCGACGGCCGCGGCCAGCTCCACCAGCACGGACTCGACGACGGGGTCACGGCTCACGGGCGCCTCCTGCGTGCCGGCGGGCGGATGGCGTACGGGGACTGCCGGGGGGCCGACGCCGCCGGCCCGGCTTCGGTGGGGCGGTCACCCGGACCCCTCGGTCCATAGGCCCAGGAGGAGGTGGTAGCCGGCCACGATCGGCGGGGGCCGCACGTCCGACTCCTTCCCGTCGGGGCCCGGCAACCCGGGGCCGACCACACCATGGACGGCGTCGGTGGAGGCGACCCACCACTGCTGGTACCAGAGCCAATAGTTGTACACCTGGGTCGCCATGTGGCGCATGAGCCCCTGGTAGATCTCGGCGCGCTCGGCGCGGTCGGTGGCGACCCGCCCGCGGTCGAGGGCGTCGTCGATGACCGGGTCGTCGACGTGGTTGAAGTCGAGGATCGACCCGGAGTGGAACCACACGTAGATGCTGTCGGGGTCGCCGCCCGGGTAGTTGCGCCACAGGAAGGCGTTCACGCCGCCCGTGATGGCGGTGGCGATGAGGGTGCCCTGGTCGGTCGGCCGCGCCAGGTGGACGGTGATACCCACCCGGCCCAGCTGCCGGCGGACCTCCTTGGCGAACGTCTGGGTCAGCTGGTCGTAGGTGGTGTGCAGGTCGAACTCGAAGCGGCCCCCGTGGGCGGCCTTGTACCGCGCCACGAGGGCCCTGGCCTGGGCGAGGTCGTGGGCCGGCTGCCGGGCGTCCTTCGCGTAGCCGAGCACCTTGGTGTCGTAGGGGCCCTCGGCGAAACGCCAAAGGGGCGACCCGGCGTTCGAGATCCGGTTGAGGATCCGCCGGTCGAGGGCGTGGGCGAGGGCCCGCCGGGCGTCGAGGTCGTCGAACGGCGGCTTCGCCACGTTGAGCAGGATGTGGCCGACCTCCATGTTCCCGGGGGGTTCGAGGACGGCGCGGAACCCGTCACCCAGCCTGCGGACCTGGGCGAGGGAGGCGCCGCCGCTGCCGTGGATGATGTCGTACTGACCGCCCCGCAGGCCGTTGGCCCTCTGCAGGCCGTCCTCTTGGACCCGGAAGCGGATGCCGTCGAGGTACGGATATCCCTTGCGCCAGTAGTCGGGGTTGCGCACCACGTCGATCGCGCCGGTGGTGGGGTCGAACGTCTTCTTGCGGAACGGGCCGGTGCCGATCATGTTCGTCTGGCACGTCTTCGGGTCGTCGAGCTGGGCCGGCGCCGCGATCCCCGTGCGCCCGAACGTGTACAGGTACATCGGGAAGGTCGGCCACGGTTGCTTCATCCTGACCACGACCGTCCTGGTGTCCGGCGTCGACACCGACGCGACGGGCCGGAACGGGACGCCCAGCAACGGGCCCTTGCGCCAGGCCTCGATGTTGAGGGCGACCGCCGCGGCGTCGAGGGGGGTCCCGTCGTGGAACCGGATGCCGTCGCGCAGCCCGATGGTCCATACGCGGTAGTCGGGGCTGGACTCCACGGTCCTGGCCAGGTACGGGACGTAGCGGCCGTCCGCGGTGGGCATCGTGAGCGTGTCGTAGACGGCCTGGGTGACCATCACGCCGGGGAGCGAGAGCTGCGCCACGGGCAGGCAGAAGTTGTCGGTCTTGGCCTCGAGGCCATAGGTGATCGTGCCGCCGCGGCGGGGCCGGCCCTCGTCGGGCGGCTCGACCCCGGCCACCACGGTGTTCCCCCGCGCGGCCCGGTCTCCGTTGCCGTTGCCGGAGCCGCCGCCGCACGCGGTGGCCACGAGCACGAGCACCGCCAGGAGCGCGACGGCGGGGTGTCCGCGCCTCGACCGTCGGGGCCGCGGCCGGCCCTTCGCCCCGGGCCGCTGCGCGTCGCGGCGGCCCGCCGTCGTGTAGTCGAGGACCAGCAATGCTCTCCCCCCCGGACGATCCCCCGAGCGCCCTGCCGGCGGCCGCCGGGCCGCCCGCCCGCCGAGCGTAGCGGCCACCGGTTTCCGGTGGGTCGGGCCCTGACCGCGTGTGGGGCGCGAGCGTGGCCCGACGGGGGAGGGTTCGGGTACGCGAACATCGCGGGTCGTGAGGCCGGGTGGGCGATCGGTTCGCGGGCTGACCGGCGCGGGCGCCGGCGCGCGCGACGAGGCCGCGGGCGCGTCTGCCGACACGGCGGCCGGCGCCGGGCGCGATCCCGCGCCCGGCGCGGCGGATCCCGCCACCGGGGTGGCGTCGGGGCCGCCGGTCCCGGCCCCGTTCGAGTACCAGCCGGCGCTCGACGGCCTGCGCGCCCTGGCCGTCGTCGCCGTGCTCCTCTACCACGGCAACGCGACCTGGGCCCGGGGCGGGTTCCTCGGGGTCGACGCCTTCTTCGTGCTCAGCGGCTACCTCATCACGTCGCTGCTGCTGATCGAGCACGCCCGCCAGGGGCGGATCGCGCTCCGGGCGTTCTGGGCCCGCCGGGCCCGGCGCCTCCTGCCGGCGCTGTTCGCGGTGCTCGTGGCCGTGGCCGCCTACGGCGCGTTCCTCGCCCCCGCCGACCAGGTGAGGAGCATCTGGGCCGACGGCATCTCCACCCTCCTCTACGTGCAGAACTGGCACCAGATCTTCTCGCACCAGTCGTACTTCGCATCGGGAGCGCCCTCCCCCCTGCGTCACGCGTGGTCGCTGGCGATCGAGGAGCAGTGGTACGTCGTCTGGCCGCTGCTGCTGGGTCTCCTGGTGGCGCTCACCCGCCGCCGCCGGCTGCGTCTCTTGGTCGTGGTGGTGGCCCTGGCGGGTGCGTCGGCGCTGCTCATGGCCGTCCTCCACGAACCCGGCACCGATCCGTCGCGCGTGTACTACGGCACCGACACGCGGGCGCAGTCGCTCCTCGTCGGCTCGGCCCTGGCCGTCCTCCTGTACCACCGACCGGCCGGGTGGGGTCTGGGTGCCGGGGCCCGCCGCGCGCTCGACGGGGCGGCGCTCGTCGCCCTCGCCGCAGCCGTATGGGCCTGGTCCACGACCGGCTCGTTCTCCGACTGGCTCTACCGCGGCGGCTTCGCCTCGATGGCCCTGCTCGTGGCGGTCGTGGTGGCGGCGGCCGTCGCGCCCGGCCCCGGGGCGGTCAAGTACCTGCTCTCGCGCCGGCCCCTGGTGGAGGTGGGCCTGATCTCCTACGGGCTGTACCTCTGGCACTGGCCGGTCTACCTGGTGGTCACGAAGGGGCGAACCGGCCTCGACGGGGACCGCCTGCTCCTCGCTCGCCTCGGCGTGTCCTTCGGTGTGGCCCTGGCGTCGTATCACCTGGTGGAGCGCCCGTTCCGCTTCGGCGGCCTCGGCCGGCGGGTGGGTTGGTCGGCGGTCCCGGCCGGCGCGGCGGTCGTGGTGGGCGCCCTCGCCCTGGGGACCACGGGGCTGGTGCTCTCCCTGCCGCCGCCCGAGGTCCCCCGCGCCGAGGTCAAGTTGAAGAGCCCGGCCGACGCGGCGCAGGCGCGCACGCTGATAGGCCTGGCCAACCCCCCGAACGTGGTGCGGGGTGTGCTCCTCGGCGACTCCGTGGCCGGGACCCTGGGCCGCGCCCAGCCGTCCTCCCCGGCCACGGCGGGAGTGCGGGTCGACCCGACCGGAACCGTGATCGCGTGCGGGATCATGACCGGGCCCCTGCGGGGCGAAGGGCTCTACTCCGACCAGGAGCGGTGCGGTCTCCTCGAGCGCCTCTGGAACCAGACCGTCGACATCTGGCGCCCCAACGTCGTGGTGCTCCTCACGGGCGCGTGGGAGGTCTTCGACCGCGAGATCGGTGGGGAGTGGGTCTCCTTCGGTTCCGACGCCTTCCGCGCCGCGCTCGATCGCCGGCTCGAGGCCGTCTACCGGGCCGCCACCCGCTACGGCGCCCGCCTGGTGATCCTCACCACCCCCTGCTTCGACCCCCCCGACACCCTGAGCTGGGGCGCCGAGCGGCGCGACCCGGACCGGATCGCGTGGCTGAACCGGCAGTGGCGACGGTTCGCCGCCGCCCACCCGGACCGGGTGTCCGTACTGGACCTCGAGGCGCTGGTGTGCCCCGACGGCCGGTACACCGACCGCATCGACGGCCGGGTCGTCCGGCGCTCGGACGGGGTTCACTTCACGGCCGAGGGGTCCCGGTACGTGTGGCGCTGGCTGGCCCCCCGCCTGCGGGAGCTCGCCCCGCCGGCCGACCGGATCGACCGCGACTCCTGATTCCGGATCCGGCTCGTGACGCCGGTCGGGACCCCGCGGCGCGCCAAGATGGGCGGCCATGTGGACGGCGACGATCCGGGGTCTGGCCGCGCGCCGCGTGCGCCTGGCCCTGACCGCGTGCGCGGTGGTGCTGGGCGTCGCCTTCGTGACCGGGACCTACGTGGTGACCGACACCGTCCAGGCCTCGTTCGCCCGCGCCTTCTCCGAGAGCGCGGACGGGGTCGACCTGGTGGTGCGCTCGCCCGCCCCACCCGGCGCGTCGGCGCGGAGCTCCCGCCAGAGGATCCCCGAGAGCCTCCTCGCGACGGTCCGCGGGGTCGACGGGGTCGCCGCCGCCTCGGGCCTGGTCACCGGCACGGCCCTCTTCGTGGGCCGGGACGGGCGTGCGCTCCAGGCCAGCGGTCTACCGACCATCGGGTTCTCCTGGGACGAGGGAGGGGTCACTCCCCTGCGCCTGGTGGCCGGCCGCGCCCCCCGCGGCGACCGCGAGGTGGCGATGGACGCGGCGACCGCGGCGCGTCACGGCTTCCGGCCCGGCGACACGGTTCGGATGGTCGTCGGGGGTCCCGCCCGTACCTACCGGCTGGTGGGGACGATGACCCTCGGCGACGCCACCGATCTCGGCGCGGTGACCCTGGCGGCGTTCGACGTCCGCACCGCTCAGCAGCTCTTCGACTCGCGGGGGCTCGTCGACCTGATCTACGTGAAGGGCCGGGCCGGTGTCCCGGTCGACGATCTCGCCGATCGCCTCCGCGTCGCCGTGCCCGGGGCGTCGGTGGAGTCGGGGGCGGAGTTCGCGGCCGAGACGGGCCGCCCGCTGCGCGAGGGCCTGGGCTTCCTCACCGACGCGCTCCTCGGCTTCGCGGCCCTGGGGTTGTTCGTGGGTGGCTTCATCATCTTCAACACCTTCTCGATCCTCGTGCAGCAACGGACCCGGGAGCTCGCACTGCTGCGCGCCCTCGGTGCCAGCGGCCGTCAGGTGATGCTCTCGGTGCTGGGCGAGGCGGCCGCCACGGGCGTGGCCGGCGCGCTGCTGGGGTTCGCGTGCGGCCTCGGCCTCGCGGCGGGCCTCCTGGCCGTGCTGCCGGCGCTCGGCTTCGACATGCCCGCCGGGGGGTTGGTGCTCCTCGGGCGCACGATCGCCGCCGCCGCCCTGGTGGGCGTGGCGGTCACCGTCGCCGCCGCCGCGATCCCCGCGCGGCGGGCGGCCCGGCTGCCTCCGGTGGCGGCCGCGGCCGAGGCGGGGTCCGGCCGCCGGGTGAGAGCGGTCCAGGTCGCGTCCGGGACGTTGCTGCTGGGCGCCGGGGCCGCGCTCCTGGCCTGGGGTCTGCACGGCTGGTTCGCGACCAGCGTCCAGCGACTCGCGGTGGTCGGTTCCGGAGGCCTGGCGGTGTTCCTCGGGGTGTCGGTCCTCACTCCCGTGCTCGGGCCGCCCCTGGCGCGGGTCCTCGGCGCGTACCTACCGGTCTCGCAGGGGATAACGGGCACCCTGGCCCGGAACAACGCGCTCCGCAACCCGAGGCGCACCGCCGCGACGGCGTCGGCTCTTGTGATCGGGCTGAGCCTCGTCGTGATGGTGGCCGTGTTCGGGCAGTCGGCCAAGGCTTCCGTGCGGGCGTCGATCGCGGGGGGGTTGCGGGCCGACCTGGTGGTCACCTCCGACGCCTTCGCCGGGTTCCCGGCCCAGGTCGCCGCGACGGCCCGCCGGGCACCCGACGTCGAGACGGCCGTGGGCCTGCGGATGGGAGCGGTCCGCGTCCGGGCCGTGACCGAGCAGGTCTTCGGCGTCGACGGCTCGTCCACCGACCTCGACCGCGTGGCCGACCTCTCCCTGGTCGGAGGCCGGCCGGAGGGCCTCGACCGGGGAGGCATCCTGGTCAGCGCCCGGGAGGCCGACGGCTACGGCCTCCGTGTGGGTGATCCGCTCCAGGTCACCTTCCCGCGCCTCGGGGAGGTGGAGGTCCCCGTGGCCGGTATCTTCCGCCACCGGAACTTCGCGGGCGGCGTGCCGATCGACTACCTGGTGTCGCGGGCCATGTTCGAGGCCGGGATCGGGGGGGTGCCCGAGGACGTCGCCGTCCTGGTGCGGTCGGAGGCCGGGCGGGAGCAGGCGGCCCGGGCCGGCCTGACCGCGGCGTTGCGCACCGACTTCCCGAACGTCGTGGTGCACGACCGGGCGGGGTTCGAGAACCAGCAGACCCGTTCGATCGACGTGTTCCTCAACGTCTTGGTCGCCCTGCTGGTCCTGTCGCAGCTGATCGCCGTCCTGGGGATCGTGAACACGCTCGTGCTGTCGGTGCACGAGCGGACCCGCGAGCTCGCGCTCCTCCGGATCGTGGGGATGTCCCGCCGCCAGGTGCGCCGCATGATCCGGGGCGAGTCGGTCCTGATCGCCCTGGTGGGCGCGGTCATCGGGACGTCGGTCGGCGTGCTGTGGGGATGGGCCTTCACGCGCGCTCTCGCCGAGCAGGGCGTCACCCGGTTCAGTGTTCCGGCGTGGTTCCTGGCGGTGTTCGCGGCTTTCGCGGTGGTAGTGGGGGTTGTGGCGTCGATCCTGCCCGCCTGGCGGGCAGCCCGCCTCGACGTGCTCGACGCCATCGCGGCCGAGTGACCGGCCACACCCCGGGGCGTGGGGGTGCTGACACGGGCGGCTGATACG
>Ga0226835_1000699_pt1 | contig 29137 bp, 29 predicted proteins | sample LAC_MetaG_1_FD_163627 | JGI IMG/M metagenome (GOLD analysis project Ga0226835, IMG submission 163627) | Anaerobic ammonium oxidizing microbial communities from anammox membrane bioreactor (MBR) in UC Berkley, California, United States -... | ecosystem: Engineered > Bioreactor > Anaerobic >...
CAAGCTGGCTGATGGGAAGATTGTTTTCAAGAAGTTCTCTAAGGATAAGAACTTTCTGTTCGGGTGAATAGTGCTTTCTTTCTCTTTTTGTTTCGGACATTAGAATTTCCTTTCTATTTTTACATTACACAAAATTACGAAATTCCATTTCCTTCTGAAGCGTTACAAAGCTTACATAGTTTTGTAATTGAGAGCATATTCAACAAGCTCATCAAGTCTGGTGTCATTGGAGTTATGTTTGAAACTTCCTCAATTATTTTTTTTGAATTATGATTCCAATTAAAGGGGGATGGAATTATAACAATCCTCCCTGACTCAGCGAGTGGAAGTGCTTGTACAAGAACATTTGTAACTACTCCTAACTTAGTTCTATCAATTTTATTAGGCTCTCTTCTTAGAAGGATCCGTTCAAATAAACAGTCTATTAGAACCACTCGGTCACCTGTAAGAAAACCTATCTTTATCGCTTTATCTAAATCATTTACTAATCCAAATAGACCGGATTGGATTATTGATTCATGTTTGTCCTTTAATATATTAATAGCACTTGCAGAACTATCCCAAATTGATTTAAGATCATCTTTCAGATTAATTAAATCATTATTAGTTATTGAATCTGGAAAAAATATAGCATTACCGCTATCGTCTATTTCAATCTTTAAATTTCTTTTTATTGATTTTATATAATCAATGGTAAAATGGTTATAATTCATTTTATTATGCTCAATAGAAATCATCCTTACATTTATTTTTTAACATATCCTCAATTCTTTTAGTTGCAATTTCTTTGATAGGCTCAGGATATTTTGAAATGCAGTTTTTAATATCCTTTTTTCTGTTAAACTTATTTACCTGAGATTTAATTGCACATCCAATTGCATCTAAATCTTGATTATTTTCCTGTGTACAATAGGCTATATAATTCATTATTTCATTAAGTACCTCATCAGGTATTTTTTCATCACACAATTTTTGAAAATAAAACATATTATCCGACCATAATATACCTACCTCCAGATTAAATATAGTTTTCACATGTTTCCAAAAACTTGATTCACTGATATTCCACAAATATTCAATATAATCCGCAATATAGTCTTCTTGAAATTGACGAATATTGACCTTATCATAAATCTCATTTTCATCTAATGTGTCAACAATTTTTTTTGCATCATCAACAGATAATTCCTTCAAATCATGATGCATATCTTCTGTCCAATGGTATTCTACCATCTGATTTTTTAATTTCTCCAAATTTACTTTTTTCATTATTAACCTCATTTATTTTTCAAGTGCGTTTTATTTGTATATTTTTTGAAGATATAAACTCATCAATACGCTCTCATCACTTCGCAACTCCCAGATAACCATTGAAACACTTCCATTTTATTAAAACTTACATCGTTTAGAATTTCAGATTCTTTTTCTTTGGATTTTGTATGAGTTGATTTCCATAAAGCAAAGAAGAAACCACTTTCACTTCCAAATCCTTTAATAAGGCAATTAACTACTTCTTTACGAAAGTAATCTGATAATACACTTATTTTATCTGGTATATCTAAATCCTCATCTTTCTTCGGAAACAATGAATCATAAACCGGAAGTATCTTATCAGCTTCAAGATCTATATCATCAATCCAATCATAATATTCTGAATCGTGATCTTCTTGATGAGCGATTCTACAATAGTCTAAATAAATATCTACTAAAGTGATAAATCTCATTTTTACCATTACTTCTTCTTCAGGATTAGAATAATTAGCAAATCCAGATTTAATAATAATATTCCAGGCTTTGTGAGCGAATTTAGTTTCTTCACCACTAATGAAGATTGATAAGATACGGTCAGCAGGATCTTTTAAACTACTCCATTTAACTATCTGTTTTTGCTTTGTGTGTGTCATGTTTCTTCTCCAACTAAATAGTACTAAATTCTTTTCCCTTATATTTCACAAATACTTTTTGAAAAAGTTCTGCTGTTGATTTCATCCAAGCAAAATATTCATTCCACTTGTCTTCAATCTCAATATCACCATTGCTTGAAATTTTAATTCTACTTGCTTTTTTCTCAGGTAAGTCCATCCATTCAAGAGTAACCCCTATTTCCTTTTCTATATTTTCTTTTTGTGACTTCAAGTATTCGAAAACAGTTTTTGAATTTGGAATATATATCTCGCAACCCAATTGATTTGTTTGGGTGTTTATGGTCAAACTAATATGAGAGGTAGAGCTTCCATAACTTATATCATACCAATGTTGTGGCTGAGCTTTTCGCATTTTTAACTTAGTTTTTTGATCTTCAGAATATGACTTGAACTTATTCCAAAAATCGAGTTGCATCATTTTTATATCGGATAGTTTTCCTTCATTCTGATTTTCTTTAAGTGCTTTTGCCCAATCATTAGGTTGTGAGATTGTATTAAATTTTGGTGCGACAGGGGAGTCATCTATTTGCCAAAGTTCAATTCGGATTAAGAAAAAATTAATTTTAGCATCCGTGTGTTCATTGAGCCAATCAATAGCTTGTTTATGTTCTTCTCGATATTACTTTTTCAGCATCGTAACCAGAAGCGTAAGTAATGATTTTTCCAAGATGATCATGATTTGTCATCTCAAGTTGATTTTCAATTATTATTCTTTTTCCTGTTCCTTCTTCTTCAGCAATAATATCAACGCTATACCTACCTGATGGCGCTTCTGTTTGAATGTTGTCAAACTCAATTCCTATTTCTTTACTTAGCAATTCGATATTTTTTTCTTCAGCAAGCCATTTAGAAAAATTGTATTCTTCGTGTTGCCAAATATCTCTCAAGTCAACTTTTTTCAATTCGCCAAGTTTCATTTTATTTCCAAATAAGTTTTCAAATAAATATTTTACTATCTGTACTTCGGCACATTAAAACCTAAGAACCTCAATCCAGAATTGGAGTTCCCGTTGATGATTGGGTATTTATATGGATTGTGATAACCAACTATTTCATTGATGGTTGATGTCCCCATAAAATCTATTTCTGAACATTTATTCATTCTGCTGGGTAAATTTTCATCACCATACAAAAGATTAAATTAATTATCTCTGAGTTTAGATAATGAATTATTATTAAATATTCTTGTTTTATTAATAGGATAAGAGTTTAATGCATTAACTCTATTAAAAACATTTAAGATGTCCTTCTTCGAGAGCGATTTTATTTTTCTCTCTTGCAGAATTTCCGTTATCAACTTATGACTTTTAAGTTGTTCTCTCATATGAAAATAGTTCTCACTATACTTACAGAAGTGTTTAAATTCTTTTGCATATTTTTTAATTGCTTGTAATTGTGCTTTTTCAGATAAATATCTTGCAGGTTTGTCTTTATAAGAATTTGATGGTGTTCTGGGAGCTTCATGATATAAGTAATTAAGAAATGTATCTATTTCAAGATATAGTGGGGCATTAGGATAAACTCTTTGAATGCCTGAATACATTTTTGTAAGCGTTTTGTACTCTTCTAATAAAAGGGGATAGTCAAGAAACTTTTTCTTAATTTTTTCTTTACTGATATTTATAGATTTTGGTAATCGATTAAGAATTGGAAGTTTTATGCCATACTTATACTCTAATGAATCTTTATTCTCATCTGAAGACAGTATTTTATTGATTTTAATTGTTTCTATTCGCTTTGCAATTTCCCAGTATTTTTCAAACACTTTCTCAACTTCCTTAATCTCTTTCCCTTCTATCAAAACTCCAATCTCATATCTTTTTGAAAATGCGGTATTTGTTAAATTTGCACTGGTTACAAAACAGTAATCGTCGATTAAGTATATTTTTGTGTGGAGCCCTAATAAATCTTTTATTTCACCTCTTTGAATAAAAAGTTTTAAGGAGCTTAAATTAAATTTGCTAAAATCAGAGGCATCGGTTAGTAGCTTGACCGATATTTTGGGATCTTCAAACCACTTAATGCCAAGCACACTTGTTATTGCTTTAGAGCTGCCGATATATGGAACAGCTATCCAAAGTCTTTTTTGAACTTGATCGACTGTTTTTCTTATTGTATTAACTAATTGTACACCATATAGAGTTTTCATTTAAAGCCCCTTAGTAGAATTATAAATTAATGTGATTTAATAAATTATAAAATAAAATCATTCATCATTCTCTTCTTCTAACTCAATAATCATTTTTTCATATTCTACAATTCCTGCTTGAGTCAGTTTTAAGTTGTGTGTAATCAGTCCGTTTTCTTCAAGTAACCCCAGCATAAATGCTTGTTCATCCTGATCAAATTCTTCTTCTTTACCCTTTTCTAATAGGATAAAGAGTCTTGGATCGATATCTACGTTCCTTTCTTCATTTCTTAGTTCGTTCTCCATTTTATCGGTTATTTTTATTTACTATTCTAATAAGCACAATAAATTTTTTGTCTTGCTCTTTATTTCATTAAAGAAACTGATTAATCCTTCATTTAGTTTTTCCAAAGTCAATGATTGTTGATTAAATATGAGCTTCATCCCAGTATCCCCAGCAAAATTTGTTTCTTTCATTTTATTTGTAACTATATCAAATCCCTTTAATTTCAATAACTTTGAAATAACATACTCTAAGCAAACAATCTTTCCATTTAAGTCATCAATTATTTTATTATCGCCTAAATGTATACTTAACTGTTCGAGCGATTTTTTATCACCTGTCAAAATTAAAAAGTCTTTATCTGGGGGATTCAGAGCAAACAAAACTCTTTCTCCAGAATCAATCCTTTCTATATCCGCTAAAGCTGTGAATCTATCATCATCAATGTAATAATCGGGGATCACGAAATAGTTTTTAATTATAGTTAATATATTTTGAAGATTTTCTTCAGAATACTTAACTCTTAATTTTTTATTGTTTTTGATGTAGTGAAAGGCTGTGGGGAGTATAAAAATGCTTGAGGAATTTGTATCGAATATATTTGCTAATTCATTTAGAAAACCTAAAGAGCCAAGTTTTAAGAGTATATCATTATCAAGGAATAGCTTCAAGGTTTTCCCCAGCGATTGAAGTAATTCTTTGTAAGAAATCAGCATTCTCTTCAGAAGTTTTTTCAATATTTAAATGCCGCTTCATTCTATTTTTTATTTTTCCAACAGCATCTGCATTAGGGGCAATAATATTTAAAGTTTGTCCAGCTAATGCCCAGTTTTTTGTCAGGTAAGCAAAATTTAAGGTAATTATACCAGGATCAAGTTTTAATTCTTTACCTATTTTATTGACAATATTAAAAAGTTTGAAAGCACTACTGAAATTGTTTGGTATATTAAATTTAGGAGATGTGCTTCCGACTAAGAATTCTAATGCGAACTCATTTGCTTGTTTTTCCTCGTCATCTTGTTCAGTTTCAATATTTGTATCGTATATTATATTTTCTGATTGGTTAAGATGTCCCTTTATAAAATGTCCTAACTCATGAGCAATTATAAATAATAACCAAGCATCATGCTTCCTTGTCTTTGAAACAATTATTATTGGACGGTTGAATAAGTCTATAATCATTCCATCCATTTTATTCATGCTAGTAGGAAACTCAGAAATATATATTACTGGAATTCCATGAGTCCATAAATAATCGAGGACAGTTTCAAGACTTATCATCTTATAGTTACCTATGATCTCCTCACGAATATCAGAAGCATTTGTTGGCAAGGATTGAAATTCAATCATTAGCACTTCTTCTATCAATTCAGAAATCCTTAATGCTAATGATCTGGGCCAGATTGAACTTTCAGGAATTTCAACATTCTTTGCCGTTTTAAACTTGATGATAGCGCTTCCCTTTAAATTTATAGTCTCTGAGTTTGATAGAAGTCCAGCTAAATTAATGCCTAAGTTATTTGAAATAATATCGATAGTCTGAAGAAAGCCAGCCTTTGTCTCAGCAATAGAATCATCCCACCAATCTGGTAAAACAATAGATTTGATAAACTTCTTGTCTATTCCTGACTTACTAAGGGTCTTGTAAATTGTATTTATATTGAAGTCTGCGATGTCTTTCTCCTGAATGAAGAAAATATTTAGAATTGTTAATATTAATATATACAATACACACCAAATATAGAACTTGCCTGCTGTGATAAGACCATTTATATTTCATTCAAATAATATTATTTTTTTATGCAAGACAGTGATATTCGTAAATTATTACATCCTTATCTTAAAAAGGGAAATAGAAAGTATAAAGACACAATTATAATTGATGAATTCGATCTTTGTTCCGGACTTTCAAGAATTGATGTGGCTGTTGTTAATGGTGTTATACACGGTTATGAAATTAAAAGTGAAGAAGACACTTTAACTAGACTTCCAAATCAAATTAACTACTATAATAAATCTCTCGAAAAAATTTCCATCATTACAAACAAATCTCACTTAAAAAAGATTAAGAAATTAGTGCCAAATTGGTGGGGAGTATTAACCATCAAAAGTGATGGTAAAAAAAATTTTGTTAATGAATTACGAAAAGCTAAAAGTAATCCTCAACTTGATGCTGAAAGTTTACTGCAGATACTCTGGAAAGATGAACTAATTTCAATAATATATAAGTACAGGATTGATGTAAGTGTATATTTAAATAAAAGAAAAATCCGCAAATCAATTTCTAATTTACTTAGTCTCTCAACTATAACTCAGGAAGTTCGTTCAGCATTAAAGTCTCGCCAAAACTGGAGAAGTTGATTTACCACAACTGTTATATGATGACATGTACCTACCTGTCTCCAAGTTGTGTGATTTCCAGTTTTTTCTCTATTTGCACCACATCTATAAATAAAATCATCTCCGAAGCAGTGATCTCTTCCTGAATATTCTGGTCTATTTATAATTGTCTCCGACAAATCAAAAAATTGCTCATAGCCATATTGATTAACACTCCTTCCACGATAAATATACCAGTGATCTCCAGCAGTGTACCTTATACTTGCACTGATCGACATCATTCTTGGGTCGATATCAACAACCTCCGGATGGGAAATTGCATAATCCGAGAAAGAAGGATATCTAATTAGATTAAAATTATTTACAACTCTTTGCCATAATAACCACTCACCTCTATTAAGTACTTCAATTCGGTCCTTTTGAATATTTGCAAGACTAATTGGAAATGAAGTTGCCGAAACAATAAAACTTCTCCATCGCAATAAATTAGGGATTCTTTCTAAAATCCTAACCGTGTTCTCAATTAAATCATTTGTTGGAATATTTATGATTGATCGAAGGTCAATTAAAAGATCAACTTCATTTTCGCTAGTACCAAAAAAATTTAAAAGTGTCGTTATTTCTTCTTCAATATTTGTTGAAACATCGGAAATTATTCTTAAGCAGAAACCTTTATTTTGAGTACGAATAATTTGTTTTATCGCTGTGTTATATTCAAGATTTCTATCATTTCCACAAACTGGAATTGCATTAATATTTTTAGACTCTAATTCATTAAATATGTGAATCATCGGATGGATATTGTTTTCCATTCTTGTTTCCTCAACAATCATATATCCATCTATATAAACCTCTCTTTGAGTACCCCAGTATTTTAGAATATTATTGCTAAAAGATTTCAAATGATCATCAATAGATTTTGAAGGCTCTTCCGTTTCAAAATCAGGTGGAATTGGTACGATATCTATAATCGGTTTAATATTTTCTTTGATACTATCAGGTAGAGCTTGAAGAGCTTTATATTCGCCAAGTTTACCCTTCAATACTGGAACATATTGTTCTCCATTGATCATATTATCTCCTAACTAATTTTTTATAATCTCTGTTAAATTGTGGATTACAAACTTCATTTTCTATATTCAGCTAATTTTATCCAAGACTTCTTATTGTTTTTTATTTGCCAAAAATGCCAACCATTTATAGTCGCTCTACCAGTAATAGCTTTTGCTGCTGCAGTAGGTGAATCATATTGTGTGCCTTTATATCCTATACTTCCATCTTTTCTTAATGTTGCATAGTATTTTTTATCTTTATATCTGGCAGTCAATGTTCTTTTTCCCTCAATGCTGACTAAATCAATTAATCTGTTTCCAGTTTTCATTTTTGTTTTTCGTCTTCTTTCAGCGAACAATCCTCCCATAAGTCTTGCTATTTCATCCTCACTCTCCTCTTTTATTTTTCTATGGATACCTGATCTGAGACTTTGAGATTTAATAAATTTTCCTGCAACTTTATTACCCTGAGGTTGGTTAATCCTTAGTAATAATGATTCCAATTCTTTCATATGTTCATTATGTAAGGTAAGATAAACACTGAATCGATCCCACGCGCCTCTGTGTCTGTCTTTCAAGTGGATCTTTAATCGACCCATTAGATTTGAGGCGAGACCTACATAGTAAAGTTTTTGTCTCTGATAAAGCGCATAGACTCCTGCTTTGCCCTTTATTATTGATTTGATTACACCTGGATAATCATCTAACACTTGGCCAGAAATATTCTCTAAATGCTGTATCACCAAATATTTTTGTTTCTTTATTTTTAACATACGAACATCCTTTTTGAATTTTACTATAAATTAAAATCTTCTAAATTATCCGAGATTATTAAATTATCAGCAGTACTTCTATGAAAACCTATTTCTGGATATATAAAAAATCTAACAGTATAAATACCATTTTCTAAAGGATTATTTGTTAAATCAAAGGAATAGGTATAACTAGGACTCTCATTTCCTATTCGAATATTTTCTGAAAAGTAAAAATCGAGAGGGACTATAGCATATTTGTTTTCTAAAAAAGTAGATTCATTAATTATTTCTTTTATTATATTAAAATCATTTGAACAATCGACTGTTTGATCAGAACCAATTTTATTTAAAATATTATTAAATACTTTAACTATATCTTCTTCCTGTTTACAAATAAGTAAAAACGAATAATCTATCGCTTTATTTTCAGCTGATTTATTTAATACTTGGGTTTTAATTGAGTAAAAAGAAGACATCTTTTTGGCAGATACTGAGAGATCTAAAAAATTTTCGAATTCTTTTTTCTTTTCTTCTAAGTATTGATTAAATCCAATTCTAACTTGCTGAATACCAAATATGAACCCAAGCCCAGTTATAAATAAAAGTGAAAATTGAATTACTAAATCTTTTGTGTCATTATCCCAATCTGTTAATGTAATCAGTAATAGAATAAGTAATGAGTAAATAAGATAACCTAATATCCAGTACTTAAATCCTTTCATTAGTCTCCTTCATTTAGTCATTAATGTTTTTCAATCATTTGGATTAATTTTTTTTAAACTTTCATAATAGTCAGCTAGTTCACTCTCACCTTGCTTTCTCAGATCAGAAATAACAACTTTGGATTGTACTTTATCAATCATATTATTATACCTTTCCTTCAGCCATCTATATTTAACTTTCAAATCTGCTTTGTATATACTAGAAGAACCCATCAATCCTTTTCTGATTTTGTTTCCCAGTCTTTCAATGTATTTAGGGAAATCATAAAGTGGGTCATTTAATTCTGACTGAGCCTTTAAAAAGTAATCAATATAATACATGCCATCGGTGTCTTTTTCTAATAAAGATTCTACATATTCAATTTCATCTTGATAAGAATGATGGGATAAGCGAGCCATTCCAGCTTTATTGATTATATCCCGATGCAAAATAACACGAGGATATAAAGCAGCTTTTGATTCTAGTAAATAAGCTTCAATTAATGCGGGACCAAACAAATATTTTTCTGTGTGTATTAATTCACCATACGTTATTGCCCCTCGACACAGAACACCCTGATATATTAATCTCATTATCATTAATTTAATTTCTAACAAAGTATAGAATATTTCACTCTTCTCCTCAGGGAAAAACGAAATAACTAAACAATCAGAGAATGTTGTTATTCGCTTTGAGTTTTTAGGTACTCGACTATTCTTTGGTATCATATTGGAATCTAAGTCCCAAACCTCACGAATCGATTTGTATAGCTCAATTAGATCATCGATTTTCTTTTCATTCTGTTTTCCATTTTTATCAATCGTCTCAGTCAACAAATCCTTAAATCCTAAAATATCAATATAGGCGGTAATTCTTTTTTCATATTGCATAATTGAACTTACTCCAGTTAGAGACTATTCCATATAAAAATATCCAATTAGTTGTTTTTTGATCAAGAGACTACAATTAATAATTTCTGAACTAAGTCACAAAGTGTCTACCTCAAGTGCTAATAAAACTCTGGGGAGGTGTATTGGGCTATATGCATCTTCAGCAACTTCATCGATTAAAACCTGAACTTGACTAAAAATAAATTTTCTTTTCTGATTATTATCTATTCTTTTTTTATTCCAGATCCTAAAAGCTTCAAGCATAAACCCTAATACGAATATTAAGATTGTAATTACAACTGGAATTATTGTTTGAAATGCTGTCTCATTCGAAACGCCAAAAAAATCTTGCCATATGCTTGTTGAGAGTGTGTCCATTACTCAAATCCCTTTATTCTTTTCATCCATTTTTTTCTTCAAAGTATTTTTAACTTGTTTCTTTTGTTTGCCCTCTACAATTAAATCAGTATATAACACACTAACACCATAATAATTATCTTGTATTGTGATTTTTGTATCTCCTTTTCGATGTGAATATTCAGCTAACCCAAATTCATTTTCTCGCCTGTTCCATCCAGAATATTTCTTTGAATAGACATCCAAGATCGCTTTAATATCTTTTTCAGTATTACTCCTCATGTAGGACAACATACCATCATCCATCCCTAAAGTGTCTTCTATTCGTAGACCAGTGAAAAGTTTTATTTGATAAAGTTTATCCTCAAAGAAATTAAAAGACAGATTCATACTTAGATATGAATCATCCGCGATAAAATCATCACCTATGTAGTGGCCTGAGATACTGATTGCATATTTGGGATCAATCAGAATTTTGTAATAGAAAATGTTTTCAAATGTTTTTGACAGCTCATCTTTTATTGCTTCTTTATTTAGTGTGCCATTTTTTACCATATACCAAGTTTTGTCATTCACAACATTAGCAGAATCTCCGAACTTATAAATTAAGAATATTCCCTTTGTTGTATCAATTTTAGTTTCATTTGTAAGCTGTTGATTTAAAGTATCCTTAGTCTCAGTTTTAATCTGAGGTTCAGTTTTCTTTTCTTGATTTTGGCAATTAGTTAGATTTATAAAAAAAGCCAACCATAAAGGAAAAATAATTAAACGCTTTAATATTATTGACGAATAAAAAACATTTGTTTTCATTTGGATAAATTTTTTGTTTTACTAAGATTTTCAAATTGGGAAACTGACATAGTCTTCCGTTTTTCCTTCCCTTGTTCAACTCGCTCTTTATTAATTCTTAAGAAATGATCCCGAATTTGATGGGCATCTACTCTTAGAATTTTTAATAAACGATATTCTGAATCCACTATAACCAATAGAGCATAGTCATAGGGCACTTCAAATTCCTTATCTAACAATGGACTTGTTAATGAGGAAGGTTTTCCTTTGTATCTTCGGGCCTTTATTTGAACTTTTAGATTATTGATATCAACAGCATCAAATCCTGTATTTATATCATTCATAACCCAATTTAAATTGTATTCTTTACAAGCATAGAACTCTCCTATTGTGGGTGTGATATTAAGTTGCTTTCCTGTTAATTGTTCGAACTTTAGAGAAACTTGAATTGCTTCTTTTATGCAAGCCTCAATCTCACTATTTATTCTTATAGTTTCTAAATTGTCCATCTTTGATATACGTTACTTTGGCTCTAACGCCTCTTTTAATGCTGATTGTAATAGCTGTTGAGAAAGTTTTTGATTTTGTATTATTTCATTTTCAATTTCATGAAACAAAAACAATAAATCTTCCAATTTCTTCACTATTCTATTTTGTTCTTCTAGTGGTGGAATTGGGCAAATAATATTTTTCAGCTTACTCCCATTGAAATTCGCTTGACCATTTTGTTGAATAATATCTGGTTCAATTTGAGTTGATCTGCAAATTGATGAATTGATATAGAAATTTATAAAATCTGTGGATATTAACGGTTGAAATTGAACTCGAATTAAGTAAGAAGCAAATGTCATTACATCATTTTGACCTTTATATATCCCTGCTTTTCCAACTAGTTCAAAGCTATTAGTTCTATTAAATAGTAAATCACCATTTTTTAAAAATAGATTAGGTAACTCAGCAATTGTTCTTTTTACATATTTTAAATTAGTAAAGTCAGTTTTACCATCTTTTATATTATTCATGCGCAGAATAGGAACGCCAGTTGTAATGATATCAGCCTTTTCGGATGAGCCGTATTCAACATTATTAGCAATTTCTCCCAATCTACACCATACCCAGCTTTTTGGTATTTCGAAAGGAATTTCTTCATCTTTTATTGGTGGTAAGGGTTTTTGCTTTTTTAGCTTGCCTTCTTTTATAAGCTTTTCCTTCTCACCTTTTATTTTTTCTAATAAAACTGAGGCAGGTTCATCTTTGGGATCCTGAGGAACTAATTCCCCTTGTATCGCATCTTGTAGTATTTGTTTGCGGAGTTTTGATAGTAGATTCGTCTGATAAACAAGTTCATCATACAAGGACTCCACTAATATCTGCTTCTTATGTAATGCAAGTATTTTTTTTTCTATTGAATAATCAAAATATGCTTGGTCTTCCTTAATACTATTATTTTTTAAATCAGTTAAAAAACTTATTATCCCTTTTTGAGTATTTCTTTCGGGTATCGGAAATTTTAGACTTTCTATTTGTTTTGGGCTTACATTTGGTATCGCAGCACCCCATGCTAATGATTTGATTATACTTTGTACACTACGAGCAATCCAATAAACATATTCCTTCTCAAACAATTCAGCATTTAGTATGTGAAATTTTCCAACTCGTTGATTCAAATACAGTTTACCTAAACCAGGCTGCACAATAGCCAACTTCGCTATTGTTCCGCCCGTAAGTGCAATTATTATATCCCCTTCAGCTAATTCATATTTCTTTAATTCGGTAGATTCAGAATAATAAACCACATCGTCTAAAATCACTTTTTCGTAATTAAAATCCGAAATCCTAATAATAGGTATGCCTTGTTTCTTATATTCTGAATTTTTAAAAGAATAACCACCCAATATTTTAATATGATTTGAGAGAGGTTCAACTCTATAATGTTTAGATAAATATTTGTTTATTATCTGAACATAAGTTCCAAATGAATTGTAAAAGACCTTTTCCCAATCAGAATTAGAATCAAAGGTTTTCGATTTTCTTCCCCTACTCATTAAACATATTTCTTAATTGATTTAATATATGATTGCTTTTTTTAACACTTTCTTCAAATCTCTCTAACAATTCTTTAGAAGTGTGGATTTGTTCCTCTTCTTTCTTTGCAGGGTTTTTTATATCTAAGTCATAATTACGCTCGATAATTGTTTCGAGCTTAACTTTCCAACTAACATCACTTTCTTTTCTTTTCTTCCACCATTTTTTTATTGGGTCAAATTCCTTTAGTTGAATTGGTTTTGTTTTGCTGTAAGCTTTGTAATTTTCCGGTAACTTGTGTTCATAGTACCAAATCTCTTTGGTCGGATTACCTTTTTCAAAAAACAATAAGTTTGTAGCAACAGTAGCATAAGGTTGAAATACAGAATTAGGCAATCGAATAATTGTATGAAGATTACAATCATCTAAAAGCTTTTGCCTCACTCTTTGCTTTATTCCATCACCTGTGAGTGAACCATCGGGTAATACTATTCCAGCTCTACCGCCTTTTTTTAATAAGTGAATCATTAAAATCAGAAATAAATCAGCACTATCCTTAGTTCTAAAATTCTGGGGAAAATTCTTTTCATAGTTGTTTGCTACTATTCCTCCAAATGGCGGATTAGCAATTATAACATTAACTCTATCTTTTTCTGTATAGTTCGCTAAAGGCTTATCTAAAGAATCTCTAAAAGTAATATTTGGTAATTCAATATCGTGCAGAATCAAGTTGGTTGTCGCCAGCAAATAGGGAAGTGGTTTGTATTCCCATCCGATAAAATTTTCTTGTATAGAATGTCTATCTTCAACACTTTTTGCCTGTTCCTTTAAGTGTTCAATTGCTGCAGTAAGAAATCCACCTGTACCACAAGAAGGATCAAGTATCTTTTCACCAATCTTTGGATTAATTATATCAGTAATAAATTGAGTAATAGCTCTTGGTGTATAAAACTCACCGCTCTTTCCCGCACTTTGCAACTCTTTTAATATTCCCTCGTAAATCTCACCAAATGTATGTCTGTCTTTAGCGACATTAAAATCAATTTCATTCAACTTATTCAAAACTTTGCGGAGATTGATTCCGCTTTTCATATAGTTATTATTACCCTCAAATACTTCACGAACAATTAATGCGCGCTGGTTTTTAGTACTTACATCAAGATTTCTTAGAGCGGGGAATAGCTGTCTATCAACAAATTCTAGTAGTTCATCTCCAGTCATTCCTTCATCATCACCAGCCCAATTCCCTTTTTCTTTAACCCAGTGGAATTTATTCGGGATAGGTGATTTATATTTTTCGTTAAGAATTTCTAATTCTTTGTCTTTGTCGCTGAAGATTTTAAGAAAGAGCATCCAGCCTAATTGTTCGATGCGTTGAGCATCACCATTAAGACCAGTGTCTTGCCACATTATATCACGAATTGACTTTATAATACCGGAGATGTTACTCATTAGTGTTTAAAATAACTCCTTTCCTTATGGTTTTAGTACTATCATGTTCGGTCAATGCTAAATATATCCCTTTACATGTATTTCCTTTTGCATATACATCATCCAATATAAATATTGTATTTATTCCTTCTTTATTTTTTGATTCATAAAGGTTATCATCTAACTTAAAAATATCTTTTAATTCTTGGTCTGATAATTGGTTCTCACTTGCACCAGCATCAAAAGATTTTGTTTTAGAAAAGCAATCTGATAAATCAACAGCTAATGGAAATGTTTCCAAGATATATTTACGAATGTCATCGACAAAAAGGTGAGTTCGACTTGGGGGAGTTATAAATCCAAAATACTCTCCTTCCACAATAAAACCATTTATCTTATCATAAAGTAGTTTCAATACTTCATTTTTACCTCTTTCCCAAGCATTTAAATAATGTTCTGTATCCATACCTTTTTTAAGTGCAAAGCGATATTTGTGTGGGGCATTAAAAGCATTCGTTCCTTTGTCCTGTTTATAAGCATGTAAATAGAAATCTAGCATATCTAAACCTTATAAATTTCTTGTTCTAATTCTTTAACTGCAAACAGATATTTTTCTTTGTTTCCAAACTGATCAATTATTTCGATCGCAGAACCGTAATCAGTTAGTGGTTTTACTTTAAGTATTTCCATGCTCTCTAAGTTATCAACTCCTTCATCAGCATACTTATCAAGCAATTTTTCTAAAATAATTTTACATTGCTCTCCATATTTTGTAAAGTAATTTCTTTTCTTAACATTTTCTGCACGTTCTTTTCTTGTAAGAGGTGGCTGGTCATAAGCTACATGGCAAATAATATCAAACAAATCAACTTCCCTGTTTACTGCATTAAGTAATTCATCAACTAAAATTCCTTGTCCAGACAATTCATTTATTATGACTGTTTTCCTATCGGTGGTTTCCCAAGCATTTAAGAAATCATTAAGGGATTTATACTTTCCAGTGATAATTTCTTTAGTATGATCTTTCAAACTTACAGTAATTGGTCTGCCGTCTTTATCAAAATATAATTCGCGAGATATTAGAACTGTTACATCAACACCATTTACATAAACTTTTTCTCTGGGTTCTGGTGTTTCTCCCTCGTCTACTTCATCTTCTGGAGGAGTTCTAACTTCTGGCTCTTCAAAAATTATTTCTTCACCTGTCTCGTCGTCTATTGAAATGTTTTCTGTGTTTTCTTCTTCTTCAATAATATCACTTAGATCAGTTTCCTCAGCAACTGGTTTTACTCTTATTGGTTCTCCATCAAAATCAGGATCAGCAAATAAATCAGTTGCATTTCTAAAATCAATTATGTTAAAGTATAGCTTTCCGAAATCTTCTCTTATCCTTGTTCCTCTTCCAATTATCTGTTTAAACTTCGTCATTGATTGAATATTTGAATCAAGAACGATTACCTTACAGGTTTGCGCGTCAACTCCGGTAGTCATCAATTCGGAGGTTGTTGCAATTACAGGATATTTTTCTTCAGGATTGATAAAATTGTCTAACTCTCGTTTTCCTTCATCATTATCACCAGTAATCTGCATTATATATTTATTATTCTCCGAAACTAAATCCGGGTTGTTCTGTGATAAATAAAATCTCATTCTTTCAGCATGGTCAATATCAACGCAGAACACAATAGTTTTGGCAAATCGATCAAATCCTTTTAAGAATTCTGTTATTTTCTTTGCTACTATTTCAGTACGCTCTTCAATTACAAGATTCCGGTCATAATCCTTACGGTTATAAATTCTATCCCTAACAAGTTCTCCCGAAATATCTTTTTTACCTTCTTCAGGTCTCCATCCTTCAAGATCAATGTTCAGACCAACCCTAATAACTCGATATGGTGCAAGGAAACCATCATCTATACCTTGCTTTAATGAGTAAGTGTATAATGGTTCACCAAAGTATTCGATGTTGCTTATCTCATTTGTTTCTTTCGGTGTTGCAGTCAATCCAATTTGTGAAGCATTTCCAAAATATTCAAGAATTTCTTTCCAGGCACTATCTTCCTTTGCACTACCTCTATGACATTCATCGACGACAATTAAATCAAAGAAATCTTTAGAAAATTGTTTGTAGATATTTTTCTCTTCTTCAGAGCCACTTAAACCCTGATACAAAGAAAGATAAACTTCGTAACTCTTATCCACAATTCTGTTTTTAACCACAGTCATTTTATCTTTGAAGTGTTTAAAGTCTCCAATACGTGCCTGATCAATAAGAATGTTTCTATCCGCCAAGAAAAGAATTCTTTTTTTCTTTCCTGCTTTCCATAGCCTGTAAACTATTTGAAATGCTGTATAAGTTTTTCCGGTGCCAGTTGCCATAACAAGCAAAATACGATTTTCACCTTTTGCAATAGCTTCTACAGTTCTGTTTACAGCAATTTGCTGGTAATATCTTACTTTTCTATTTGAGCCATCAAAGTGATAATCTTGTTCAACTATCTTTTCAGCATCAGGCGCAGTTATGTTTTTAAACTTTTTATATCTTTGCCATAGTTCTTCGGGTGTAGGGAAACTTTCTAGGTCTAGTTCTGATTCAATGGCATTGTCATTTACTGTTTTATCGTGGAATAAAAATCCATCACCATTACTGCTAAAGACAAATGGAATGTCCAGGATATCAGAATATTCAAGTGCTTGTTGTATTCCTGCTCTAATGGAATGATTATTATCTTTTGCTTCTATGATGGCAATTGGAATATTTGGTTTGTAATAGAGAATGTAGTCTGCACGCTTTGCTTTGCCTCTTTTTGTAAGTCTGCCTCTAACATATATTCTCCCATCAGTAAAATAGACCTCCTCAAGAAATTGTTTTTCTCTATCCCAACCTGCTTTTTCAATCGCAGGTGTGATATACTTTGTACAAATATCACGCTCAGAAAATGTTTTTTTGTCTGACATCTATATGCCTTTTATTCTTAAAATCTTCTAAAAATTCGTTTAAGACCAACACCAAAAAAGGTAAGAAATGAAATTAAAACAACTGTATTGAGGAATGCGATAAAGTATCCATCACTACCGATTGGCAGAAATTGTTCCTTTGGAAAAGGTAAGTATCCAACGGGTACAATTCGATAAAGAGTATATAGGAATGAATAGAAAGTATCGTTCCAAAAGCTTGTAGTAAACAAAGTTATCAATGCATCAGAATTTAAAGAGAAATCATAGTTAATAATATTATTTGTGTTAACTTTTATTCCAGTAAACAAGTTATTAATAGTAAAAAGGCTGATGAAAAGTAAAAACCAATAAAAACTCCATAAAGGTTTTTCCCCATATCCAGCAAATAATTTGTACAGGCTATATAGAAAATACTTCGATCTGCTTTTTGTCTTTGCATCTCTTCGTTTCATTTCATATTCATTAAAGTAAAACCATCCGGCTTGTTCATAATCCTTAACATTATCTAATGGAACTTTGAATCGCCTATATAGATTTGCTATTTCATTATACCCGTCAGATTCCTCAAGTTCGAATATTTTTAAGACTTTTAATTTTCTACTGGCAGATTCTTTTGAAATTATATCCAACAATTTGTCTTCAAATATTAAACTTCTTCTCTGATACTTAAACAAACCTAATCTCTCCTTATTGTCCTCCCATTTGTTTGAGGCAAAAATTGAATTATCGAATGTACTCGTATAAAATGAAAATATGGAGATCTTGTTATTTGTGAAATAAATGTCCTTCAAATTACAATTTCTAAAAGCTATAACTGAAGGTAAAAAAGTCTTTGAAATATTTAGTTCTATGTTTTCAAAGAAGGCTTGAAAGGAAGGGAAGGAAATATCTTGAAAGATTATTCTAGTGCGATCTTTCAATTGAACCCTCTGGAAATAGAATATTGATTTTTCTTGTAGATAAATATGGTCAAATAAAGTATAGCCACCAATCTTCAAATCCCTAAATTCTGTTACATAATTAAAGACCGTATTTTGGAAACAGATCGTTGGCAAAAAACTTTTGCTTTTCTGTTTCGTAATTAAGAAAGAAGCATTGTTGAAAATAGCTCTGTCAGAGAAAGTTGTCCTAATAAATTCTGTGCTACCATTAAATGAAGAATTTGAAAAGTTTGATTCTCCTTTAAATGTCACATCATTGAAATAGGTCTTATTAAAAATTGAGCTTTGCCATCGTGATACTCCGGCAAATTCAGTTCTGTTAAAAACAGCGTTTCCGTTAAAAGCAGTATAGCCAAATTGTACTTCTTTGCTAAATGTTGCATCTTCGAATACAGCATAAGAATTGAAAGTATTGTTGTTAATAATAGATAAGTCTTTAAATATCGATCCACTAAAATCAGCCTCAGCATTAAAAGTACATTTTGTAAATGTAAAGCCTGAATGAAAAACACAATTATTAAGAATTGTTTTTTGGGAAATAATAGTTGCGTCTATATGAAATGTTTTTTTGAAATCAATTTTATTTATTGATTTAATTCCACCAATTTTAGATTGAAGTATTTCAACTTCATTAATTTGAATAGAATTCAGAAGTTCAACTGATTTAAAAAGTTTTGACTTTTCTATAATGAGCTTATTAAGGCGAGCTGCATTTAAAGTAAGATTACCATTGATTTTTGATTCACGAATTGCAAGTGTGTCATTAATTGAACAATTGCTAAATCGAACTGATCCACTAAACTCACAATTATTAAATTCAATTGTGGATTGAAAATGAAATCCATCAATGCTTAATGAATATTTTTCGTCTCCTTCAGAATTCTCACCTAAAAAATAGCATCGATTAAATTTGAAATTATTAAAACTTCCCCTCAACTCATTAAAATCAATAAATCCAGTTGAACAAAAAATAAATCCTTCAAAGTTTAATTCATTGCGCCTAATTATTTGTCGAATGAAACTATCAAATTCTTGTACAGTTACTTTTTTGTTTTCCAGTGAAGTATGCCCTAAGCAGAGGTTTTCATCGTAAGGGGAGTGAACTGGTAGGTTACACCCTTCATAAGAACAAGTTTTAATCGGTTTGGGCATTTTATAAAGATTATTATTCTATAAATTTATTTGCCTTACAACCAACTCGGCACTTCCTGGATGAAAAGAAATTAGAAGGGCTGTAATTGCATCGAACGTCTTTATATCCTCAACAATACATCACAAAAATAAATTTAAGACAGATAATTAACAATTGCGAGATGTCACTAGATTTGAAAATATCTAACTCTTAATCAACCTGGAGATTTGATTTATCTAATTGAGCCTGAAGTTTATATTCGTTTAATAACTTTTCTTTATAATCCCGATAGCTTTGTTCGAATTGGTAAAAGTAAGCCTCTGTCGGAGGAGCTGCGTTCAATATAAACTTTTTAACTTTTTTATAGTTTTTTTCATCAAGTGCATTAAACGAATCAAAGAAAATTTGAATTAGTGTTTTAACATCTTTCAAATCTCTACTAATCGATTCGAGTTTAACATATTTTTCCTGAATATTGCTTTGCTCTCTGCAAGTGGATATTATCACTCTATCTGCGGCAAGGCTATGTTTACAATATTTTTTCAATATGGCTATCATTGCTGTTAATTGTTTCGGTTGAAATTTCTCTTCTTTTTCATGCAATTCTTTTTCTATGAGTTTAATAATCTCCGCACCAGAAGTTTGCATATATTCTAATCTTGTTACAACTCTTGTTAGGTTTTCATCTAACTTTGCAAGGTTAAGTGTAGGTGTCTGCAAAAGCGTATAGTGATTTTCGAGATCCGTCATATATTGGTCTAGATCATTAAAATTATTTTCCTGGTTTTCTTCATTCAATATTGGCTTTGTTTTTTTTAACCCTCTTTTACTTACAGTTTTTTTTAGTTCATCACTACCATAACGGCGAACAATTTTTGCAACTAAAGATTTTGCAACATTAAATTGTTTTGCTATTTCACCCATTGATGATGTTTCTAAAAGCGAAAGTATTTTATCAACCGGATATTTCTTTCGTAGATCTTCTGGCTTTCTACCAGAAGTCTTTGCAAATTTTTTTTTCTGATTCATATTGTTCTCGTTTTCGGTTAAGTGAGCCTTTTCTTTGAATTTAATCTATTTTAATGGGTTTAATTTTTAAACATCTTTTAATAATCTGTTTCGTTATGAGAAAATAAAAGAACGTTCTCGGATAATGCTACAATCATTTTAATAACTGTTAGAAGTAATATAGATGCTGTTCGGTCTTCTGTGTTTCACTGACAGGCGGTTCAATTAAGACTACTTTGTTTTCAAGTTCCTGTAACGGACTAATTAAATATTTGCTATTGATGAGTTTTGTGGATTCTTTAATATATTTTCTATACCTCCAATGAGTTGTATCACTCATCCCCCCATTTGTATGAATATAATTTATTGTATCTAACCAAATAGTTTTTTTACCTTCATCAGTGAGATAGTCGGCAATCATTAGATTTTTTAAAGTTGAAATATCGCTAAATTTAAAATTTTGATCGTAACCTTTCAGAACAATTTTCTTCTTTTGAATTTCAAGAAAATTATTCCTTAATAATTCAAAAAGTTTCATATACGTTTCTAGTTTCATTAAATCATCAAGAGAATGTAGCTTTATTCCAAACTTCAAATAATGACTTAGTGACCTTAATTTTAACTCAATTCTCATAATATTAGCATTTAGTAAATTTGATGGTACATTTCCAAATGATGATTTATTGTTTCTCATCTGCTGTGCTTTATCATAAATCTGTAAGCTTAATCTTTCGATATCATATTGAACTGCTTTTGCATAATCTTTCTTTTTTTTATTACCAAATTCACCAAAGTACGATAAATAGTGTTTGACTTCCTTCTCAGTCAAAATATTAAAAGCAAAATCAACAGAAGTTAATTTTATATTTGAGGCTTCTAAGCCGATTTTTGAACATAAGTGTTCAATTGCCTGATTTGCTTCTTTATATGACAGCATTCTTAAATTATTTCCAAATAGTAATCTTGATAAACTGCCGGATAGGTAAATTCGCGTTTCTTTTATTCTGCAGTAAAAGTTCTCTAAATAATACTTGCAATCCCCCAACTTATTAATTTGTACTTCTATCAGATTTTCCCTTAAGATCGATGGTATTTCTCCATTTATTAACTCGAAGTATGCCCTAATAGTATCATACATATTATTTCAGAAGTTGAAACGTTTGCAACATTGATATAGCATTTCTAGGTAAACTTATTTTCTTTTTGGCATTTGTACATTGGTAAGTGATTTAAGTAGTTCGTTTTTATCAAATAAGGTTCTTCTACCAATTTTCTTAAACGATATTCTTCCCTGAGCTTTCCAGATATGGATCGTTGTTGGCGTGACGTGAAGTAAATCAGCAGCTTCTTTTACAGTTAATAAAACTGTTCCATCTTCTGATTTTGTTGGTTGGGGTTTGGAATTGTGGATCACCTCTTTCATTTGTTCTGAGATAATTTCCTTTAGGTTTTCTTTGCTTGAAATAACTAATTCCATCGTTTTACTCCTTTATTTTATAATATTTAAATGAACCCTTGTTACCGTTAATGAATTATTAAAAAGATGATTCAAAAATGGTTTTTGCTAAAAAGGAATAGGGGATGGATTGGTGTCTAAAATTGACTTAGTTCATCGAAGAGTTATTGGGAAATATCTTTTGGGATTTCGTTCTCAGTAAAGTATTCAGGATATTTCTGTTTTATGGACTCAAATATGTTCTGTATATAAGAGGTGGATGGGGTAGTAACTTTAGCTTGTATTCCCTGAATTCTATAATCTTGTAATATGTTTCTAATGTTGTTTTCTGAACAATTAAATAATTTAGCAACTTTTGCCAAAGCTACTTTTTGTGACTTATGGTTAAAGATCCTTACAGTTTCATATTCATAAATAATCCTTAAAGCTCTTATTAGATTCAAATAGTATGTTTTATGGAACCTAAATAGAAAGAATAGTTCCTTAAATACTTTTAAAAGCTCACTTTTTAAAGCTGTATCCAAAGTAATCCTATTAAAAATATCATCTATATACTTCGCATCTACTTTAAATGTTTCAATATCTCTAATCCATTTATCTACGGTGTTCTTTTCTAGTAATTCCAATTTTAAATCAGGATGTTGTAATTTCAAGTATTCACTATCAATTTTTTCTTTATATCTATCAGTACCATTATTATTGCTCAATGCAGTTAAGCAATATCTGACATGTATATTAAAAGATTTTTTATTTTTTTGTGATAGGTACAAGTGATTAAAATAGACATCTAGGAATTCTGCTAATTGATTATAAAAATTAAATAGTCCGCTTTCATCGATCGTTTCATTTAAAAACTCTAAAGAAAAATTATCAGTTATACCTTTTGAATATTTGCTGTTAATACCTGGAATAGTCGCTCTATTGGTGAAACAAATAATAGCTTCAAAAATTTCAGGTTTCTCAGAAGCATGTAATTTCCCTAAAATATATCTATGGGAGTTAAATCCAGCATAAAATGATCCTACTGATTCTAAATAATTTTTTTGCTCAAGTGTTTTTTTTCTCACTTTTATCTCAAAACTTTATCCCAAGTATCAGAAAAGACTTTTTTAACATGGTTATAATCATTGAATAGGTAAGCCTTTGTTGTTCTTAGATTTGTATGGCCAGTAATATATCTGATATCTTCTATACTCATTCCCAATTCGTGAGAAACTGTTACAAAGGTTTTCCTTCCTGTCTTACTGGATACAAATTCATACTTTGGCTTCTCTTCTTCTATTCTTTTATTTCCTTGATATATAATGTTTATAGTTGGCTTATTGATTTCAGCTTTCTTACAAGCCTCTTTAATGTAATCATTAAATTTTTGATTTGATATTTGAGGGAATTGATTTCCAAAAGACTTGTATTTGGAGATGATCTTTTTTGCAGCTTTTGAAATTGGGATTTTAATATCTGTATTTGTCTTAATTGTTCTTAGAATCCAGGCATCTTTTTCCACATCGGTGACAAAATTAAAGGCCATTACATCTGAAAATCTCTGGCCCGTAGCACATGCGAATAAAAATATATCCCTTACCCGATCATATTTCACTTCTTTCTCGCAATTAAATTTTTGCAAAATTTTAAGTTCGTCAAGTGTTAAGGCAATTACTGGTGGTTGAATTTTTTTAAAGTGGAATTTTGCGAAATTAGTATTATTGTGATATTCTGATTCAAAAGCCCACTTAAGGAATGTCTTTAAACAACTGAAATATTTTTCGATCGTGTTATTTGTCTGTTTTTTTGTATCTATCAAATAGTTATTAAAGTTGTCCTTAAATCGATTGTCAATTTTTAGGAAGTCAACTTCATTTCCTGTATCGTCTTTATAATCAGATAAATGATTTAATAATGAATTATACTTTTGTATAGTTCTGGGTGAAAGCTGATTTCTCTTTATGCGTAGAAACTCTTCAAATGAACTAATGAATTTCTTTGAATGATCCTCCGTTACTAGTTTATTAAATATCTTTTCCAATTCGCGGTTAAATGCTTCATTACTGATCGAAGATTCTTTGCGGAATAGAGAAGCATTAAGATCATTTATCCTGCTTTCAAGATAAGTCAGATGGGCATTAATGATTGAAGCATCTATGTATGTTCTTTTAGCCCTTTGATTTTTTAAATCCCAGTCTTTTGGATTAATTCTATATCCAGTGTGCTTAACAAATCTTTTATTACTACCTCCGCCTATATAAGCAAAAATAGTTTTTTGAGGTTTTGTGCTTTTCTTATCAAGGTAAAACCTAATCGAAACTCTACTCATTTTAACACCAACTTATTTTTACATACAGATTACATACAAATATAATATATTCTATATAATTCTGCTTAACTTCAATTAAGTATTATATTTGATTTATGGCTTATATTGAAATATTTAGGCTAATCGGAGATAAGTGAAGTAAAGAGAAATATAGAGGTTCAAGTCCTGCCCCCGCTACTAAGAAATAAAGACCGGCTTTTAGCCGGTTTTTTGTTTTAAATATTTATGAAATGCTGTAGGTTCAATCCGCCGCGGCGGACTGCCCCCGCTACAAAATTAATTCCTTCTTTTTCAAGAAGGATTTTTTATTTTATAAAAATAGAAAAGCAATTGGTTTTAATGAGGGATCTTTAATCAAATATTTTTATAACTACCATACCCTAAATTATTTCAGGATTCATTAAAATTAAGTTAGAATTCAAAAATTTAATTTTGTAATTTTATATATCACATTGAAAATACTTCAGACTGTAAGCATTGGTTTCGCTCTCTTTTATATTCTTATAGTAATACGGGATGACGCGTTGTTGGGATAATCAATTGTAAATACATTTCAAAACACTAAGGGTTTAGTTCTTGAAATCACTTAACATCAGCGAAAAAGAAACACGCTATTCAACTATTGATCCGCTCATAAAAAAAGCCGAGTGGAATCTTGCAGACCACACCCAAGTAGGATTTGAAATCCCTGTTCAGAATTATGATAATACCAGAGTAACCGGATTCACTGATTATTGTTTGTATCGTGCAAATGGTGAAGTGATTGCAGTAATTGAAGCGAAGAAAACTAGTCGTGAACCAAGGGTTGGACAGCAGCAGGTACTTGATTATGTAACTGAAATTGAAAAGAAACAATCTTTCCGACCTTTTGCATTTATGAGCAATGGTGAAACTACTTTCTTCTGGGATTCAGTTGATTCTTCAGAAAGACAAGTAGCTGGTTTCTTCTCAAGAAAAAATCTTGAACGATTACTCTATCTTAAAAAAAATAAAAAACCTCTTGGTTCCATCCCAATAAAAGAATCAATTGTAAATCGTTCATACCAGGCAGAAGCAATACGGAGAATCGCTGAAGCAATTGATTTAAAGAAAAAGCGAAAAGCATTACTTGTTATGGCTACCGGGACTGGCAAAACCCGAACTACGATGGCTTTGATTGATGTAATGCTGAGAGCAAATGCAGCGCAGAAGATTTTATTTCTGGCTGACAGAGATAGTTTGGTTAATCAGGCATTAACAGATGGATTTAAAACTCATCTTCCTAATGAATCAAGAACAAGAGTAAGAACTTATAACATTACAAAAGACGAAAGAGTTTATGTAACAACTCTTCAGACACTGGAACTTTGTTATAACAAATTTACACCTGCTGATTTTGATGTTATTATATCAGATGAATGTCATCGCTCCATTTATAACAAGTTTACTGATGTGCTTGCTTATTTTGATGCTATCCAGATTGGCTTAACTGCTACACCTGCTGAGTTTATTGATCGTGATACATTTAAGTTTTTCGACTGCGAGGGTAAATCTCCAACCTTCCTTTATCCTTTTGATGACGCTGTAAAAGAAGGTTACTTAGTTGATTTCAGTGTTTATGCAGCTCAAACGCACTTTCAAAGGAAAGGTATAAAAGGAGTTGATTTAACCGAAGAAGAAAAATCCATTCTTCGCGCAAATGGAATTGATCCTGACGAACTGAACTTTGAAGGAACTGATCTCGAAAAGAAAGTAACAAACAAAGATACTCTTCGTGCTCAGTGGGAAGAGTTTATGGATAATTGTCTTAAAGATAAATCTGGACAGTATCCGGGTAAATCTATTGTCTTTGCTGTTACACATAAACACGCAATGCGATTAGCTGAAACTTTTAATGAAATGTATCCTCAATATCCGAATCTTATCCAGGTGATTGATTCAAAGATGGAGAGAGCAGATGCACTTCTTGAGAAATTCAAAAAAGAAAGTATGCCCCGTATTGCAATTTCCGTTGATATGCTGGATACGGGAGTTGACATTCCTGAAATAGTTAATCTTGCTTTTATGAAACCTGTCAACTCTCAAATAAAATTTTGGCAGATGATTGGACGAGGTACAAGAAACCACGAAGCTTGCAAAGTTTATGACTGGCTTCCAAATGGAAAGAAAGAAAATTTTCTGATAATTGATTATTGGGAGAATTTTGAAAAGGTAAAAATTGATGATACCAACAAGCAAATCCCGATAAGAGTTACAATCTTCAATACACGGCTCGCAAAGCTGCAAATGTTTTTAGGTGATCAGGAAAATCCTGATGCAAAAAGAATCGTTAAAGATTTACGCGCTGATATTGCAGACATTCCGCTAGAATCTTTCTCTGTAAAAAAAGTTTATAAGGATGTAAAAGATGCCTGGCAGAACGACTTCTGGAATTACATTACAAGAGATAAAATCGAATTTCTTAAATTGAAGGTAGCACCTTTGTTACGATTCGTTCCCGGAATAAATAACGATGAAGCTTTCTTTATCAGCAAAATGGAAAGAGCCGGGCTGCATTTCTTACAAAGAAAAGATCTTACCACGCTTATTGAATCTGTTAAAGAAGATATTTCACTGCTGCCAACAAACCTTGCACAGGTCGCACAGCATATCCGCGTTATAAATGATGTGCTGACAAATAAATTCTGGCAGGAAGCTGATCTTGCTATGATTGATGTAACGAAAGAAACTCTCGCACCGATAATGAAATTCAAACAGCCGAGACCTTCTCTGGTTATTGAGCTTGGACTTGACGACATTATTGAATCCCGCAAGTGGGTGATTGTAAGAAAGGATAATGAAAAAGTTTACATTGAAGAATACCGGAAGCGTGTTGAACAAAAAATACTTGAGCTTGCCGATAAACATCCTGCGATAATAAAGCTGAAGAAAGGTGAAGAGGTTAGCATTGATAATTTGCTCGATCTTGAACTGACACTAAGCAAAGAACTTAAAGCAGAAGAAATTTCTCTCGATGAAGAAAATATGCTTAAAGCTTACGGAGTGAAAGTAGGCAGCTTTGTGGATTTCCTTAAACACGTATTGAAAATAGAAAAAATACCGAGCTACGATGACATTGTTAAAAAAGCTTTTGATGCATTTATACTTGAACACAATTACAATGCTGACCAGTCCCGATTCTTAAGAGCCGTGCAGAATGTATTTGTGCAGAGAAGAAAACTTGAACCGGCAGACTTGTACGAAGAACCATTCACAAACTTTGGTAAAGATGCAGTTGATAAACTCTTTACTGAAGAGGATGTGAGTGAGTTGGTGGAGTTGACTAAGAAGTTGGTTGCTTAGGGAATTCATCCTAAATCCTTCTCTTAAAAAGAGAAGGACTTGTTGGAAGTTGTAACAGAAAATTATATGTGCTGACAGAATTATTGATGTAAAGTAAAGCGGTTGGAGTGAGTTTGCTGAATTAAAGAAAAATTCTGTTACTTAATAAACTCATCCTAAATCCTTCTCTTAAAAAGAGAAGGACTTGTTGGAAGTGATGACATTATATTTTATGCACTGACAGAAAAATTGATGCAAAGTTTTATAATGATAATAAGCCTCTCTCTAACCAAGAGAGAGGTTGGAGAGAGTTCGCTGAATTAACAAAAAAAAATCTGTTACTTAATAAGCTCATCCTAATCCTTCTCTTAAAAAGAGAAGGACTTGTTGGAAGCGATGACATTATATTTTATTTGCTGATAGAAAAATTAATGTAGAGTTTTACAATGATAATAAGCCTCTCTCTTACCAAGAGAGAGGTTGGAGTGAGTTCACTGAATTAACAAAATAATTCTGTTACTCAATAAACTCATCCTAATCCTTCTCTTAAAAAGAGAAGGACTTGTTGGAAGTAATAACATTATATTTTATGCACTGACAGAAAAATTGATGCAAAGTTTTATATTGATAACAAGCCTCTCTCTTGATAAGAGAGAGGTTGGAGTGAGTTCGAATCCATTCACAAACTTTGGTAAAGATGCAGTTGATAAACTTTTTAGTGAGGAAGATGTGAATGAGTTGGTGGATTTGACTAAGAAGTTGGTTGCTTAGGGAACTCATCCTAATCCTTCTCTTAAAAGAAAAGGACTTGTTGGAAGTGATAACATTATATTTTACTTGCTGATAGAAAAATTAATGTAGAGTTTTACAATGATAATAAGCCTCTCTCTTACCAAGGGAGAGGTTGGAGTGAGTTCGCTGAATTAACAAAAAAAGTCTGTTGCTCAGTAAACTCATCCTAATCCTTCTCTTAAAAAGAGAAGGACTTGTTGCAGGTTGTAACAGAATATTATATGTGCTGAAAGAAAAATTGATATTAAGTTTTATATTGAAAACAAGCCTCTCTCTTACCAAGAGAGAGGTTGGAGAGAGTTGGCTGAATTAACAAAAAAATTCTGTTACTCAATAAACTCATCCTAAATCCTTCTCTTAAAAAGAGAAGGACTTGTTGCAGGTTGTAACAGAATATTATATGTGCTGAAAGAAAAATTGATGCAAAGTTTTATAATGATAACAAGCCTCTCTCTTACCAAGAGAGAGGTTGGAGTGAGTTGGCTGAATTAACAAAAAAATTCTGTTACTCAATAAACTCATCCTAATCCTTCTCTTAAAAAGAGAAGGACTTGTTGCAGGT
>Ga0226835_1000700_pt1 | contig 29063 bp, 21 predicted proteins | sample LAC_MetaG_1_FD_163627 | JGI IMG/M metagenome (GOLD analysis project Ga0226835, IMG submission 163627) | Anaerobic ammonium oxidizing microbial communities from anammox membrane bioreactor (MBR) in UC Berkley, California, United States -... | ecosystem: Engineered > Bioreactor > Anaerobic >...
GCTCAACCCGCACTGTGACAGGATTCCTGGATGCATCCATAGCCAATCACCTCATGCAAAAAATGGGGTAAGACTTGCCCGGGTAGAAGAGGGCATTAAGAATCGTATAATGGATTATACGGGCAGTCAATTGAAAAAAGCCGCCTTTTTGAAAGGAGCAAAGGATGAGCCGGTTCCAAAAGTTGGTCGTGGGCTGGTGGGTGTGTTTTCTGGGGTTGAGCCCCCTGCTGGTCGGTTGCCAGGGGCGCCCCTGGCAGGATGTGCCTTCGAATATCTGGTGGAAGGATGCCGTGTTTTACGAGGTCTTCGTGCGCAGTTTTTACGACAGTAACGGAGACGGAATCGGCGACTTCAAAGGGCTGACCGAAAAACTGGACTATCTCAACGATGGCGATCCCCAGACCACCACCGACCTGGGCGTAACCGCCCTCTGGCTGATGCCCATTCACCCTTCGCCTTCGTATCACGGGTACGACGTCACCGATTACCGCGCGGTCAACCCCGATTATGGCACGCTGGAAGATTTCAAGGCCCTGCTTCAGGCGGCCCATGCGCGGGGTATACGGGTCATCATGGATTTCGTGGTCAATCATACCTCGGTGGAACATCCCTGGTTCAAAGCCTCAGCCTCGGGAGATGAGCGCTACCGCGACTGGTATCTGTGGGCCGATGAGAACCCGGGTTATCCCGGGCCCTGGGGCGACCCGGCCTGGCATGAACTCAACGGGCGTTATTACTACGGGGTGTTCTGGTCGGGGATGCCGGATCTGAATTACAATAACCCGGAGGTCACCGCTGAAATTGAGTCGATCGCCGCATTCTGGCTCAAGGAAGTGGGGGTAGATGGCTTCCGCCTGGACGGCGCCAAGCACCTGATCGAAGATGGGCAGACTCAGGAGAACACGGCTCAGACGCATGCCTGGTTGAAATCTTTTCACGCCTTCGTCAAAGGGGTGTCTCCAGAGGCCGTGGTGGTTGGCGAGGTCTGGTCGCCTTCAGAACAGACCGCCCCCTACGTGCAAAACGGCGAGCTTGACCTGGCGTTTAACTTTCCGCTGGCCGATGAGATGATCTCGGCGGTCAGTTTTTACGACGGGCGGCGGATGAGCACAGCCCTGATGCAGCAGGCGCGCATTTACGGAGAGGCCCCCTATGCGCCTTTCCTCTCCAACCACGACCAACCCCGGGTGATGACCCGCCTTCTCGGAGATGAAGACCGGGCGCGGGGGGCCGCCAGTCTCCTGCTCACCGCTCCCGGTGTGCCTTTTCTCTACTACGGGGAAGAGATTGGAATGAGCGGCGGGAAACCCGACCCTTCCATTCGCACCCCCATGCAGTGGTCGGCAGAAGATCAGGCCGGTTTCACCCGGGGAACGCCCTGGGAGCCGGTCAACCCGGATTACCCCCAGAAGAATGTGGCCGCGCAGAGCGGGGATGACTCGTCACTGCTTGCCCACTATCGCCGGTTGATTGCCATCCGGAACCAGCATTATGCCCTGCGCAGTGGAGCCTATGTGCCGGTGAAGGCCAGCAACAGCCGCCTGTTTGCCTCGCTCCGCACCGCCGAAAAAGAAACGGTCCTGGTGCTGGTTAACCTGGGGAAGGAGCCCATCTCAGCTGTGGAGTTGAGCTGGGAAGAAAGCCCACTGCGCGGGGAATACAGGCCAACCCTGCTGCTCGGAAAGGGCGCCCCCGCCCGCCTTAAGGTGGGAGAGAAGGGCGAAGTCAGCGGATTTCGCCCGGTGGAGGAGATCGCGCCTTTTTCTACGGTCATCATCCAGTACCGTTCGCCCGATTGACCTGAGTGCCTGACGTGTTCTTTCATCCTTCCTGAAATCAGTAAGAGGAGGGAGGTGGGGCAATTTCGCCCCGGAATTGAAATCCAGCCGCATTCTCAAATCGGCTGGAAAAAGTTGACTCATTAAGTTATGATTGACCCCAGCGTCTTTTGATTCGAAAGGGGTTTTTTGTGCCAAATCTTTCACGGCGATTTTCCATCCTTGCTCTCCTCTGCGTCCTTCTCCTGGGTCAGGCCTGTGTGCCGGGTTCTCAGGCTCCTGCTCCTGACTCAGCCGCTACCGCAAGCCCCCATACTGTGGCCGCCACATCCACGCCCGGGCCTTTGCCCTCCGCCACGGCTGACCCGGCTTCGCGCTGTCCCACGCCCTCCGGCGCAACCAGCCTGTTCCTCAGCCGGGAAAACGGGTTTTGTTTTCTTTACCCGTCGGAGTACCCGATTCAACCCGATGGATTACGCCCTGAGGAGGCCTTTTCGATCCTTGGGCCGCACGAACCGGGAGATTTTATGGAACCGATCGCGCTGGTTCTGAGTATCGCGTATCATGGCCCTGCCGATGGCCTGACCAGTGCGGCGTATGCCGAGCGCTGGTTCCAGCTTTATACCACCGGGAGCAACGCTCCTTACGAACCTTCCTCTGCCCGCATCGATGGCCAGGAGGCGGTCGTCCTTTCTAACCTGCCGGGCTTCCCCGCCAGAAAAGCGGCTTTTGTGGTGGCCAACGGCATAAAATATCAAATTTCTCTCTCCCCTCAGCCAGAAGCCTCGGCAATTTTAGCCGGAGACGCCGCCCATTTATGGGAAACCGTCCTCGGTTCGCTGGTGTTTTTCCCGCCTGAGAATGACAGGGTGGCCGTGCGCGCCGATGAGGTGTGCCCGTCTTCTGCGGCAGATACGGCGCTCTATCGCAATGACCTGGAGGGGTACTGTTTTCTTTATCCGCCAAGCTTCAGACCCGATCCGGCCATACCGGGCAGGGTGGAAGGCGGGCCGGTGGTGCTTACCCACCCGGACTTCGGTGAGGTGCGCATCTCGCTGACTCTGGGGACGATGGGAGTCTTCCCCGGGAAGACCCCCCGCCAGGTGATCGAAATGCGCGATGGAGGGGTTGAATCGCTCAACGAGATGACCATCGGGGGGTATCCGGCGGTGACCTTCCGCAACACCGAAGGACCCTGGGCATCGCGGCAGGCGCTGATTCTGGTGCATGACGCAGCCTACACCATCGTGGCGCAGCCCGATGAACCGGCGGCCTACGCTACGGAATTCCCTTATTTCAATCAGCTCTGGGATACGGTGTTGGGGTCGCTGGCTTTTTTCACACCCTGGCGGTAGGGGCCGAACCCTCGGCTCCCTGCTGGAGGGCATCCCACTCGTGCAGGCGGGCATCGATGGCGGCCTGCAGTTGTACATATTGCTGACCCAGCTCCTGCACCCTGGCCGGGTCGGGCGGGGGAGTCTCTAACAGCCGCCCCACCTGCGCCAGTTGCCTTTCCAGGGTTTCGATCTCCTGTTCCAGCTGTTGAATGCGCTGCTGGCGCTGGCGCTCGCGGTTGGTGGAGCGTCCTTCGATGCGGCGGGTGGGAGTTGCGGCCGGGCGAATGGGTTTTTCGGCGGCGGTTCGGGCGGCTTCTTCTTCGGCCAGCACCTGTTTGTACTGGCTGTAACTCCCTTCGAACAGGCGCAGGGTACCTTCTTCGGGTAAAACTTCCCAGATTTGTGTGGCCAGTGCATCGATCAGGTATCGATCGTGAGACACAAGCAAAATCGTGCCGGAGAATGCCGCCAGCACGGCCTGCAGCACCTCCTGCGAGGGCAGGTCGAGGTGGTTGGTTGGCTCATCCAGGAGGAGCAGGTTGGCGTTGCTGAGCGCCAGGATGGCCAGCGCCAGGCGGCCCCGTTCACCTCCTGAAAGCACCTCCACTTTTTTGAAGACGTCTTCGCCGGTGAAAAGAAATTTTGCCAGGTAGTCGCGAATCTCCGCGGGGCGCATCTGCGGGGCGGCGGCGCTGATCTCCTCCATGAGGGTGCGTTCGGGGCGTAACCCTTCGTGGGCCTGCGCGAAGTAACCAATTTCCAGGCTCGAGCCGAGCGTCACCTCACCCTGCAGGGGTGGAATTTGCCCCAGAATGGTCTTCAGGAAGGTGGTCTTCCCGGCGCCGTTCGGGCCAATGACCGCCGCGCACTCCCCGCGCCGCAGAGTCAGGTCGGGCACGCGGAAAAGGATACGCCCTTCATCCTGGTATCCCACGCCCAACCCTGAGGTGCGTAACACCAGATCGCCGGAGCGCATGGCCGGGGTAAGGCGGAATTTCAGACTACGCGGCTGAACGGGAGGGGTGATGAGCGCGGTTTCGAGCAGGCGTTCCAGCCGCTTGAGCCGTCCCCGGGCCTGCTGGGTGTTTTGCCCGGCGATGTTCCGCCGGATAAATTCATCCTCTTTTTCGATCAACGCCTGCTGGGCCTCGTATTCTTCCATGCGGCGGCGATAACGTTCTTCGCGCTGGCGGAGATAAGCGCTGTAGTTGCCGTTGTACTGTTCCATGGCGGGGGTCATCTCCCAGATTTCATTCACCACCTGGTCGAGGAAGTACCGGTCATGCGAGACAACCACCACCGCGCCGGGCCAGTCGCGCAGGAGGTTTTCCAGCCACTCCACGGCCTGAATATCCAGGTGATTGGTTGGCTCGTCCAGGAGGAGCAGGTCGGGTTCGCTGAGCAACAGGCGCGCCAGCAAAGCCCGGGTGCGTTCGCCGCCCGAAGCCCGGCTGAGCGGACGGCGGTAATCGGCTTCGTTGAAGCCCAGACCGGCGAGCGCCTGGCGGATGCGCGTCTCAAAGGTGTAGCCCCCGGCCCGTTCGAAGGCCTCCTGCAGCCGTCCGTACGACTCGATCAGGTCATGATCGCCAGGGCGTTCGCTCATGGCGCGCTCCAGCCGGGCCAGCTCTGCCTGTTGATTGAGCAGGGAACGGAAGGCACTCAGGCATTCCTCCCAGATGGTGCGGGCGCTCTCCAGGTGGGGGTTCTGCGGCAGGTAGCCAACCTGCACTCCTCTGGCAAGGCGAACCTCCCCTTCTGAAGGCTCTTCTTCTCCGGCCAGCACGCGTAGAAGGGTGGTTTTGCCCACGCCATTGGCTCCCACCAGGCCGATGCGCGCCTGGCGGGGGATGGAGAGATTGAGATCTTTAAAAATATCCAGAGGGCCGTAGGATTTTCCCAGGCCGGCGGCAGTTAAAAGAGACATAACAACAGGCGCCGAGAGAGGGGGTTAGAAATCACGCAAGAGCACCGCTTCAGGTCCACGCCTGACCTCCCACGGGTAGACGATGTGAGCGTCGGTCACGGCGGCGTAGTAATCGGGGCGCAGGGTGCCGAACAGACTGCGGTAGGGGTTGAAGTGGAGCACACAGGTATAGGCGATGCCGGCGCTGCCAGTAATGCGATTCTTTACAGCGGTCATGGTGCGCCCCGACCCCCAGACGTCATCGACCACCAGAATGCGCCGGCCGCGCAGCAGGGTTTCATCGGGGAATTGCAGGAATTTAGGCCAGGCCAGCAGGCGGGTTTTTTCTCGTTGTTTTTCCAGTTCAATTTCTGCCGGGAAATCCACCGATGCCATGAAGAGATCGTTGATCTTCAGCGCTTCTGCCAGGATACCCCCGGGCACAATTCCCCCGTGGGTGATCACCACCATGGCTTCAAATTCCACCTCAAACTGCGGGATGAGATGATCGATTAATTGATCTACATCGTTCCAGGTTAAAATTTCTCGCCGCATGAACCGATCCTGCATGGATTGGGTAAACGATTAATGTATGTGGCAATTATAGCTTATAACAACGAAAGCGGGTCAACCTGAACGCGCCACTCACCCAGAGAGCGCCCGCGCAGTACCGAGGCCGGGTCGGGGCCGCGGAGGATTATTTGCCAGCGGTATTCTCCTCCCCGGCGGCTGAAGAAACACGGCGCCGGGCCGATGATTTCGGTGGCGCGGAAGTCGCCCTCTTCGAGCCAGGTCTGGATTTGCTGGCTCATCCGGCGGGCTTCCTGTTCCAGGCGGCGTTCATCTCGATCGCGCAATTCCAGGCGCAACAGGCGCGCAAAGGGCGGGTACCCCAGCTTCCGGCGGTAGGCCAGCTCTTGCCGCATGAAACCATCAAAGTCGTATCGGCTGGCGGCCTGGATGGCGTAGTGGTCGGGCAGGTAGGTCTGGAGCACCACCTTGCCCCCCAGCGGGCTGCGCCCGGCGCGCCCGGCCACCTGGGTGAGCAGCTGAAAGCCGCGCTCCGCGGCGCGGAAATCGGGCAACTGCAGGCCCACATCCGCGAGGATCACCCCCACCAGGGTGACGAGGGGTAGATCCAGCCCTTTGGCGACCATCTGGGTGCCGATGAGCACATCGGCGCGGTGAGCGGTGAAATGCGAGAGGATGAGGTCATGGCTGTCCTTCTGGCGGGTGGTTTCCCAGTCCCAGCGCAGGGTGCGCACCCCGGGGAAGCGCGCCTGCACCTCGGCTTCAACCCGTTCGGTGCCCAGCCCCATCTGACGAATGGAGGCGCTGCCGCAGGTGGGGCAGCGCTCGGGGGTATTCCGGCGGTAGTTGCAGGAATGGCAGATGAGAGCCTCTGGCCCGCTGTGGTAAGTGAGGGGCAGGTCACAGCGGGGGCATTTGAGCACGGCGCCGCATGCCCGGCAGAAAACATAGGTGGCCGTCCCCCGCCGGTTGAGGAAAAGGATCGCCTGCTGGCTGTTTTCCAGCACCTGCTCTAACTCTTTTTGCAGAACCCGGCTGAAGATGGTGCGGTTACCGGCCTTCAATTCCTGGCGCATATCCACCACCTGTACGGGGGGGAGGTCGAGGATGGCGCGTTCGCCTTCCTGGGTTAACTCCGGCAGGGGGCGCCCCAGCTGCCGAAACTGGTGCGCCACAGCCTGACGATGCGCCAGAATGCGCGTGGGCAGAGAGATCACCGGCCACCGGCGCTGACGGGCGCGGTAGAGCAGGTTAAGGTCGGGGGTGGCCGAACCCAGCAACACCACCGCGCGCGCCAGCTGTCCCAGCGCCAGGGCAGCTTCGACCGCGGAGTAGGCGGGGGGGAAGTCTTCCTGATAATAGGATTCGTCGTGAAATTCATCCAGCACGATCAGCCCGGGATGGGGCAGGGGCATGAAGAGCGCGCTGCGCGGGCCGATGATGATGGGCAGTTCGCCGGAGCGCGCCCGACGCCAGGTGTCGTAACGCTCGCCGGAGGAAAGCCGTGAATGCACCAGCCCCACCTTGCCCGGGAAACGCGCCGCAAAGCGCCGCACGGTTTGCGGGGTAAGGGCAATTTCAGGGACGAGCACCAGCGCCTGGCGGCCCTGCCGCAGGGTTTCGCCCACAGCCTGAAGGTAGATTTCGGTTTTCCCCGAGCCGGTAATTCCGTGAAGGATATGGGGCGGGGGCGCTTCTCCCTGCGCCGCCCGATGAATGGCCGACAGCACCGCTTCCCAGGCGGCTCCCTGGTCGCGCGTCAGATCGGGGGCTTCATTGAGCACAAATTCTACCCGCTCCAGGGGGTCTCGCCAGACCTCCACTTCCTCGTAGGCAATCAGCCCGGCTTCGGCCAGGCGCTGAAGGTCGCCCGCGTTACCGCCGCCTGCGCCGGCAAACACCCAGGCCGGTTGCACCGGCTCGTTCTGCCCGGCCAGAAAGGTCAAAATGGCCTTGCGGCGCGCCAGAATTTCGGGCTTCTGACGGGGGATGGCCGCCAGGCGGGTATCGATTTCTTCGGGAGGAATGGCCAGGCGCACCGCGCGTGCCTGTTTGGGACGCGCGGTGGGCGGCAATAATACCGCGTGCGAAACCAGCCAGCCGCGGCGCACCATGGCCTGGGCCACAGGCCGCCAGTTGACTTTGGTCAGGTGGGCGTCGATCTGTCTTTTCCGCAGGGGGCCGCGTTCGCGTAACAGCGCCACCAGGCGCGCCTGCACTGGGGTGAGCCCTTCTGCGGGCAGAGCCGGTTCGTTAAGGCGGTAAAGCAGATCCACCTGCTGGCTGAGCCCCGGCGGGAGCATGAGGTCGAAACAGGTGGCCAGCGGGTAGAGCGTTTCGTGCACCATCCATTCCGCCAGCGCCAGCTGGATGGGGGTGAGTGCGGGGGCAGGATCGAGCAGTTGCAGCACCGGGCGGGTTTCAGCGATGGCAGAGTGTTCCAGGGTGCGCCAGACGATGCCCTGCACCTGTTGGTTTCCCAAAGGCACCACCACCAGGCTGCCGGGGGCAACGTTATGCGCCCATTCCTCCTCAGGCAGGTGATAGTGAAACATCCCGACGGCCACCGGCAGGTTTACCGCCACTTCAACATACACGGCCATACATTCATTGTAATCGAAACTGCACCCCGCCTGCACAGGAAATGAGTTAACCCGGGGCAGGGTTTTGTTATTTGCGCTGGCGCAATTCGGAATCGGCCAAAACCGATTATATTTGTGAAGAATTTCACATATCCTCTCTTTAGAAAGGGATTGAATAATGACCTGCCCCATGTTTTGTTATCAATGCGAACAGACTTCTCTCGGAAGCGGCTGTACCGACTTCGGGGTGTGCGGTAAGGAACCAGAAGTCTCTGCCCTGCAAGATTTATTGATCTACCAGCTCGAAGGGATGGCCTTTTGGGGGGTCAAAGTTTTGGAAAAGGGCCAAACGATTCCTTCCGAAGTTCATCGATTCGTGATCGATGCCCTTTTTTCCACTCTGACCAACGTGAATTTCGATCCCGCCTTTTTCTTTGAGCTGTTGAGGAAATCTGCAGAAATCAAAGCCGGGCTACGAACCCGGGCCGGAGAGGAGGCCGGTGAATGGCCCGAAGCCGCGCGGTACGCGCTGCCTGCCGCCGAAAGCGAAATCCAGCGAGACGCCTTCGCTGTGGATATCCGTGGTCAGGCGGAGGAAAATCCGGATGTTCAATCTCTGAAGGACACCTGGCTTTACGGGCTCAAAGGGATGGCGGCGTATGCCCACCATGCCTGGGTGCTCGGGTACCGGGAGGATGCGGTTAACCGCTATTTCTATCGCGGGCTGAGCGACCTGCTCGACCGTCAATTGACCCTGGCTGACCTGACGGGGAAGATCATGGAATTTGGCCAGGTGAACTTGCGGTGCATGGAATTACTTGACCGGGCTAACACCGAAACCTTCGGGCACCCGGAACCCACCCCCGCCTGCATTTCGCGCAAGAGAGGGCCTTTCATCGTCGTTTCCGGCCACGATCTTTACGACCTGAAGATGCTCCTCGAGCAGACGGCGGGGACGGGGGTTCAGGTCTATACTCATGGAGAAATGCTCCCTGCCCTGGCCTACCCGGAATTAAAGAAATACCCGCACCTTGTCGGGAATTACGGCAGCGCCTGGCAAAATCAGCAGCGAGAATTTTCCGGCCTTCCAGGGTGCATTTTGATGACCACCAATTGTCTGATGGAGCCGCGCCCATCCTACTCTGACCGCATCTTTACGACGGGCGTGGTTGGATGGAGTGGCATTCCTCACATTCCGGAGAGAGAGGGTACTAAAGACTTTTCTCCCCTGATCCAAAAAGCGCTCGAACTGGGTGGATGGGCTGAAGATGAGCCTGAGCTAAGCATTCCCATCGGGTTTGGCCGCCGGGCCATCCTTGAACGGGCCGGAGAGATCATCGAGGCGGTGAAGGCCGGAAAGATTCGCCACTTCTTCCTGGTGGGTGGGTGTGACGGAGCCAGAGCTGGCCGGAATTACTACACCGAATTCGCCGCCCAGACTCCCCCCGACACCGTGGTGATGACGCTGGCCTGTGGTAAATATCGCTTTAACCGGTTAGACCTTGGGACGATCGCCGGGCTTCCACGCCTCCTTGACCTCGGGCAATGCAACGATGCCTATTCGGCCATTCAGGTGGCGCTGGCTCTGGCCGACGCTTTCCAATGTTCGGTCAACGAATTGCCCCTGACTCTGGTGCTCTCCTGGTACGAGCAAAAAGCGGTTGGCATTTTGCTCACGTTGCTTTCTCTGGGGATTCAAAATATCTATCTTGGCCCTTCTCTGCCGGCGTTCATCTCGCCGAATGTTCTGCATTTCCTGGTGGATCAGTTCCGCATCCATCCCATATCGACCCCGGCCCGGGATATGGCGGCGGCGTTATCCTGAGCTTATTTTCTCAACCCATTGATTCAAAAAGGTCGGCCTTTACTGGCCGACCTTTTCGGAAGATAGTTTGCTGAGCGATACCCGCGCAATGCGCAGGCGATCCATGCTCTCGACCCGCAGGCGCACGTTTTCCTCGGGCACTTCCACCACCTCGCCCGGTTGAGGGATGTGCCCCAGCTTCCCCAGAATGTACCCGGCGATGGTATCGTAGTTGGGGTCTTCGAGATGCAGGCCAAAGGTGGCGTTGACTTCTTCGATGAGCATCAGACCGTCGAGAAGGGCAGAACCATCGGGCTGGGGTTGAATCTCCGGCAGTTCGCGGTCGAAGGGGTCTTGCACCACCCCGACGATTTCTTCCAGCAAGTCTTCCAGGGTCACCAGCCCGGCGGTGCCGCCGTATTCATCCAGCACGATGGCGATGTGTTGGCGGCCCTGCCTGAATTGCACCAGCAGATCGTTGACGGGCAGGCTGTCGGGGATGAAAAGCACCTCGCGAACCAGATCGCGGGCCACGCCGGAGCGTAATTCGTCCTGAAGCCAGCGGGCCATCAGGTCGCGCAGGTGAATCACCCCGGTCACCTGGTCGAGGTTTTCTTCGTAAACCGGGATTTTCGTCACCCCTTCCTGCACCGCCAGCCGGATGACTTCACTGAGGGGGGTGTTCGCTTCGGCTGCCACAATCTCGGTGCGCGGAATCATCACCTGGCGCACCAGCAGCCCGCTGAAGTCGATCACGGCGGAGAGCATCTCACGTTCGGGCGGTTCGACGATTTTTTCGACCTCGGGCGAGGAAACAATCTGGCGCAACTCTTCCAGTGAACTGACCGCCGCATGGGCGTGACCGTCTTGCGGCATGCCGATGAGCCGCAGGATGCTGCGCGTGGCCCAGTCCAGAAGGTCAATGAAGCCGCGAAAGGCGACGGTGAAGACGTGCATCGGGCCGGAGGCGAACAGGGCAAAACGTTCAGGGTTGCGGATGACGGCCACTTTGGGGACCTGCTCGCCCAGCACCACGTGCAGGCTGGTGATGACCACCAGGGAGAGCACAAGGGGGAGCACTGGAATGACCCCCTGGAGGAACCGGAGCTGCGCTGGCAGGAGTAAATTATGAAAGAAAGGCGCCAGCCAGGCTTCGAAGGCATTTTCGCCCGCCGCGCCCAGCGCCAGGCTGACCAGGGTGACGCCCAGTTGAGCGGCGGCGATGAGCCGGTCGCGTGAGGCGTCGTTCTCCAGCCACTGGGCCACCCGCCGGGCGGCGGGGCTGTTGGCATCGCTTAGCACTTCCAGACGGGTGCGCCGCGCGGTGACCACAGCAAACTCCACCCCCACGAAAAACCCGTTCAGGGAGATCAAAATCAGGATTAATAGGATTTGACCGAGAGTCATTCAGTTAACTTTGAGCACTGCGGCGGCTCCGTAGCCGACCACTGAAGAGTCATCTCCGGTTTCTTCTCCGGAATGGCTGTAATGTAAGATGATCACTCGCTTGCCCCCCAGATCGCGGCAGGCCCAGAGCACGGCGGCCACCGCCGCCACGCCGCAGGCAAAGCCTTTCCCCTGGCGTTCGGCCTCGAACAGAGCCTCTGGCGTGAAGCTCTCGAAACGGCGGAGCATCTCGGCATCGAGCTGGCGCGCCACTTCGGCAGGGTAGAAGTGAGAAAGGTCGGTGCTGGCCACCAGCAGCGAGCGCCGCTTACCCGCCACGCGCGCCAGCGCCTGCCCGGTGAGCTGTGCCACCCGGGGCGACTGACTGCGCAGCATCACCGGCAGCAGGCGGAAGTCTCCGGTCAGCGCCACCTGTAAGAAGGGGATTTCGATTTCCAGCGAATGTTCGGTATCGTAGGCGACGTGTGTCAGGTCGATCTCAAGGTCGCTCAGGGCTTCCTCCAGTTCGGCGCGGGCGAGTTCATCCACCCACACCGGCCCCAGCGGCGTGGCGTAGGCGCGGTGCGCGGTGGTCAACACGCTGCCGGGGTAAGGGGCATGCATGGGTGAAACGACGATGACCAGTTCTGGGGCTTGCCCGCGCACCGCTGCGAAGGCGTGGCCGGCGGTGCGCCCTGAATAACGATGCCCGGCGTGAGGAGCAATGATGGCCAGAACCTCCCCTTCCAGTGCGGGGAGCCGGGCGTCGTCGAGGTAGCGCTGTACCTCGCGGCGCAGGCGGGCGGCGTCGCCGCTGTACCAGGTTCCGGCAATCGGTGAGGGACGAATCTCAGAGATCGTGCTCATTGTTTTTATTTCTGTAAATAATTGTGCGGATTGACTCGTACTCCTGAGGCGTTCATCAGCTCGAAGTGCAGGTGTGGCCCCGAAGAGCGCCCGGTGCTTCCCATCGCGCCGATGGTTTCGCCTTGGGATACGCTCGCTCCGCAACCGGCGTAAATTTGACTGAGGTGGGCGTACAGTGTTTGCCAGCCATTGCCATGGTCGATGACCACCACATAGCCGTATCCCCAGTCATTCCAGCCAGAGTAAACCACCACCCCCGAATCGGCGGCGTAAATGGGGTTGCCCAGCGCGCCAGCAATATCGATGCCCCAGTGGTTGGTTTCGGGAGAATAGTCGTAACCCGAGAGCCAGGTCTGGGTGGTTGGCCAGACGAAAGTGCCCTGCCCGATGTACCCATCATATTGCGTGCCGCAGAAGCCCGGCCCGAAGATTTTCGCCTTTGCGGGGTCCGTCCGGCTGATCAGCGGGGCGCTCCAGGAAATGAAGTCTCGTTTGCCGCCCGGCACGAAGATGGGGGTGTCGGGAGAGATGTTGGGTTTCGAGAGATCGCCCAGGGCCTCGCGGTTCAGGCGGTTGCCCGGCCATTCGATGATCACGTCTGGGGTGACACCGAAAAATTCCGAGACCTTGATGAGGCTATCGCCGGCATGCCATTTGTAGAGCACGCCATCCATCGGCAAGATGTTCAGCTTCATTCCGGGCTGGAGGCGGTGGGGGTCGTCGGCCAGCGCGTCAAAGTTTCCCCAGAGGATGGTTTGCGGCTTGAGGCCGAATTTTTCGGCGATGGCAAAGACGGAATCGCCTTTTTGCACTTCGTAAGTGGTGATCTCGAAACGGGGGCGGCTCGGGCGCGAAGTGTGAATCTGCGCCAGGCGGGGAATGCCATTCTCGTACGCCAGCCCTGCCAGAAGGGTCAGGGGAGGCGCCGGGACGGTGGGGGTGGCGGTGGGCAGGGCCGCCGCCAGGGCGGCAGAGTCGTGGTCATTTTCAATCTGCCCGTTTAAATACAAACTTCCCATCACCCAGATGACCAGTAGCACCAGGGCAATGGAAGCCACTACGGTACCGACGCGCAGAGCCATTTCACCGAGCCCCAGCCGCAGCAACCTTTCCCAGATTTCACTCCAACGGTTGATGTTTTCGGCCGCTGGTTCCTGCTCTTCAGGAAGCTGGGCGGGGGGAAGACTCGAATCCTCGCTCATTGTTCTATTGAATACCTCTTTGAGCATGATAACACAGGCCGCATGAGCGGTCAAGCCGGGTGTAGACCCAACAGAAACCCCGGGAGGGAGGAGTTTGGGATGGCGCGGGACTTCCTCTGGAGAAAGGCGGGCGGGGGTGGGCCTCAGGGGAACAACCGCCGGGCTTTGATTTCTGCGACGGCATCGGGGCGGTATCGATACAGGCGGGCAGGGCGGCCCTCGCCGGTGCGCAGCGTGCCGGTGGGTTCGATGATCTGCGCCTCGAGGATACGTCGCCGGAAGTTGCGCTTATCCAGCTGTTCGCCAAGGATCATTTCGTAGGTTTGTTGGAGATCGCTGAGGGTGAAGGCCTCGGGGAGCAGTTGAAACCCAACGGCGGTGTATTCCAGCTTATACCGCAATCGGCGCAGGGCGTAAGCCAGCACCTCACGATGATCTTCGATTAAAGGCGGGAGGGCATCGACGGGGAACCATCGAATCGAAACTTCGTCTTTAACCGCAGGAGAGGCCGCCGTCCCTGCGGGGAGCAGAGCAAAATACACCACCGAAATGACCCGATCCTTCCCGCCGCGGTCGGCTTCGCCATAGGTGTAGAGTTGTTCGAGATAGGTTTCACGCAGACCGGTCAGGCCATTCAATTGCTGACTGGCGGCTTCTTCGAGGGATTGATCCTTCAAAATGCGCCCGCCGGGAATTTCCCACAACTGGCCGGGCGCGTCTCCTGCCGAAACCAGCAAGACGTGCAGGCGCTCTTCGCGCAGGCTGAAGGCGATCACCCGCACCTCAAGGTTGGGGAGAAAGCTGTCTTGATTGACCATTCCTTTTCGTTTTCCCATTCTCATTATATCCGAACTCTTCCTCCGGCGCTCCGCAGTGGCCTGAGAGTTGATGCGTTTGGGAGAGCGCCCGCTGAGGTTGTCCTTTTTGGCTCATTTCGAGTTATGATACAGAAGATGCAGCATGTTTGGGGAAGGAGGATGGCATGAAGAAATCGCGCCTTATGATTCCGTTGATGGTTTTGTGGATGGCCGCTCTGGCCTGTAACTTTCCCGGTCAGGCGACGCCGACGCCGGGGGTGCTCCCTCTAGAGCTGACTGTAACCGCCCTGTTTCGGACGGCCGCCGCCCTGCCCCCTACTCGAACGCCGCCCCCTCTGGTGAGTACGGCCACTCAGCCGCCCCCCACCCAGCCTGCTCCTACCCAGCCACCGGCCACCGCCACCCAACCCCCTCCTACCGCCACACAGCCGCCGCCAGCCCCCACCGCCACGCGCGTGCCCGTGCGCCCGGGGGCCAGGGTTGAGGCCTCTTTCATGAACACCCCGCCGGTGATCGATGGAGACTGGAGCGAATGGAAAAAGGTGGCCACGGAGTATCCCGCCACCCACGTGGTCTTTGGCAAAGCGAACTGGAAAAACGAGGATGACCTGGCCGGGTCTTATTATGTGGGGTGGGATCTCTCCAATCTCTATCTAGCGGCCAAGGTTCGCGACGATCAATACGTGCAGATTGCTCAGGGGCAGGATCTTTACAAGGGCGACAGCCTCGAGCTCCTGCTCGACCTCGACCTGCCGGGTGATTTTTATTCCGCGCAGTTAAGCGGAGATGATTACCAGATCGGTATCTCTCCCGGCCGCCCAACGATTGGTGACAAAAACCCCGAAGCCTATCTCTGGTATCCTTCGGGCAAGGCGGGCAAGTTGAACAATGTAGTCATCGCGGCGCGTTATGAGGGCGCCATTTACCGGGTAGAAGCGGCCATTCCGTGGAGCGTGTTTGGCGTCATCCCGTATAAAGGGATGCGTATGGGCTTTGCCTTTTCGGTCTCGGATAACGATCAACCCGGGAATGCTATTCAGGAAAGCATGGTCTCCAGCGCGGCCGGACGCACCCTGACCGACCCGACCAGCTGGGGCGAGGTGACGCTTAAATGATCCTCTATCATATTGCGTCGCAGGCCGACTGGGCGCGCGCCCGGGCGGAGGGTGAATATAGCGCCGATTCGTTGGAGACGCAGGGTTTCATCCACTGTTCCACCCGGGCGCAGGTACTCGATGTGGCCAACGCGCTTTTTCGAGGGCGCTCTGACCTGGTGCTGCTGCTCATCGATGAGCGCCGGCTCCGGGCGCCGGTGCGTTACGAAAACCTGGAAGGCGGCGCCCGGCTCTTTCCTCACCTTTACGGGCCGCTTAACCTCGATGCGGTGGTGCGGGCGCTGCCCTTTCAGCCCGATTCGGAGGGAGGGTTTCGTTTACCAGAAGAGGCGTCGGGCCAACTTCTGTAAACGGCTCTACCTTAACTTTTCCACCTTCACCGCCCGGGTTGCGGTGCGCCCTTCACTGCAAACCAGCCCCACCGCGCCGCTCAGCAGGGGGTGCGTGGGGTCTTCCGCTTCAAAGAGCTTTTCGCCGTTTACCCATGCGCTCAGATGGCTGCCGTTGCCTTCCAGCGCCATCAGGTAGGTTTGCCCGTATTCCCACGCCAGGGGGGCTTCGGCCAGGATGCGGGTTTCATCGTACCATTGCCTGACAAGACGCACAGCGCCCCCCGGAGAAAGCAGGAGGGCATAATAGCGCCGCAGACCCTGCACGCGGATCGCCAGCCCTGCCGAGTCGACCATGTGGGGGGTTACATCGGCTTCTGCCCGGTAGTCGTCCCAGTCTAGCGTGCCCTGAATGAGCAGACCGGTGCCTTCATTTTGAACGAGCCGGAAAGGTTCATCCCAGCTCATGAAATCGGTCACGGCGTTCACCCAGGCCAACCGCCAGGCGTTGTTGCTCCCCTCGGGGCGGGTAAAAAGCGCCCTGGGAGCGCCCTTCCAATCCAGGTAGTCGAGGTATACAGTGCCCGGGGCTCCCTGCGGAGATTGAATCTCCAGGCCGACTTCAGCGATGGGCCAGCCGCCGGTTTCAGGGATTTGCCAGGCGAAGGTGTGCTCTTCTCCGGCGATGAGGGTGGTTTCAGGGCCGTAGAGGCGCGTCAGCCCGCTCTCTGCCGCATGGTGACGCAGATAGAGCCGGCAGACGGCCGGTTGGGCGTTGTTGGCGTCTGCTATGACCCCGGCGCTCACCACCTGCCCGGGGTAGAGGGTGGGGCAGGCAAAGAGCGAGTAACCGCGCATTTGCAGCGCCTCGGGCGGGAGGAAGGTGGGGGTAGCCACCCTGGCTGGCTGGCCCGGGGCGGTGTGCATATAGTGAATGGCCAGGGTATGGCGTCCGCGTCGGCTGTGCCCGAGGACGTTTTCGATCTGCGCCGGTCCGCGCCCCTCGACCAGCGGCTCTACGCGGAATCCCTGCACCGAGCCGGGTAATTCGAAGTGAAAGCGTGCTCCGTGCTTGGGATGGACCGGGGGCAGCCCGGCCAGCGCACGGCCGATATTGGCCACCCGGAAGGCCACCTGAACGGCATCTGTAATGCAAGACCCTCCCTCGGCAGTGGGCAGGTATAGCCGGTCGGCCACCGGGCCGCGCCAGTCGGGGCCGGCATCGATGCCGCGCAGGCCGTTCTTGATGCCCATCAGGCAACCTACGTTCCCGCTGTTACAATCGGTATCCCACCCGGCCGTGTTGGTGATCATGAGCGTCTTCTGGTAATCGTCGTCTCCGTAGAGCAGTCCCAGAAGAATGAGCGCATGATTGGGCACCATGTGGCAGTTTCCGCCATAACGGTCGTAACCGTAATGTTGCACAATGAACTTTCTTGCTTCACGCCAGTCGGGGGTTTTCTCGCGCCAGTCACGCAGGTCGGCGATCAGGCGGTAGATGAGCGAATCGCGGGGGATTAAGGAGGTGGCCACATCCAGCAGGCGGTTGAGGTTGGGTTCAACGAAGGCCTGGGCTTCCATGGCGGCCAGCGCTTGCGCCCCGTAAATAGCTTCGCCATCATGGCTGACCGAAGCCGCGCGGCGCGCCAGATCGGCGGCCAGGTCTGGCTGGCCTGGAGCCACCATAGCCCAGCCATCGATGAAAATTTGCGCGCCGATTTGCTCGGCAACCACTTTACCGTTCAGGGCGATCGAGCCGCTTTGCGGGGCCGGGATGCCCTTCTTCAGGCGCAGGTATGCCGTGTGTTCGGTGGAGTTGCCCAGCCCGCCCCACCAGAGCACAGTACGCCCTTCGATCAGGTAATTCAACCAGGTTTGCCCGATTTGCGCCGGGGTGATGTTGCGGTCGTGGTCGAAGTCTGGCAGGGCGCGCAAAAAGGTAAAAGTGCCGGAGATGTCGTCATCGGTGACGATGAGCGGCACACCGCGCTTCTCGTGGACGTAATACCACACCTCGCCCAGCTCGGCCATGATTTTTTCATACGTCCAGCCTTCGAAGGGCCGGCCCAGGTAGACGCCGATGATCTTGCCCAGCACACCGGCATACACACGTTCGAGGTAATCGGGAGGAAGATGGTTCATGGATGTAGTTCCTGAAGAAGTATCTAAAATCTGGTTAGGAGACTGGTAATCCCAGGGAGATATGAGGACATTATTCTATCCAGAAAAAGCGGTAGCCAAAAGATGGCAAATGTAAGTGGAGAGTGCTTTCTGCCTTAAGAATTTCTCCGGTCATGCAATCCGTCAATCGATCGGGTGAAATTTCCCCCAAATCTATTTGAATATCTTCTTCCTGTGGTTGAAAATTATAAACCCCTATCACCGATTTTTCACCCGGTTGTTCACGAAGCACAGCATAAAACCGGCGATTATCAGAAGTGTGCAATTGCCATCGATGTCCGCCTGCGCATAAGGCGGGAAATTGTTGCCTTAGTTTTAAAAGCCGGGTTACCCCGTGCAGGTATTCCTCTGAAAAGCGGATGAATGGGTCGCCGATGAAAATCATCAGTTCACCGATGGAGGCTGTCAGGGCTGCTCCCAGTAAGCTGGCGTCAAGAGAGACGTCATTCAGATCGGGAGGGTCAATGTAACAGATGCCGCCTGCATTCACTACCCGGTCACGATAACTTCGCAGGGCTACTTCTACGGGGGTTGGATCTCCGCTCAGGATCGCACTTCTGATGACGTCCTTTCCCTCCCACCACAATTTAATCGAGTAATCCATAAGACAATTCCAGCCTCCCCGGGTTATCCAAACGACAGGATCGTCGTTAAACCCCCCGGCTCCTTCTGGCTGAGACAACAGGTTGCCCGCATTTTTGAGGATGTCGGTCATGCTCTCACGGCATATTTCCCAGGTACAGCCAATGTACCAGTTAACGGCATCGATCACTATGCCGTCTATTCCCCAATTTAACCAGTACTGAAGGATCTCTTTTACTTTATTCTGCCAAGTTGCGCTGGCGAAGTTAAATTGCGGCAGGTGATATCCTCCCTGTTCGCCTTCCCACTTGACCCAGTAATAACTCTCTGCACGATCTGACCAGTGCCATTGACCATGGAGGTCGTTCATAAAGTATGGAGCAAGGCTTCGGTCCATCGTATCTTTGCCGGTACGGCTCCAACAGAACATTTGGGCTTCAGCGGTCTCTTCATTTCGGCGTATATCATCGCAGGCTTTCAGGAATTCAGGAAATTGTTCATGGCTGTAACCTAAATTGATAAACATCACGATGGCCATGTTTCGAGCGTGTGCTTCGTTAATCAAAGTGATGAAATCGTCAAGGGAGCCAATTTCAGGGTCGATCTTGTAAAAATCCAGAGTATCTAACCCGTGATAACAAAGCCCCCCTTGAAGCGGAGCAAAGACTTCAATGCCGCCTATGCCCATTGCCTGATACATATCCAGGTTGTGGATTAAGTCACGTAAGGTCCGCCGTGATGCCTTTAAATACGGGCGCACCAAGCATGAAGCTTTTTCCCACCATGAAGGGCGTAATGTGGAACGTGTAAATGACATTTTTATCCCTTGAGCCCGACAGAAGCAATTCCCCCGATCAGTTTATCTTGAGCGAAGAAATAAATGACCATAGGGGGGAGCATCATGATCAGATTTGCGGCCATGAGCTGGTTGTTATTCGGATTGGCCCGGGTGGCAAAATTGGCTAGACCAATGGCCACGGTGAATTTTCGGTTATTATCCAGGTAAATCAGCGGTCCGAGCAGGTCTCCCCAGGAGCCTAAAAACAGGAACACTACAACGACAGTCAGCACCGGTATACATAAGGGAAGGATAATATGCCAGTAAATTTGGAAGTAATTACATCCATCAATCCGCGCCGCGTCATCCAGTTCTTTGGGAAACGTACGCATGTACTGGCGGATCAAGAAAATATTGAATGCATTGCCGAAGAATGAAGGTACGATGAGCGGTAAATATGTGCCATACCATCCCAACCTGTGAAACATTAAAAATTGCGGGATCATCAATACCTGCCATGGAATCAGCATGGTGATGATCAGAAAGTTGAACAGAAAATCGCTCCCGCGAAAACGAAGACGTGCAAATGCAAACGCGACCAGCGAACAAGAAAAAAGAGTTCCGACCGAGTTTCCGAGGAAGATGACCAGGGTGTTCAGGGTGTATGTTAAGAAAGGTCGGGTGGGTGTCAGTAAAGCATCCGTAAAATTTTTCCATTCCCAATATCGGGTTGGAAACCATTCAGGGGGAATGGTAAAGACGGGCACCCCGGTTGGTTTCAAGGCGACGGTAAGCATCCAACCGATGGGCATGAGAACAAAACCGCTTAAGGCCACTAACAACAAATATTGGATCGTTGTAGATAATCCGTTTAAAAGCCGGTATATAACCGGGGGAAAATAATGCTGACGCCGGGTAAATAACATGGCTCACCTCTCTGTGTCGGCTTCGTAATAGACCCAACGTTCGGATGTGCGGAAGGTGATGATGATCGCCGCTGCTGCCAGGATAACCAGAACCCAGGCCAGCGCAGAAGCATACCCGAATCTTGCTCCGCGAAACCCTTCGTTATAAAGGTGTAAGAGATAAAAGAGTAATGCCCCCCGGCGCGCTCCTCGCCCATTGAGAACATACGCGCCGTCAAAGACCTGAAATGCCCCAACCAAACTGGTGATTAATGTGAAGAAAATGGTTGGGGTTAACATAGGAAGGGTGATGTGCAGGAATTTTTGGGCCGAGTTTGCCCCATCAATTTCAGCAGCTTCATATAGGTGTGGTGGAATATTCTGTAACCCTGCCAGGTAAATGATCACACCGCCGCCAATACTCCATAGGCCCATCAGCACATAGGCAGGAAGAGCCCATTCGTTACTTGAGAGCCACCGGGGAGGATTCGCGATCCCAATAAATCGTAATATTTGATTGACCACTCCCACATCAGGGTTGAGTAACATCGACCATAACACAGCCACAGCAGTTCCTGCGATCACGGATGGCATAAACAGGATTGTCCGAAAGAAGTTCATGCCTTTAAGTTTTTGATTGAGCAATAGCGCCAGGGCTAACCCTACAACCATGTACAAAGGTACAGACATTATGGTGTAACGTAAGGTTACGCCCATCGAACGATAAAAATCCGGGTCGTCGAAAAGCATTCGGCGGTAATTTTCTAACCCAATCCAGGTTGGGGGCGCAGAAAGGTTCCATTTGGTGAAGCTGATAAAGACCGACGCAATGATCGGTCCGGCGAGCAAGAAAACAACCCCAATTAACCATGGAAGCAAAAAAAGGTAAGCCGCCCGTTCTTCCATGAGGTCTAACTTTCCTAAGGCGCCTTTTCTTGCCCGCCGTTGGTGTTGGATTGAAGAGATAGCGTTTTGCATGATGGTATTTTGTCTACAAGAGCAAAGAATATGTAACCGTGGACTGATACCGAAGGTATCAGTCCACGGTGTTTGAGAAAATACTTACCTGGAGGCCTCTTCGAAGGTTTCCCAGGATTGATCGAGTAGTTTTTGCATTTCTGGCGCCACTTTATCCAGCGCTTCTTTCGCAGAGACACCCTCTTCGGTCATGCTTGTCCAGGCATCCCATACTAAAGCAGTAGCCTCCCAGTAACCGGGGCAAAACAGATTTTCTCTGGCCGCCTTAATGGCCTCAAAAGCCTGTTTTCTACCTTCGCTATCGCCGACCCATTTTTCAGCCAGCTTCATATTGAGGGGCATATCTCCCAGTTCCAACCTGAGTTCATTCCCTTTGGTTCCCATGAAGGCTACAAACTTGATCGCCTCATTGGGATGCTTGCTACTGCTTAACACACCGAAACCATCTGTCCAGGTTGTTGTCCAGGCTGGGTCGCCCTTTTCTTCAGTGGGCACAATCGCGACTCCCCATTCAATGCCGGCCTGTTCTACAGCCGGGATAGAAATAATATTATCGATGATGGTTGTGGCCAGTTTTCCCTGTACAAGCAGGTCGATGCCTTCCATCTGTACCAGAGAACCTTCTGAGCTAGTCATGGCTGACCCTGCTTTTCGCATATCGGCCATCAGTTGATAGGTTTTCACCGTAGGATCATCGTTAACATAGCCATCGATTTTCCGCCCATCGTCGCTGATATGCGTCCGCCAATCCATCCACCACAGATGCGGTTGTGCGTCTCCTCCCCAGATTCTCTCTTCGAGATTGTCGCTTTTGCGGGTCAGCTTAAGGGTCATATCAAAGTATTCTTGCATGCTCATCGGCTCAGTGGCCGAGGGGTAAGGCACGCCAAATTGATCGAATAATTTTTTGTTGTAAACCATGATGATTGCGCCAGTATACGTTCCAAGGCAGTATACCTTTCCCTCGAAGACACAATCACGAGTAATCGCTCCGCGGTTGAAATCATCGAATGGAATGTTGTATTGTTTGATGGCTTCATCCAGCGCCAGGAATTTCCCGCCTTTTAACCAACGAGGAACATACACGAACGCAATATCCGGCCCCTCCCCGGCCAGCATAGCAGTATCCATTTTGGTGACATAATCGCTTTCAGGTATTTCGGTCAATTCCACTTTGATATTTGGATTTTCCGCTTCAAAGGCCTCGATCAGCTTGGGGAAAAAGTCCGTTTCTCCTTCGAACCCCCAGATATTCAGGACGACTTTCTCACCGGAAGTTTCGGTTTGGCCTGATGGTTGAGCGCCTTGTTCAGACGTGGGGCTGGATGAAACATTCGGTGTACAGGCACTCAGAATCAATACCAGGCACAGGATGCCTGTCAGGAACGGGTACATTTTTTTCATTGATCTCCTCCATACATAAAACTCAAACCCATTAGAGAACGAACTGTTTTTTTCTCTCCTCGATAGTTATCACCTCCCCATGATTAAGCCGATTCTCTTACCACCAGCTCGTAAGGCATTTCCACCACCCTTCCTCCTGCCGGGGCATTGCCATTGAGGCGGTCGATCACCAGTTGGGCAGCGCGCGCGCCCATTTCATGTTGGAACTGACGAATGGTAGTGAGTGCTGGGGTGACTAAGGAAGCGGCGGGGATATCGTCGAAGCCAATAACGCTGATGTCGCCCGGCACATGGAAGCCGAACTCGCGGATGGCCTTCATCGCGCCGATCGCCATCAGATCATTGGCGGCGAAAATGGCTGTGGGGCGCGTGTTCGGCTCCTGGTGTAACAGCCTTTGGACTCCCTCGTATCCGCCCCGTTCGTCGTAGGTATCCACTTCTATGATGTCAGATTTCAGAGGTTCGTCTATCAAGCGTAAAGCCTGCAAAAAACCTTCTCTGCGGGCCTCGCGAGGCCCAAAAAAGCCGGTAATCATGGCCAGGCGCCGATGACCCTTGCGGAGTAAATAAGTTGTGGCGTCTCGTGCGGCGGCTTGATTATCGACAAAAATGTTATCCAGAGGGAGTTCTCCCGCCGAGTGCCTGCGAACTTCCAGACGCGCCACAGCAATGTTTTGTTCGAATAACGATTGCAGGTCACGTGCATGGAGGTGAAAAAAAACGCCAACCACACCATCTGCGCGCCCCTGCCGGGCCAGGTCGATCACTTTGGCTTCCCGGTTGGCGTCAGCCTGAGTGTTATAAATGATGATCTCGTAGCCGTTTTCCTCCGCTGTGTTTTGAACTCCGCTCACGAATGCGGGGTAAAACGGGTTGGTGATGGAGGGGATGATACAGGCCAGGGTGTGCGTCCGGGTGGTGCGTAGAGTGCGGGCAGCGCTGTTGGGAATGTACCCCAGTTGCCGGATGGCCTCGAGGACTTTTGCGCGTGTTTCGGGGGGCACCGATTGAGTATCTGGATTATTGAGCACAAGCGAGACGGTGGTCTGCGATACTCCCGCAACCCGGGCTACATCAAATTGGGTGGGTTTCCTTTGCTGCATCCTGACACCTGGGTAAAGGTAACTCTCTGAGCCGGATAATACGTAATACTAATACGTATTATAACGACGAAATTAAAAGAGTCAAGCGTTTTCATCCATCCGTTGGTTTTTCAACGCGCACAGCATGGGTTGCCAGGTGCCCTTCATAGACCGTCAAAGCCACTCCCCCTTCAAGAAGGGGGGTATTCAAATCGGTGATATCGAAAGTAAGAGCCTCATCTATCCAGCCCTGCAACCGGGGCCCAACGGCTGTGAGGGTAAGCCGGTACGGATGCCAGATCTCCCAGTCGAAGGGCAGCTCTGCCAGCACATGTTCTCCATCCAGATATTTACTGAGCCGTACTTTCCCCCCGCGCACCAGCTCCAATGCATAAAAGCGTTCCAGGCCCTGCACCCGCACGGCAATTCCCCCGCTTCCGAACAACGCTGAGGTGATGATTGAACTAACCCGGTAATCTTTCCATTCGCGTGTGCCGGTGATGAGCATTCCACGCCCCCGATCCTGGATGATGCGAAAGGCATGCTGGAAACGATTTTCCCAGTGATCCACCGCCGGTACCCAGGCTCGTCGCCACAACTCAGGATACCTGCCATCCGGGCGTTGAGGGCGGCGGAACTCAACCTCCGGGCAGCCCTCCCACCCGAGACGCTCCAGGATCACCCTGAGGCAGGGGACGCTTTCCGATAAACCCGACAAACCCTTCCCTTTAGCCTGGATTCCAATCTCAAAAATGGGGCATCCATCGAGCCCGGGGATGATCCAGGAAAGTTCCATAGTTTCACCCGGGCGTAAAGAAACCAGAGGCCCGTGGAGGAGCTCTGGCTGATCCATCGAATTATAAAAGCGTAAAAAAAGGCCGGTTTCTACCGGGCTCTGGTTGGCCTGGTCTGCTCTCAACAAAGCCCTGACTCTTTGCCCCGGGTAGAGGGTAGGAGAAGCCAGTAACGGGTATCCGTCCATTTGAAGATCGGCTGGAAGGATGAAAGTTGCGGTAGAGGCGCGCGCCCATCTTCTCTTCAAAGTGGGAGAAAAGGAGATCTCCAGTCCCTGGCCAGAGGGGTTGGATAACCGGGCATTTTCGGCCTGGAACCCCTGCACACTTCCGGGCAGGCTGAAATGGAACTGCGCCCCCCCTTTAGGAAAAAAGGGAGGCAGGTTTTTAAGCGCCCGTCCAATGTTCACTATCCGGACCGCTTCTCTCAGGGCATCAGTAATCGCTCTACCACCATCTGCCGTCGAAAGGAACAAACGATCAGCTACTGGACCTCTCCAGTCTATCTCTCCATCGAAGGCGGATAATCCATTTCGGATGCCCAGCAGGCAACCCAGATTCCCGGCGTTGCAATCGGTGTCCCAACCGCAGGAGCAGGTCACGGCCAGCGACTGTGAAAAGTCACCCTGTCCGTAAAGCAAACCGAGCAGGAAGAGAGCGTGGTTGGGGATGATGTGACACCCCCCGATATATTTTTTATATCCGTAGCATTCGGAAATTCGCCTGTACGTTTCACGCCAGTTGCCATCTTGAGTGACCCAGCGGCGCACATCCTGGGCCAGTTGGCTGATCAGCGATTTCGGTGGAATAAATTGCAGGCCTGAATCCAGTAGATGATCGATCTCTTTTTCGACAAAAGCCAGCGATTCCATGGCGGCAATTAATCGGGCGGCATGTACGGCTTCATCGTCATGACTAACCCGGGCCGCACGTTCGGCAAAATCTACCGCCAGTTTGGGGTTGCCAGGAGCGATCATGGCCCAGCCGTCAATATAGATCTGTGCGCCAATCTGATTGGCGATGACCGGGCCATTCAACTCTATCGAGCCGCTTTGGGGGGCCGGGATACCCCGTTTGAGATTGAGGTACGCCGTATGTTCGGTGGAATGATACAGGCCACCCCACCAGAGGATGGTTACGTTCTCGATTATGTAATTAAGCCAGGTTTGACCAATTTGAGCGGAAGTAATTGCAGGGTCGTAACCATAATCTTCGATGGCTCTCAAGAAGGTAAAGGTTCCGGCAATATCATCATCGGTCACTACAATGGGCTTCCCCCAGTGCGGGCTCAGGTAGGAGCGCACCTCACCGATCTTCTCGACAATTTCCTGGTAACGCCAGTTTTCTACTGGCCGGCCCAAGTAGACGCCGATAATCTTGCCCAGCACACCGGCATACACACGTTCGAGGTAATCGGGAGGAAGACTCATTTTCACCACCAGGAAATTCGAGACTCAACGGGCAATCCGCGCCAGCGGGTGCGCAAAGACGGTATACGCCAGCCAGGTGGGGTCGCCTGCCGGTTTAACCGCCAGCCGGGCTTCGCGCACGGCCCGGCCAACCGGTAGACCGCCGAGCAGGCGTGAATACAATTCGCGTGCGAAGAAATAAGCCGTTCGGTCGTAAATGGCCCAGTGAGCGCCAATAAATGCTCCGGCCCCGGCGGCAAGGAATTGCCTTGCCCATCCGCCGGCATCGGTCAGCGACATGCCGCCCTGGCCAATCTGGCATGCGTTCAGGAAGACAAGTGGAGAGGTGCGTCCCAGGTTGGCAGCTTCGCCGCTGAGGCGGAGGGGGGTGAGCGTCTCCTGTTCGTCCAGGATCATTTCTGCCTGGTTGGGGTCTTTGCCGCGCGCCGCGCCATGCCCGCTGAAGTGCCAGCCGTCGTAACTGCCGGCGCTGAACGCCTTGAAGAGGTCGAGATAACGCGCCGGGATGCGCTCCACCTGCCGTCCGTTGCCGGCCAGGCCGAGTAAAAACTCCAGTTCGGCGGCGCTGTAAGGCAGCCCTGAGGAGGCAGGCACCACCACGGCCAGCCTGCTCAGATGCAGGGCCGGTTTGATGCCCGTCCCCGGAAGCCAGCGGGTCATTTCGAAAGCCTCACAGAAGAACGCTCCTTCGATTTTTCTCCCATTTTCCATGCCGGTCAACCGGCACAGCTCCCAGGGCACCCAGGGTTCGGCAGATTGAATGAATACCGTGCGGATGCGCCCCCTCAGTGACCAGAGCAGTTCCTGCGCCTCAGGAGGAAAGAGATTTTCAAAGAGGAACACCCCCCATCCTTCGAGTTCACGCGAAGCGCGGGATTGCTCATCCACCGAGGTCAGGGGCAGGCCTTCGATTTTTCGATAGAAGTCACCGAAAAACGGCCCCGGCTCAGACTGGAAGAGCACCGGCCCAAACTTTTTCAGGTTGAGGTGAAGAGAGGCATCGCTGGCGCTCAGGTACATCACGAACCCATGCCGCCCGGCCCCATCCCAGGTTTCTTCGATGTGCAGCGAAAGGTCGGGGGTCTCCACCTGCACCTCGGCCAGAGGCTGGCCGAATTGTACCCGTTCTCCCCCGGAGGGAGCTTCGGCAGGGGCAGGCCCCACCTGCGGGGTAAGGCGCAAATACCCGATCACCGCCCCCTGGCGGAAGACGATCACCCGCAGATCACCTTCACCGGGCTCGATCGCCCGCAGGGTGAAGCGCAGGGGAGTGTACTCATCGGGGCTTCCCACAACCAACCGGCCGCGCGGTTCTCCTTCCACCTCAAAGCCGCGGCGGGCCTGAACGATCACATCCAGCTCGCTGCCCGCCGGTTGCAACACTTCGAGCCCGGGTTTTTCTGGGCGGCCTCGCCTGCGCGAGAGCTTCACCCTGAGCACGGCTTTGGCGCCGAGGGCCACGCTGGCGGGAAAATCGGCCTGGAGATTGCGCTGCAAAAGGCGCGGCCCCCCGGGACGGGGGCGGCGGCCGCCTTCCAGAATTTCGGCGCGAAGGGCGCCTGCCTGCGGGTGCACGTATCCCACCGGGCGCCCATCCTCAAGGATCACCACCGCCCGGTCGCCTGTGGCGGCTTCTCCCGCGCCAAGCGCAGGGCTTGCACGCCATTCGTGCAGGTCGAGTACCACTTCTACTGGCATATCCGGCGGGGCGGCGCGCAGAAAGTTTTCGGCTTCCTGCCGGGTGTAGAGATAATAATAGTCCCGATCTCCCTGAAGCCGGTGCACCACCACAGCCGCTGATTGACCAGCCTCCAGGATGGCGAGGCTGAATCTGGCAGACCAGCCGCCTTCCAGAAGGATGAAATCGTCTCGCGAGAGGTTGCGCGCCGAATGCATGGCTCGCTTCGCCTTCTGAGGGCTCAATGTTCCCGGGCCATACGGCGCAATTCTTCAGCCCCGGCGGCCCATGCCTGCAGGGCCTGGCTCACATCAGACTGGGCGCGGGGGGCAGGGGTGGCCTGCATCTGGCTGGCCAGCTGGCTGGCCTGATCGGCCAGTTCCCCGGCGCGTTCTCCCATCCTTTTGCTTTGCGCCATGGCCTGCTCCCCTTTTTGAATCGCCTGCGCCGCCTGTTCCTGAGCCTGAGCGGCGCGCGCTTCTGCCGGGATGCGCCCAAAGTAATACCCCAGAACCACCCCCAGCAGGCCGGTCATCATCGAAAGGATATCTTTGGCCTGTGTAAAACGGGACGCATCGCCGATGGTGCCGAGCAGCGCCCTGACCAGCGAGATGGTCGTCCAGACCAGCAGGATGGCAATCAGCGCAGTCACGGCTTCTTTGAAAATCTGAATAAAATCCTCGGTCTTGAACCCCCGCGGTGAGGGTTCGGCGGGGGCGGGCTGAGGAGCAGGGGTTGAAGGGGTCATGGTTTGTCCTCCTGAAGGGGCAGATAACGGGGACTCGGTTGACGGCGGGGAAGGGGCGAAATTGCCATGTTCAAGCAGGCGGGCAACCGCCGGAAATTCCATCACCAGCTGGCGCAATTTCCCGGCTACCTGCTCCGGATCCTCTCCCGCAGTGAGCGCATCGGTCAGGGTGAAGTAACGCGCCTCAAACGTTCGCCAGGCTTCGGGGGTGAGCGCCTCTCGGATTTGTGCCCGGCGTGCCTCTATTTGTTCGATCCATTCTCTGGCAGTGGTCATGCTTTTAGTGTAGAGAGGCAAAAGGGAATTGTCAATCGCCGGTGGTGTGGAATTTATCCAACATACCCGCAACGATGCACCGGTTTCGGCCGGCCAATTTGGCCTGGTACAGGGCATCGTCCGCAAGACGGATGAGTTCTTCTGCGTCGCTGGCCTGAGCCGGGAAGGTCGCCAGCCCCAGCGAGAAAGAACCCCGAAGCGTGAAATCCTTGTAGCAAAGCTCACTTTCGGCAAAGGCCTGACGCCACGCCTCAGCTCTGTGTCGGGCGGTCTCAATGTCGACAGAAGGGAGCACCACCAGAAACTCGTCTCCCCCCATCCGCGCCAGGATATCTCCTTCGCGGGTGTGCGAAGAAAGAATTTTACAGAGGTGCACCAGCATCATGTCTCCGGCGGGGTGGCCGTAAGAATCGTTTAGCCGTTTGAAACCGTCGATATCGATCATAGCCAGACTGAGGGGCTTTCGCTCTCTCTGAGCCCGGGCCAGTTCGCGGGGTAGAGTCTCCTGCACATAGCGCAGGTTGAAGGCGCCGGTGAGCGGGTCGCGAATGGCAAGCTCCTTCAGGCTCACC
>Ga0226835_1000701_pt1 | contig 28972 bp, 30 predicted proteins | sample LAC_MetaG_1_FD_163627 | JGI IMG/M metagenome (GOLD analysis project Ga0226835, IMG submission 163627) | Anaerobic ammonium oxidizing microbial communities from anammox membrane bioreactor (MBR) in UC Berkley, California, United States -... | ecosystem: Engineered > Bioreactor > Anaerobic >...
GCATGAGAAGTTTCTGTCGAGCATCTTGACTGGTCGAGCCGTTCCCTTGGAAACGGTCGGATGCCAGTCGTCGCTTGGGTCGTATTGATACTATATAACCACATACTATATCGATGAAAAATCCGGGGACAAGAATGGCATTGCTAGCGTAAGGCTCTCAGGATGACCTGGACGTAGAAACATTAGAGCCGTGTAATAGCTGCGCTAAGCACAGGGGTTGCTTAATTGTCGGATTCGACTACGTAGTTTCACCATGGATGGTGCCGAAATAGTCTGAGCGGGGTAGCGGTAAGGATACCCCTTTAAGATACCCGATAAAAGGGTAAAATGGTTGCTTGAAAGCCATATGGGAGAATTCTAGGCTTTTGCTATTACTATCGTCATGATTGAAAAATGTGAAATTTGGCTTTTTTACTATCTCGGACCTAAGGTGAGCTTATCCATCTTTTGAAAGCCTTGCATCAGGAGAAGAACCAACACTTTAGGGACAAAAACCCTCTACTTCTTCGAGTTCAGAGTATCCCGTAAATGCGTTTGAGCGCAGAGAGCAAGGCCGAACACCAGATTTTTCGATCCTGAATCCACGATCGGTTCGCGGAGGAGGCTGGGTCCAATGGGTCCAGTGCTGGTTTGTCTCGATGAGGGACAGACTGGGGAAACATCCCGACGACGGCAATTCGCCTTCGTCCAAACTCAACCTGAAAGGTAACTACCATGACTACGATGAATGCCAATGCACGAGAAGAGCAGTTCGACGCCGAAGCGTTCGAGCGTGAGACCGGCTGGAGCTGGAGCGATGCGGTGGACGAAGCCGCGACGATTCAGCGCGAGAACCGGATCTTCGGTCGCCGCCGGGGCAGCAAGAGCCGTGGAAACGGTCGCCGCGAGAGCTTCGCCCAGCGCTTCCAGCGCCTGACGGGCTGGTCCTACGGCGACGCGGTCGACATGGCTGCCGAGCTGCAGCGCGAGCGCCGCATCTTCGGATGCGTCGCCTGACGCAATCCTGAATCCACGCCATCCCGTGGAGGAGGCCGGGTCGCATGCGGTCCGGTGCTGGTCGGCTCAGGAAAGGGAGCCGGCTGGGGAAACATCCCGGCGACAGCACAAGCTGCCGTCAAGTTCAACCAAACGAAAGGAAAATACCATGACTACGATGAATGCAAATGCACGTGAAGAGCAGTTCGACGCCGAAGCGTTCGAGCGTGAGACCGGCTGGAGCTGGAGCGACGCGGTGGACGAAGCCGCGACGATTCAGCGCGAGAACCGGATCTTCGGTCGCCGCCGGGGCAGCAAGAGCCGTGGAAACGGTCGCCGCGAGAGCTTCGCCCAGCGCTTCCAGCGCCTGACGGGCTGGTCCTACGGCGACGCGGTCGACATGGCTGCCGAGCTGCAGCGCGAGCGCCGCATCTTCGGATGCGTCGCCTGACGCAATCCTGAATCCACGCCATCCCGTGGAGGAGGCCGGGTCGCATGCGGTCCGGTGCTGGTCGGCTCAGGAAAGGGAGCCGGCTGGGGAAACGGTTCTTCCCGCTTCGTGAGCGGCTTTCTGGAGAGATTAATCCAGAGGGTCTGCTCGATGCCCCTCGACTCAGAAGGGGTGATTTCAGAAATCGGATTGAGCGGTCAATCCGAGCAAGCTCAGGGTATCCAGATGAGCAATTACATCGTTGTCGCGAGAGAAGGCGACGAACTGGGAGCCACCATCTCGAAAAAGCTGGAGGGCTGCCATGTCGTCGAACTCGACACGACCGAGTCGGCAATTCTGCCGAACTCTTTCCTGGCGGGGCGCGACAAAGTAGAGCGCTACTGCCAGCTCGGCTTGAATGACGAGCTCAGGGTGCGTGTCGTTCGCGTCGAGCCTGGCAAGGGTTTCTCGAAGCGCATAGTAGTACGGGAGATTCGGGAGATTCGGGAGATTCGGGAGATTCGGGAGATTCGGGAGATTCGGGCGCGCAAATAGAAGCCAGACGGGGAATCAGTCCTGACCATCTGCTGATCGCAACAGAGGCGGCACGAATCATAGCGATTCGTGCCGCCGGCAGCCCCGGTTTTCTGTTCTTCTTCTTGTTCCTTTTATTACGAAATGATATAGTAAAATGTCATTTTAAATTGATACAGCCCGAAGGCGCAAGGGGCGTGAATCATCTCGATTCACGCCCCTTGCGAATGACGTCAGTGAGGCTGATTGCCGACGGAGTCGATGAAGAGGTGAAGCATGCCGTGGATGTCCTCGATCTCGTCGTCTCCGAGAGCCACGCTCTGAACGAAGGCGGCCACGGGCAGTCCCTTCTCGCAGGCCTGACCGAACAGGTCCATGTCGAGACCCGAATCAGCAGCTTCGGCCAGTGCCACGAGATCGCAGCCGGCGTTCTCGAGCTCGGTCACCGGGGGGAAGCGTCCGGGAATATCTCCTTCGCCGAGGCGGTCGAGAATCCTGGCTTGCTCATCGCTTTCGCCATCGGCGTCCAGGAAGCGCAGCTCTTCGAGTCGAGCAGCGGCGGCCTCGGTGACGGCGTCATGAACGGACCAGCCGGTGCCGGCCAGTTCGAGTGTCGAATGCTCAATTTGTCTCATCGTAGTTACCCTTTCTTTCGTGAAGTGGAAAAGAGCGCCCGAGCCTGCCGCAAAGTATCTTCCTTGCCACCAGCATTGGTGGAGGTGATGCGATGAAGCAGACCGGACCGGTCATAAAACCCGACAAGCGGAGCGGTTTTCTCGTTGTAGATGGCGAGACGATTGAGAATCGAGACTTCGTTGTCGTCGCTTCTCTGAATCAGGTCGCTGCCGCAGTTGTCGCAGATGCCGTCCTTGCGAGGCGGCTGAAACTTGATGTGATAAGAGCGACCGCAGTCGCCATTGCTGCAGGTGCGCCGGCCGGCGATCCGCTCGATGAGGTCGGCTTCGGGCACCTCGATCTGGATGACCGCGGTTAACGTAGCGCCCCAGCCGGAGAGGAGTCGTTGAAGGAGCTCTGCCTGTGCCAGGGAGCGTGGGAAGCCATCGAGGATCGCTCCATGACGGTTCTTCCATTGCCGGAGCTCGTTTGCCAGCAAATAGAGCGTGATTTCGTCAGGGACGAAATCGCCGGCTTTCATGATCGGGGCGACGAATCGTCCGATGGCTGTTCCGGCTGCTATCTCCCGGCGAAGAAGATTGCCGGTGGAGGTATGAGCGATTCCGAGCACCGGTGCCAGTCCCTCTGCGAGGGTTCCTTTACCGGCGCCGGGTCCGCCCATCAAAACACCGTAAACCGGAGGACGGAGCTTCCAGTAGATTCGCAGAGCGAATTCCAGAAGCCTCTCCGACACGGTAAGCGGTTTCAATTCAACCTTGGTCATAGGCAGTATCTCCAGTTATTGCAGTCCGTGATCAGTCCGACCCGTCTGCAAGAGCAGGTAGCGGTTCGGCTTGATTTGCTGGCTGAAGGAGCTGAGTGGTGATTAGTGAGGTGTCAGAAGTTGAGAGAAGAATGACTCAGGCTACTCAGAGCAGTTTTTCTGATTCAAGAAAGCCAATACGAAAACATTCTGAATATCCTGGTCACGACGAGAGCTGTTCTGGCGTTCCCGGGGCAAAAGCTCTGCCTCTCCTGGATTCAGGCGTGATGTCAAGGTTTCGGAGCTTGCGAGTGGCCAGATGGCAAGCCCCTAGCGCGGCTGTCATAGCTTCTGGGTTTTCAGTGGTTCCGGCAAGACGAAAGAGCACGGACCACTCGGTTCCGTGCTCTTTCGCAAGAATAAATCGGGGCTCAGCCCAGCTTCGACAGTGCCTGGCAGGCTCTGTCGATGGTCTCGGGCTTGCGGGCGAAGCAGAATCGCAGGAAGCGTCCGTGGTTAGCCGGGCTGGCGAAGAATGAATCCCCGGATACAGCGCGCACGCCGGTGGCATCGAGGAGCCATTCCGGTGTGACAGGTCGGCCTGAGGTAAGCGGCAGTCCATCAGCGAGAACGAATGCTCCGCCTTCGGGAGGGCTGAGCAGAAAGCCTGCCTGCACTAGCGTCGTGCAGAGCCTGTCTCTTGCCTCCTGGTACAGGCTTGCTTCCGCAGTTCGTTCTTCTCTGCCCACCCCGAACACCGAACGGGCCGCCACCTGGAAAGGTGTCGGCGCGGAAAGTCCCAGGGTGGAGTGCATCTTGCGGAAAGAAGCGGTGAGCTCTGCAGGCGCGATCACGTAGCCGACCCGCCAGCCTGTGGCGTTATACGCCTTCGAGAGCCCGTCCACCACGACGATCCGATCGGCGTAAGCGGTGAAAGAAGCCGGTGAGAGGTGGCTCTTGCGGTCGAAAGTGAGCTGGCTGTAGATTTCGTCGCTCAGGACCACAGCCCCGTATTCCGCTGCCAGAGACAGGATCGACCGGATTTCGCCCGAATCGAAGACCCTGCCGGTGGGATTGTGCGGGGTGTTGAGGATGACCGCCCGGGTGCGCCGATTGAAGGCCTTGCCCAGGGCGTCCCTGTCGAGACGCCATGAGCCTGGTTCCAGTCCGACGACGCGAGGAATGCCTCCGGCAATCTTGATAGCTGCCAGGTAGCTCTCGAAGAAGGGCTCGAAGACCACGACTTCGCTACCGGGCTCGACGAAGCTCAGGATGATGGCGGCAAGCCCTGCCGAGGTGCCGGAAGTGATTGTCACCTCGCTGTCGGCATCGACGGACCGGCCCCAGTCCTGCCTCGCCTGGTCGGCGATATTTGCTCGTAAAATCGGGTCGCCCTGGGCATGGCTGTACTGGTTCTGATCGCTGCCGATGGCATCGATAGCCAGCTCTTTCAGCATCAAGGGCGTAGAGAATTCAGGGGCTCCGGAGGCGAGGTCGATGCCCCCGGCAGACTTATTGCCTGCCTGAGCCTTGAGTCGGGACTCAGCGATGCCTTGCAGACGGGATGCCGGAGACGGCTTGCGCTTTCGCGACAGGCGTCGACCGGCAGCGTCGAGGACGCTGCTCAAGAATTCCAGAGGTTTCATAACAAAATCTCCAGTTCGGTAAGGTCGTTTTGTTGGCTGAGTAAGCGAGTCGCGTGCGGGGAAGCACGGGAAAGTCTTGAAAACGTCGACTAATTCATGATTTGTTGTCGGAAAACGTCTTATTCCTAGTAGACTATGGGGTGAGTATCAGTAGAACCTAGGAGAATGAATCTCCTCTTTTCAAGCTCGAAGTTGATTTAGTTACTATCGCGCAATCAAATCTCATATGAACTACCTGGAAGCCATTGCCTACATTCAGTCCTTTCCGGATATGGAAAGAGCCACTTACGGAGCTCGCGGACCCACCATGGGACTGCCTTCGATGCGCTCGCTGCTGGAGCGGATGGGGAATCCCCAGCTCGGTCGCAAGACCGTGCATATCGCCGGCTCGAAAGGTAAAGGCAGCACGGCTACGATGATCACCAGGATCCTGGATGAAACGGGGCTCAGAACCGCCCTCTACACCAGCCCGCACCTTCACGACTATTGCGAGCGCATCGCATTTGGTTCTACTCCCATCTCCAAAGAGACCTTTGCGCGCGGTGTCGCGGAAATCAAGCCGATTGTCGAGGCCGAAAAGGCCGACGGCAATACATCGATTTCGACTTACGGCATTCTCACTGCTCTTTTCTTTCATCTAGTGTCTAAAGCCGATCCGGCGGTGGATATTCAAATTGTCGAAGTCGGTCTGGGTGGACGTTATGATGTGACCAACGTGTTCACCGCCAAAGAAGTCGCCGTGATCACTCCCATCAGCCTGGAGCATGTCGAGATTCTGGGATCCTCTCCCACCGAGATAGCCGCCAACAAAGCCGGGATCATCACACCCAGATGCACCGCTGTTCTGGCGCCGCAAAAGGACAAAGGAGCTGCTACCGCGGTCGGGAGGAGATGCCGTGAGGTCCATGCCGATTTCGTCGATGTCGGGCGCAGTTACAAGATCCGGGTGATCGATCAGAATGCCAGCGGACAGACCTTCGCCATCGAGTCGGAGCAGGGCAGGTTCGAATTCGAGATTCCCATGGTCGGTGTCCATCAGGTATCCAATGCTGCCACGGCTATCGCTGCTGTACGCGCCTTGAAAGAGCATGGTATCGATCCCAGCGCGGATCAGATCCGAGCTGCTCTCAAAAAGACTACTGTGCCCGGGCGGATGCAGATCCTATCAGGGATGAAGGGTGGTCAGAAGAGCGGTGGACCGGTCATCGTGGTCGATGCGGCCCACAATCACGAGTCTGCCAACGCTCTGGCTACGACCATCAAAGAGACATTCGGCGCTGACTCCTGTATCTTCGTTCTGGGGCTCAACAAAGACAAAAACATCAGCGCCGTCTGGAAAGAGCTTCTGGGGCTCTGCCGTATCTGTATCGCAACTCGGTCGCGCAATCCACGTTCTGCCGATCCTCGGGATATCGCCGAGGTGGTCTCGACCTTCGGATCCTCCGACGATAGCGTCGTGCTCACTGATTGTGTCGCCGATGGTATAGACCGGGCTATCGATATAGCTCGAGATGGCGAGGTTATCTGTGTAACCGGCTCGATGTATGTAGTGGGAGAAGCGAGAGAGCATGTCCTGGAGGATCGAGCCTGGGATCTGATCGCGACTTGGTGAGTCTGAAGCGCTTCGAACAAGCGTTTTCCCAAACAGCATTCCTCGGCGGTTTTTTTCTGATCCTGACGATCAAGGATGATGTCAGCTCCGTCCTTCACTCTTGAGGCGGCTGCCTAGCTCTCTCAGGCGCTGTTCCATGACCTGGCTCGAGAGGTCGGTGAAAGAAAACAGGAACTCGTTGCGCGGGCCATCCCCGATATAGAAAGGTGTAGTCGGCACCATGGGCAGCTGCAGCCTTTCGGCTTCTGTCAGAACGCGCTCAGGAGCTATAGAATCAGAAACTGTGATCAGGAGATTCAGTCCCGAGCTGCTGGGAGATATCCTGGCAATGCTGGAGCAGCTCTGATTGAGCGCACGGATCAGGTCGCTCCTGGCGGTCCTGTATTCTCGTCTGGTTCTGCATATGTGAGCATCGAGAATGCCGCGATCGAGAAGATCGGCCAGCACGAGTTGCTCAAGCAGCGGCACATTTCTGTCTGTAATCTCCTTGATGCGCCGGACAGGCTCGAGCAGACCGCCCGGAACTATCGCGTAAGCGATTCTCGTCAGCGGAAACAAGAAGGACCAGAATGAGGAGACGAAAATCACGCGATCGCCGCTATCAATCGACTTGAGGGGCGGCTGTGGTCTCTGTGCATAGCTCGGCTCGCTGCCGAAGTCGTCCTCGATCACGAAGGCATCATTCTTGCTGGCCCATTTCAATAGCTCCTTTCGCCTCTGATCACTGAGAGCCACTCCTCTGGGCGACTGGTGACTGGGCGTCACATAGGCAAGACGGGCTGCTATTCCGTTCAGGAGGCTCGTATTGATGCCCAGAGCATCAACCGGAATGCCCTCGATCAAACCCGCGTTGGCCAGCACCGACCGTCGAAAGCCGGGGAATCCGGGATCTTCCACGATGGCGGTCTCGCCCTCATCGAGGATTAGTCTTACCAGGCAATCCAGAGCAATCTGGCTACTGGAAAACACCACTATGGACTCTGGCGGAGCGGCGACAGACCTGCTTTGTCTCAGATGAGAGGACAGTGCCACCCTGAGCTCGATCAATCCCCTGGGATCCGTCGGTCGTGCGCTCAGCAGGGAACCGCTTTTCTCCAATACCCGGCTGGTCGACTTGATCCAGAGCTGATTCGATAGAGTCGGACCGGCTGGACAGAGACAATCACTCTTCTCGCCTATCTCCGCATCTATTTCGCGTCCGAGATCCTCGCTCATCATGCGCTTTCCGGCCCGTGAGAGGCAAGGGACAGCCGGGTCGGGAGGCTGCGCGACGGAGTTTGGTGGCAAGCCGGGCAATATCGTGTTCGGCCGACATGTATCGACCGCGCTTTTCACATAATTGCCGGAGCATGACCTTTTCACGATCAGACCCCTCTTTGCCAGGCGCGCGTATGCCCGGCCGACGGTGGTCCTGGACACGCCCAGCCTTCCCGCGAGTTCCCTGCTTGAAGGAAGACGACTGCCAGGCGTTAGCGATCCTGTCTCGATCATGGACGTTATCTCACCGGCCAGCTGCTGATAGAGCGGAATGTTGCTGTCGCTATGGAGATTGAATGACACGATCATGACAAACCATCGAGCCCGGGATATCGCCACAGGCTAGCACAACGAGGTAACAACCGAGTAACAGGGACCCACTTGAGAGAATGAGTTCAATAGCCTGGTCCGTCAAATTAAACCGAATCGCAGGTGCAATTACTGGTAATACCAGTTGTTGTTTCATGGATATCGAGAAATACCTGCGCCATCCACGCCAGCTCACGGAGTTTGCAGCGGTATTGTCGACCTGGTCGCACTGGCCCGGGCCAATGCCTTAGAATGCATTCTATGGATCTGAACATCTCCCTTGACGAAGCGAGTGACGTCCCGCTGTTTCGACAGCTGGCCGGCAAACTCAAGGAATTTATAGAGAGTCTCTATCTGCGGCCCGGGCAACTCCTGCCCTCCACCCGGGAGCTTTCCGATCATCTGCGCGTGTCAAGAGCTACGGTGGTCAGATGCTACGACGAGCTCATCAGCCAGGGGTATCTCGAGTCCATAGACGGGATCGGCACTTTCGTAAGCAAAAAGGTGCCCACCCTTTCTCAGCACTGGATTCCCAGCAAGCCGTCCACCATATCCATATCGAACTATGCCAACCAGCTCCTGGCGACAGATCCTCTGAAGCTCTTCGCCCATGACTGGCCTGAGCTCAACTTCGGCTGCGCCCCGGCCTCGATGCTTCCGCTCAAGCAATGGCGCCAGCTTCTGCTCAAGCACTCCAGGACCATCGACACAGGCAAGCTAGACTACAACCAGGAGCCCTTTGGATACCCGAAGCTCAGAGAGGCGCTGGCGGACTACCTCGCCAGAGCCAGATCGGCCCGCCTGTCTCCGCAACAACTAATAGTCTTTCCCTCTACTCTTTATCCGCTCCATCTGATCACCCAGATGCTTGTAGACCGTGGAGATCTCGTAGCAATAGGCAATCCCACCTTTCCTTATGCAAGACACACGCTCGAGAGCGCCGGGGCAAGACTGGAGTACCTGAGCGTGGACAGGAACGGTCTGCTGGTAGACGACCTGAAAGAAATGAGATGCCCCAGGATGATTTACCTCAATCCGTCTCACCACCAGCCTGGCGGGCAAGTCCTGTCAATCGAGCGGCGCCACAGTCTTCTTGGTTTTGCCGCCGACCACGGCAGCATAATCATAGAGGACGATCTGGACTGCCACTATCGCTACTCCGGTCCCGGCGCTCCATGCCTTCAGGGGCTATCCGACCGCCAGAACACGATTTACATAGGCAGCTTCTGGCAGAGCCTGTATCCCCTGGTAAACGTCGGATTCCTGGTGATTCCCGAGAGTCTGGTGGATGTTTTTACTCACGCCTGGCATCTTCTCTACCACACCTTTCATACTCAGATTCCACTGGTGGACCAGTACGCCCTCACCGATCTCCTGGATGGTGGCTCTCTCGAGCGTCACATTCGCAAGACCGGCAAGACTCTTTCCGAAAGGATGCAAGCTCTGGTTTATGCTCTTACTGCCAATCTGGGAAAGGCGATCTCGATGGATCCTGAGCCCTCCGGAATGCATGTCACGGTCCAGTTCGACGAACGATATAGCTCGGTTCTCTTGAAAGAGTGCGCCGTGGCTGCCGACCTTCCCCTGGTGAGTACAGCCAGCCACTATGCCTTCCAGCAGGCCGCCGGAGAGTTCATGGTGCCGTTTGCCCATCTTGACGGTGGCGAGATCGAGGCGCGCGTCTCTCGCTTCGCCAAACTGCTAAAGGGCCGGTAGATCAATCTGGACCGGTCCGCCGCTAGCTTGCGGTGCAGTCCAGTTTTTTCCGGTCTCCCCCGGGCTAATAGCGCCTGGCGCAATTGACTTTCGTCCCGGATCTTTCGAGCGGCTCGCCCGTGTCACCAAACTCGATACCCCAAAATACTCGAGGTGAAAGCTCAAAATCACTGTCCGTGCTTGCTTTACGCCTGATCAACAGGCGGCCGCCCGACACTATCGCCTCAATTGTCTTGGGAAGGACAAAGCACTATCGTAGAGGCATCGTCTCGAAACTTGCACAGGTAGCCGCGTAACCAGTCTCCGTCAACTCTGCACCATACACACCATCTTTCTGTCCCCCTGGCGGGGGATAGAGCAGCAAGTCTAACTCTATTGGCACTTACCCTGGTCGTCACGCCGCTGAGCCGCGATCATAATCATTCAAGCTGGAGCTCTGCGGCTGTGATAACCACTGCAAAACCGCTTCATAACCACTGAAAGGAGACTACTCCCATGAACAACGACGACAAACTCAAGATTCAGCACGATTGCGCTCACGACTGCGATCCCGGCACCGCCAGCAAGTTGGGGGAGCGAGGGAAAGCAATGGAGGACCATTGGTTTCGCGAGCACGAGCACGAGCTCATGGAAGCAGCTCGGGCTCGGAAGCTAAAGGAGGTAAAGGCAAAATGAACAGCCAGACCAGTCCTGATTGTAATTACGCTCTGCAAAGGATGCTATGCGCAAAGGCGGCTGCCGCGCTCAGAAATCTGACGGCGGCCGGACAGGCTACCGATCCTAGATTGATGGCGGCCGTAGAAGCAAAACTCGCCTATCTGGACGGATGTCTGTCCAAGGAAGGGCTGGAGTCATTTCGAGCAAGCGCTCAGGATGCGAAATCACAGGCTCTGCAGACCTTGCCTGATGACCCATTAAACAGAGCCCTGGCATTAGCAACTTTCTATGCTGCCGAAGCCGCGGTCTGTGCCGCTACGATCGAGCAAGGACCAGACGTTGATGATCCAGTGCTCGAGGCAATGATGGAGCGGTATCTACAAACCGGGCTATGAGGAGGAGTTATGTTACGCACATCACAGGCCACCGGCTTGACAAAGGCGCAGATGCTTTTGATGGTAATCTCGCGAGGTTTTGCGGGATACATAGCCGGAGCGGCAGGGGAAGAGGGTACCTGGCAATCGTGCCTGGATTCTCTGCGGCGCAACGGATTGCTCGCAGTGACCGTTGCCAACCCCATTGCTCCCGAGCCACTGGAAGTGGATCAGGAGCGTCTGGGTGACCCCATTTATCGAAAGAAGCTGATCAGGCGTTTGAGAAAACGTCATCCACACCATGTCCAATTGCATCTAAACATCGACAGGGCTCGAGTCGACGACCAGGAATATCTCAATTCGGTATCGGAATATGTTGCAGCTAACTGGCTATTGAGGTTGGCACCGGTCGAATCGAGCTATGAATATGCGCTCTTGCTCAGGCTGGACGCCAATCTGATAGCACGCTGCCTCAGTGAGCTCCACATTATCGATCAAACACCGAGCAGGTGCGCGCAGCTGGTTCTGGGCAGTTATTCCAGGGCGCTTGCAGACCATTCCGGACTGAAGAGCGTGATTGTAGACTTCGATGAATCGGCTGAGCAGATCACCCGGCTGGCAATAGCCGATCTCGAGCTCCGCCTGACTGAGATCTTCACGAATGAAAGGGCTCGGTTCGACGATCTAGTGACAGAAATCATGTCTTGCTTTGAGGAATGCGGCGCCACTCTCTTATCGACTTTGGAGAAGGGCGGCAAAGCGCTGTCCGCATTGAGGGAATCCCTGGTCGGCATGCCCTCCGTGGAGGAGTCCTTCGATACCGTCATGCTGGACTACGGCCGAGGCGTCAGGCGATTCCGTTACGCAGATAACCGGTGAGCTGTAGTCCAGCTGTGCTCGCCACTCATATCAGGAGGTAAGTAAAAATGACTAGTTCAATTTTCGGCATAATCTTCGTACTTCAAATGCTTGTGGGAAGCAAGCGCTACTTCTCGCTTTGCCGGCGCGTCGAGCGCTTTTTCAGGCAATCGATAGAGACCTCGAGACAAAGGGCAGCCTACATTTCAAGCCTGGTGCGCGACCAGAACAACAGTGCGCTTGCGGTAATCCTTGGCTGGCTCGCTACCATGATTGTGGTGTACTTTCTGGAAGCACCAGCCGCCATCGAGTGGCTGCTCGTCCTTGCATCCTGTCTCACCATGATCGTCACCACGATCAGGGCGAGGATTCACTGGCAGCGCCTCGTCGAAATGAAGGAGTCTAAATTCAATGTGCACGCCAATAAATAAACCAGCAAGAATTTCCGAGATGCTGGAGAAATTGGGGGACGATTTTCGTCTCCTGGAGAAAGCCCGCCTCCTGGAGCCAAGTCAGCGCCTGGGCAACCTATCGGACAGGCTCGGCGAATCTGGGAAACTATTCGGCGGTGCTGAGTGAGCAGCTCAGCCAAGCCCAGAAGGCTTTGATCGACGCCAAGGAGCTGTTGGTCGAATCGTCGTTGAAGCGTGATACCCACATATCCAAGCAGTATCAGCTCGCCTCTAAGATCCATAGCGAAATTCTCGAGCTGCTTCGTTAAGCCGAGTCGGAGTTAAAGACCCCGACTCTATGTTATTTCTACCGACCGCAGATTGACGATCAGGTCTGTCTGGGTCGCTCCAGACCTGGCATTGAGCACCTGCTCATGCCAGGCGGGAAGGAGACAAACTCCATGACAAAGAAACAAAACCTGTTCACATTTTTCGGACTCGCGGTTATCGTGATTGGCGCCCTCTTCCTGTTCAACGCTGGAAACAGGCACCGGTCAGCCGTCGAAGACGCCATGCTTGTACCCATGCCCAACACTGCTTTCGAGAGTGCCTTGAAAGCGGTTGAGACTGATCCGGGCAAAATCGAGAAAGTGGTTTTTATCAAGGACGCCAACGGAACGACACGCCAGGTGGTGGTTGCATTCAAATCTTCCGTGCAAGCGCCACTTCGAGCTCAAGTCCCCAGCGAGGAGAGCACGAAGCAGATGGCGGAGGCGACCAAGAAAATGCGATTGAAGACAGAAACAGAACTGGTAGTGGACACCATTCCTGAGGAGAAGAAGGACGCGCTCAAAGACGCGTCCATCTGGTTGATGGTGGTGCAAATTGCCGTGCCGGTCTTGACGATAATTCTCCTTGTCTGGTTGAGTCGGCGCGAGAAAAGAGCCGTCAATAGCGGAGGCGGATATCGACCTGCGACTTCCTACAATCAAGGCGAAGCGCAAAAGACTGTCGACAAAGAGTTCGGCCAGTGGGTCGACCCCAAAGAAATCAAGGGTAACGGCTTCGCTGATGTTGCGGGCATTCCGGAAGCAATCAGCCAGATGAAAAAGGTGAAGCTGAAGGTCGTCGAACAAGCAACCATAGTGAAAAGGGTTCGCCAGGAAGAAGCGGCAAAGAAGAACAATGCCAGTTCCGGCGATCTCATGGGCAGACTGCAATCGATGACGAAAAAGTCCAGATTCGGCGGCAAGTTACCGCAATGCGTCTTGCTGGAAGGTCCTCCGGGCACTGGCAAGACCCTGCTTGTGACTGCGCTCGCGAAGGAATGCGATGTCCCCGTTTTCGTCATCTCCGGCTCAGACTTCGTGGAGATGTACGTAGGAGTGGGTGCCAAACGTGTTCGAGAGATGTTTGCCGCAGCCAGAGACAAACGCCCCTGCCTCGTTTTCATCGACGAGCTCGACGCTGTCGGGAGAGCGCGTTCCAAAGGCGACGGCATGGCACATCCGGAAGCCGAGCAAACACTCAACCAGATACTGGTCGAATTGCAGGGCCTGAACACGGGCAACCAGAACTTCGGTCTGTGGATATTCGGCGCCACCAATCGGGTCGATATTCTCGATCCGGCGCTCCTGCGCCCGGGTCGCTTCACCTGGAAAATCAAGGTTGATCCGCCCCATCTTCAAGGACGCGTGGCAATCTTGGATCTCCACAGCAAGAATCGGTCTATGCCGCTGGACCCGAGCGTGGATTTCCACGCGATCGCAAGTGTTCTGGTCGGTCTGACCGGAGCGGATCTGGAAAACGTGGTCAACGAGACAGCGCTTTATGCCGAGGAGCTGGCCGAGGCCGAGGCGGAGAGGCTCCGCGCCGGAGGCGGCATCCAAGAATCTGAAGTCGAAGGGCATATCCTCAAGACGAGCGTCAGCCAGGAAGACTTCTTCGAGGGGCTCTTGCGTCACCTCATGGGTGTCAAGGCGACAATTCCATTGACGTTCGATCAGATCTTCAACACTGTAGTTCACGAAGCCGGCCATGCGCTGGCAGCCGCGTACGAAGGATGGCTGGGCAGAACAGATGATCTGGTGCGGTTTATCGCGGTCGAGCCGCGCGGCCGGACCGGTGGCTTGACCTTCAAGACACCGAGTCGGGATAGCATCACCAAGACTCTCGAGAATGTAGAAGCTGATGCTGTATGCGGATACGGCGGCAGTGCCGCTCAGCTCGTTTTTCTGAACACCAGGGACTCCGGCGTCGACAACGACTTCGAAGTGGCGGCCTCGGGCATCCACCGAGCTATAGGGCGCTGGTACGGCTCTGATAAGCTCGGGCCGATCTCCCTGGGGCAACGCGGTTTGACCGGTGTCACCGAGATGGGTAACGACCAGAGAAATCTTATCGACTCGGAGTGCAATCTCAAGACCAAGGTCCTCTATGCCAGAAGCTGGTGGATAATGAATCTCTTTGTCCGCTCAGAAAGCGTCTGGACGATGCTCTGGGAGCTGCTCGAGCACAAGATCATGCGTGCCGATCGCTTCGCCGAGGTGTTCGCATCGGCTGTCAAAGAAGTCGACGCCCACTCCGAGTGGAGCAAGGAGAACCTGAACGCAGTCATGGAGAATGTAATGAGCGACCCATACGGCTGGTCGCCGGAGCCTCTCGACCGGGAGACTCGCGCTTACCTGACCGCGCGCATCGAAGAGCTTCGCAACCGGTATGAGGCCTTGCAATCTTCGTTTGTCTCATCGTAATTCTCAACACGGTGGGATTCTTGCTGGAAACTGAAAAGCAAGAGTCCCGCCGTCATTGTCCTGAAGGAGGGCAATATGAAACAGATTCTTGTCATAGCCTTCGGGCTGACATATGCCATCTTCGCGACAATGGCGATCGGAAAGGTCTTTGGTGCCGGCGGCGCACTCGTATCGATTATTGCAGGAGCAATCGCTATTGCAATCGTACAGGACTGCGTCAAAAAACGGCCCTGGTAGCAGATCTGATTGTCCATTCGACTCGTGGCGCGATGTCGCGCTTTTTCGAAATCTCAGCAACTCATTAATCATAAACCATTATCGCCGGCGTGCGGATTCATTCCGGACGGCCGGCGTAGGAGGCGATCATGTTCATTTCTTGTTTAGCAGCAGGCGCAATAGGCCTTGTTCTGGGGTATGTGTTTAGCTGGTCGGTGCGGTCTAACAAACCGGGGTTCGGGGAGATTGGCTCTCTAATTGCCATCATTTTTGGTGGCTCTATCACTCCTTCCCTTCCGATCGCGCAATGCGCCAACTCCATGACTTACTATCTTCTTGGTCTGGCTGTCGGCTTCTTTCTGTACATCTTGATGGTGAGATTCAACTGGGAGCATTTCCCGAAGGGTGCATGCGGCAGCGTCAGCTTGCCTTTGTTTCCTTTCCACCATTCCAGCAAGTGCAGGCGCCTGTCAGGCAACAGCTTCAACCGACGCTGACAAGCGCACATAACAACCTTTTCCGGGAGGAGGATGCGACCATGAATAAAGCACGAATTCTATTCTTGTCAGCTCAATTGCTGCTTGGCGCATCTCTTCATACCGGATTAGATGCCTGGGCTCAATCGATGCAACCCCTGAAGCCCTGTCCGCTCGACTCAGCCGAGACGCTAGCGCAATGCATCTCGGCTGAGCGCCTGGACACTTTTAAAATCGCCAGGTTGCTTGACAACGATGCGCGGGTGCTCGTATTCGGGGAGACACACTTCGCCAATGCTCACCGCCATGAGCTCGTGGAAGCCCTGCCCTCTCTTAGAAGGCTCGGGTTCAGTCATCTGGCCCTCGAGGTAATGCCTTCATCCCGCAAGGATCTTATTGCTGGCTATAAAGCAGGACTCGTACCGAGAGCCGAGCTTGTCGCCGCAATCAAACGCATATGGGGGCACAAACCGGAATCGTATGTGGATCTGATCGATTCCGCCCTGGCGCTCGACTTCGAAGTGGTTTTTCTGGACAGTGACAGGGAGCGGATTGACCTCGACGCGCCAAACTGGCAAGAGTTGCAACGCCAGGCGCGCGCGCGAAGGGAAGATCACTGGATGGACATAATGTCCCTGCTGCTCCAAACAGGCAAAAATAGAGTGATCATGCTTGTGGGCAGCGGCCACAATGCCAGCAGGGCGGCAACTCCACCTGTACGGCTGCGCCTTTCGGCGCGGAATATCAAGAGTACCTCGATCGCTCTTGAAGGTGGCGAAGCGTTCATCGACAGCAAGCTTACCAGGGCTGCGCGGAAGGCCGGGATCGCAGGAACGCGCTTCATAGTCAAGGTAGAGCCCGGGGATTCTGATGCCGAAGGTGATTACCACCTGCACCTGAGGCAAGCAAAGAAACGAACAAGTACGACAAACCTGTTCTTATCCGTTTTCTGCATGACGCTTCTGTTGCTCGCCTGCATCCCATTGAGCACTCTGCATCTCTTGACCTTCTTCAGGCTCCCCCATAAGACAGGCACTGACGAAAAATTTCACATGCACATTTGCGATCTAGGAGGCTCTATGGAACACAACGTCAACACCACACCAACACCAACACCAGCACCAGCACCAGCACCAGAACCAGAACAGGCACCAGGGTGGATAGAAGAGCACCCGTGGTCGGCCGGAAAGGTCTGGATGCTCATAAAGCTCATGATGATCTGTATGCTGCTGATCGTGGGCAGCGCCATGATGTCGGCCTATCTAACCCTGGAGAAGGTTTCACCCCGCCCGGCAAGCGACGCGAGCGAAGCGGCGGAGTTGGCCAGGACCCTGCGCGAGGACTGGCGCGAGTTGTATCAGAGGTCCGTTGATGAACGGGCCGCGCTGGAGACCAGAATAAATGAGCTGAACGCTGAAGTAGCCAAGCTTGCCGAAGCTATCAAACAAAACGATAGAGAGCTGGCCTTGGTTAAGGCGAATGCTCCAACCCTGGCAGAGATAAAGAATAGCATCGAAAAGGCCAGCAAGACGGACGACGGGCTCCTGAAGGAAGCCAAAGGCATCCTCGGCGACCTCGGAGTCAAGAAGATTCGTATCGTCGACCCAGAGAAAGACCGATGAATGTAAGCCAATCTATTCCGATCAGAGCATGAAGGAGACCATCGATCATGAAAACAAGACAGAAAACAGGCACCTTGTTGAAGCTCGCTCTATTGCTTGTGATTCCGACGGCAACCATATTCGCATCGGTATCCTATGGGTCGGCTGCGGAAATAGCCATTGATCGAGCCGAATTCGTGAACTTGCTGACCAGCCTGAAAGTGATGAAGGAAAATCTGTCCAATGCCAGCAGCCAGCTCACGTTGTACAAGAAGCTCGATGCCGATCAGAAGCGCCTTATCGTGCTGCATACAGAGCGCATCAAGGAGCTCGAGGCATTCATTGCATCCACCGACAGTCTGGCGGCCGAGTTCAAAGAAACCATGGAGAAGACCGAGCTGGTGCTGGACGAGACCGACAGGAGCTTGAATCGTGAAAAGCGCCTGAGCCGGTACAAGACCTATGCCATTATCGGCGGGATGCTCGTCTGGTTGTTCTGGTAGCCGCGCGGGAGAAGTTTACTGCATGGTCGTTATCCAGGCCATGCTGATTATCCGTCAACACGAAAGGAGTCCTAATCATGGACTACATATACTCAAACGCCGATGAGGCTTTCCGGGAAGTCCTGGAGCACCATGCAGGAAACCTGGCGCGAGAGTTCGGCGCAACTGAAACCGGTCCAGAGCATATCTTTCTTGCGATCGTCAAGACATCAAAGTCCGGGCGCGTTGCCGAAGCCGCGCTCGAAAGCGGAGTCCGCTACTGGGACATCGTAAAGAATATGACGCTGCGCTTCCCCGGCGGCACAGCGCCGCCCTTCTCGAAGTCTGCTGAGAATGTGATTCGGGAGACGGTTCAGTCTGCCAGATTGAACAATCAGAAAGTGACCGTGGAGCTATTGTTCGAAGAGCTCCTTTTGACGGCGCCTTCAACCTACCTCGCAAGGGTACTGGAGGATGCCGGAATCGATCATATCGCCGTTCTCGATAATCTCTACCGGCTCCAGAGGAGAGCGGGCGGCAATCTCGATCGAGAACCTCAACAGACGCGCGTCGTCAGGAATATCGAGGAGGAGCTGGGAATTGACGGTAGATCTGCCGCAGGCGAGAATCGAGATGAAAATCGAGCTCTGGTGGTCGCCAGAGGAGCCAAGAGCAATACGCCGGCACTGGACGAATTCAGCCGCGATCTCAATCGCCTGGCTCAAGAAGGGCGCCTCGATCCTATGATCGGACGCCGGGACGAACTCGAGCGTGTCCTTCAGATTCTGGGGCGGCGCTCCAAGAATAACCCCGTCTTGACCGGCGAGGCCGGAGTCGGCAAGACAGCCATTGTCGAGGGGCTGGCTCAACGCATAGTGGCGGGCGACGTACCCGATGAGCTCAGCAACAAGCGAATTGTCGCCCTCGACCTGGGCGCGCTGGTTGCCGGTACGAGATACCGCGGCCAGTTTGAAGAACGGTTGAAAATGGTGATGAAAGAGGTCTTGCAAGCAGGCAACCTGATCGTCTTTATCGACGAGTTGCACATGCTTATTGGCGCCGGAGCATCAAGCGGAAGCATAGATGCCTCGAACATGCTCAAACCGGCGCTCTCACGCGGCGAGATTCATGTCATTGGCGCCACCACCCTTGATGAGTATCGCAAACACGTCGAGAAGGACGCCGCCTTGAACAGGCGCTTTCAAAACGTCGCCGTGCAGCCTGCCACGGTCGAGGAAACGATTCTGATGCTGAGGGCTTTGAGTCCTCGATATGAAAAGCATCATGGCGTTCAATTTACCGAAGAAGCGCTCGCACAGGCCGCGCGTGTCGCGCAAAGATACATCACGGACAGGCGCCTGCCGGATTCGGCTATCGACATTATCGACGAAGCGGCGTCACGCACCAGAAACATCGCCTGGAAAGAACAAAGGCAAGTAGCTGGAGAGGCTGTCAACCCTCGTATTGTGGACGCAGAGACAATTGAGTCGACGGCAAGCAAGATGACCGGTGTGCCGCTTGGCAGACTGACTGAAGGCGAAGGCGCAAGATTGCTCGAAATGGAGGCTTACCTGCACAGGCGGGTCGTCGGCCAGGAGGATGCGATCTCGGCAGTGGCCAGGGCGATTCGTCGCTCGCGCGCCGGCGTGAAGCTGTCAAAAGGTCCAACAGGCTCATTCATCTTTCTCGGCCCCACCGGTGTGGGAAAAACCGAGATTGCCCGAGCCCTGGCCGAATTCTTGTTCGATGACGAAGCCGCCTTGATTCGTGTAGACATGTCTGAGTATCAGGAGAAGTTCACCTCATCAAGATTATTCGGAGCACCGCCCGGATACGCGGGCTATGAGGAAGGCGGGCAGCTCACCGAGAAGGTGCGGCGCCGGCCTTATTCCGTGGTGCTGTTCGACGAGATCGAAAAGGCGCATCCGGATATCTTCAATACGCTCCTGCAAGTTCTGGATGACGGTCACATGACCGATTCGCTCGGTCGCAAGGTGGACTTCAGGAACACAGTCGTGATCATGACCAGCAACATTGGCGCGCGCCTGATCGTCAAATCGGTGCGAAAGCCGGGCTTTGAAACAGGAAGCCCGGAAGATGCGGCTGAGGGGATGATGGAAGATTTGATGTTCGAGCTCAGGAAGCACTTCTCGCCGGAGTTCCTCAACCGCATCGATGAGGTCGTCTCATTCCATCAACTGTCGAAAGACGAGATTCGCCAGATTGTCGAGATCAAGATAGGAGCCCTGCATAAGCGTGAGGGCCTGGCCGGCAAGACCTTGCTCTTGAGCGACGAGGCAAAGAACCGGCTTGCCGAGGCTGGTTACGACCCGATCTACGGCGTGCGCCCTCTGGATCGCGCCATTCAACGGCTAATCTGCGACCCGCTGGCCGAAGAGCTGATCAAGCCGAACGGTCAGCTGAAGGGAGATGGCGCCATCATCGAGGTTTCAGAGGATTTTGGGTTCTCCCTCAGGGCAGTCCCGGAATCGGAACTGGTGGCATAGCCGGGCTCGCATTCAGTCTTGGCATTTTCCTGCGGAGGAGCGGAAATTCGCTCCTCCGCAGGTTGCAGCAAAAAACCGAAGACCAGCTCATTGCATCAAACTTGTGACTATGCGCGCAAGCAAGTATCGCTCTTATGAAGGCCCGGGATGGAAAAGCCTTGATTCTCGATTTGAGAGGCAACCCCGGCGGCAGTCTTGCCACGGCGCACAATGTGCTGGAGATGCTTCTACCGGAAGGCACCGGCACGTAATTGCACCGAAGCGAAGGTGATGGTGTGGTGATTGAGTCTTTCTCTCTGTTAAAAGACGTCTAGTTCACCATTCTTCAATCCCCCGGTGCCAGTGCGAAGTTCGATGCCCGTCCACGGAGGCCTCTGTTGATTCCTTTCGATATGCCAATTGTGGTTCTCATCAATGGTGGCTCGGCCAGTGCTTCTGAAATAGTTTCCGGTCTCAAAACCTTGAAAGAACAGTCCAAATGACCACGAATAACCCTTGACTCGAAGGATGGAGTAAATCTTGCCTTCCATTCAATGGTTGTGCCCGCAGCCGTCTTTTCGGCTGCGGGTTTCCGAAAACCAATCAATGAAAAACCTTACGAAAGGGCTTAAGTCATGAAAAGACTTCTAAGCATAACCAGCCTGCTTTGCGTGCTTGCTCTCGCCACTTACAGCCAAGCACAAACAACAGATCCTTACTTTTCTCCGACAGATCGCGATCAATATGCTTCTCCGATGCCTGTCGATCCATCGCAAGGAGGCTTCAACGCCTTCGGCGCCAATGATGCCAGAAGCCAGTACGAGTCGATCTACCGGAGTATCTGGGCGATGATAGGCAATATGTATTACCAGCCGGAAAAACTTGCCAACTGGGCTGAGTGGGAGCATAAGTTCGACGGCAAAATCAAATCGGACGATGAGCTCGATCTTGCCATTCAGCAGATGGTTGAAAGTCTCGGTGATCAATGGACCAGATATGTGACCAGGCTGGAGAGAATTAGAGTCACCCAGGAGCAGAGAGCCGGATTATTAGGGCTGGGTGTTCAAGTCAAAAAGGATGAGAACGGAGCTTTCTACATCGATTACATCGAATGGGGCTCTGCCGCCCATAACTCCGAATTGCGGCGAGGGGACAACATAATCGCCGTGGGCGCCACAGCGCTTGCCGGCAAGTCCGTCAAAGAGGCAAACGAACTATTGAAAGGAGAAGTCGACACAACAGTAGATATTACCTATGCGATGAACAACGGGCAGAAGAGAACAGCAAAACTGGCTGTTGCCTTTACCGCCGACCAAGAAGTGATTGCCCAGGTTGCCGACAACAACCTCCTCTATTTGAGGTTGCCGGATTTCGAAAACAGGCGTAGAACCGCTGAATTTCTCAATGCCATTAAAGGAGTTGGTGAAAAGATGCAGGGTGCTCCCGTAAAAGGGGTAATCCTCGATCTTCGCGGCAATCCCGGTGGTGAGATCACCGAGTCCCTGGTGGTGGCATCCATCTTTTTAAAAGATGGCGTGATCGTCACCAGCAAGACACGCAGCGGCAGAGTATATTCGAAGCAGACTTATGAAGTCGTGCCGCCCCTGGCATTTTCGATGAATGATGCCGTGGACGGTAGCAAGGACTTTATCGATTCATTGCTCGAAGCTCCCATGGTAGTTCTCACAGATGAAAACACCGCTTCTGCTGCCGAGATTGTCACAGGAGCGCTCAAAGACAACAAGCGGGCAACGATTATCGGCAAGACCACCTATGGAAAAGGTGTCGGTTATGCGACCAGCACCGGTCCGACCGGTGGCGTCGTAACGATTACCGGTCTGGAGTATTTGACGCCGTCTGGCTACAATCTCGCTCGCAAGGGAATCAACCCGGATATAGAATCCGATCATCCAAGAGGTGAAGTCAAAGACGTTCAACTCTTGAAAGCGATTGAGTTCCTGTCGAACAAAGACAATAACAAATAACCCTTGACTCGTAAGGATGGAGTTCATCTTGCCTTCCATTTAATGGTGATGCAATTGAAGGTGGGACTTTGCTTGGAAGCGGAAGCCGGTTCCCAGGTCATCCCTTCAGACGCTCAGCCATTTTAACGAGCTGTCATTACATTACAAGCACAGAGGGGATTGCTCCAGTAAACGGCAGATCTGCTGCCAGAAAGGAGTAGAAACAATGGATACGCTCTATTTCATCGTCTTAGCGGTCATTCTTATTACCATTTGCGTTCCGATGGATCGCCTGCACCGTTAAAGATTCGCACCTACGGCGGCCGGAGCCTGGAGTCAAAGGCAGGTGCCAGGCAGGTCGTTGGACCTTTGCGAGACCGGACAATCTTCAGTGTGGCCCAAGTTATCTGTAACTTGGGCCAGAAAGGAGCCGCAAATGAATCTTATCGACTCGATTTCGGCAATGGCTTCGGGCGCCCTGCCGGGCATCCTGGCCATGGTAGCCGGCATCGCTTTTCTTATCTTCATTCATGAGCTCGGCCACTGGCTGGTCGCGCACATGCTTGGATTCAAGACACCGGTTTTCTCAATTGGCTTTGGCAAGCGTGAGCACTCGCTGGTGCTTGGCACATTCTGGCAGACCGAGTTTCGCCTCAGCCCGATTCCGCTCGGCGGGTACGTATCGATTCCAGAATTGCAGGATGAGAGCACGATGCTCGAAATCGCCAAACGGTCCGGCGATGACACGGGCAATGTCACGGTATTTCCAGTCTGGAAGCGCATCTCGGTGGCTGTGGCGGGTCCGGTGATGAACGTCGTCTTCGCGATCCTTGCATTCGCTTCGCTCCTGACCATTGTCGGCAAGCCATCCTACGAAGTGACTTCCACTTCAGTAGCCAGCCCGAGCGCCGAGATGGAAATTGCTTCCGACGCAGGTCTGAAGGCGGGCGACAAATTCGTGTCGGTCGGCGGACAGGCAATCAAGACGCCCGAAGATCTGTTAACGGCACTCCGCGCTTACAAGGGAAAACCCGTCGAGATAGTCATAAGCCGACAGGGCGAGTATGTCACAGTCAACGTCACTCCGAACGAGTCTGGTCAGATCGGTGTCGACAGCGTCACTCCTGAGATGGTCGCCAGACATACGCCACTCAGCGCGCCCGAGGCGCTCGGTGAGAGCGTCGCTACTTCTTTGAGCACCATTAATGGGGTCTTCAAGGGAATCGGCATGATGCTCGGTCAAGTGGAACCGCCGCCCAATCTTCCGGCTGGCGCGACAGACGTGCACGGCATCGTCGGCATCGTCTCGATCGGACAGCAGGCATACGATCGGGACGCGTTCACGTTCATATGGCTTCTTGCGATTATCTCGCTCAATCTGGCAGTCATGAACATCCTGCCTCTCCCGCCCCTGGACGGCGGCCACGTGTTGTTCTTCTCGATTGAGGGCATTTTCGGCAAGCCTGTTGGGGTCGGCATCCAGATGAAGCTCACAAAGGTGTTCTTCATCTTCTTCGTTGTACTGGCGCTTTACGGCTTGTTCAACGATATCGTCAAGCCAATCAAGCTCGGCTAAGCCTGGGACTCTGACAGTATTTTCGCGATGGCCTTCTCCCTCTTCGTCGAGATGCTCAATATCCGGCGCAAGAACAGGTAAAGGAGAAGATGGCAGTTAATACGAATCAACTGGAAAGGAGAAAATCATGGCACTATTATTCACAATCTATGGCGACGGTCACGTGAAAAAAGGCATGGAAATCGGAGAGATGCCTGATGCGGCCGCAGTCAACATCGGCGATTGCGCGACGCCGGTAATAGCAACGGAATCACTGTTGGCTCAATTCAGGACCACGGTGGATCAACATCCTCAATGTTTCTACCGGGCAGCCCTCAAGTTGTCCGGCGGAAAGTTCGAGCTGCGTCCTGAGCTGAGTGAAACAGCCGGAGACGAGCCGGCAAGCCGGCAGGCGCTAGTTCTGCTTGATCCTCGCTGCTGGTGGCACAGCCAAAACAAAGTAAACAGCGGCATCACCGAGATTTACTATCATGTCAATCCTAAGAACTTGATTCTTTCGGGTCAACGGCACTTTGGCGCCGAGGGACTTACCCACTGTCAGACTCTTTTGGCTCGCCTTGATATCGGCGACGAAATCTTGATCGGCTGGAAGAAGACAGAAGGACAGGGCGCCACGCTGACCGTAACCAGAGAGACACGCACGCTTATCTACACAGGAGAAACCTTCGCGGATGTGCCTGCCATAGTGTCGCACTGGCGTCGCGAGGTCGCTTGAGACGAGAAGAGGTCGATCATGGGACAGATTGTCATAGATGCAGCCATAGTCCGCAGAGATTCCCGCGTGAATGGCTGCGTCCAGATCGAGAAAGTGATCGATAGGGTCAAGAAGATAACGCCGGTTCCCGGTGGTGTCGGGCCTGTCACGACATCAATTCTCCTGGACAATACCGTCAGGCTTTTCGCCGGCTCGCTGGGACTGTGCCTTGAGGAGCTCGGAGCGTGCTTGTGTCTAAAACCGCTCGAAACAATCAATTGTAGCGCTGCTTAGCACCATTCCGAGAAAAGGACTGGCGGAGCCGACTCCTTGACTCTGTCGATCGGCGCAAGGTGCGCCAGAAAGAGAAAATTATGAACATGATTCGAAGGAATGATCCGGTCGCGATTACGCTACTCGTGTTTCTCAATCTCGTCACCTTTCTCTTGCAGTTTACTCTAATCCCGACTGAATACTGGGCTATGACCCCGCTTCGCCTTATGCAAAGCATACATACGCTCAAGCATGTAGGTCACGAGATTGCGACTCTTTTCACTCACCAGTTTCTTCATGCCGGCTCTACGCATCTGCTCATAAACATGATTTCGCTTGTTTTCTTCGGCAGTCTTGTAGAACGAGAGCTCGGCGTCAGGCGTTTTCTGACCTGCTACCTGGCAAGCGGCGTGGCCGGCGCTCTGGGAATATGGGCGTTTAGTGCCGACCAGACAGTGCAGCTCATCGGAGCCAGCGGTGGCATAGCTGGTGTCATCGGCGCCTTCTTGATCCTCATCATTCGTCGGCGCGCGCCCCTGACGATCCTTGCTGCGCTTGGTGGACTCTTCGTTCTGGTATGGTGGCTGCCTGACCAGCTAGTCGGCTCGATGCAAATGGCGCAAGGAACTACCGACAGTCATAACGGTTATCTGGCTCACTTGTTCGGCTTCATCGCCGGTGTTGTTCTAATGTGGCGCTACTGCAGCCGTTCGGCAATGCCTATTGTGGATTGCGAACATTTTGACCCGAATCAACAGAAAGGAAGATCATGTTGATCCTTGTCACAGCACTGTGTATTGTGATTTTCGCCAGCGCTATCCTGATCGGTCGAATAATGGCTGGTCGGAGTCTGCGCCGGCTCGAGATGCTTATAGACCAGGTGCGTCCACTATGCCAGCACCCCGATGCCCAGCCGGCGGCTCTTGCTGCGCTCCACAAAGCGGAAGAAGAGCACAAGGCGCTCCAGGGCAAGTATCTGGAAGATCTGATCGATCGCTCAAATGCAGCTTACCTGGCGCTTCAGACTGCCTCCCGTGAAGCGAGCGTCTCAGTGCTTGCCTCTGACTCTGCACGGCGCAAGGAAGTCTCGGCCGGGCTCGAAGGCGTAGTCGCCTTTGAGACGGCTCTTGGACAGGTCTTCGGCGAAGAAGGACGACTCGTTTATCGAGGTCTCAACGCTGTCGATCTGGCTGTCGAGCATAGTATCGAGTCTGTCTGGTTGCTCTTGCGCGAGGGCAGGCTTCCCGATGCGGCAACGCTTCTGACCTTCAAAAAGCGAGTCGAAAAAGCAGGGATTCTATCCCGAGGCGAAATCGATCTCGTCAGGAAGCTGCGAGGCGAGCAACCACTTTCGGCCCTGAGAACCGCAATCTCAGCTATCGCAAACAAGCGGGACTTTAAGCCCTGGCTCGACCGGGACCTCGCCGAAGTCGACAGCGAGATTATGGCGCTTACAGCCATCACTCCTGCCGTCATTGAAGTTCTGCGCACAGGCAAAGCGCCAATCAAGAAGCCCGGTAACACCGGCTACGCCCAGCGCTACTTGTGGGGCGTGCTCGGCTCCAAGCCAAGCGAGCTACAGACGAAAGCCATCGAAACCTACATGATCCTGACCATGGATCACGGTTCCAGCGCATCGACGTTTAGCGGCAGAGTCACTGTCTCAACTGGAGCCGATGTCGGCGCGGCCCTTAGTGCCGCCATCGCTACTCTCTCCGGTCCGCTGCACGGCGGCGCGCCGGGGCCGGTGCTGGACATGCTCGACGCTATCGGCACCAGGGAAAACGCAGAGCCCTGGGTAAAGGAACAGCTGGGGAAAGGCCGCAAGCTCATGGGCTTCGGTCACCGTGTCTATCGTACCGAGGACCCGCGAGCTCGCACCCTGCGCTATGTTGCCGAAAGACTGGACAGCCCTCGGGTTGAGTTGGCGCGCGCAGTCGAGCTGACTATTCTCGCCGCGCTCGAAGAGCGGCAGAAAGCCAAGGCAACTCGCTTCGGCACCAGCGTTCGCACGCTTCGTGTCAACGTGGAATTCTGGACCGCGGTTGTGCTCGACCACGTCGGCATTCCGCGGAGCCTATTCAGCTCAACGTTTTGCGCAAGCCGCATGATCGGTTGGGGCGAGCAGATCCGCGAACAAATCCGCGACAACAAACTCTTCCGCCCGCTTTCAAAATACATCGAGCCGGCTTCAGCTCTATACTTGAAAGGAAAACTGACATGAGACTGACAATTGTTAGCAAGACAGCGGCAGCAGTCGTGATTCTGCTGGCATTATCATTTTCGGCCTCTAACTCAAACGCTCGACCACACGAATACGCAGCGCCAGTAGAACATCTTCGGCACGATCATCCTCTGAGCCCCGAAGACAAATTGCCGCCGGAGCACGATCATGAGCCGGTAGCCGGCACCGAACATCACCAGCATGACGGCAAAATGTCGATGAACAGCGCCTTCGGCGGGCCGTTCCAATCCATGAACGCGCTCGGCTCGGGCACCGGCCTGGTCCCGGCTGACACTCCGGCATATATGCTACACATCAACTGGGGCGACTGGTCGATCATGGCTCATGGCGACATCAGAGCCGGCATCAACGCTCAGACCGGCCCGCGGGGGTCGACCCAGGCGGAATCCCTTAACTGGGCTATGATCATGGCAGAGCGCAAACTCACAGCCGGTTCTCTAATGCTGCGCGGAATGTTCTCGCTCGAGCCATTCACCATCCCGGGTGCCGGCTCACCGATGCTGTTCCAGACAGGCGAAACTTATCGGGGCAGAGAAATTGTCGATGCACAACACCAGCATAATCTGGTCATGGAATTGACAGCAGGCTTTGCCCTGCCACTCTCAAAAGACGTGTCTCTGTTCTTGTACGGGGGACCGGTGGGCGAGCCGGCCCTGGGACCGCCTGCTTTCATGCACAGGGAATCGGCTATGGGCGTTCCCCTGGCACATCACTGGCAGGATGCGACCCACATAAGTAATGGCGTGGTCACTTTCGGCGCGGATATCGGTAAATTCAGACTGGAGGGCTCGGGATTCCATGGCCGGGAACCAGGAGAAAACAGGCTCACCATCACTCCGGGCAGTCTTGACTCCTGGAGCGCCAGGCTCTCGTTTGCACCGACACCGAATTGGGTTATGCAGGTTTCGCACGGTCGTCTGAAGAGTCCTGAAGCTCACGAACCAGGCGATGTGGCTCGCACGACAGCGTCAATCATGTATAACAAGCGCTGGGACGACGGCAATTGGGCTACCGCCGCCGTGTGGGGAAGAAATGCCACCGCCAATGGTAGCTCCGACTCATATCTACTGGAGACAAGTGCCAACTTCCTCGACACCAATTATGCCTGGGCCCGCTTTGAAAGCGCTTCAAAGCACGGACTGAGCGAAGAGAATATTTTTGGCAAGCGGGGATTCGACTATCATGATGATGATCATCACCTGTTGCCTGAGTCCGCTCGCATCAATGCCTTTACTCTTGGAGTCGGCAGAGACGTCTGGACGACGACCGATCTTCGCCTGAGCATGGGCGGCGAGGTCACGTTTTACGACGCGCCGGCTCATTTGAACTCGATTTATGGTGATATGCCGGTCGGTGTCAAGTTCTTCCTTCGGTTAAGGCCGGGCAAGATGTAGCATTCGGCACGGGAAGCTGCCACAATCGCAACACAGGTTCTGGCAGCTTCCTGATGACACTACCTGTGTGTGGGGTCGCTTCCGAATCATCCTTCCAGCCCAGCATTCTGGCTGTAGGGCTATAACCTCTGTTCCGACGGATGTTTAGCCGTTTCGTCTGGAACCATCTTCCAAAAGACACATTATTCAGACTCAGGTCCTGGTCATGATCAAGGCTGAGCACTTTGCGGCTGGCTCCGTTTCAATTAGAGTCGTAGAACACTCGTACTATGACAGGTTCACCCCTCACAGGCTCGAGTCAGCATCTTCAGTGCCTAAATCACCCGAAGATGCAGGGACCATACCGGTGGTCAAGTGCGGCATATATTGCTTCAAGAGGGGGAAAATCTGAGAAATATATGCCGCATTTGGCCTGATTTCGAGAAATATATGCCGCACCCACAACAGGAATCGTCTTTACGAGCAATCGTCTCCATGTCCTACGCTGAGCTGAGGTGAACAGGCAGTTCTGGCTGTCATATACTATATGTATTAAGAGAAGCCGTCCTGCCTGAATAATTCACAGGATTTTGGATGTCCCGATTTTAGGCGGCTTCACCGATAGGCCTCTTGCACGAGGACGTGTTCACGAGTCTCTAAGAGGGCACCGTGGGGGAGTTTCCGAGTGCAAGGGT
>Ga0226835_1000702_pt1 | contig 28955 bp, 18 predicted proteins | sample LAC_MetaG_1_FD_163627 | JGI IMG/M metagenome (GOLD analysis project Ga0226835, IMG submission 163627) | Anaerobic ammonium oxidizing microbial communities from anammox membrane bioreactor (MBR) in UC Berkley, California, United States -... | ecosystem: Engineered > Bioreactor > Anaerobic >...
ACATGCATCGCGCGGCGACGTGGGGCGGGCGGCCACGTGGGGCGGGCGGCCACGTGGGGCCGCCCCTACAACGCATTTTATCACGTGGTTTTGTGGTTCAACCATATGCATCGGGCGGCGACGTGGGGCGGGTGGCCACGTGGGGCGGGCGGCCACGTGGGGCCGTCCGACGATATACCCACCGTCAACGAATCATTAAATAATACAACCCGTAGGGGCGGCCCCATGTGGCCGCCCTCCCGAATGGCGGACCCGTGTGATCGTCGCAAACATCATAAAAAACGATACGAAAAAAATGCAACCCGTACGGGCGGCCCCATGTGGCCGCCCCACCCGAATGGCGGCCCCATGTGGTCGTCCAACACGCCACGGTACGACACCCGCCGTGTACCATGCAACCCGTACGGGCGGCCCCATGTGGCCGCCCACCCGAATGGTGGTCCCGTGTGGCCACCGCGAAACATCATAAAAACGATACAAAAAAAATGCGAACCGTACGGGCGGCCCCGCATGGCCACTCCTACAGATTTGAGTGATCCATATCTCCCCCTACCTAAACGCGCGTGCGCGTTTGGGGAGGGGGCCGGGGGGTGGGGCCGGGGTTTGGGGAGGGGGCCAGGGGGTGGGGCTACGTCCCCACTACATACATAAACGAGTTTTCTAAAATCTGCACCGTGGTGCTGGTACCGGTTCCGGGGTGACGGTACTGCAGCTGAAGAGTTCCGCCTGTGGTACCTGTTTTTACGTAACCGCGTAATACATAGCAGCCGATATTCGAACTTGATGTTGGAAGTGAAATCGGTATGGCAGTGAGTTCTATGAAGCCTGGTTTTAAACTTGCAAAGGCAGCAACAGAGCCTTCCAGTCGTTGGTATGAAACCCATACAGTGGCATCGGCAGGAGGGACAAATTGTACGTCCATGTCCGAGTTCCCATCAGCATGGTTAGCACGGAGATAACATTTAATGTGATAAACCTTGTTGGGCTCGAGTGTGACGCTCATGCTATTTACATCTATGAACGAGGTAGAACTGGTGGACTGGTCGGCAGTAGTTTTTGAATTTGAAGCATGAGCGCCGGTGCGTCCGCCAAGTTGTGCATTTGTACCCGATACCGAAACCGTGGCAATGTTCTGGTACAGAGTGGGAAGATCAACCGGCAAGGTGTACGTGATATCCTGGGTCTGACTGCCGGCTTTAAACGCTGAGTATTTTGTACCAGCCGACTCCACAAAACGCAATTCGCCACCATTCACTTCGATTACATTAATAGAGTTTAGCAAGGTTAGCCGTGTATTGCTGCCACCGCCCGCAATCAGGCGTACGTCCTGCGCGGTGGTAGAACCAAGACGGTTATCCGATGGTCCCGGTCCGGCCAAGTCGTTCCCTCCGAGTAACCATGTTGTTGATACTCCGCCCGGTGTTGATGAAACCAACGTGCCTCCCGTAGCAGGTAATAGTACTGTTACATTGCCGGTAAGGGGCTCAGGTTCTACGCTCAGGGTATATGGGGAGGCAGACTGAAACATCTGGGTCTTGGGTGTGATTGTAGTTTGCGCCTGAAGGAAGACTGCAGCTACAATAAGTCCAATACTACCCGGCAGCCAAATGCGCATACCATAGCCCCTTGCCAAAATTGTCCGCATTATAAATATCATGACATTAATTTGCAGTAATGATTAAATACGAATCATCACGAAGGTTAATGGTACTTGAGCCACCTTTGCGTCGAAATCTCAATTGCAGGCTGCCACCGGTTGCTGCAGTTACCACGTAGCCCTCCAGCAGATAGGTACTGACGCTGGAATTGGTCTTGGGCCACAATTCAATATTGCTTGTTTGAGTATATCCTGAGCTGAGTTCGGCAGCATAGCTGAAGGACGAATCCAGACGTTGAAGTGAGTACCACATGTCTGTTCCCGTAGGCGTATCAAAAGTAATCTCAGATGAAGAGCCTGCAGCGCTACGGTTAATTCGTATGTAGCATCTGAACGTGTATGCAGTATTTGGCTGCATGGTTACAGCCATGTTGTCGGCATCAATAAATGCATCTGACGTTGTGCCTTGCACAGCAGTTGTTTTTGTTGCTACGGCATTTGTACCCGGACGCCATCCCAGCGTAACATTATTCCCCGAAACTGCTTTCGCAATAAGCATGTCGCTTTCTACCGGTACGGTTTCCGGCAGCGTGTATGTGTAGCTTGCCGTTTGGCTACCGGCTTTAAAGGCAGAATACTCCGAACCTCCCGACTCAACAAAGCGGAGCTCGCCACCATTTACTTCTACTGCATTCACAGAGTTTAGCAGCGTCAGACGTGTATTTGCACCACCACCTGCAATTAGGCGTACGTCATGTGCTGTTGTAGAGCCAATCCTGTTATCCGACGGACCCGGTCCCGCAAGATCGTTACCACCAAGCAGCCATGCCTGCGAAACTCCTGCTCCATTGGTTGAAACCAGTGTTCCACCGGTCTTTGGCAGCAACAAAGTAGTGTTTGATGAAAGGGGCTCGGGACTAACCAGCATAATATAGCCATTGTTAAACATCTGAAACTGGTTGGTGATTACCGACTGTCCGTGAGCGTTAACCAGTGCAAGCAAGGGCAGAACGGAGAATAGTAAAATCCGTTGGATCATAAGCAAAATAGGTAACTTGGAAATGGTCTGCCGTCGTGGGTGTTCTGTCAGTTGATATGCACACCCCACGATGCATACGCACAAGGATATCAAAATTTCGGCAAGAAAGCAATTCAACATTTAGTAGAAATACTGTCTCCACATAGTCATCTCACACGCACAGAAACGTTTAGGAAGGGGCTGGAAACGAAGAACACATGAACATTCCGTAGGGGCGGGAACCCACCCGTACGAAACAATGTTGAACATGACGCAAATCCGTAATGGGCGGCCCCGTGTGGCCGCCCGACATACCATGTGGCCGCCCGACATACCACGTGGCCGCCCACACAAAACATTATAAAAAACAATACGATCTAATGCCGCCGTATGGAATGGTGTTTTGAAACGTGGCAATGGATCACACGCATTTGACGAACACGCATCATGTGCGACCATGTGTTATGGGCGACCATGTGGCCGCCCGACCAAAAATCCGTATTCCTACGTACGTAAAATCATTACAATACTTTTATTTTATCCCCCTACTTTCGGGTTGTTAATAAAGGGGCTTGGACAGGAGCGGAGCCCTGTGCTGTTAGTTCAATGGGAGAGTACGTATGCGAATTGCACTACGATGTATCGTTGCCGGTATCACACTACTGTTTTTAGGAACTGTTGTACAGGCTCAGACTCTGATTGGCGGGAAGATCCAATTGTTTAGCAGTGGAGTAACACCCTACACGTTAATAATAACGCCTCCCGCAGGGTTAAGTAGCGACGTTACGTACACACTACCAACAAGTAGCGGTACACTTCTGATAAACAGTGGTTCGGGCGTTTCAAACGCTTGGCTGCTGGGCGGGAATGACCTGTCGGGTCCGGCTGATAACCGAATTGGTTCAACAACCGCACACGACCTCATCCTGATTGCCGGAGGTGGCAGCAATACACGGTTGACCCTGCTAAACTCGGTTAATGCCGTTGAAGTCAACGGCGGAGAACTCCGGTTTGTGGAAAGTGGCGGAACAGAATACTCATCATTTAAGTCGGGCGCGCAAACAAACAGCATTACCTACACCTGGCCTACCACCACCCCGGCGGTGAACGAAGTCCTGCAGGCAACGTCTGTAACCGGTAATGATGTGGTGCTTGGCTGGGAAGCTACGGGTGGGACAACGACTACCGTGACGAAATCTGCTAACCAAACAACAACCAATAACAATTACCTTGATGTGCAAGACATAGCAATCCCGATGCAGCCGGGTAAACATTACCGGTTTACAATCATGCTCGAGCTTCAGAAAAGTGCAAATGGCGGTGGTGACCCGACTGCTGAAATTGAGTGGGATGCCCCTGCCGGCACGCTGCTGTCCTACGTAAACTCCAACGGCAGAAGGGGTTCTCATACGACAACTGATCAGGAAATTGCAACAATACAACAATAAATAATAACGGTACATTTCTTAGGGCAATCGCAGGTACAGTAACGTATGTGGGAACTGCAGCAGGCACATTGCAGCTTCGGCTGCGGAGGCAAATGCTGGTGATACCGGGTCGCAACATACAAATCAATGCTACAAACTCGTACATTACCTATACAGAAGAATGATCCTATCCTAATCCGGACACGAATCGCGTGGGCAGTTTCGGTAACCCCGTAGGGGCGGCCCCATGTGGCCGCCCGCCCGAATGGCGGTCCCATGTGGCCGCCCGACATCCCATGTGGCCGCCCGACATCCCATGTGGCCGCCCGACATCCCATGTGGCCGCCCGACCAAAAAATCCGTATTTCTACGTACGTAAAATCATTACAAGGACTTTTCATACCTCGCATAGTTTCGCTTCAAAATACACGAGGGCATATTTACGGTGGTAAACATCGTGAATACTATTTCCATTACGGAGGATTCTATGCAATTTTCGGTACGAATTACAACAATTCTGTTCTTGATCCTGGCCGGTACCGGTCTGTACGCACAGACACTCATCGGCGGCAAGTTGCAGGTTTTTGATGCTGCAACACCGTATGTGATGTTCTTGTCACCATACACGCCGCTGCCAAGCAATATTAACCTAACACTGCCGGCAAGTAGTGGGACGTTACTGGTAAACGAAGGTTTGGGGGTTTCGAATGCGTGGTTGCGTGGAGGTAATAACCTGGCCGGACCTGCCGATAACCGTTTGGGTTCTACGTCGGCCCATGATGTTATCCTGATAGCCGGAGGGGGCTCAAATAACAGATTAACCTTGGTTTCATCCAGTAATGCCGTAACCAACCACGATGGCGGTGAATTCCGGTTTGCAGAGCCCGTGGCTGGTGGCACAGACTACAGTGCATTTAAAGCGGGAACTCAGGGTGCAAGCATTGTATATACTCTCCCGGTAACAGCGCCGACGGTGAATCAGGTGTTAACGGCCACGGCAGTAAGCGGACAAGACGTTACCCTGGGCTGGCAGGGTGCCTCCGGCTGGTTGCTCGGTGGCAATACGGGTATCACTCCTACAAACAACATTATTGGAATTGCAGAAAGTAATACCAACCCGCTGCGGTTCTATACTAACAATACTGAACAAATGCAGATTGCATCCGATGGGTTGGTGGCAATTGGCACTACTCCGGTTACGGGCTACACGGTTGCTGTTAATGGTGACGTTCATATTGGGAATACAACATCCGGTGCGATTGTTACGAACGTAGAGGCAGAACTTCGGCAGGACGGTGACGTTAATGGATACAGCAGCTTTAAAGTGCATCACAGAAATGGTTCAAATGGCGCACTGCTTTCTACAGATCCGGCAGTGACCAGTCCGCAAATGGCCGAGATTGGTTTTAAGCCTGGCAGCGGTACGCAGAGTAACCTGCGTGTAGAGTATGACAATTCCAGACTCCGCAACTCGGCAAACAATAGCACGTACGGCGAGTTCCAGCTTGTGTTTGATGCCACAAATGCATCACCTACGTATTCCGTCAGTTTTGGTACTGCTGCAACATCCTTTGAAGTTGGCAATGTAGGTATTGGCAAAAGAAACCCCTCTCAGAAATTTACTGTTGGTGCATCGGAGCAGTTTAGCGTTAACAGTACCGGTGACCTGATCAGGATTAACAACGTACCCTACACCTGGCCTGCTGCCAACGCTGCAGCAAACGGATACGTGCTTAGCAGCACAACCGGGGGAGCACTTTCATGGGTAAAAGCCTCAAGTGTTGCCGGTGCTTCCGGACGAGTGATGATTACCGGCAATGGTACTGCAGACTATGTTATCAACGACGCGGCGGTCACCGCCACATCAATTATCCTGGTGACGCTTGAAAACGGGTTAGATGCAGCGGCAACAAGCTGTACCGTAAGCGCACGTGTTGCCAACACGTCGTTCACAATTACAACCAATGTTGCAATTGCAAATCCGGATACGAAGTACGTTAACTACACCATCATTAATTAACCATGAAATACAGTAACTATAGTTACGGGAGACTGACTGTGACAAGAAATATGCTCCGTATGTGCGTAGTTGTGTGTTTGATGGTATTGGCGATTGTACCTGTTTATACACAGACACTCATAGGCGGAAAACTGCAACTGTTTGACGCAGCTACACCATATCAGATGTTCTTATCGCCCCCTTCACCATTATCAGCCAACATTACCATTACCCTGCCCGGTGCAAGTGGTACATTACTGGTTAACCAAGGATCCGGAGTTTCGAATGCGTGGTTGGGTGGAGGTAATAGTCTGGCAGGTTCAGATTATATCGGCTCTACAACAGCCCATGATGTTATCCTGATAGCGGGAGGGGGCTCAAACAGCAGATTGACCTTGGTTGCAGCCAGTAATGCAGTAACCAATCACGATGCCGGCGAATTCCGGTTTGCAGAGCCTGTTGCCGGTGGTTCCGATTACAGTGCATTTAAAGCGGGAACTCAGGGTGCAACCTTTGTATATACCCTCCCGTTAACTGTACCGGCAGCAAATCAGGTACTTACTGCAACCGCGGTGAGTGGTCAGGATGTTACATTGTCGTGGCTGGGTGCCGGTGGCTGGCTTCTGGGTGGCAACACCAGCGTCACAAACTCAAACAACATTGTGGGTATAGCCGAAGTGAATGCCAATCCGCTGCGGTTCTTTACCAACAACCTTGAAAGGATGCAGATTGCATCTGATGGCTCGGTTGCCATTGGTACTGTACCCTTGGTAGGCTATAAGCTTGCAGTTGCCGGCAACATCCGCATGGTTGATGCTACATCATCAACAATTGCAGGTGCCACAGCATGTGAAATTCGCGAAACCGGCGATATGCACGGTACTTCAGGTTTTACCGTCCAAAACAGACCCGGTGTTCATGGTGCCCTTATCACAACAGTTCCCAGCAACCCTACTGTTAATCTTGCTGACCTGGGTTTAAAGGTGGGGGCGCATGTTCAGAATAATCTGCGCCTGGAGTTCCGTCCCAGTACAATACGTAACAATAGTTACAATTCCGGACTTGGTGAATTCAATTGGTTCTTTAACACAAATGGCACAACACCAACCTATACTACCAGTATGGGGCCCGGTGCAACATCATTTGAAACGGGTAACGTTGGAATTGGTCATACAAATCCTTTAGAGAAGTTCACGGTAGGAACCTCCAGTCAGGAATTCCGGGTTAACTCCACCGGTAACCTGCGTCGAATTAACAATGTGCCGTACTCATGGCCTGCAGCAGCGGCCGGTGCAAACGGTTATGTGCTGAGTAGTACCACCGGTGGTAATCTCTCGTGGGTTAAAGCATCGAGTGTGACGGCTGTAACAAAGCGTGTTCTGGTAAATGGTGGCGGGGGTGCAGTGTATGTAATCAATGAGCCTGCGGTAACGGCAACCTCTGCAATCATTGTTATCCCGGAAAACGGATCAAATGTCAACATTACAGGATGTCATATTACCGACCGGGATGCAGGTGTATCATTCGAGGTTACATTTAATAATGCGCTGGGTGTGGGTACTGACAAGTACCTGAATTATATGATTATTGACTAAGCCCTTTCCTGCCTCATGCACCATGCTGAGCGCATAAGAAACAAAGAAAAATCAAAAAGACGCCACATCGGGCGTCTTTTTTTTTATAGAGGCTATTGCTCGGCCACATATCCGTACGGGCGGCCCCATGTGGCCGCCCGACATACCACGTGGCCGTCCAACATACCGTGTTACGATACCAACCGTTCAACATACAACCCGTACGGGCGGCCCCATGTGGCCGCCCGACATACCACGTGGCCGTCCGACATACCGTGTTACGATACCAACCGTTCAACATACAACCCGTACGGGCGGCCCCATGTGGCCGCCCAACATACCACGTGGCCGTCCGACATTCCGTGTTACGATACCAACCGTGTACCATGCAACCCGTACGGGCGGCCCCATGTGGCCGCCCGCCCGAATGGCGGTACCATGTGGCCGCCCGCCATACCACGTGGCCGTCCGACATACCGTGTTACGATACCAACCGTTCAACATACAACCCGTACGGGCGGCCACGCGGGGCCGCCCCTACGGAATCGAAATCCATCACATGGAATCGTGCTGTGAAACGTGACAATGGGTCGCACGCATTTTACGAACGCACATCATGCGCGACCATACGTAATGGGCGGCCCCACGTTGCCGCCCACCATACCACGTCGCCCACCATGCCGTGTTACGATACCAACCGTTCAACATGCAACCCGTACGGGCGGCCCCATGTGGCCGCCCACCATACCACGGTACGATACCCACCGTATGGAATCGTGATGTGAAACGCGGCATTGGGTCCCACGCATTTGACGAACGCACATCATGCGCGACCATACGTAATGGGCGGCCCCATGTGGCCGCCCGACATACCACGTGGCCGCCCACACAAAACATTATAAAAATCAATACGAACCGAAACCACCGCATGGAATTGTGACGTGAACCGCGACATTGGGTTCCACGCATTTGACGAACACGCATCATGTGCCACCATACGCAATGGGCGGCCACGCGGGGCGGGCGGCCACGCGGGGCCGCCCCTACGGAATCGAAATCCATCACATGGAATCGTGATGTGATACGTGACAATGGATCCCACGCATTTTACGAACGCGCATCATGTGCCACCATACGTAATGGGCGGCCCCACGTTGCCGTCCCTACAGATTTGAGTGATCCATATCTCCCCCTCCCTAAACGCGCGTGCGCGTTTGGGGAGGGGGCCGGGGGGTGGGGCCGGGGGGTGGGGCCGGGGCCGGGTTTTGGGCCGGGGCCGGGGGTCCGATTCCACCAGAAATGCCTAAATTCGCTACTTCATTTAAATCCAGAATTCTGACTATGCAGAACAATTCCCGAATGCTGCACTATGTTTTTGCAGCCTTAGTGTTTGTAGTTTCTTTTACAACCTATACGCTGACCGTGCAGCCAACGGTTCCATTTTGGGACTGTGGTGAGTTTACTGCTGCCGCAGTACAGCAACAGGTACCACACCCACCGGGAGCGCCCCTCTTTTTAATGGTGGGTAAGCTTTTTAACCTGATACCGTTTGGCGATGAAGGATGGCGGGTGAATATGCTCAGCGTTGTGGCAAGTGCGCTGACGGTGCTACTGCTGTATTTGATTACCGTAAAGGTGATCCGGCACTTCTTCCTGGAGCCCCTTGACACCTTCGGCAATCAGCTCCTGGTGCTGGGCTCAGGTGCAATGGCGGCTCTTGCCTACGCCTTTACCGATACGTTCTGGTTTAATGCCGTGGAGAGCGAGGTGTACGCCTCGTCGTCACTGTTCGTGGCCCTCATCGTTTGGCTGATGATGATTTGGAGTGAGCGGGCCGACGACCCCGGTAATGAAAAATATTTACTGTTAATTGCATACCTTATCGGCTTGTCGGTAGGTGTACACCTGCTCTCTATCCTTGCGATTTTCTCGCTGGTACTGCTGATTTATCTGCGTAAGTATCAGTGGAATGTAAAGGGGCTTGTGCTGACGGGTTTGGCAGGCGTTGCAGCATTTGTTATTGTTTATTACTTTGTGATTATGCGCTTCCCGGCCTTCTTTGCCGGCACGTTCCCGTTCTTCCGTACCGAAGCACGCGAGTTCCCGATTACCGATAATCCGCTGATGCCGGTGGTTGGACTTCTGCTGATTGCCGGGACGGCGTGGCTGGCATGGTGGGGACATCGCAGGAATAAGGGTATGGTGTCGCTCAGCGCAACCAGTATTCTGCTTATCCTGCTTGGCTACAGCACCTATGCCCACATCATGATCCGGGCCAACAGTAATCCTCCGATGAACGAGAATAATCCAAAGGATTTCTCGGGTCTGGTGTCGTACCTTGGACGTGAACAGTACGGCGAAGCACCAATGTGGCCCCGCCGCTACCAAACCGATCCGCGCTTCCGCAAGGCGTACCTTGAGGCAGGGAAATGGAATGAGATTGCTACCAAGGTGGTTACGCGTAAGGATGGTACCAGAATGCGCATGCCCGATTACTCCAAGACCAAGGTCAATACAGCGGGCGAGCTCAAGTATATGTGGGACTATCAGGCGTATCACATGTATTGGCGGTACTTCCTGTGGAACTTCAGCGGAAGGGTGAGTGACAGACAGGATGCGCCGGCATATATTCCTTTGGCAACATCGGCAAGTACGGTAGAGTACTGGACCCATAAAACCGGCTTTGGTCAGGACTGGCCGGTGAACCTGTGGGCGTTGCCATTACTGATAGGCCTGTATGGTTTGATCGTTCACTTTAAACGCGATCCACGGATGGCAAGTATCTACCTTGTCCTGTTTTTAATGACTGGCATCCTGGCAGCCTTGCAACAGAACCAGCAGAATCCTCAGCCACGGGAGCGCGACTACTTCTACGTGGCATCGTTCTTTGTATGGGCAATGTGGATTGGTATCGGTTCGTTTGGACTGATGAGCGAGGTCCGCAAGAACGTTGCCCTCCAGGGTGGCGTGTTCGCCGTCCTCCTGGCCGTTCTCCCGCTGAACATGGCCTGGCAGGAATGGCATGTACACTCCCGCGCCGGTAACTACATGGCGTTCGACTACGCATATAACATCCTGCAAAGCGCTGATAAAGATGCAATCATCTTTACAAACGGTGATAACGATACCTTCCCGGTGTGGTACCTGCAGGATGTTGCAGGCGTCCGGCAGGATGTGCGGATCGTTAACCTGTCGCTTGGACAAACTACGTGGTATGTTGATCAGTTAAAAAATCAGACGCCCCACGGCGCGAAGAAAATTCCACTGTCGTTCTCCAATGAATCGCTGAGGGTGAGCGAGGAAGATCCCAAGGCACTTGGCATGGAGTTCGGATACGAGCAGGTTGTAGAAGTTCCGGTAAAACCCGAGATCTTGGCACAGTACACCAAGGATCCGTCTGTTATTAATGCCGGTGTGATGCGGTGGACGTTCCGCGGTTCACGGCGGCAGCAGGACGACCAGGGCAGGATGATGTACTTTATCGGCGTACAGCATAAGCTGGTCCGCGATATCATCGAGCAAACGAAGTTCGAACGTCCGGTGTACTTCAGTACATCGGTTGGGTCTCCGGAATGGGCCGATGAGTTTGTAGGCCTGGGTGACTTCCTGCGTCTGGAAGGTATGTGCCTGCGTGTTTGCCCCGTACCCCAGCGCTCGTCGGTGGGCGAGGGCGTCAGCCGCGAACGCATGGAAGCCGCTATCATGAAAACTCTGGATGGCGACGAGTACTTTAAAGAACCACATCAAGGTCTGAAATTCAGAAACCTGGGTGGCGGGCCAACGTATTATGACGATGTGCATCGCGGATACGTTCTGAACTACCGTAATGTTTTTTATAAATATGCAACCTACTTACTGTACGATGAACGGGATACGCTTCGTGCCGGACAGGTGCTGAAAGCAATGAATCAGAAACTGTCGCTTGACAGGTTCCCGATGGGCGTGGCGTTCGAACTGCAAATGGCAAAGTTTGCCGAACTGTGTAACGATACATCGGAAGCTCGTGCCCTTGCAACACGGGCGCTGACAAGTGCCAGGGTACTGCTTGATAAGCCGATGCTGATTGCCGTTGAGCCGCAGGCCGACAAGGATATGCAGCCCGGACGGTATGCGGCCGAGGCGTGCATGGTTCTTCGGCAGTGGTCAGAAGCCAAGAACTACTATAACCAGCTTGCCACCACCACACGTCAGCCGGTATTTGCCTACCTTGCCGATGATGTGGAGGTTTCCCGTCTTGAAAAGTCGGGTGACTTGAAAGGGGCTTTGGCGGCTGCTCAGGCGCTGCAAAGCAAGTATCCGATGAATGCTGACCAGGGTATGCAGCAGGCTGCCGCCGAACTACAGCGCAGGATTACCGAATTACAACAGAAGATGGGTATTAACCAGGCCTCTGTGCTGCCGTTCAGCATTTCGGAATAATCAGGGAACGAACAACAGGAATTCGGGAGGTGCAGCCGTAAGGGTGCACCTCCCATTGTGTACCGGAAGCACGGCAGGGCGGGGTCGGTATTATTGCACATGAATGAGTTATTCCAATCGGCGCCATTTACCGTGCTGACCATTGCGGCTACGTCTATTGTAACAGCAATGGCATTCCGTAACTACGCCGTGCTTGAGCGCCTGCTGCTAAGTACATCTGCAATCCTGAACGGCGAATGGTACCGACTGCTTTCATCGGCACTGGTACATGGCGGCTGGATGCATCTGCTGCTTAACATGTTTGTGCTATGGTCATTTGGCAGCTTCCTTGAAACGATGATCGGTACCTGGCGCTTTGGAATGCTGTATGTAATCGGCGTGCTTGTGGCATCGTTTACATCGGTGGTGATGTATCGTAATCTTGCTGACTATCGTGCGGTGGGTGCCAGCGGTGGCGTAAGTGCCGTGATTGGTGCAGTAACTGTACTGTTCCCTACGCTTGGCATGTACGTGTTTTTTATTCCGATTGCAATTCCGGCGTGGATAACGGCTGCCGCCTTCATGGCCTATAGCGTGATTGGTGCACAAAAGATGCAGGGCAGTATTGGTCATGCAGCACACCTTGGCGGAACCGTGTTCGGCATGGGCTTCGCTGTTGCGTTCTATCCGCATGTTTTTGTGCAGCAGTGGATTTACTTTCTTCCGATGGTAGCCGCCGTTGGCATAGCGTACCTGTATGTGCGCCGACAAACCATCGGTCGGTAGAAACGGTGTGATACTTGTTGCGCACGCAGGTTGCCGGTGTAAACGCACGGCAACGTCACCAAAAAAAAAGCGTACGGGCAATTGCCCGCACGCTTAATGATTGGGGAAAGCAGTGTGCTTAGCGGATAACGATCAGCGGAGTGGTAAGGGTCTGCGACGTACCGGTAAGGACCAGCGTGTACGAACCAGCGGGCAGCGATGCCACAGGGATATGAATCAGTTGCGGAGTACCGGCTGCAGGGACAGGAATCTGTAACAGACAGGTGCCCTGAAGCGTGTACACTGAAAGCCGGGCTGCCTGCGCAAGAGCCGGAACTTCAGCAATACCTGTAGTACCCACCGGCATCGGACGTACGGTAAGGACGCTGCCTGCAGGCCATGCTTCGGCAACATGGTCAATAACTTTTTTCTCGATCACGATAACGGCAGCATCCGTTGTTACTTCGCCGCAGTCCGACGTGATGGTACACGTGTACGAGCCTGACTGTTCCGGTGTTGATTCCGAGATAATGATCACCGGTTCGGTGAGGTTGGCTTGTGGTTGGCCATCCTTATACCACTGGTACGCAAGGTTAGAGCCCCTTGCCATAACTGACAACTCAAAGGATTGTCCTTCCGTAACGGTTGCCGACTTCGGCTGTGCGTCGATAACCGGTTTGTCAAGCATTTCTACAACGGCAGGCTCGGATGTGAGCGACGAGCACCCGTTAATGACAAGCACATCGTAGGTTCCGCTATTCTGAGCTTCCATTGTTGGGATTACGTAGGTGGCACCGGTGGCTCCAATAATGGGTTGCTTGTTCTTGCGCCACTGGTACTGCACGTTATCACCTAGCGATTCTGTTTGCAGTAACACCTTTGCACCCGGACACGGATATGAGCTCTGAGGCTGCGATACAATTCGGGCAGGCTGTTGGTATGGCAGTGATTCGAGGGTTTCCACAGAGTGACCGCGAGCACTGCGTACACGGAACTTACAGAGCGATGATGCCGGCAGATTATCGGGGACCTTGTAGGTGAATGACATTCCGATGACCTCTGAACCGATTACCGACCATGTTTCGCCCGCATCGGTGCTCATACTAACTTCCATAGGCAACGTGGGATCCAGACTTTCAGTAATCCATTTCACCGTAATCGGATTGCCGGCGCATACAACATCTGTACCAGCCGGACTCACGTAGTTCAGAACACCAAACGCCCACTTTGCCGCAAAGATGTTTGACGGATCGGTTCCAGGGCTACGGGGGAGCAGATTACCGGCAATGGTAACATCGCCATACCCGTCAACGCTTATTCCTGTTGGCACGGTTAGACCCTGTATATCGTTGATTCCGGTGATGAACGAGGTTTCGCTGGTTGAAAGAATTGCGGCAAATCCGCCGGGTTTTCCTGACGGTACCACAGCACCCGGACCGAACGGTTCCAAATTATTTGATTCGGTATAGCCGACAACCGCGCCAATAGCTCCATTTACGCGGGCACATGCCGTTGGATAATCGTTATTGCTACCGCCAAGATAGGCAGAACCGGAAACTCTGAATCCGTCCGCCGAGATCATGGCCACAAACACATCAATTTTGCCGGAGTACGGGTGCTTGGGGCTTTGCAGCGGCAGTCCAGGTGAATCGCTGGTGCCAACGATGTACACGCCAACCTCGGAATCTGCATAGAGCGAAACACCCTCGTCAGCACCGGGACTTCCGTAGTATCCCAAATATTCCATGAGGCCGGAGAAATTAAATTTAGCAACCATCACGTCACTATTCCCGCCAATCGCAACCGGACCAAAGCAGTCACGCCCGACCTCGACCCAAATTTCTTCACCGTTATCGTCATATTCACCCTGCCATATCAGTTGCTTTCGTGGATAGGTAGGCAGGTTCGCTGATTTTGTAGTACCGCAGGCGTAGATGCCATCGAACCTGTCCAGCGCCACCTTCGAGAACGAGTCATCGGCGGTACCACCTACGTAGGTAAACCACTCAGAGTATAGCATGCTGCTGTTCAGCACGTACACAAAACCGTCTGTACCGCCTGAGTTGGAATCCACAAGCACCTTGGCAGCCGTGAGCCCCTGTGTTGATGTTGTTGTGCCTACAACCACAATATGGCCCATTGACGAAACAGCAATGCCGGTGGCAACGTCGTTACCGTTCCCGGCCAGATACATACCAAGTTTCTGTTGCGAAAGGTCAGCCGAAAAGCCGGCGATAAAGCCATCCACATCCTTGCCACGAAGCTGACCAACGGGTGTTCCGGCAAGCGGGAAGGTTAAAGATGTTGTGGTCCCGGTAACATAGATATTACCATCCTTGCGGATGGTAATATCATTTATTTTATCACTTTTGTCGCCAACCAGAAACGCAATATGGGTAAGTGTACGCAGATCAGGAGAGAGGATGGCAATAAAACCATCTTCGGCGGCAGCATTGCTGCGGTCAGCAGTAACGCCGTGGGGTAAACCGCTGAAGGAGGTTGATGTGGTCCACCCCGCAATGGCAAGCGAGCCGTCGGGCATCCGTGCCGATCCGGTAACCTGCTCGGTGGCATTGCCGGCAATGCCGGTAATAATTACCAGCGGTTCAATGGTTAGCGCCTTGGCAGGGGAGCGTCCGGATACCGAATAACCAAATGAATTCCCATTGACCTTTGTGGTGGTGGGCAGCAGGGTGTTGTGTCCGCTATGGAACGATGCAACACCCTGCATTGCCACACTCCCGTTTGGTGTGTGCGTAGTGGTGACGGTTCCGTGTACTCCCAGCGTACCGGAGCCGGTTACGGAAAAGAAGGGTACCGGCGGCGTGATGCCGGCCTGTGCGTGAATATTGTACCGGATGGTGCCGGCATCCCAGACATATTCGATATTGATGCCGGGCAATACGTTGGTAATGGTTACTGATTCGGCAGTGTGCAGTCTGCCGTTCATGCCGTTGCCAAAAACAGATACGGTGGGACCCTGAGGGTTCTGTTTTTCAATAATGCTGGCAGAGCCCCTTGAACCAATCACGGTGTAGGTAACGGGCGAGGAAACAGCCACGCCATCGGTACCGGGTGTCCGCACGTCAACCGTCATTCCGGTTGGAGTAATCCAAACCATGCCGTTCGGTACCATGGCACCATACAGAACCGATGCCGGCCACTGCCCGCTGTTCCTGATAAAAACCTCTGCTCTTGGTACTGCGGCAGCCTGGATGACGCTAATGGTGAACAGTAAACCAAGTAGTTGTAGTCGTTTCATGTACACGTTCCCAAATAATGTGATATGCTTCTGTAAACCGGTACAAACATCGTGACAGGATGCACGACGTCTGATTACGAGTCATAACTCCGTTATGCCTAATTGGGTTACAGCTCTGGGGACATTTTACGAAAAAACCCTGCAATGGCTGCGTATCAGGTTGTGGGTACCTAAAGAGAAAGGGGCTTAGGCCGAAACCCAAGCCCCTTTGCAAAGGGTTATAATTCAACAACAGTTAGCGAACCACAACCATGGTGGCAGTGCGCATAACGGCTGCGCCCTGCAGGACAAGGGTGTAGTTACCGGCCGGCAGCGTTGCCGTTGCAATGGCCACAGTTTGCGTGCTATTCATAGGTGTAAGGTGAATGCGCATCATCTCTGCACCCATCATGTTGTACACCACGAGATCGGCCGGCTGTAAAAGTGCAGGCACGTGAACGTAACCGCGCTCGGTTACCGGGCTTGGACGGATGCTAAGCGTGCTGCCGTCAGCAAGCTGTTCACTCACGCCAACAGACGTATCGATTGTTACGGTGGCAGGGTTGCTGGTTGTGGTGCCACATGACGATGTAATCGTACACGTATAGCTTCCGGCGTCATCGGCCGTTGCCGATGCGATGGTGTAGGTTGCTTCGGTTGCACCTTCGATCTCGGTACCATTCTTCTTCCACTGGAAGGTATAACCCGTACCGCTCAGGCCTACGCTGAGCACCACTGTTGCGTTAAGACCAACGGTAACGGACTGCGGTTGCTGATCAATTACAGGCTCGTTGGCAATCGTAACTTTTGCAACCTGGCTGGCGGTGGTGCCACATTCGTTGGTGAGCTGCACATCGTACGAACCGTTATCATCCACAGACACTGCCTGCAGTGTAAGCGTAGCTGATGTGGCTCCGGAAATCGGCTGTGAGTTCTTGCGCCACTGGTACGTAACATTGTTACCCGTGTTTTGTACCGCCAATGAGATTTCGTCACCCGGGCATCCCGACTTGCCTGCAGGCTGGGTAGTGATAACCGGTGGTATGGTTACTGTCAGCGGATCGATAGTTGAAGCGGTATGACCGCGCTCGGTCCGAACCCTGAACCTGCACACGGCATTTGCCGGAATGGTAGGCGGAATGGTATAGTTGAAACTTTTACCTTTCAGTTTAGCGCCAACCTCAGTCCACGTGGTTCCGTTGTCAGTACTGAAATCTACAAACACATTAACCTGCGGGTCCAGTTCCTGGGTAACCCAACGAACAGTTACCTGTTGTCCGGCGCAAATTGCTTCCTTGGAGGTTGGTCCCTGGTAGGTGAGCTGACCAAAAGCCCACTTAGCGCCAAACACCTCGGTGGTGGTTTCTGAATTGGGGTCAATGATATTGCCTGCAAACTCGATGTCGCCCACGGCGTCAACAATCAGTCCGGTTGGCTGCATCTGTTTGTTGGGCACAGCCAGTGTAGAGCTGTATTTGAGGAGGCTGGCCGAGAGGATACGAACAAAACCCATTGTCTGTCCCGTGGGGTTGCCGGTAGCACCGGAACCGGTAGCAGTAAAATCGGGTGATGCTGTTGTACCAATAACGGCACCGATGGTTCCGTTGGTTTGTACGCATGCGGTTACAAGCTCGTCACCGGAACCGCTGATGAATGCCGATCCGTTAACGCGCAGCCCGTCAGACGAGATGAGCGCTACAAATCCGTCCCATCCGGCACCGTATGCGGTGGTTGGATCCTGGAAGGGGAGTGTGGGCGACTTTGTTTTACCAACAATGTAAACACCAACGTCGGCATCGCTAAATAAATCTACTGCTTCGTCGGCTCCACTACCGCCATAGTAACCCGAGAACTGAAGTTCACCGCTTGCAGAGAAACGAGCCACGAGTGCATCTGATTTCCCTCCGTATGGTTCCGGGCCAAAACAGTCCTTGCCCTGATCCATCATGGCCGGCTCAATTCCGCCTCCTTTGCCATCATCGCCGCCATCGTCAACTTTTTTAGGGAAGGTGGGGAAGTCGAGAGACGTAGTTGTTCCGCAGACAGCTATGGCATTGTATTTATCGGTAGCAACGCGAGCGAACGAGTCGATACCTGTGCCGCCAAGCAGCGTAAACAAGTCGGCATACATGAGCGAGTGATTTACCACATAAATAAAGCCGTCAGTATCGCCCTTGTGTTCGGTATTCAGATTTTGCTCAGCGCGGATGCCACTGGTAGAAGAGGTGGTGCCGCAAACAACAACATCGTCGAACGAATTAACGGTAACACCCGATGCAACATCATCGCCATTGCCGGGCAGGTACATACCAAGGATTTGCTTCGAGAGGTCGCCTTTGAATCCGGCAATAAAGCCGTCGGTTCCGGAGCCATAACTCTTGCCAACATTGATGGTTGAGACCGGGAGGTCGGCTGAATTTGTTGAACCAACTACAAAGATGTCGCCCTTAGAATTTACGGCTACATCCAAAATTTTGTCGGTTTTGGCACCGGTAAGGAAGGCCATGTGCTGAATCGTGTGTAGGTCCTTTGCAAGCACGATAATAAAGCCGTCTTCACCTGCACCGGTGTGCGTGCTGGGTATGCCGTCAGGCAGGCCGGTAAACGAGGTTGCCGATGTCCAACCGGCTACAACAATTCCACCGTTTGGCAGCCTGCGCATGCAGGTGATTTTGCTTTCAGCGTTACCGGTAATGCCTGTTGCCTGGACGATGGGATCTACCAGCAGGCTATTATTTACAATGCGCTGCGGCGTGGAAAAGCCAAAGGTGTTGCCCACAACACGAACCGATGTGGGTACCGGCTGCCTGGTATCACCCTGGAACGAAGCCAGACTGGTCATGCTCACAGAGCCGTTGCCACCGGTGGTGGTAATCGAGCTGCCGTTGGACCGTACTGTTCCACCGGCTACACTAAAGAGTGGGTTTGGCGGTGTAATGCCGGCTGCTGCATGTACATTGTACCGTACTGACCCGCCGTCCCAGAGGTACTCCACGTCAACCCCGGGCAGCACGTTTTTCACAGTAACGGCACTTGCTGTATGCAGTTCGCCATTCATTGTTCCGCCGTAAACCGATAGTGTGGGCTCAGCACCGGTCCGAAGTTCCTGAACAGTGCTGGATCCGCGCGAACCGATTACGGAATAGGTGATTGCCGACGATGCGGTTTTGCCATTGGCATCGGGTGTGCGCACGTCAACCGTCATCCCCGTTGTTGTAATCCAAAACATGCCGTTCGGGATTACGGCTCCAAACAGAACAGATTCAGACCACTGTCCGCTGTTCTTAATAAAGACGTTGGCCTGTGGCAATGCAGTTAGATGCACCCCGGCGCACAACGTAACCAGAAAAAATGTCATCAAAGATCGCATGATGTCGTCCTTGGAATGTAACATGAGGTTAGAGATCGTAACTAAACTGTCTTGCTGCAGGTTGCAGATGAACGATCAATAATATGACGAGGGTAAGCAGAGTACCCGCTAATGCAGCTTTTCAGTATTCCAAAATAGGTAAAAAATCACGTCATTGAACTCTCACTGACCGTAATTTTCGTAATTAAAGTTGAGGAATGCGTCAAGTTGTCATTTTCTGCCGTGATCCTGATGGACCAATGCCCATTGATGCAGCCATACAGCCGTTAGAAGCGCGGTGATAACCGTACCCAGGATCGCCGAGACGATGGTGGGCAGGCCAAACAAAGCATTCCACGAAAACCATGCTCCGGCAAATACGGCGTTCAGGACCGCTAGTACACCGGTCGTCAGTGCAATTACAGTTGCGGTAATCCAGGGTTGACCCGTCCGGAATCGCAAATGTGCCACGGTGGATGCCAATGACAAGATGACGGAGGCAATAAAAAAGCCGGGTATGGTGGTAAATGTTAAAAAGGGGACCAGAACCGATGTAACAAAGAGGATGGTTATGGTGACAATTACCGATTGTCGGAGAAATGCCAGACGATAGGCTTTGGTTGAGAGTTGTCCGGCTGATGGGTCCGCGGTGTTCACCTTTTCTGTCATGTACTGTGTCTTCCGTTTGTGGTACTGTAAACGAATATACTGAAGCGCAGGGTATCCGGTACCGGCATAAAAAAAGGCTCCCGCCGGACGGGAGCCTGACGCACTGTTCATTGACACGTTGAAACCGTAGGGGGTTACCTGGCAATTATTAGAGGTGCAACCATGGTTTGGGTAGAATTCCGTACTACAAGGTGGTAGTACCCGGCGGACAGGTTGGAGACGGACAGTGAAACAACCTGTGGCACGGTGCTGCCGCCAATACCAATGTTTTGTACCAGACTGCCGTGTGGCGTGTATATCATGATGGTAACGGGTCCGGCAAGTTCTGGCAGGGACAGGCTGACGTTTTGCGCTGCCGGAACCGGCCATATGTGTACAGCGTCTGCCATAGCCCCTTCCCAAACCTCACTAATGCCGTTAATGGTAATACTGGCAGACTGGCTGGTGGTGGTGCCGCAGTCTGATGTTATGGTGCAGGTGTACTCACCGGCATCGGACTGGGTTACGGCTTCTACGGAATAGGCTGCCTGCGTGGCACCGGCAATGGCCACTCCGTCATGGTTCCACTGGTAGTTCAGGTTGGAGCCGCGGGCAATTACCGAGAGCGTGACGGGGGAGTTGAGATCAGCGGCAACAGACTGTGGCTGCTGTTCTATCAATGGTTGCGTGGTTGCGGTTAACTGCGCCGCATTGGATGTGATGTGTCCGCACGCATTGGTGATAACGGCATCGTAGGAGCCGTTGTTATCAGCAGTAAAATTATTGATTGTCAGTATTGCGGTGGTAGCGCCCTGGATGGGGGTGGCATCCCTGCGCCACTGAATTGCAGCGGTGGGGTCATTTGTCTCCACCGTGAGGGTAACGGCTGTGTTCACGCATGGCCAGGAATCTTCGGGATTGGCGGTGATTACAGGAGTCGCGCCAACAGTCAGTGGAGAGGGGGTGACCGCGTGGTGTCCCCTTGTAGTCGTAATACGATATGTGCACCGTGCATCTGCCGGCAGCAGGGCGGGGAGGGTGTGGGTGACACTTTTTGAATTCACATTCAAGGCAACGTTGGCCCAGGTTTCACCGGCGTCAGAGCTGAACTCAACATTGTAACGTTGCTGAGCATCGATACCCTGAACTGTCCACCGGACAGTTACGGCACTTCCTGAACATAACGATTCCGTTGGCAGGGGGCTTTGGTACGTCAGTATCCCGAATGTCCATTTTGCTTCGAAAATATCGGAGGTATTGTCACCTGCCTCGGTATTCTCGTGCAGTTCGTTACCGGTGATAATAATATCGCTTTCGGCATCAACGGTAACAGATACGGGTATCCGTGTTGAGCTGTTGGTGATATTTAATGCCGTAGAAAACGGGACTTCGGAAACTGAGGCGAGCACCAGGAAGGGTCCGCCCTCACCAATAAACGGAACCGCGCCGATTCCGCGAACCGGGAAGTCGGCCGACGTGGTTGCACCCACGATGGCTCCGACTTTATCGGAACGTTGTACGACAGCCGCCACAACATCATTGCCGGAGCCGCCAAAGTAGGCAGCGCCGCTCAGCCGCAATCCGTCCGCCGTAATGGTTGCAATAAACCCATCGGTCATTCCGCTGTACGTTGTTGCTGATGTCTGGGTTGGCAGGTTTGGCGAGGTTGTGGTTCCAACCACGGTTGCGGCGCCATCCGAGTCGATAAACATGTCGGCAGCCTCGTCATTGCCGGAGCCGCCAAAGTACGTGCTGAACTCCAGGTTGCCTGCCGACGTAAATTTAGCCACAAACACATCAGAGGTCCCGCCGTTAAAGATGTGACTGTACGGATTTTTACCAATTTCCTCGCTGCCGCCTCCACCGCCGCCTTTTACACCGCCACCATCACCGCCGCCGTCGCTGCCAATTTTAATTTTCTTTGGATAGGTGTAGTAGTCTTGTGACGATGTGGTACCGCACACAAAAATTGCGTTTTGTGTATCCAGGGCAACTTTTGCGATGGCATCGTTTTGTGATCCGCCCAGGAACGAGAAGAACTCGGCGTACAGCATACTGTTGTTAACGATATATACAAACCCGTCGGTATTTCCGTTGGCGGTATCATCGCCCATCGTAAGTGCAGGGAACGGATTTCTGGTATTGGTGGTACCGGCAATCACGATGGTGCCGATGGTGGTAACGGCAACACCCGATGCGATGGTAGTACCCGGTCCGCCCACAAACATGCCGGATTGCGGCTGAAGGCCGCCGGACGTAAGACTGTATTTTAGAAGGAAGCCGTCAACCGTTCCGTTCATCGTAGCGCCGAACTGTCCGGCATGCACCGGCAGGTCTGCCGACTCTGTCCTGCCAACCACATAGAACGTGGGGCCTTCGGCAACGGCCACATCCAGAACACGGTCGCTCTTGCTTCCACCAATGTAGGCGGCAGCCTCAATGGTTTTGAAATCGGCCGACACAATAGCGATAAAGCCATCTTCATCGGCTGTTGTTTTGGTACCGGTGTTAAACAGATCCGATGATGTTGAGCCCCCTAACACATACCGTCCGTCAGCCAGCCTTTTCATGCACGTGGTTGCTTCGGCAAGCGGGCTGCCAAACGCATTATCATGCGTAATAATGGAATTACCGGGCACCATCACCCGGTCATGGTTATGTACCGTGCCTGCCGTAAGCATGGTAACGGTAGCTGTCAGGCAGAGTAGAGTGAAGATCGGGTTCATAAAACCTCCAAGCAGATATTGGGAAGAATTAGCGAACGGAACCGTACCTATCGGGTAACTCTGTAATCTAACGATAAAAACGGCTCAATGTTCTCTTTGCTGAACGTACATTGTTGCGGGGTGTGTGTTAGGGGGCTTGGGCAGAAACATCTCGGTGTATTATCTTGTTTTCTTTTTCCCAATACAAGGTACGTGGAGTAATGACCAAACAAGAAATCTACACCCAGATGGCAAAGCTGTGGGCCGAGTTCGAGGCAGCACATAACAGCACCAAGAAAAAAGATGCGGTTGCAGCCCGCAAGGCAGCCTCAGGGCTTAAGAAGCTGGTAACGCCGTATAATCAGGCCAGTGTTGCCGAGGCAAAAGCTTCGTAACAAAACCTGCCATAACGCGCAGCCGCAACAGAGCAGATCTGCAACACTGATTGTGCACTCTTGCGGTTGCAGCGTTCGTGCGGACAAAGGTGAGCCGGGTGAACTATTTGATGGTGCCCAGAAATGTGGTGATAGAACTGATGTACCAGTCCCAGTCCTCCCACATCAGCATGTGACCTCCGCTGGGAGCATACCGGATGGATGCCTGCTTTAGGTTCTTGAACAGGCCTTCTGCGCGAGCCCGGTATTTATCCTTGATTATTGCATTTGATAGTACCAGGACCGGGCAGGTGATGTTCACCAGATCGGCTCGAAAGTCAACCGTTAGCAGTTCACAGTACGTCCGCGCATACGTTGCGCGATCGGAATTCTGTGCCATCTCTAACACCCGGGCAATGCTGGTGGGGTCTTCAATCATATTTGCCGCCATGCCCTTCATGACAGCAGCGGTGAACTGCTCATCGGTGAGCGACTTCATGAACTTCACCAGGCCGTCGCAGTTAACATTCTGCGTGCCTGATGCCGGAACGTCTTCAAAATCATCCTTTGGGTAGCCGTCCACATCGATAATGGCGAGCGGAATATCCGGAAATTCTGATGCCAGTTTCATCGCCATCATACCGCCCATGCTGTGTCCGATAATAATTGGTTTTACAATATCATTATCTCTGATAAACCCGGCAAGTGCCTGCACCCAGTTTTCGAACCCCGGATCGGGTGCCGGCTTGGTGCCGCCGTAGCCGGCCATATTTATTTTGTAGCAGGGGTAGGTTTGGGCAAGCACTTGTATTGTTTCGTTCCATACCTCGTCCGACGAACCGAAGCCCGGTATCAGAATGATTGGCTGGGTGCCTTGTCCGATCGTTTTTACGGTAAAGGGATACGTTGCATGCTGAGCTGCTAGCTCGTCAGCGGCACACAATCCGAGAATAAGCAGACAGAGGGTAGCAATGAGCTTCATACGGGGTCAGGAAGTAATGTGGAATACATTGTAAATATGAGTTCTGTGGAGTTCACCCAGTACCGAAGGCAAAATACAACCAACACCCGTGATTACGGGTACTGGCGTACGCCAAAGCCCCCTGCAAGAATCGCAGAGGGCATCGTGGTTGGCAAGATCAATGCACCATTGCATGGGTTTTGCGGACTCTCCGTGCGGCACGCAGCGTCAGAAGCGTAGTGTAGCCACATAAGAGGGTGGGACGCCGTGGTACTCGCCAACAAACGTTTTATCGGCTACGTTGTACACGTATGCGTGTGTGTACGTATCTCGGTAGAGAAGTTGCAGCAGGCGGCCGAACGGGTTATTGCGAAGGCGCTCGTAATCCTGGTGCGTGCACACTACCTCGCAAAACCCGGCAACCGCCAAGAGCTTGGCATCACCGTTGGGAAGATTTTGGATTACATCCGGAAGGTCAGCACGTTTAAGAGTGTCAAAGCCGAGAAAGGCCACGACGAAGATCGGGTGTGAAGGTATGGTCCGCTCATGTATGGCATGCAGGTGGGGTACAAATTCCATCCTGCTTACGCATTCATCCACGAACCGATTCTGTTCATTTTTCAGGCGTACGCATTCAAAGAGATCATTCAGGAGACGGAGAATCTCGGGAGTTCCCAGTTCAGAATTTCTGAAGCGCTCAACCAGATCCACGTCGGCATTAAGCCCCTTACAGACCGCATCGAACCGCCGAAGTAGCTTTGACGGGTTAGTTGTGTTTTTAAAGCCTAGCACGGCAGGAAGCATTGAGCGTCGAATTCCGTGTGCCTTCATGTAATCGCGGAGGGCAGAATTGAACGAAGTCAGGACGACTTCATAAACAGGGAACGCATTCATCATAACACCTCATCGTTTGTGGCATTACCACCGGTTTTACCGGTTGGTGGTCGTTATAGGGCCACATCCCTCGGACCGTCGAAATGAGTGAATTAATTGTGTGCAAAGATACGAAAAATTGCGATAATGCCTGGCCGATAACCTGTAGGGGCGACCCCACGTGGTCGCCCGACATACCCGCCGGTTTCGTATCGTTTTTTATGTTGATACGTGTCGGCGGATGCCATCCGCCGTTACAACGGTTTCATGTGGGCGACCCCACGTGGTCGCCCGACATACCCGCCGGTTTCGTATCGTTTTTTATGTTGATACGTGTCGGCGGATGCCATCCACCGTTACACGGTTTCGTGTTGTTATTTATGATGTTTTGTGGGGGGCGGATGCCATCCGCCCCTACACGGTTATGCGTTGTTTTCAACGTTGTTTCGTGGGGGGCGGATGCCATCTGCCATTACAACGGTTTCGTGTGGACGACCCCACGTGGTCGCCCGATATACCCGCCGGGTTCGTATCGTTTTTTATGTTGATACGTGTCGGCGGATGCCATCCACCATTACAACGGTTTCGTGTGGACGACCCCACGTGGTCGCCCGACATACCCGCCGGGTTCGTATCGTTTTTTATGTTGATACGTGTCGGCATATTCCATCCGCCGTTACAACGGTTTCATGTTGTTATTTATGATGTTTTGTAGCCAATGCCACAAGCCCCCTACATCCCTTCCAACCAATACGTCTTCATGGTTCCCTTGCCTTTTACTTCTACGCTGTCACGCTCTACTAACCGGGGCGATAGTGGTGATGCAAGGTCGTGCTCATTGTTCTGTACTTGAGTTGCGTAGCGTTGCAATGCTTCGGCAACGCTCTGGCTAACGTGTACCTTGCCCGGAGTACCGGTTGATTCCATGCGGCTGGCCACGTTAACGGTGTCGCCCCAGATATCGTACTGCAAGCGCTCCTCGCCTACAACGCCTGCAACTACAGCACCTGTGTGCAAGCCAATGCGGACGCGGATTTCGCCAACATCCTTTGTCCACGTTGTATCGCCAAGTTTTTGATCCATGGTGAGTTGCAATGCCTGTAACTGCTCTTGCATTGTCAGGCCTGCACGGGCAGCACGCACTGCATGGTCGGCTTGGTATTCCGGTACACCACTGGCAGCCATGTAGCTATCGCCAATAGTCTTGATTTTTGTTAGACCGTGCTCTGCACTTACTTTGTCGCAGACAGCAAAGATTGTCTTGAGCAAATGCACTACGTGAGCAGGTGGAATCTTTGAGCAGAGCGAGGTGAAGCCTACAATGTCCATAAACAGCACTGTCACCTGTGCATGCTCATCGCCGGACACATCTTCGCCCTTGAGCATACGGTTGACGATACTCTCCGGCAATGCACCATAGAGCAATGCTCGTTCCTTATCTCGTTCACGCCGCTCTCGTGCCATACGTTGCTCTACCTCGGCAGCAGCCATCTTGAGCTTAGCTTCTGCTCCGGCAATCTCTTCCTTGATGCGCGTGTGCTCGTCGTTGTGTTTGATGTAACCGTCAAAGTCACCACGCTTACGCGCAAGGTCGCGAAGTTTGAGGTGTGCCCAGGACTCGTGGGCTCGGAGGCCATGTTCTTTGGCAAGATCAAGTGCTTCATTGTATGCGAGATGGGCTGCATCGTAGTTGGATTCTGCCTCGGCGAGGTTGGCTACTGCAGTTGCTCGTGAATAACCAGTGAAGGGCTCGGTAATATCCATTTTTATCATTCGTTCCACATAAGCATGAGCCTCTTGAAGCTGGTTGGATGCTACAAGGTCGAGAGTAATGTTTGCCAAAGCAGTTTCTACACCGGATTTCTCTCCTAGTTCCTCATGCATTCGTAAGGCACGGTTGTGGTATTCTAAAGCCACAGAGTAGTTGCCAAGATCCGAATGCACAGTGCCGATGCTTTGGATATCCCTTGCTATACCGGATTTCATTCCAAGTTCCTCATGCATTTGTAAGGCACGGTTGTAGTATTCCAAGGCCTTGGGGTAGTCACCAAGACTCGAGTGTATATATCCGATGTTTAGGATAGTTCTTGCTATGCCGGATTTCTCTCCAAGTTCCTCATGCAACTGTAAGGCACGGTTGTAGTATTCCAAGGCCTTGGGGTAGTTGCCAAGACTGGCATGTACATTTCCGATGTTACCGGTACCAACAGCCACACTAGATTTCGCGTCAAGGTCTTCCTGGAGTTGCAACACTCTGCTGAAAAACTCAAGCGCCTTGGAAAAATCGCCAAGATTATAGTGAACGATACCGATATTGCCCGTAATACTTGCCACGCCAGACTTCTCGCCAAGTTCTTCATAGAATTGCAGTGCTCGCTCGTAGTACTCTAATGCCTTAGGGTAGTTGCCGAGCCCTGCATGAACAATACCGATGTTACCGGTAACTCTTGCCACACCAGACTTCTCTCCTAGGTCTTCACGGAGCCGCAATGCACGCTCGTAGTATTTTATAGCCTTGGAGTAGTCGCCTAGACGCACGTGAACATTGCCGATGTCGTTGGCAACCACTGCCACACGAGCTAAATTCCCCAACCCTTCGTACAACGTCAAAGTGCGCTCATAATGCTCAAGTGCCTCTGCATTGTTGCCTATGATGCTGCACGCCGTACCCCTAGCCAAGCCATGCTCAGCAATGGCTGCCGGCTCGCTTCTTCCTTCTAACTCATCGGCAAGACGTTGCAACGCTGCAGCATCATTCTTCATTGTTGCTGCATCTATCTCGCCTATAATTTCTTCCAGTGCTCTCATTGAGTAGGGGGCTTGGGCATGGTGGTACAAGAGCAAGTTACTGTATTGCGGTTGGCAAGACACTATGCAAATATCGCATACCGCTTGCACATAAGGACGTAGTGAAATTGTGGAATGAACATCCGTTGCGTCACACTCCACGTCCCTCACACCACTACTCCTTAGCAATTGCACTGGTGTTTACAGAAACGCATGGAGAGGCCGTCAGCTCGCGGCCTGGAACAAGTGCGCGGATAGTGGTGTTGTACGCGGTGGTGGAGGCGGGGGTGGGGCCCAGAGCGAAGCGACGGGCTTGGAGTGCGCAGTACGTGCGGACGTTGCCGTGTTGAGTGTGTAGGAGGTTTGGAGGTTGCCGTGGTAGATGAGAAAGTGCACATGGACGCTGACGATTTATCAGATTGTGGCATCGATATAAAGACTCTTTAGCATAAGTACTCCCTAAAGACTTTTTTCTCAACATACAACTAGGCGAATTTTATGTAAGTCGTTCCATAATCCCTCTACGCCGACGCAAGTGCAGTTATATCAATTAGTTAGGTAATTATTAGATTCGTCATGCGGCAAAAACGTAACACTGTGTGTGTGTTGATCCTAGTCAACGGTAAGCTTGGGTGTTGTCGCGTGATCTGACGATGATTTGATTAGGCAACACTCGACTGTCAAGGTATTGTATAGGTACATCGTTGCAAAATCTGGGATAAATTAGTAATGGTCTTCAATCTGCTTTCCAATTCAAGGATCCCACATACCATTTCGCAGAAGGAGCAGTCATGAATAAAAACTCTTCCACCCGCACGACCATTTCACGCTTCGTCACGTTGTTCCTTGTTGTGGCATGCGTTGTCGTAAGCCGCGCACAGGAGCCTACACTTCCCATCATCTGGAGTTCCCAGTTGCCATGGTGCTGCGAGACAGTCGTGGCAAACCCCGATGATGAATATGTGTACTATAAGGACAGAAACTTCATCGGTCAGGTTCGAGCCTCCGATGGTATGTTTCTAGACTCCATACTGGTTCCTGACGACTCGGTGATCAACATGGATGTGACTTACGGACTCTTTCATTTGCGTACGCGCTCACAGTTGATTGCTGTCGGTGACGGAATACCACGCTATGACGACAAAGTTCGTGGAATAATTCAGATCTATGATGTTCCACAGATGCGACACAATCGTTCAATTCTCATTCCGAAGTGGTGGAAGTATTCAAATCAAGGTT
>Ga0226835_1000703_pt1 | contig 28951 bp, 23 predicted proteins | sample LAC_MetaG_1_FD_163627 | JGI IMG/M metagenome (GOLD analysis project Ga0226835, IMG submission 163627) | Anaerobic ammonium oxidizing microbial communities from anammox membrane bioreactor (MBR) in UC Berkley, California, United States -... | ecosystem: Engineered > Bioreactor > Anaerobic >...
CTTACTGCTGCCTGCGCTTACTCCAAACGCTCGCCTCCACCGGATTCGACACCACTTTTCACCTCGAAATCATTCCGGTACCCACCCCTATCGCCCCTTCCTGTCTGCGTCTTTTGGTTAGGTATGTTCGCCTGATTTCTACTGCCTTTTATAGTTATGCCCAGGACAAAAGAAGGCGGAGCCTCCTCCGCCTTCCGAGAGATCAGTCTCTGCTGGCTCCTGTGCTGTTTCTGGTTTTCACCCGGGATAGATCGTTGCGGGCGCTGAGCATGTCGGACTCGTCTTCGTTGAAAGTGTTTTGGTAGGTAGTCACAGCCTTCTGATAGAAGTACTCGGCTCGCTCCAGGTCCTCGATGGCTTCATGGACTCGACCGAGTTTGTGGAAAGCATACGCCACCTGGTCGCTTATCTTGCCGTAAGCCTGCTCGAAAATCACCACCGCCGGCTCGAGATACTGCCGGGCAAGCTCGTACTCCTGCATTCTGAAACTGACGAAACCGAGCTCGATCATGAGCTCGGCAACCACCGGATGCTGGCCGCCATAAACAATCTCGGCACAGCGGCGGGAATCCTCGAGAGAGCGCCTGGCTTTCTCTGCGGATCCGTTATTGAGATAGTGCCTGGCAAGCTGGGCGAGAAGATCAATCTCTTCGGAAGAATTAGGACTCTCGGTCCGAATCACTGCGATCCGATCGAGATAGCTTTTCTCCGCAGAATCGACATTGTCACCGCTATCGTCCCTGGCCACAGTGGACACCGGTACATAGCTGCCGGTAAATAACTGATTGCCACCCTGGCTGGGCTTCACCACTGTCGACGCGATTGCTTCCTGACTGCCGATTTGCGAATTTGCCATCTTTGCCTACCCCTGAAAATGGAGTTGCAGCTCTTTTAGAAGTTGCGACCCATCTAGTGTCTTTGAACATCTAACAATTTACGACAAACCCATGACCTGTCAAGAATACAAAATTCTTCTCCAGGACCCTTCGATCACCGCACAGCCGTCAGGTACGGGTGTTTGAGAGCAGCCTCCCGGGGTCGGATAAAACCAAACATGAGCAAGATTTAGCTTCCTATCGAGGGCTGTCAGGCAGATGCCCGGGATTGCACCGCCTCGTCGTGCCACTACATTCAGTGCTTTTATTATAACTTTTAGTATTTCGCCAGAGAAGAAAGAAACGAACAGGTCCGAACCTGCTCGTTTCCTTTCAATCATGCGCAACACCGCCAGAGACGGCGCACCCATTCGAACAAGCGGCATCTGCGAGAAATGGGCGCGGTACCGAACTGCTCCTGACAGAACCCTGCCAGAGCGGCATGGACTCGCTCTCCCTTTTCCTGCCAGCCAAGGGCTTCGGACCGGGAAATCTCGATCTGGACAAACGGTAATCTGGCGCTGTGCCGGCGAACGATATGACCACCGTTGAAGGGCTCGTTCACCTTCACCTGCGTCGGGCCGAATTGCTGCCTGAAATGCCTGGCGAGACCATCCATCCAGCCCGAAGGCAAGGACGTTCCGCCTCCATCGCTGAGACAGATCATCGGTCGCGAGCTGCCCTGGGGATCCGGGCCATCCGGCGGCGCGCTGGCGAACATGGTGTGACAGTCCACCCCGAGTTTCACTCCGGGCAGACGGGCCAGGCGCTCGAGTTCACGATGATAAGGCGCGTGATAACGCTCGATCACCGTCTCGATCACTGCCGGGTGCGGGTAGGGATCGTAGACCATGTGCCCCTGCACGAAGGTCTTGATGACACCGTCCGGCTTGCGATTGTCCGCGCCGCGATTGACGTCCACCAGAACCCTGGCCCATCTCTGGGCTCGATAAGCGAGGACTCGATCCTCACCCAGAGAGGAGTAGACTTCGAAACTGCCGACATCGCTGCCGGCCTCGATGAGGTCGGTCCCGATACGCAAAAACGGTCTCAGCTCCGGCGGCACATCGAGACCGCCATGCGGAACCGAAATCAGGAGCGGCAATCTCATGATGCACCTCCCTGGGAAATCAGATCAAGTCGACAATCTCCAGAGAGTGGAGAGTGTCGATGGAACGATTGGCGATGATGTACTCGCGGACGCCGGGCATGCCGGAGTCCGTCTTGGTCCTGCCATTACCAGTGAAGAGACCATTGAGGCGGACCGTGTGATAGAGGAATGAGCGAACCTCGACGAGGCTGCCGCCGGATGCGGCAAACCTCGCCAGGGTCATAAAACGCGGGTCGGAGAGACCGACCTCATCGACTGCCTCGAGACCGAAGCCGGCAAGACAGTCGATATCGCCAGAAGAGCTGGCAGCAAGCAATCCGGACTGACGGCGAACCATTGCCGCCACCTCCGGATAAGACTCGCATACGGCCTCGATGGCGTTAGCCCAGGTAGCAAGCCGTACAGGGCCGTCCGGTCGCTCGAAGAGAGCCAGCCGAAAACGGTAACCCTGCTCGAGCTTGCTCCTGATATAAGCCGGCGGATAGCCGAGAGTCGCTACGGCGAGATCACCGGAGAGCGCGACTATAGACCTGAGGGCGGAGGGACCGAGGACCATCACCAACCTGCGGTCCGGCTCCTCGCAAAGGGCCGGGGGCTCGCCTTCGCGATTCCTCAAGATACGCCCGTAACATCCACGCGTGGACGAAGCCGAGACGGGTTCGCCCTTGCGCATCGAAGCAGCCAGTCTGGAAATTCTATTCATGAGATATGACGATCCTGTCGATCTCGGCTCCGTTGCTGTCGACCTGCCGAAGGGTGAGCCTGCCGGGCTCGACATCGAGGAGCGTGAATGAGTGCCGGTCTCCCACCAGCTTGCAGGTGAAGGGCTCGCGGAGCTCAGGATGCTCGTGGAGATACTCCGAGTCCCGGGGAGCGCCACCAGCACCGGTGACGATATAGATGACGCCGTCCGGACGAGTGTTGTTCACCCCATCGAACAGCATGTCCTTCTCGATGGAGCCGTGAACCGCACCGTGTGCGTCGATGAGGCTGCCATCCGCACCGGGCTGCAGGTGGAACTTGAGCGGAAAGGTTCGCTCGTAGCAGTGGGCATGCCCGGAAAAGACGATATCCACGCCACGCTTCTGGAAGATCTCGGCGAGAAGACGCATACGCTTTTCGCGCTTGTGCTTCAGGTTCGAGGTGAAGGGCGGCTGGTGGAAGTTGACGAATTTCCAGGTCGCTCCCGCAGCCCGGGCGAGGTCCTCATCTACCCAGGACTTCAGCTTCTCGTCGGTCCAGTCCATATAAGCATTGGCGTCGAGTACCAGCCAGTGGGCGTTTCCGTAGTCGAAAGAGTAGTTGGTCATGACCGGAAAACGCTCGCCGGCCACAGCCAGGAAGGCCTGAACCCGCTCGTCCCTGCCCACCAGATGCGGTATCGAAACAGTCGCCACCCGGGAAAGCGGTCCATTGAGCGGCAGACTCCAGTACATGTAGAACGCGTAGATGTCCGGGTGGACATCGAACGACGGGATATCGAGCATGTCTGGCTTGGCCACGCAGTGGTTGCCGGCACTGGTGAAGTGCGGCACCGAGCGCAGAAGCGGCGCTCCTTCGCCCTTCCTGGTGGTGTTATAGACCGGGAAGTAACGGCGCAGATACTCGCCGGCACGACCATAGCGATAGACGATATCGCCGGTCATCGCCAGAAGATCAGGGGAGGCTTCGGCGACTCTGGCAGCCACATCCATTTGCTGCCCCCTGCCGGTGCCCATATCGCCCACCACCGCCACTCGATAGCGGTCAGTTCCCGGAGCAGGCGGTGTGCGGGTTTCGGCCGAGAAGACACACTGCCCCTCTTCGAGAACCCGATAGACCAGTCGCTCACCGGGGACGAAACCGGCGATACCGAACCGATACCAGTAGTGACGGCTCAGACCGGAGATGGAAACCGGCACCCGGGCGATGAGACGCACCCGCGCTCGAGAGGCGGGATTGTCCAAAACCACCTCATACCGGCGATTCTCAGCGGCTTCGTCAGCGGTCACTGCAAAAGCGATTTCCAGGGTCTTGCCGCCCCCTTCCCCGAGCTGAACATACGGCAGGATCAGGAAGGGCCCCTGTTGCACCGATGCCACCAGGGAAGCCTCGTCGAGGTCGACGGTAGGCTCATCGGGATAGCCGGTGTCCGGCACTCCAGAATCGCTGAGCGCGGGGTCGGGCATCCCCGGACTGCACCCTTCGCCCGCCTCGACTCCTCCGTTGCCGGATGAAGCCCAGTTCTTCCTGACGACCAGGGCGATCAAAACCAGAACAATCAGGGCCAGTGCGCCAAAAATTGCACCAGTCATGGTTTGTCTCCTTGTTTATAATTTGTCAGGCGAGCGCCTGCCTTTTGCGGACCTCACCTCCAGCGAAGAAATAACGCCACCATCACCGATTGCGGCGACCGTAAATACGATCTCGCCGACCGGTACGACGTCTTTGAGCCTGGGAGCTCTGCCCAGTCGATCTACTACGACACCTGCTACGGTGGCACAGTGGGTCGGGCAATCCAGATGGATGCCAAAAGCGGACGCGAACTCGAAGACCGTCACGCCACCGCTGATCCGCCACACTCCATCACCAAGCCGCTTGATGTCGATCTGAGGCTTGTCGTACTCGTCCCAGATCGGTCCCACCAGCTGCTCGACCAGGTCCTCCAGCGTGACCAGACCGACAACCGCCTCGTCCTCGTCTACCACCATGACCATTTGCAGACGCTCGAGCTTCATGGTCTCGAGCAGAACGCTGGCCTGCATGGAGGCTGGCACGAAACGGGCCTGCCTGATGAAGAGCGACAGATGGAAGTCCTCCGTCTCGGTCTGCGAACCATTCAGCCCGGCCCGCCAGATATCGAGGAGGTCCTTGGCGTTGAGAATGCCGATGATTTTCTGCCGGTGTCTGTCGTAGACCGGAAACTTCGAGTGCTTGCGGAGGCTCAAGAGGTCGAGAACCTCCTGAAGCGGCATGTCCTCTGTCAGCACATCCATCTTCGAGGCCGGCAGCATCGCTTCCGAGACCAACACAGCGCGCAGCTCCAGAGCGCGGCGCAGAAGGTCGGACTCGAGCTCCTCGAGGACACCGGCTTCCGCCGACTCCTCCACAAGAATTTGAAATTCGTCAGCCGACGGGGGAAGCTGCTCGTGAGGAAGGTTCTTGAATCCCGCGAGCCTGATAATGCCGTCAGCCAGGAAGTTGAGCGTCCTGTTGAAAGGTCTGGTGACGGCGCAGAAAGCACGAAATGGCATACCGAGCTTGAGTAGAACCCATTCGGGAAAGCGGATGCCGAGGAATTTCGGCACCTGCTCACCCAGAACCACATGGATACTGCTGAGAATCAGGAATGTCATTACCAGCACGACCCAGCCGGGGACGGCGACTGACGCCAGCCCTGGTATCGCGTGCAATACCGCTTCTATGACGGTTGTGAAAGCATCCTCACCGAGCCAACCGATTATCAAACTGGCAACGGTGATTCCTAACTGCGCTCCGGCGACGCTTCCGTCGATGTCCTTCTGGAGCGCTTGCATAGTCTCTGCCCCGGCATGTCCCGCCTGAACCATCTCCTCGGTGCGGCTCTTTCGCAGGCGAATTACTGCAAACTCAATCGCCACGAAAAGCCCGTTGAGGACGACGAACAGGAAGACGAGTCCCAGAGAGAGAAGTACCGATCCGATACTCATAGGGTCTCCTGATATAGAGATTGATCCCGACAGGCGGCATCGCCAGGCAGCACTCGATTGTGCTTTCCCAACGAGTGTTTGCCTGGTGACACGGGATTTGTTGACGCTATACGCGTGTGTTCGAAATTAAAAAGTCAAAGATGCCCGACCCTAAAAAAGAAGCCTTCTTAGAATCAACAGCTTGATAACGTTAAACTCTCAATTAAAGGTCATTGCATGCGGGTAGCCAAGATGGCCGAGCTCGAACAATCAATAAGCAACCTTTTGACAACAAAGCAAACCCGGGACCGGCTGATGACAACATCCGCTTAAAGATGGGAAGTGGCTGGCGGAGCAACACTAGCTATTGTGCGAAAGGCGCTCTCAGACTTGCTATACTCGTGGCCTATGGAAAAACTTCTCGTTCATGCGCCTGCCTACAACACAGACCTGAGCCAGTTCGGCATCGACAAGCCTTTCGCTCTCGATCGAGGGGCCAGGGTGCTCGAAAGGCTCGCCGAGGACCTGGGCCGGCCGCCGGAAGTTCTCTCTCCCGCTATGATCCCGATAATGGATGTGCTGCTGGTGCACAACCGGGACTATTTCGACAGCCTCAGGGAGGACAGCGCCTGGCTCTCCATATTCGACTTCAAGCAAGACGAATATGCACCCGAAAAGGCGATTCGTCCGCTCTCTGCCATCCTGGACGACATCCGCCTCAAATGCGGTGGCACCAGGCTGGCCTGCGAAACCGCCCTGACTACCGGTCTTGCGGCCAACCTCGGTGGCGGCTACCACCATGCCTTTCCCGGCGAAGGAAGGGGCTTTTGCGCTCTCAACGATATCGCCATAGCGATCCGCTCCCTGCAAAAGAGCAAGACCATAGAGACTGCCATGATAGTCGATCTGGACTTCCATCAGGGAGACGGCAATGCGGTGACTTTCGAGAACGACGAGACGGTTTTCACCCTCTCGGTTCATTCCCGGGAAGGCTGGCCCGAGAACAAGCAAGTAAGCGATCTCGATGTGGAGATTGGCGAGGAAGAGGCCCATCTCTACCTGGACAGGACACGCGAGGCCGTGTCCCTGGCCCTCGAGAGAATGAAGCCGGACCTGACCATATACGTAGCCGGATCGGATCCATATGAAAAGGATGTTCTTCCAGGCACACGATTTCTCAAACTGTCCCTGGAAACCATGCGAGAGAGGGACCGTTACGTCCTCGAGACCTTTTACAGGGAAGAGCTTCCCCTGGCAATGGTCTTCGCCGGAGGATACGGTCCCGATGTCTGGGAAGTTCATTACCATGCCGTCAAGACGATGCTCAGCCTGAAAGGCCTGATACCCTCCAGAGTCTGAAGGTCCAAACCAGAGACAGGGACCCGGGAGCTCGCAATATGACTGTGAGGTCAAAATTTTCGGAAATTTCTTGACCTCACAGTCATATTGAATAAAACCGTAAGGTGCGAATAACTATATCAAACAGTAGAGCATCCAGACAAAAAGAAGGGCTCGAGAATGCTTGCGCATCTCGAGCCCTTCAAGCCCAACTCGAACGTGATCAGGCTAGAGCCTGGGGTATTTGCCCAGACGAGCCCTGACCGCGTCGACATCGAGCCCCGGCTCCTCGCAGAGCCAGGTGGCAATAGCGGCAGCCACTTCCGGAAGCCGGAAGCTTACCGGACCGTCGCCAGGGAGCAGCACTTCAGGCTTGGCGCCCGGAACAGCCTGCCCCGGACAGTAAGAGCCCTTCTGCAGACCGACGGCGATGACGCCGGGGAAAACAGCCGGCTCGGCGATGGTGCTTGGGTTGACATGGTCGAGGAAAACAGCCTGGTTCTGGTGATTGATATAGCAATCGAACCAGATGGGCTCCGGATCACCGCTTTCGCGACCGACCCGGAATACCACCTGACCGGCACCGTAGACGGTGAAGGTCGACTGCTGACGCCCATTCCAGACATTGCCAGGAACCTCGCCGGCCTGCCGGCTGAACACCTGCAGACCATCGAGATAGACCTTCAGGCTCCACGACCTGCCGGCATCGCTGTCGGCGGGAGCGCGGCACCAGAAGTTATAGGTGGTGCTCTCCATCTGCTGGCAGAGGACCTGCTCGGAAGAGCCTGTCCCGACCGCCAGAGATGCACGAAGAGCCCGCCCGTCCCCGGCGCCGGCACCAGCGACGATGACATGACCAGGAAGCCCGGAGCCGCTCACCTTGCCCAGGGAGAAGGCTTCCCACCCGGTACCGTCCATGGCGTGCGTGTAGCCGCCGAAGGAGCAGTTGGTGACGCTGGCGAGACCGCGCCTCCCGAGCAGATCCACCGCCCAGAGGTAAGCCTCGGTCCAGCCGGGGGAGGCGATTTGGCCTTCCCGCCAGCCGGTCCGAATCAACTTCACCTCATCGCTGTAAGCACGGATCAAGACCACCGGCAGGTCCTGATTGATGGCCATGAGCGCCTTCAAAACGAGGGACCCGTGGTTGAGCGGATCGACAGCAAAACCTGCAAGGGCATCGTCGTCGAGGGCCAGGTAGGGATCGCCCTGGCGGGTCATGCCGGTGGTCAGGTCGGCAACTGCGACGAGGTTCCGGACCAGACCGATGGCTTCTCGCGAGAAGCCGGTGTCGATGATGATCACGGCACAGTTATTCTTCATTGTTCTCCCTTGTCCTTTCGGAAGTAAAAGAGTTACGGACCCCACTCCCCGTAATACATCGGGGGCGGGGTGCCGACCTCAGCCTTGGCGGGAATGCTCAGACACTCGGTGGCTTTGAACCTCAGCAGGGAGGGCTTGACCGTCACCGGGCTGGCTTTCTCGCCGGGCTTGAATGTGGTGGTGCGCAGCTCTTTGCCCTGGGCATCGAACTCCACCAGCTTTGACACCGAGCCGTCGGGGTGGTATTCCACCACCAGGCGCCGGTCACCTTTCTCCTTGACCGTGATGGTCCTGGGGGTGACGCCGTCCTCCTGCATCTCGATGTCGGTGACGTCGTTCCAGTTGTAGCGACCGTATTGAGCGGCCTTGTGGAACTCCTCAACCTCCAGGAGACGATAGGTGCTGTTGGCGTCGCAGCGCTTGTCGCCGCTCACGTACTTCCAGCGTTGACGGTAGGAAGCCTTGTCGTCGCCGGTGAAGACAGTATAGGTCCGGTCACCGTCGCTCTCGTAGTCCACCGAATAAGCGAGCTTGCCCTCGGTGTCGAGATATTCGAAGGTGACACTGCCGAAACTCTCGCTGAACTTGACGGCCGGGGTGACACCGTCCTCCTTGAAGAAGGTTCCACTGCGCGAATAGTAGCTGTCGGTCACCTCGAGCAGCTTGGAGCCGTCATCACGATAGGTGATCGTGACGATCTCGTAGGAGGAGCGACGCTCCTTCTTGCTCTTGATGCTGCGGTTCTCGTGGTACGCGATCTCGTACTGGAACTTCTGGTCCTTGTCGTACAGGACCTCGACCTCCACCGAGTCTGTACCGGCGCGCAGATAGTGCGTGATGTAGGAGCCGTCCGGGTTGCGCAGACCGCGCCGCGCCACAGACCCATCCAGGGTGTAGGCGGTGTGCCGGAGATAGCTCTTGCCATCGGCAGCGAGGTAGACCTCGCTCTTCATGCGCCGTTCCACCTGGGTCTGCACCGATGTGTTATCGGGGTCAGGATCATCAGGCGGGTAAAACTCGAGAATCTTTTCCGCCGTCTGGTCGGGACGGTATAACACATAGGTGGTGACACCGTTCTTGTACTCCACCTCCTCCACGACCTTCTTGTCGTCGTCGGTGACGTAGGCGAAGCGGAAAGATTCGTTCGTATCAGAAGGACGCAGGCTGACCCGGTGGTTCAACTTCTCGGGGAAGTCGACCCGGACCAGGTTGTCCGCGTCGCGATCGCCGCAGCCGCTCAGCGGCAGCACCAGAAGCGCTGTCGCTATCGCCAGCAGGGCGATCCTCGTCTTTGAAACAAAACTCATGGCTTTTAGCCTCTCTTGTTTTGGTCCGGAGGCCCCCGGCGCAAGCCAGGAGCCCCCGAAGATTGAAGCCTGACTACGACGTCGATAACGACTCAATCCAGCTAATAGTCGCAGGGATAGCCGCTCTCGTAATCGTAGCCCTCATAGCAGCCCGGGTAGTATTGCTGTACCGGTGGTCCTACCAGGGTTCGTGGGTCGGTGGAATCGACAGGCGCGAAGAGCGTCTCGTCGACGTCCGGCTTGAGACCGGCATCCCGATCGACCGGTTCGGACCGGGTCGATATCGGATAATCCTTGTCTCCCCACTGGTTGTGATAAATGCGCTCGACTGTCCCGTCGTCGCGCAGGTCCTGCGACTCCACCACCTTCTCGTCGCTGTTCAGGTACTCGACACCCTTGAGCATCTGCCGGTTGTCGAACTTGTAGCGGGTGACGACCTTGCCAGTTGCATCGATTTTCTCGACACGATCCAGGACGAATTCCCGGGACTGGCTGTCGCTGCCGTAATTCTTGCGCCAGTGCTGGCGGGCGACTGCTCCGGCGGAGGGTGCCGCCAGGGACGAATCCAGAGGATCCACCCTGACGCCCGGTCCATACACGGTAACGGTCATGCCACCACCGGAGGTGAGCTCCCTGAACTGGGAAAGCGTGCCGTCCGGTCTCAGGTAGAAAGCGCTGATAGTTCGCTTGCGGAACACGACGGTAGTGACGTTGACTCCATCGTCTCCGTAGAAGAGAACTTGATCGCCGACGTAATATCCGAGACTGAGGGTCCGGGAGAGGCGGGTGCCGTCTTCCCGGAATTCGACCGAAACGGTGCTGCCGTTCGGAAGGGTCTGTTTCTCGGAACGATTATCGGGGCGCTCGAAGTCACGGAAGTAGACGATCTCGCCCCGGGCATCGAAGTCCCGATGAGCGATGATCGTCCTGCCGTCGGCGGAATACTCCAGCTGCTCGAAAAGACCGTCGGTAAGGACTCGTCCGGCTGCTTTCAGGGACCCATCCGGACGTTGGAACACAGAGCGGGTCACTCTGCCGCCAGTATCGTAGTCGATACTGCGGGCGAGCACGGGCGCTCCCTCGAGAGCCGGATGAAACTGCCTGAGCATGATCGGGCTGCCATCCGGTCTGAACTCGACCAGAAGCGAGCCGCCATCGGCGTATTCCACACGGATGCTCTTGATGACGCGAGAATCGGGGAAATAAGTGAGCTTACGGTTGAGCTCCTTCTTTCCCTCGGGAAAAAGATAGAGGCTCGACGAAGTCCTCTCCGGAAAGCCCGTCTCCAAAAGCTTCTGGGGAGTCCGATTGCAACCGGAGAGCAAAATCGCGAGCAATGCCAGGTAGGCGCTGAACGCCATCCTGGTTCTGATTGTTGGGCTCATAGCCTCCTCGATACGCGACAGACCGGTCCGTCCGCCCGCAGGTCCAGGATGAATCAGGATCAGGACCAGGTTCGGAACGGACGAACACGGCCGTCCCGCGGTTTACTTGTGATCGGTGGCACCGTCAGCATTGTCGGCGGCCTCGCCTCCACCAGCCTCCTTGGCCGCTCCGGTGATCTGCTCGACCTCCTCGGCGGTGGGGATGATGATGCGGGGCTCCTTCACGGGCTGCCGGCGGTTCTCGAAGCGCTGGCGGATCGTGTCGATCATGGACAGGGCGTGGCGGTCCACATTGACAGCAGCCTGCCGGGCAGGGACGCCCGACTTGACCAGTCCCCAGTAGGCCAGGGTGGCGGCGGCTGCCACATAGGTGGCATGGATGTCGCCCATGTCCTCCGGAACCTCATCGGTGCCAGCCATGAGGTTTCCGACCAGGCGGTCGACCTTGGACTGGCGGTAGTCGTTCCAGTTGAGAAGCTCGCCGGTGCTCAGGTTTCCCAGACTCTCGAGCTTCGTGCGGATGAGGGCGCGTGCCACCACCGGTGCCAGCGCCTGGATGTCGGCGACCGGAATCTTGATCAACCGCTTGCTCTTGCGGTCCTCGTCCCGCCAGGTGATCACGGTGGGAAGAGGCTCGCCGGTGCCCTGGTCGGCCAGCAGACGGCACTGGTCGGCTTCACGGGTGAAGCCGATCTCGTCCAGAGCTGCCGCCACGATGTGGGCGCGGATGTAGTCCGGCGGGTGCGGCCAGAACTGAATCGTGGCCTGACCGGAAGGGGTCTCCCGGAAGCCGAAGTAGGAACCCGTACGCAGCAGCCGGCGGGTGTTGAACACGCCCCGGCCCTTCGAGTTGAATGCCGAGAAGGTGCTCAGCATGTTGTACAGATACGCCGGGCCAGTCAGAAGCACACCGCCGGAGATGTCGGCATCGACTTCCCCGATGGTATCGGCGAACATCTTCACGAGCAGATCGCGCATCAGCACCTTGTTGCGACCGATGATCGCGTGCTCGGTGCTGAGCTTGACCTCGCCCTTGTCCACCGCATCCCGGATGGCGGTAGCCAGCACAACCATCAGCTCCTCGGCCAGTCCCTCGACATCGGCGAAGATGTCGTGCCTGAACTCGTGCATATAGAGCGCGAGCATCAGAGTGATGATGTTGGCCTCGTCATGAGGGACCTCGATGGCGTGGGCGCCGATCGGACCGCGGCTTGCCGGCAGAGTGGCCGGTCCCTGGTCACTGAAGCGGGCCACGAAGACATTGCCGACGTGGAACTTGGACGTCTTCAGACGCTCCGTGCCAGGCTCTCCGCAGGGACCGGCTGGCTCCTCGCCTTCGAAAAGGTGGAAAGCCTGCTCGACAGAGAAAACCACAGCCTCGAGCTGCCGGTAGTTGCCGGAGCGGAGCTGGCCGAATGCGTCGGTCCAGATACGGAGCACCGACAGAATCTGGCTGAGCTCCTGGTCCAGGGTATCGATGGCGGCTTCCAGGAGCTGGTGCTCCGGAACGTCGGGATTCTGCGCCGCCAGCACACTGAGAACACGCGGCAGGGTCTCGAGATAGAGCGCGCTGAGATGATCGAGCTGCTGTTCGAGACTGGCGATGGCCGGCATGTACTTCGGCTGGCTGAGTCCCAGGGTGCCCTTGGCCCACTGCACCTTGTCCTTGTGGTCGTCGAAACGCTCGGCCACGATGGCGGCGTACTTGCCGTCGTCCATCATCAACCGGAGACCTTCAGCGGCCGCGAAAAGAGTAGCGTCGACGCCGCTCTCCTTCGACTTGGGCAGCTGCGGAACAACACCCTTCGGCTCGGCAGTGAGCTTACCTTCTGCCGTCGGGTGGAGAATAGGGAAGCGGTGCTGACCGCTTCGCTTGCCGTCTTCGGACTGGTCGGTCGTACCGGTCTTGCCGGTCCTGGCGGTCTTGGCTTTGAGACGAGCCAGGGATGCCTTCACGGCTTCCTGAACCGTCGGAAAATCGAAACTCTCCTTGCCGTAACCTGGACAGATGACCATGTTAGAACGACAGCAACGTGAGTCGAACCTCGGATCCTCAGTCCGTTTTCCGGGCAAACTGAGATCGAGCGAGATTTTCTTTCCCATAGGGTTGCTTTCCTATCGTTTGGACTTTATGTCGGGCGCTGGAAAAAGAAAAAGGGACCAGAACGGCGCCGGAGCATGACTCCGAGCAACCGTCCTGGTCCCCAAAACAACATCAGAATCCGGCCAGGCCGTCCTTGGTGTACGAGCGCAGGATGGGGCTGTCCGCCACACCCTCGAGCTGCTTGAACTGACCGCCGGCCACCAGCCTGGCGAGCTTCACGTTGGCACGGAAGTCGTCGTCGGTGGCGCGACCGCCCTTGATCTGGCGGGTCAGCTCGCGGGACAGGACGTCGGCGGCGAGCACCGTCGCGTCGTCGCCCAGCTCGCTGGCGTGCAGGCAGGTGGCGAGAATCACCACAGTCCTCTGCACGTCGCTCGAAAGCTCGATCATCCGCTGCTGCCGGTCAGCCAGCTTGAGCTGGTGCTGCAGCATGGCGAAGTGGATCTGGCGCATCACCTTGCGGAAGTTCTTGAGGGCGAACTTCGCATGACGCGAGAGCTTCGGATTGAGACCGGCGATGAACTGGCCATCGCCACGGTTGAGCAGGGCACCGACAGTGTAGAAGCCGAGACGCAGGCAAGCGCCCTTGAGCTTCCACAGATGCGCCGGATTCATCGGGTTGAAACCCTTCACCGTCGCGAACGGAGCCATGTACTTGTTGCCGTGGTCCTTCACCAGCCCCTTGAACAGAGCCATCCCGAGCATCTCGTTCTCACCCTCGTAGATCGAGGGGGCGAGGAAGTCGTGGATGTTGTCGCCGATCAGGTGACCCTTCAGGAAGGTCCGACCGCCATGCGTCTTGAGACCGAGCACGGTGCTCGCCTCATGCAGGGCATCGGCGCCGAAAATCTTGGCCACGATGCACTCGAGCTCGCCGCGATAGCCCTCATCGAGCAGCGACGAACCCCAGGCGACCAGCGCATCCGCGCCGACGATCAGAGAAGCGAGGCGGGCGACGCGACGCTGCACGAGCTCGCGCCTGCCGATGGCATCGCCATAGGTCTCGCGGAAGTCGGCCCAGGGCAGCATGCTCTTCAGAATGAGGCGCATGGTGCCGGCGGAGTTGGCGCACAGAGCCACACGCCCACGGTTGAGACCGTGATAGGCGATGGTCAGACCGTCGCCCACCGGCGGAACCAGAAGGTTCTTGGCCGGGACCCGGAAGTCCCTTAAGACGATTCCGTAGTTGTGGATGTGGGTGACAGCGTGGATGCCGTAGCGATCCAGCTGGAAATGCTCGTTCTCGGAATCAGGCAGATCCGCGATCAGCACCGCCGGCTTGCCGTCGATGAGCACCACCAGACCGATGGTGCGTCCGGGCACGACGTTGCTGATGAACATCTTGCGCCCGTTGACGACATAGTGGTCGCCGTCGAGCACTGCCGTGGTGCGCAGAGCCGTCAGGTCGGAGCCGGCCCAGGGCTCGGTGAGAGCGAACGCCGAGAGGCGCTCACCGCTCGCCAGCTTGGGCAGATACTCCGCCTTGAACTCGTCACTGCCGTACGCCTCGACCGGGTCGACAGCGCCGATGCAGCCGTGGATGGAAGCCATCCCGGCCACCGTCGCATCGCCTTCGCAAGCCATACGAGTCAGGAACGGCATGAACTCGGCCAGGGGCGCACCCCATCCGCCGTGCTCAGGCGCAATCAGAGCACCCCAGTAGCCGGTCTTGGCCAGGTCGGCGATGACCTGGTCCGTAACCTTGTTGTCCGGACCGTAGAGCGTGCCGGCGTCACGATGGCTCTTCACCACCGCGATGGCCGCCTTCATCAGCTCACGATAGCCCTGCTCGGCACCGGTAGCGGTGCTCTTCTGACGGCGGAACAGCGAGACCGGAGTCTTGCCGGACCAGACCGCCTTGTGAACGGGACTGTTGACGGTACGGAACTTGGCATCGAAAGTGCCCTCGACAAGATCGTCACCGCGGTCGAGCTGGCCGATCTTCTCGACCTCTTTATCGCTCTTCCCCGCCTGACGCAGAACGTCCTCGGCCAGGTTACGATCCTGACCTTCGGGTCGATTTGACTTCTTCATAGTACACAACCTTACTTTTGGTAAGATGCCACACCCTTTGAAAATTCAGGTATGGCGAGTATTCGGACTATCACTAGCCCGCTGCAAGAAAGTAAGGAAAAAACAGACCCCCACCGGAGCGAAGGCAAGCACCGTTGCCTGCCTCCGCCCGATGAGAGTGGAAATCTCCGGCACCGCCGTCTTACTTGACGATGATACCGACGCCGTCCCAGGCCTTGACCAGCTTGTCGACGAGCTTCGGCTGAAGCTTCGAGCAGTTGCTGACGCTCAGGTCGGCGAAGTCCTGGAACTGGGCCTTGGAGCCGACACGGTTCTTGCCGAACGCGGTCTCGTTCCAGACCTCGAACGGCGCCTCCCAGGCGAACCCGCCCGCGGCGATGGCGAAGGTCGCGAACGCCCGGTTCGGGATACCCGAGTTGATGTGGACGCCGCCGTTGTCACCCCAGCCCGTGTACAGGTCCTTCATGTGAGCCGGCTGGCGGTCCTTGCCGATCTTGGGATCGTCGTAGGCCGTGCCGGGGTTCAACATGTCGCGCAGCGCGCGGGCGTTGATGCCCTTGGCGAAGAGACCGGTACCGAGCAGCCAGCTGTCCTGGTCGGCGCGGAGCTTCTGCTTGTACTGACGAACCAGTACGCCGCCCACGTCCGACAGGCTCTCGTTGAGAGCGCCGGGCTGGTCCTGGTACTCGAGACCGTTGGTGTGCTCGGTGACACCGTGGAAGAACTCGTGGCCGACCACCGTGGGACGAACGAAGGTGACGAAGATCACGCCGTCGCCGTCGCCGTAGGTCATCTGTCTCGAGTTCCAGAACGCATTGTTGTAGTTGGAGCCGTAGTGCACGGTTCCGATCAGGTTCATGCCCTGGTTGTCGAGCGAGTTGCGGCCCATCACCTGGCTGACGAAATCGCGGGTGTCACCGTGATATTCGTAGGCAGCGTCGACGATGGCGTCGCCGGTGGCGGCGTCGCCCTCGAAGCGGGCGCGGTTGCCGGGGAGAGTGCGACGGTTCTTGGCGTCGTAGATCTTCCGCTCGCCGGAAGCGCCGCCCATCAACTGTCGGACGTTGCCCGACTGGGCGATGCCCCTCAGCCAGATGCGCTGGGTTTCCAGCATGGTCGTACGGATGCTGAGCAGATGCGGGTTCGCCGCCAGGATGTCTGTCAGCACGTAATCCGGAATGAAACCTTCCATGTGATTGTGATTGCTCATAGTGGATTCCTCTTTCGTGTTGGTTTGCCGTGCCGTAGGCAACAGGCAAACGGGTTAAGTAAGTGAAGAGCCTGTCGAAACCTCGACGAGCCCTTCGTCAAAACGATGTCTGCCTGCTCGCCCACGCGGCACTAAATCCGCCCAGCTCTCGGTATTCAGCTTTGAGTCCGGCGCGCTAAAAAGTCGGCGTGCCGCTCTTACCTGGCAGAAAGCCGGGCGGAGAAGAGAAATTTATGTTCTCGACTCGGAGCTGTTTTACGGAATGGAGCTAGATTTGGGACCTTGGTGAGAAAGACAGAAACAGTAACTAGACACTACTTGTTTGACGTATTGGTAATCAACAACGAGATGAATCGATAAGTCTGACCAGTATTAGCTTGACAGCTCCGGGAGTATATAAGCGAGATATAAATCTTAGTGGGTGACGCAGCTCTGAGAGCTCTGCTAATCACATACGAACCCAAAAAAAGGCAGGTTTCAGAACCTGGAAATCAAGACCCCTGGTGCTTGACAACCGCCTGAGCACTGGAGCTTAGGCAGAATTGAACTGCTGCTCTTTGAAAGTCAAAAGACAGAAGCTATAGGGTCGTCTCGTTGTTTATGCCTTGCCAACTGAAGTAGTTGAGCCTTTAGCCAGAAACGCCCGAGAAGCGACTTTCCACCTCACCACGCGACAGCTCTGTCACGCGATAAGGTCTACCTTCTGGCCTGAAAGCTCCCCGAAAAGGTTGGCAAGCATAACGTTCCGGTCAAGTTTTATCTCAAGCCGGTCAGCGACTTAGTACTCTTTATAGGGTATTCTCGCGACCGGCCACACACAACAGCCAAATGGAGGCATAATACAATGTCCAAAACCAAGCAAGGAAAGTCTCCTGCGCTTGATGCCGAGATCCGGCTGCCCCGTAATGTGGTTCCCAGTCACTACGATCTGACCTTCCACCCCGACCTCACCGCGTTCACCTTCAGCGGCGAGGAGGTCGTGGACATCGAAGTGCTGGAGCCGACGGGCACCATCAAGCTCAACGTCAAGGAGCTCAAGCTCAAGAAGGTTTTTGTCGTCTCCGCAGACGGCACCAGACTCGATGGCAAGGTGACGGTCGACGAGAAGGCCGAGATCGCCACCATCAAGTTCGCCGGTATCCTCGGAGCCGGCAACTGGAAGTTCCACGCTACTTTCGACGGCGTGCTCAACGATAAGCTCAAGGGCTTCTATCGCAGCCACTGGACGGACGAAGCCGGCCAGAAGCACACCATCGCCACCACCCAGTTCGAGGCCACCGACGCCCGGCGCGCCTTCCCGTGCTGGGACGAGCCCGATTTCAAGGCCACCTTCTCGGTCACTCAGGTCATCGACGAGAACCTGACCGCCATCAGCAACGGCCGGGTCATCTCGCAGACCATCGAGAAGGGCAAGAAGACCGTCAAGTTCGCCAAGACCATGAAGATGTCCACCTACCTGGTGGCCTTCGTCATCGGCGAGTTCGTCTCGAGCAAGCCGGTGAACGTGAACGGCAAGGAAGTGCGCATCTGGTGCGTTCCCGGTCGCGAGAAGCTGACCGGCTTCGCGCTCAAGGCCGCCGCTTTCGCCACCGACTGGTACGAGAACTACTTCGAGGTTCCCTACGCCGGCGGTGACAAGATCGACCACATCGCCATCCCCGACTTCGCCGCGGGCGCAATGGAGAACCTCGGCTGCATCACCTACCGCGAGACCGCTCTGCTCGTCGACGAGGACAACGCCCCGCACGCCGCCAAGGTGCGCGTCGCCGTTGTGGTCCTGCACGAGCTGGCTCACATGTGGTTCGGCGACCTGGTCACCATGAAGTGGTGGAACGGGCTCTGGCTCAACGAGTCCTTCGCAACTTTCATGGAGAACCTCTGCCTGCACCACTGGAAGCCCGAGTGGAAGGTCTGGGAGGAGTTCGCCCTGGCCCGCGCTGCCGCATCGCGTGTCGACGCTCTGCGCAGCACCCACCCCATCGAGTGCCCGGTGCATCACCCGGACGAGATCGACGAGCTCTTCGACGTGATCTCCTACGAGAAGGGCTGCTCGGTGCTCTACCAGCTTCACGAGTTCATCGGGGGCGAGGTGTTCCGTCAGGGCATCAGCGCCTACCTGAAGAAGCACGCCTACGGCAACACCGAGACCCACGACCTGTGGGACGCCTTCGAGGAGTCCTGCAAGCGCAACGGTCTGGATGTGCCGGCCCGCAAGATCATGGACGCCTGGGTCTTCACCGCCGGACACCCCGTCATCGAGGTCCGGGAAGGCGACTCCGCAGGCACCGTGGTCCTCACCCAGAAGCCCTTCAAGTTCCTCCCCGAGGAAGACGCCTCGGTATGGCCGGTCCCGGTCATCATGCGAGTGCGGAAGGCTGACGGCTCCTTCATCGAGAAGAAGCTGGTGGTGGACAACAGCGAAGAGACCATCTACGTCGGCGAGAAGTTCGACCACGTTGTGGTCAACGCCGGCGGCAGCGGCTTCTACCGGGTGGTCTACTCCCCGGCGCTGAACGCCAAGCTCACCGACGAGGTGAGCACCACTCTCGACACCGTCGAGCGCTTCAACCTGATCAACGACGCCTGGTCGACGGTCCGCGCCGGCATCACGCCGGTGGAGGACTATCTCGGCCTGGTGAAGATCTTCTCCGGTGAGTCCGACCCTAACGTCTGGGCCATCCTCACCGCTTCGGTACGCCACCTGCACAAGCTCGTCGAAGGCGAAGCCAAGACGAGCCTGGAAGCCCTGGCCCGCGACCTGGTCACCCCCTCGGTGGAGCGTCTCGGCTGGGATCGCAAGGAAGGCGAGCCGGTCCAGGACAGCGAGCTGCGCGCGCAGATGATCAGCTTCCTGGGCACCGTCGGCGACAGCGAGGACGTTCAGGCGAAGGCTGCCGAGTACTTCGACCGCTGGAAGGCGGACAAGAGCTCGGTCGATGCCAACCTGGCCGCCTCGCTGGTGGGCGTCCTCGCCTACTGCGGCGACAAGGCTCGTTACGACGAGTTCTTCAAGCTCAGCAAGGAAGCCACCAACCCGCAGGACACCCTGCGCTTCCTCTATGCCCTGGCGGGCTTCCGTGACACGGACCTGCTCCAGGAGACCATCGAGAAGTGCCTGAGTGCCGACGTTCGTTCGCAGGATGCTCCCTTCCTCTTCGCCGCGCTGCTGGGCAACCGGTTTGCGGCGCCGCTGGCATGGGACTACCTGAAGTCCAATTTCGACCGCATGGTCAAGGCCTATCCGGACTCCGGCGTGGTGCGCATGGTGGGCTCCGCTCACTCCCTCGACACCCCCGACCTGGCTCCGGATGTGCGTGAGTTCTTCTCCCGCACCAGGGTCAAGGCCGGCGACATGGCGATTGCTCAGATGCTCGAGCAGCTGGACATCAACGTCAAGCTGCGGGCGGAGCAGGCGCCGAACCTTTCGGCACACCTTCTGCCGAAGCAGACCGCGAGCAAGAGCTAACCGGCTCGAGCAAGCAGGCTGAGGCCTGGTAGAAAATCCAGGTAAGGCCGGGAGCGGCCGGAAAGGGGAAACCCTGACCGGCCGCTCCTTTTTCTGCCTGCTCTTCACGACGACTGGCTCGACTCTCGTCTTCGTAATCAAAACCCACGCGATGATTCTCCTGACTGTTGCTCTGGCGATAACAGCGACTCTGATAGCGCTCTCGCCTCGCTTTTCGCCCCGCCTCTACCGGGGATTTGTTTTCAAGCCCCAGCCCTACGATGAAGGCGACTACGCCTCCCGAGTAGTTGCAGGGATCCAAGCCAGAGACGTGTCCATCAGGACCGGCAAGGGCGACGATCTGCATGGCTGGTTTTTCGAATATCCGGGCGCCAGCTCGGCAGCTCTCTTCTGTCACGGCAATGCCGGCAATGTAGCGAGCTGGTCTTCCGCGGCGGCACATGCCCTTCGCAATCAAATGTCCGCCCTCATCTTCGACTACCGGGGATTCGGAAAGAGCCCCGGAACTCCGACTCTTCAGGCAATCTGTCGAGACGGTCTTAGTGCCTTCGACTTCTTGAGAGACTCTCTTGGATTCGAAGATACCAAAATCGTCTTGATAGGAATTTCACTGGGCTCCGGGGTAGCAAGCCATATCGCCAGCAAGAGAGACCATGCCGGTCTTCTCCTGCAGGCGGGCTATAGCTCCTTTCCGGTACTTGCTCGTCAAGTGGTCCGGCTTGCCAGATTCGTACCCGGCTTCCTGCAATTCAGGCCGGTGCTCGACAATGCCAGGGTGCTCTCGCGGCTGAACACGCCGAAGCTGATCATCCACGGCGGCAAAGACGAGCTCATCGACATCTCTCATGCCCACGCCCTCTATCAGTCCGCCGCCGAGCCGAAGCGCCTGGTCATTCTCCGAGACTCCACCCATGGCGGTGTCGCGTCACGAAAAGAATGCCGCATGCTGACTGGCGCGGTGGATGAATTCTTATTGGGACTTTAGTAAATCCGGGACCGACGGGACTCGAACCCGCGACCTCCTGCGTGACAGGCAGGCGCTCTAACCAAACTGAGCTACGATCCCTCGCTTGCTTGCTCAAGAGATTTTGCAGTATAGCACAGGATCCGAAAACGCCAAGAAACAGGTCAGCGATCCTGTTTACAAAACAAACTCGAGCAACGTCGACCCGATTTTTCGAACCCTCATTCTCAACCCGTAACCCGAAAGGGAGGTAACCATGTTTACCAATCTGCTTCTCGTTCTGTTCGGGCTTGCTCTTGTGGTTGCCATCCTCAATCTCCGCAACTGGTGGAAAACGAGGACCAAGGACGTCACCAACTCCTCGGTGGTGAAAATCACGGCAGCCGAGCTGGAGCACCGCCGGCGGATGTCCGACAAGCCCATTGTCGTGATGTTCTTCGCCAGCTGGTGCAGCTCCTGCGCAGCCCAGACACCGACTTTCCGCGCTGTAGGCGAAACCATGAAGGCCGACTTCGACTTCGTCGTCATCGACATCGACGACGAGCAGTCCCTGGCCACCCGCATGGAGGTCAAGCGCATTCCCACGATCATGGTGCTCAAGGGCACCGGTCCGGCACTGGCCCGGAACGTGGGCGTTTTGTTCGAAGACCAGCTCAAGGAATTCGTGCTCAAAGCCGGAGCCTGAGCTTGATCGGAGGATAAATTCCGTAACTCGAAGGAGAGGGACAGGCAGCCGCCTGTCCCTCTCTGATTCTTACAAGTGAGGACACTACCATGTTCTGGTTCTGGACAGTCACAACGATAATCACAGGACTTCTGGCGGGTCTTGTCGGATGGCACATCGGGGATCACCCGGCTGCCTTCGCTTTCACACTGGGCGGCATTTTCGCAGTCACTGCTGTGCGGGACATCCTGCGCAACAAACATGCGATCCTCGCCGGCACCCTGTTCGCCGCTACTTTCGGATGGTACTTCTGGGGAATTCAGGGGCTGACGATCCTCGCGATCCTGGCCTTCTGTTTCCAGCTTGCCATCAACGACTTCGTCCTGAAGAAAAACGCGCTTCTACCGATCGCCGCCGCCGCGACATTCGTCGCCTGGTGGTGCGGCTTCCGGTATCTCGACCCGACAAGCGGCTTGATCTTCGCGCTGATTGGTTTTCTCACTGTCGTCGGAGTCGACGACTACTTCCTGCAGCGCAAGCATGCCATCTTGCGGAACTTCCCGCTTCTGGGATGGTTCCGCTACGGCTTCGAGCTCATCGGCGATGAGCTCAGGCAGTACTGGTTCATGTCCGACACGGAAGAGCGTCCCTACGACAGGGATACCAGGCGCTATATCTACCGCTCCGCCAAGGGCATCAACAACAATCTCGGCTTCGGCACCAGCCGGCGCTACCGCGACGTGGGAGAGATTCACATGCTGCCCACGATGTTCCCGACTCCGGACGTCATCGAGCTGGGCAACCGGTTGCCTCCCCTGGTGATCGGCAAGCGCCGCAAGCAGCCTTATGTCTGCCCATGGCCAATCAATATCTCCGGCATGAGCTGGGGAGCACTCTCGGCCGAGGCAGTCATGGCCCTGTCCTCCGGCGCCAAGCTGGCGGGCATTCACATGCTCACCGGTGAAGGGGGTCTCACTCCCTACCACCTGGATGGCGTGGTCAAGCGCATTCCAACCGGACGGATGTTCAAGCATCACCTCCGCCAGGTCCTCTATTTCGCCAGCCTGGGCTTCGCCCAAAAGCCGACTCTTCCCGAGAGGGAGATTGTCGGGGGCAGCCGTATCATCGTGCAACTCGGTCCGGCCAAGTTCGGCTTCCGTCAGTGCCTGATCGATGCGGTGGCGGACTCCGCCGAGCGTGGGTTCCGCAAACGCTGGACCAATAAGCTCGACTGGGACAAGATCGCCCTCCTGGCTGACAATGAGCAAATCGTCGGCATCGAGGTGAAGCTGCAACAGGGCGGCAAGCCCGGTCAGGGCGGCAAGCTCCCCAAGGAGAAGATCACACCCGAGATCTCCGAGTGGCGCGGCATCCCCATGGACCAGGACTGTTACTCCCCCAATAGCTGGGACGAGTTCCAGGACGTCGCCACCCTCTTCGCCTTCGTCGGCAAGCTCCAGGCTGCCACCGGCAAGCCTGTAGGCATCAAGATCGCGGTCGGGCAGGAGTCTTACCTGCACGAAATCGCAAAGCTCTATCAGGAGACCGGGGACGGACCGGACTTCATCACCATCGATGGTGGCGAAGGCGGAACCGGCGCCGGTCCAGTGGCTCTGGCCGACCATATGGGGCTGCCGATTCTGCACGCTATCCCGAAGGTGGACAATATTCTGCGCCAGTACGGTGTCAGGGATGAGGTGGTGCTCATCGCCTCGGGACAAATCGCCAAAGGAAGCGACGTCGCCATCGCCATCGCGCTCGGAGCCGACGCCGTCAACATCGGTCGAGGCAACATGATCGCCGAAGGGTGCATCATGGCCAAGCGCTGCCACACCAACACCTGCCCGGCAGGTATCGCCACCCAGGATCCGCGCTTCCGCAGGGGGCTCGATCCCGAGGACAAGTACATCCGGGTGGGCAACTACAACATCGTTCTGCAGCGCGAGCTCCTGATGATCCTCAAGTCGGTGGGTGTGCGCACCCCCTGGGAGCTCACTCGCAACCATCTGAGCGTGGTCATCGAGCCCATGGTCGAAAAGAACATGGCTGAGGTGCATCCCTATCCGGATGGCAGCAACGGTGAAAGACACCCGGTGCTGGGCGAGATGCCGGACAACAATCGCGATGTCCTGGACCGCTTCGGTCCCAGGCTCGTGAAGATTTCCGGCAAACGCTATTGAATCGAAGCGGCTCGAGGAGGCGCTCATCGGGCGCCTCCTCCTGAGCCCTGGCTAAACCAGGAGTTACTCCCATGAAAGAGAATAAGTCAGGGGGTAATCTGCGCTTCTGGCTCAAGGCAGGGCTCATCGTCCTGCTCGCTGCCGGAGCGTACCTGATTGGCGCATCGTATCTGAGGCAATTCGTAAGCCTTTCCGATGTGCAAGATTACATCGAAAGCTATGGTCCCCTGGCACCCCTGGTGTTCATCGCGATCTACGCTTTCGCTCCCCTTTTCCCGGCATCGGCGATGACCGTTCTGTCAGGCGTCCTTTTCGGTCCGCTCTGGGGATTGCTCTATTCCCTTATCGGCGCCTGCCTGTCGATGACATATCCCTTCTGGCTGACCAGATATCTGGGACAGAAGCCCTTCGAAAAGCTTCTATCCCGCTCGGGAGGGCTGGAGGATCGGGTGGAGAGGTTCCAGTGCAATGTGGAAAAGCAGGGTTGGAAGTTCGTGGCATTCTGCCGCCTCATGCCTATCCTGTCCTTCACGATGCTCAACTACCTCTTCGGCCTGACCCGAATCAGCTTCCGGAGCTACTTTCTGGCCAGCATGGTGTTCATCATTCCGGGCACTGCCGTCTACGCGTATGCCGGCTTCGCCGGACGCGAGGCTGCTGCCGGCGCGAGCGGGCTCTACCTGAAGCTCTCTCTGGCTGTTGCCGCCCTGGCGCTACTGGCGCTACTTCCCAGGCTGATACGCCTGATCAGGAAGGACAAGGGCGATACCGGATGCGACATCAAAAAGAACAACAACACTCACAAACAATAATAAAAACAAGAAGAGAGGTTGTATATGAAGTACGACGGACTCGTCTCTGACCTGACCGCCGCCGCTGCCACGCTGGAGAACGCCCTGGGCAAGGATAGCCCGGAGCTTGTCCATGTCCTCCGCCCCCTGGCCTTTTCGCTCATCGGGCAAAACAGTCACCTGGAGGCAGCCCGGGTGCTGAAGCGTCTCATCGCTCTCTACCGTGCTTCCGGGCAAGCCGACGGCGAGCTCTCCATGCTTGCTCTCAAGGCTTTCGCCAGTGGCGGCTACGGCGAAGAAGCGCTGGCTCTCTATCGGGAACTGGCCGCTGTCAATCACGGGGCCACCGCCACCGATAGTCACGAACTCACCATGACCGGTGCCGATTGCCTGATCAAGACCGGCAATGACGATGGCGCCGAGGCCCTTCTGGCGGAACACCGCCAGAGGCTCATCGGCGAGCAGGCCTCGTGGTCGCTGCAATACGCTGTGGCCAGCAAGCGTCTCTCCCTCTCGAAGGGACGAGACGACAGGTCCGCCTCCATCCCCTGCGCCCGGGAGGCCCTGAGCCTTCTCGAGCAGGGCATCGGCTCCGAGAATCCTGCTCTTCTCCAGGACCTGGATTGCCTCATCGCACTCCTTCGTCTCGAGGATGAGGGCCACCCGGATCTCGCCGGGCTCCGGAGCCGGAGACGCGAATTGAAGAAGCGACTGGACGGCTAGCAGCACTTTGGTTGGTAGCCGCTTCAATGTCTTCTCTGCCCGGCAGGCAGCAGTGCCTGCCGGGCCAATAACTTCAACGGAGCAAAGACTGAATATGTCCCACACAATCCTGTACGGTTCCATCGCCGCCCTGGTAGCGCTGGTTCTCATCTGGCGATTCAGCTTCTGGTACGGGGAAGGAAGGAAGCTCGTCCGTGACGGCTACCTTCCTCCCAACCCGACCTTTTTCGGGCAGCTCGCCCTGAGGTCCATCTCCAAGCTGATGTGCAAACTCTTCGTCGGTCCAATCAAGGTCATCGACCGGAGCAATGCACGCTTCAACGGGCGCCTCAATATTCTGCCGAACCACCAGTTTCCTCTGGACTTCATGGTGGTGGCAAGCGCCCTGCCCTACGGCTATCGCCATCTGGGCACCGTATCCGAGATGAAGAACCCGCTCAGGGCAACCCTTTCAGCGTTCGCCGGCTTCTTCGCCGTGAACACCGAAGGCGGCAAGGCCCAGAGCGGCGGACAGGCGGTGGTGGAGGCCTGCGGCAAATGCCTGGGTCTGCACCGGAAGAGCCGTCTGCTCATGTTCCCCCAGGGAAAGCTTGTTCAGGACAACGTCCTGCGACCGGAAGACTTCCGCACCGGAGCCATCCGGGCCATGCATGCGGCACGCGACCACTTCGGCTGCCCGACAGAGACCCTGGCGGTGCTCCCCATGGCCGTGCACTACAAGCGTGATCCCAAAGACGCCGACTGGTTCCACAAACTGGTGGTCGCCCTGGGCTGGAAGTCCTTCCGCAAGTTCAAGTATTACGATGAGACCGCCACCAATTACGGTGCGGTGGTCGTCATCGGCCGCCCGATTCCCCTGGCCGATCTGCCGGAAGATCCCAGGGAAGCAATCGAGGTGGTTCGGCAGGAGATCGACAAGCTCCTGACCGTGGCCAAGTCGAGCTGATATCGGCCGGGTACTCCCGGGACGGAGCAAAGCTATGACATGGAACCTCGACCTCAATCTTGTTGAATCCAGCTGGCCTGTCGCTCTTGCGGCAGGCCTCCTGGTCTTGATTGCTCTTCTCTGCTCAATTCCGGCACTGAGAAGGGCTCGCGCTTATATCAAGAATGCCTCCACCTGCGGCTATTTGCCGCCTCCTCCAACGAAGCGAGGTCTCTTCGCCCTCAAATGCCTGTCCCGATTCATTGTGTTTCTGCAAGTGGGTCGAGTCAGGATCAAAGGACTGGAAAACCTCGCCAGTGCCGACGGCAAGCACATCATCGTCACCCCCAACCACCCGCACTTCGCTGATGTGGGCGTCCTGCCCATGGTTATGGAAGGCAGACCGGCCCGCTATATGGCGGCTCGGGGCGTGATGACTTTCGGCGGCGGTCTCGGGGCGCTCATTTTCGCCCCCATGGGAGCCTTCGCCGTGGACCTGCAAAAAGGTCACGGCAGTCCAGCCAGAGAGGCAGCCATCGATCTGGTGGCAGGAGGACAACGTCTGGTCATGTTCCCGGAAGGCTGGGCATATCTCGACGGCGTTCTCGGTCCGTTCAAGAAAGGCGCTGTTCGCATCGCACGCGCCGCCCGGGAGAAGTCCGGACAGGAGACCTATCTGGTCCCGGTCTTTCTCCGCTACGGCAAATATCCGGGTAGCTGGATCCGCAAGGTCCCGCCCCCGGCGGAGTATTTCCTGCTCATGCTTCTTTTCCCGTTCTACAGACGGGGAGTCGAGGTCGTTATCGGGAATCCTGTTCCATCGGAGCAACTTCCTGATAACGATACGGAAGCAACCGAGTTTCTCAAGCAGCGGATTGTCTCGCTCGATCCCCGGTCTTGATCCGGGAAAAGCGATTCCATCCACCTCATCAACCCGAATTCAGAGATGGAGGACACTATGTCCAAACTGATCTTCGAAACCGCTTCCTGCGGTGATTGCAGCGGCTCCTGCGGGGGCAGCTGCGGTGGTGACTGCGGCAGCTCCTGCGGGGGCAGCTGCGGTGGTGACTGCGGCAGCTCCTGCGGGGGCAGCTGCGGCTCCGGCAACAACGACATCAACACCGCTCGCGCACTGCTTGCCGGCGACACGCTCAACAGCGTCGCTCGCGAAAAGCTCGGCGAGCTGGTGGCGGCCTACGACAAGGACGGCTCCCTGAGCAAGGGCGACAGCCTCGAGCTCAGCCGCGTCCTGCAGTCCGTTTCCCAGGTCCAGCAGTAAGGACCAGATCGAAAGACACGGTCACAGGGGGTCGTGACCGCAAACTCCGCGGCAGCGGCAAGGGATTATCCCGCTGTTGTGCCAACGGAGAAAACCCGTGCAAGACACTAACAAATCAAATAGCATCCTCACCCCCGAACCAAGGAGCGAACGCGTCATAAAAGGAATCGCCGACCTGGCGATTGCCGGCATCATCCCTGCCGACACTGCCGTCCTGGCATGCCGGAAAGTCAGGGAGAAACCGGCTGGCGCGCCAACCAGAAAATCGGGGTGAGGGGCTGAGACCCCTTCTCTGGCAGGGGGCTGCCCGATGGCGGCCCCCTCATTTTTCCGAACACTCTTCGGATTCAAACCCCCAAGAGAAATCCCAGAATGAAATGTCACAGCCTTTCGATTACCGGCAAAACCGATTTCGCGCTTGTCTCCGGCATGCGCGTCTGGACCGGCTCCCAGCGTCCCGCCGTGATTCTCGGCAGGACCTATGAGCTCGGCAACCTGTTCCGAACCGAGGAGGTCGTCAGAGGAGAGCTGATCATGTTCTCCGACAGCCTCATCGAGGCTCCCGCCTCCACCAATCTGAACCGGCTGATCACAGCCGGCTTCGATGCACAGTCTGGCACCCTCACCGCTCCGGCCAGGGGTGATGAAGGCTCCATCCTTCTCAACCTCTTGCTGGACGGCTTCCACAAAGCCGACATCGAGACGGGACCGAACTGTACTATCCTCCGGGAAGCAGACGCCTCCTACTTCGGCTCCTACAGCACCCACCGGGCCCGCGGACACCTGGTAAGCATCAGTCCTGGTGGCAGCCTCATCGCCCGCTTCGGGATCACCCGGCGGATCGTCTCGACCTACCGCAGCGATCACTGGTGGCATCTGAGCCACTGGTTCCCGCAGCAAATGGAAAGCCACGACATCGCCTACAGCGAGTTCGAGGTGACCTACGACAGCCGCGGCCTGACCTGTACTCCGCTTGGCGGACAACCGTCATGAGCGGCAATTACCTGAGTCCGGACAGACAAGAAGACGGCACTCTGGCGCCCGGCATCCACGATCTCGACTGGCCTTCCTTCCGACTGCAATTCGGCAGGGGCAGGACCAGGCGGAGACTGCTTGCCGGTCTGGCGGAACTGGTCGATATGCTGCGCCTTGCAGACTGCCGGGCAATCTATGTCGGCGGCAGCCTGGTCACGGCGAAGCACCATCCGGCTGATTTCGACGCCTGTTTCGACCCGCTGGGAGCCGATCTCGACTTCCTGAAAGAGCTCGAGCCAGCGCTTCTGGCCGAGCACGAGTCGGACGGTTCCAGACTCAGGCAGCTCTATGGCGGCACCATGGAGCCGATCATCGTCAATCCGGTTACCGGACAAACGCCGCTCTCTTTCTACCAGTTCGACACCCGTACCGGTAAGAGCAAGGGAGTCGTAGCCCTGAAAATCTGAGTCTGCGCTTTGCAGGAAAGGGCTCTTCCTTGAGGGAAAAGCCCTTCCTTTTTAGTCCGGAAGCCTGATCACTTTCCGACAGGGGGGTGATTAGGCTTTTCCTTTTCGGGGTAAGGTAACTATAACGTACAGTATATATGGCGAATCCACGGAGGTGGCGATATGGAAAGCTTTCCTGCTAATGCG
>Ga0226835_1000707_pt1 | contig 28866 bp, 21 predicted proteins | sample LAC_MetaG_1_FD_163627 | JGI IMG/M metagenome (GOLD analysis project Ga0226835, IMG submission 163627) | Anaerobic ammonium oxidizing microbial communities from anammox membrane bioreactor (MBR) in UC Berkley, California, United States -... | ecosystem: Engineered > Bioreactor > Anaerobic >...
TCGCCGGCTCGGGTTCTCCGGCCTCTTCCGGGGCGCCGACCGCCCCTCCGACCGCCGTGCTCCGGAGGGGCTCGACCGGCTCGCTCCCCGACGGTTCGGCATACGCAGGCGCGGGCCGGCGGAGCCTCGACCCGACGATGCCCCCGGCGCCGGCGAGGACGATCGCTCCGATGGTGAGAGCGACGGCCCAGGGCGACGGATCCGCATCCGGGCGCCGGTCGGGTCCCGACGGGGGCCGGGCGGGGCGCGCCGCGGCCGGTGTCGTGACCGCGGCGCCGGGTGACGGCCCGGAGGCGGTGTCGGTCGGTGCCTCCTCTCGCGGCTCGGTGGGTTCGGCCTCCAGGTACGGGTTGGTTCGCTCGACCAGCGAGGCGATGAACCGCGCCGCGTCGGCTCCGCCGGCCGGCGTGAGGTGCAGCCCGTCGCCGTAGAAGGCCTCCGGGTGCTCGGCGCCGAACCGGTTCCAGTCGGCGACCTCGACGTTGGGTGCCGCGGCCGCCCGGAGCCGGATCACGGAGTTGACGGGCGCGAACGCCCGCTGGAACCGCGGCGACTCCCGCAGCGTCAGCCAGTACACCCGGGGCACCGCCGTCAGGAGCGAGACCATGCGGCCCATCTGGGCCGAGAAGTTGTCGGTGCTCCAGGCGTCGTTGGCGCCCAGGCCCACGACGACCACGTCGAAGCGGGACGGGTCGCGGGCCGCGACCACGTCGACGCCCTGGGCGGTGTTGCGGTAGGCGTGGGCGTCGAGGGTGACCTCCCAACCCGGCAGGGCCGAGCGGAGGTCGTCGAGGGCGCCGTTGGCCGGGATCCCGGCCAGGGTGCTGTCGCTCACGACCAGCAGCCTCTTCCCCGCGGCCCGTACGGGTTCGGGCGAGGGCGGGGGCGCGGGCGCGGCCGTGGCTCGAGGGCCGGAGACGACCACGAACGCGTACATGATCGCCACGGCCACGGCTCCCGCCAGGGTCAGCGCGGCGAGGACCGTCCTCGCCGCGCGCGTCACGGGGTCGCGGGCCGTCTCGATGCCCCGCGACGGTAGACGCCGCGCCCGGTCGTTACGGGGTTCAGCGGTGGCGGTAGGCGGCGAAGCGGTGCCCGCTCGACAGGTCGAGGCGCAACGACGCCGGCCCGTCGGAGATCCTCAGGCCGGTGTCGCCGAACGCCGTCGTGCCGAACGGGTTGTCGAAGCGCCGGTCGCGGTGCAGGGCGACCTCCGTGCCGTCGACGGTGAACGGGCCCGTCCACGCCAGGTGCATCTCACCCTCGGTCGGCGACCCGAACGTCACGTCGAAGCCCCTCGACACCCCGTCCGCCGAACCGAGGTCGGTGACCGTGACCGGCGCGGCGCTCAGGGCGGCGACGAAGGCGTCGAACGAACCCCAACGGTTGGTGTCGCCCACCTGGCTGATCCAGACGTTGTTCGCGCCCCCGCGGGCCACGAGGTCGAAGGGCCGGGTCAGGCCGTTGGTGAAGGTCACCGACGGGTCGTGGGTGCGCCACTCGGTCGGCCGCCACGACCACAGGGCGACGTAGCCGCCGTCCTTGCGGCCGAAGGTCCAGTTCCCGACCTGGCGCACCTCGTCGAAGCGCTCGGTGGGGAAGTACGCGTGCGTGTACGGCAGGTAGTTGAACGCGTCGAGCGGTGGCCCGGCCGGTGCGTACTGCGGCGCGTACATGTTGATCACCGCCGCGCCGTGCTGGGCGCTGCGCGGCATGGTGGCCGCACCGCTCCAGTAGAGGTCCTCGTCGACCCACGACGTGCCCGGCCGCGGCTCGTTGCCGGGGTTGGTGGTGAAGACGATCGCGTCCTCGTCGAGCGTGGCCTGCCAGGCGTGGTACTGCCGCCCGAAGCAACCGGGCCGGTAGTCCTGGGCGCTGGAGAGCATCGCGTGGGGGCTGCGCCACGTGACGGTGTCGACCGAGGCCATCAGCTCCACGTTGATCTGGCACCGGAGCGCGTACGCGAGCTGGCGTGCCGTGTCGGGGTTGCCACCCGTGAGGTCGGCCAGCGGCTTGAACGGAGCGAACAGGTCGTTCTTCCAGAGGTCGTACCGGTCGATCGTCGACAGGGTGAGCGGGACGACCTGCCAGGCCGTGTGGGCCGCCCGCTCCCACCAGAACGGCACCGCCTCCGGGTCGGTGTACGACTTGCCCGGGACGTTGGAGACCGGGTTCGCGGTGAGCGGCTCGTCGAGGTCGAGGGGTGCCCCCATGTGCTCGCGGTCCACGAAGGTCCGGTCGCTGTGGGCCACGCGCTCGATCACGGCCGGCAGCCGGTAGCGCTCGGCCGAGGCCATGGCCACCGCGGTGGCGTCGCCACGGCTGCGGTAGGGCGTGTCGGAGGTCCCGAAGGCCACGTTCAGCGCCCCGAACACGTCCTGGTCGAGCGCTCGGCTCTTGTCCTTCATGTAGGAGCGGCCGTGGGTGACGCCGACGTTGCCGGCGCGCTGGTTGATCGCCAGGTCGTACATGAACACGTCGAGCATCGCCGCGGCGCGCCGGGCCAGGGCCGGCTCCGCGTACTCGGTGAGGAGCAGCAGCGGCTCGATGTCCTTGGCGTAGTAGACGTCGGAGTGCCATTCCGAGAAGCCCCAGCGGGCCTTCTCGTCGAGCCACTCGGAGATCCGCTGCCGGCCGCGCTCGGCGTGCACCGAGCCCGACTCGCCGGTGATGGTGAAGGTGGTGCCGGGCAGGGCGCGGCCGGCCAGGTACTCGAGCGTGTGGAAGATCAGGCGGTGGTTCTCGGACCAGAACCACTTCTGGTCGACGATCCCCACGGGCTCCGGGTCGGTGTACCAGTAGCGGAAGCCGATGAAGCGCTGCTCGATCGCGCTGCGAAGCGCGGGGTCGAGGCGATCGCGGTAGCCCCACCAGAGGGCCATCAGGCGCATCATGTCGAAGTCGCTGGTGTCCTGGAACGAGTCGATCTTGGCGAACGAGGCGGCGAAGTCGGCCGGCTTCACGACGCGGGCGTCGAAGTGGAAGCGGCGGTCGCGGCGATCGCGGGCCAGGTGCGCGAGCACGTTCGCCGCCGACGACGGGCTCAGCACCTCGGTGGCGAAGCGAAGGTAGGCGTCCTGGCGCTCGCGGAAGCCCGTCCCGGCGTAGCCGTTGCCGGTGCCGAGGAGGCCGCCTCCGGTGGTCTCGGGCCCCCCGCCCGGGGGGAACGGGACGGTGCACGCGGCCGCGACGGCGGCCACCAGCACCGCGGCCAGCAACGATCCCGTCCGGAGCCGACCCTTGCGGTGCGCCACGCTGCGCATCACGCCACCTCCTGTAGTGGTCACCCGAGGGTTCACAAACTACGCGAAGCTCACCGCCATCGGCCAGAAGGACTCCTCAACGGGGTCGCTCCAGCGTGGCGCGGGCGGCGACCTCGTCGAGCAGGTCCCACGTCGACCGGGAGAGGGCGTCCCAGTCGAGGGCCGCCCGGCGCGCCGCGGTCGCCCGTCTCGCGCGGGCCACGGTCGCGTCGTCGAGGCCGTCGAGGGTCGCGGTGAGGTCGGCCGCGGTGCGCCCGTAAGGGATCGCGGCGTCACCGAGGACCTCGGCCAGGTACGGCCAGTCCGACGTGAGGGCCGGGATCCCGGCCGCCACCGCGTCGGCGGGCTGGCCGCTGGTCAGGTACGTACCTCCGCCCAGGGGCAGCGCCAGCACGTCGACGGCCGCCAGGCGGCGGTCGTACACCTCCCGGGGGACCTGCTCGTAGGGGCGCACGGTGATCCGCGGGTCGGCAGGCACGGGTTCACCGCCGCCGCCGAGCACGAGAAGTTGGAGGTCGTCGCGACGGCAGGCCGCGAAGCCCTCGAGGAGCAGCCCGGTGTCCTTGCCGGGACGGGGCGCGCCCACCAGCCCGATGCGGAGGTGGCAGGGCGCGAGGCCGAGCTCCGCTTCCGCGCGGGCGCGGGCCGCGGCTCTCGTGCCCGGATCGGAGAGGGCCGGATCCATGACCGGACCCCAGTGACCGTGCGGGACGACCCGGTGCAAGGCGTCGGGCCGGAACCGGTACCGGGCGGTCACCTCGGCCCGGCCCCATTCGCTGTGGTGGATGACCGCGTCGGCCCGCTCGGCCCACACCTGGTAGAGCTCCGTCTCGTCGGGAGCGGCGTGCGGGGCGAGGTTGTGCTGGGTCCACACGATCGGGACCCCGGCGGCGGCGACCACGTCGGCCACCCGCCGCGCGCGTCCGGCGTCGATGCCCGTCAGCCACTCGGGCCAGTGCAGGTGGAACACGTCGACCGTCGCCAACGCCTCGGTCAGGCGGCCGGGCCGGTCGAGCAGGCGGAAGGGGACGAGGCGGTCGGCCACCCGGTCGCGCAGGGGGCGGTAGAGGCACTCGTGGTACGGGTCCCCGTGGATGGTGGACACGACCCGCAACTTCGGGGTGACGGACCAGCGGAAGGCGAGCGACGGTCCCGGTTCGAGCTCGACCTGGTGGACGGCCGGGAGCTCGCCCTGGAAGCTCCGCCACTCCGCCAGCCCGTCGACCTCGACGGCGCGAACGGCGACCACGGCGTCACCGGTGGCCTCGACGTGGAGGGGTTGGCCGGCCGCCTCGGGCACCAGGACCGCCAGGGCCTCGGGCCGGTCGCCGCCGAATTCGAGCTCCTCGTCGATCCGCAGGGTGCGACCGTCGATCGTGTAGCGGGCCCGGCGCCGGAGCGGGCGGGAGGGGGTGTCGGCGCCCAGCTCGGCGGCGGTGGCCGTGAACCGGTCGTGCGCGAGGTCGAGGGCGCCCGGAGCGTGCCCCAGCCCGGCCGCCCTCCCTCCGGGTGCGAACCGGTTCGTGCCGTACCAGGCCACGGGCACGAAGCAGGCCAGCGGCCCGTCGGTCGGCACCTCGAAGGTCCCCGGCCGGCGGGGCGACGGTGCGTAGTCGGACCCCGGACCGCCGACCACCGGCAGCGTGAAGGCGAGCCGGGGGTCGCGGTGGGCCCAGGCGCCCGCCCCCTCGCCGAAGGAGATCCACTCGTCACGGGGCGGGAACACCCGGGCCGGTGGCGCCGCCTCGTACGGGTGGGACTTCGCCGGTTCCGAGGTGGGGTCGGCGGACCGCCGGAGGTCGAGCGCGGCGGCGACGAGCTTCCCGGCGCAGTCGAGCGTCATCTGGAGGCGCCGCTGCGGCCCCCGGTACCGGAACGGTGACCGGCGCCGGTGGGCCACGACCAGGCCGTCGGCGGCGAACCACCCGGGCGCGGCGCCCGCGGCGGCCCGGGCCCGGCCCAACCAGCCGGGTACGTCGCCGGCGAGGCCGTGGGCGAGCAGGGCGCCCGCCAGCTCGGCGGTGTGGCCGACGGCGAGCGCGCCGATGGACCGGCCCCACGGCAGCGCCTCCCCGCCGGGGGAGGCGACGGCCTCCACGAGCCGGGCCGCGGCCGAGAGGCCGCGGGGCCACACCTCGCCCAGGCGGCCGGCCAGCGGCGCCGCGAACAGGTAGGCGTCGACGGTGTACATGTCGACCTGGCCCCGGCCGTCGTGGGAGTCGTCGAGCCAGCCGTCGGGGTGCTCGCCCAGGAGGGCGGCCACCCGCGCCACGAGATCGTCGAGGACCGCGGCGTCGACGTCGAGCCCGAGCCCGGCGCGGGCCGTCTCGCAGCGGGCCAGCACCACGGCGTAGTTGCGGGGCAGGAGACCGGTGTCGAGCAGCTCGATCCACTCGGTGCTGTCGGCGGCCTCGGCCACCACCTCGGCCGTGGGCGGCTCGAGGGCGCCGAGACCGCCGAGGCGCGCCGCGGTCTCGGCCACGCGGTACGAGAAGAAGGTGTGGGTGCGGGCGGCGTCGATCGAGGCCAGCCGCTCGTGGACCAGCGCGTCGAGGCGCCGGCCGGCGACCTCCCCGACGCCGGCCTCGTGCAGCAGACCCAGGGTGAAGACGAGGTCGGCGTGGGCGTCGGCCTCCACCCGGTGCCCGGCCAGGGTGGCGGGCAGGGCCAGCCCGGGGGCGACGGAGAGGGCCAGGCGCTCCACCACGTCGAGGGCCGTCGAGACCAGGGCGTCGGCGATCGCCGGGGCGGTGGCTCCGGCGACGGGGAGGGCGACGGGCGGGGAGGCGTCGGGTGTCACGCCGGCCGACGATACGGGAACGCCGCGGGACGTAGCATCGCCGCGCCATGACCCCGCCCACCGCATCCCCGGCCGCCCCCGCCGGCCCGGTTCCCCCGGTGCGGCCCCGGCGCCGCGTCACCGGCATGTCGGCGGTGCTCCTGGCGCTCGAGGCCGACGGCTCCGTCGCCTGGGACGCGTTCGCGGCGGGCGTGGACCGCACCGTGGCGGAGGGCCTGGTCCCGGCGGTGAACATGGACACCGGCTACGGGCCGTCGCTCGACCCCGACACCCGGCGGCGGGTGCTGGCCGTGGCGGCGGAGGCGGTGGGCGACCGGGAGCCCGTCGCCGGCTGGCGCTTCGTGGCCGGCGCCCACCTCGACGACCCCCACGCCGTGCTCGGCGGGGAGGCGATGGTCGACGGCTACCGGCGCGCGGCGGCCGAGGTGGCGGCGGCCGGCGGGGTGCCGATCGTGTTCCCGTCGGCGGGCACGGCGGCGCAGCCCGAGGGCGAGGTGGCCCCCACCCTGGCCGCGATCGCGGCCGCGGTCGACCGGCTCCTCGGGTTCGAGCTCGGCCGCGCCTTCCACCCGCACGGGCGCATCTGGACCCTCGACACCTACGTCGAGGTCCTCGACGTCCCCGCGGTGGTGGGGGCCAAGCACTCGTCGCTGCGCCGCGCCCCCGAGTGGGATCGCCTGGTGGCGCGCGACTCCCGGCGGCCCGGCTTCCTGGTGCTCACCGGCAACGACCGCGCCGTCGACATGGTGAGGTGGGGCAGCGACTACCTGCTCGGCCTCTCGACCTTCGACCCGGGCGCCTTCGCGGTGCGCGACCGCCTGTGGGAGCGGGGTGATCCGCTGGTCCACGAGGTCGACGACGCGATCCAGGCTCTCGGAGCGGTCGCCTTCCGCGACCCCGTGCCGGCCTACCGCCACGACGCCGCCCTGGTGTGGCACCGGCGTGGTTGGGCGCCGTCGGCCCGGGTGGCGGAGGGAACCCCGACCCGGCCCGACGGGGAGGCGGCTCTGCTGGCCCCGTTGCTGGAGGCGCTCGACGCCGTGGTGGCGGAGGCCGGAGCCGCCGGCCCCGGGATCGGCGAATCCCGTGCGGCCGGAGCGGAGGTCACGTGACGGGCCCGGAGGCCGCCGAGGGCCCGATCCGGGTCACCGAGGGCGCGGGGGGCTGGACCTACGTGTGGGACCACCCGCGCAAGCCGCACCTGCACCCCGTCGCCACGCCGTCGGGGCTGGTGCTCACGCAGGTGGAGCCGGAGGACCACCCGTGGCAGCGGGGCCTCTGGTTCGCGGTCAAGTTCGTCGACGGCGACAACTTCTGGGAGGAGGTCGGCCCGGGAGGGTGGGGGGTGCAGCGCCACGACGGCCCACCGTCGGTCGACTCGTCCGGTGGCGTCACCACCGTCGAGGGCGACCTCTCGTGGCTGCGGCCCGACGGCACGACCGTCGCGGTCCGTGAGCACCGCCGGCTCCGCCACGTGCCCCTGGGCGACTCCGCCTACGCGATCGACTGGGACGTGACGCTCGCGAACCCCGGCCCCGAGCCCTCGGTGCTCGACCGCTCGCCGTACAACGGCCTCTGGGGCGGGTACTCGGGGCTCGCGTTCCGGGGCCGCTCCGACTGGACCGACACGCGGCTCCTTCTCGACGACGGCACGGAGCACGAGCGCGTCGCGCCGCACCGGTCGCGCTGGCTCGACCTGTCCGGCCCCACGGTGCCCACCGGCCCGGACGGGCCGGATGCCCGCGCCGGCGGGAACGGCGCCGGCGGGGTGTGCGTCCTCGACCACCCCGCCAACGCCTCGTTCCCGGTGCCTTTCTACGCCACCTGCCGAGCCGGGTTGGGTTACGGCGAGGGGTGGTCGAACACCGTCTACCCGTCGTTCCTCTGGGACGGGCCGGCGACGCTCGATCCCGGCGGGCCGCTCCGCTTCCGCTACCGGGCGGTCGTCCACGACGGGGTATGGGGCGCCGACCGGGCCGACGCCGCCTGGGCCGACTTCGCCGGGGCGGACTGAGGGGGGATCCGGTGTGAGGACGGTCGCCGCGTGAGCGCTTCGATCTACACGTCCGAGCCGGAGATCACCGGGCCCGTCGACCTGTGCCGCCCCGGCGGGGTGCTCCTCGACCCGCGCGCCCGGGGCTGGTCGCGCCGGCCCCTCCACCGGGCGAACCTCCGCGGCCGGTGGGGTCGGACCAAGCGCTGGGACTACTGGGCGGTGCTCACCGACCGGTGGGTCGTAGCGCTCGTGTACGCCGACGTCGACTACCTGGGCCTGGTCGAGGTCTCCTGGATCGACCTGGCCACCGGCCGGCGGGGCGGACGGCAGGCGGCGGTGCCGCTGGGGCGCGGCGTCGACCTCCCGGAGATCCCGGGGACCGAACCCCTGCGCTTCCGCGGTCGCCACCTCGGCGTCGACGTCGACGACGGGCCCGACGGCACCCGGCTGCGCGCCACGTGGACCGAGCCCGACCACCGCATCGGCCGGCTCGACGTGACGGTGGCCGCCCCTCCGGGTCACGAGTCGTTGAACGTGGTGATCCCGTGGAGCGACCGCCTCTTCCAGTTCACGTCCAAGCACCAGGCCCGCCCGGCGACCGGCGTGCTCGACGCCGACGGGCAGCGGATCGGGATCGGGGGGGACGCGGGTGACGCGTGGGGCGTGCTCGACGTGGGTCGGGGGCGCTGGCCGTACCGGACCCGATGGAACTGGGCCGGCGGGGCGGGCCGCGCCGGGTCCGGCGCCGTCGTCGGCCTCCAGATGGGCGGCAGGTGGACGGTGGGTACGGGCTACACGGAGAACGGGGTGATCGTCGCCGGCGAGCTGGTCAAGATCGGCGAGGAGCTCGACTGGGGCTACGACTGGGACCGCCCGATGGCGCCGTGGCGGGTACGCGGCCCGCAGTCGGGGCTCGACCTGACCCTCACCCCCCGTTACGACCGCCACGTGCGCACCAACGCGCTGGTGCTCTCGACCGAGGTGCACCAGGTCTTCGGCCGCTGGACCGGCACCGTCCCGTCGCCGGGCGGGGGCCGGCTGGAGGTCGACGGCATCCTCGGGTTCGCCGAGGAGTCGCGCTCCCGCTGGTGATGCGGCTCAGCGGTGGGCCCGTTCCGGGCGGGCGCGGCGGACCCCGACCTCGACCGTGGTGGTGAACACCCGCGACGTGTGCTCGGCCTCCGGCGTGTACTGCTGGTGCGGGTTGGGCGGGCCCAGCGTGACCGTCATGCCGATCCGGCCGTCGGTTCCGGCCCGCACCCGGCGGGTGGTCGTGACCCCGCGGGAGGTGACCCGGGCGAGGTAGGTCCCGGGACGCCGGTACCCGGCGGGGGTGCGCACGGTGGCCGTCCCGCTTCCCGACACCGCGAAGCGCGCCGCGGAGGCGTCGAGGACGCTGAGCTCGGTGGCCGTGCGCTCGATCTCGACCCGCCACCCCGCGATCTCGTAGGAGGGCTCGATGCCGGTGTAGCGGAAGGCCGGCCCGATCGAGGGGCCCCGGTGGAAGGCGGCCATGATCCCCGGCAGGTCCGACGCCAGCGACCGGCGGAAGTAGGCCCAGGTGTGGTGCCCGGGGCCGTAGTCGCCGAACGTGTAGGGGATCCCGAGGGCGTCGAGCCGCTCGGCGAACGCCACCGCGCTGAGCCGGGCCTGGGCCTCGAGGCCGTCGAACCCGCCACCCGGGTCGAGCGGTCCGGCCCGGCCGTCGCCGGTGTAGAAGGCGATCCGCAGGCCCCGGAGGTTGGCGGCCAGGTCGGTGGGGCTGTGGCCCCGCCACCGCACCTCGTTGGCGGCCATGGTCCCGAACACCTGGCCGGGCCGGCCACCGTCGTCGGCCGCGGGGATGTCGATGACGAGCTCGGCGATGGGGCTGTCGACGCCCAGCGCCCCGGAGTACGACGACGCGGCGGTGAACAGGTCGGGGTGGCGGGCCGCGTAGCTCATGGCCCCGAACCCGCCCATCGACAGCCCGGCGATCGCCCGTTCGCCCCCGGAGGCCCGGGTGGGGAGGTGCCGGTCGACCCAGGGCACGAGCTGGCCGACGTGGAAGGTCTCCCACTCGGGGGGGCCGAGCGCGCCGAAGTTCCACCAGTTCGTGTACCAGCCGCCCCGGCCCCCGTCGGGCATGACCACCACGACCGGCCGGCGTTCGGTGAGGCGGGCCACGTCGCCGCCGGTGGTCCAGGAGGTGTGGTCGCCCCCGGCGCCGTGGAGGAGGTAGAGGACGGGGTAACGCCGCCCGGGCCGGCGGTCGCAACCGGGCGGCACCATCAGGCGGACCGTCACCGGCGCCGCCAGCGCGGCCGTGGTCATGGTCACGTCGGCCGTACGTTCGTCGAGGCGGCGGACGCCGGTGACGCGGAGACCGCCCCCGCTCGAGAGGTTCCCCAGGCACGACCACGCGTGGAAGGGGCGGACAGCCGGCCGGTGGGCTCCGGTCCCCACGGGCCCGGGCGAGCCGCACGCGGCCGGTACGGCCACCAGCAGGAGCGCGACCGCGAGGCTGCCCACCGACCGCGTCGGTCGGCCCTTCCGGCGGCCGGGAAGACGGTTGCGCACGGTGGTTAGTCTGGCCCGATGGTCGGGGCCGGCGCACCCGCCGGAGGCGAGGGCCCAACCGGGCCGGGGTCGGCGGAGCGGGCGCGCGCCGCGGCACCGCTGCCCGCCGAGGCCACGGGCGGGGCGCCGGGGCTCGGGCGGCTCTCCGGGCGCCGGATCCTGGTCGTCGGCGGCGGCCAGTCGGCCCACGGCCTCGACGACCCGCCCATCGGGAACGGGCGCGCCACCGCGGTCCTGTTCGCGCGAGAGGGGGCGGCCGTCGCGATCGCCGACACCGACCGGGCGTCGGCCGAGGTCACCGCCGCGATGGTCGACGCCGAGGGCGCCACCTCGGCGGTGTTGACCGGCGACGCGTCCGACCCCGACGACATGGAGGCCGTGTTCTCGGGCGCCGCCGCCGCCGTCGGCCCGCTCGACGGCGTGGTGCTCAACGTCGGCATCGGTGCCGGGTTCCTGATCCGGGGGACCACGGCCGCCGACTGGGACCGGGTCATGGCGGTCAACGTGCGGGCCCACTTCCTCGGCTGCCGGTTGGCCCTCGCGTGCATGGAGAGGGGTTCGGTGGTGTTGATCGGGTCGATCGCCGCCCACGAGGTGCTCCCGGTCCCGGCCTACGGGGCGTCCAAGGCCGCCCTCGGGTCGCTGTGCCGGCAGGCCGCGGTGGAAGGGGCGCCCCACGTGAGGGTGAACCTCCTCGAGCCGGGGCTGATCGACACGTCGCTGGGCCGGGCGGCGTCGGCCCTGGACCCCCGCCGCGAGCAGGTGCGCATCCCGGCCCGGCGTCAGGGGACGGGCTGGGAGGTAGCCCAGGCGGCCCTGTTCCTGATGTCGGACCAGTCGTCGTACGTGACCGGGCAGCGCCTGATCGTCGACGGCGGCCTCACGGTGGGGCCGAGGGGATGACCGGCGACGGGTCGGACCCCACCTCCCCGGCAGCGCCTCGCGTCGCGCCGCTCCCGCCGTCCGAGCGCGACGACGAGGTCGCCCGCCTCCTCGCCGCGACGCTCCCGGGCGCCGATCGACCGCTCGGCGACCTGAACCTCTTCGCCACCTTCGCTCGTCACCCGTCGCTGTTCCGGTCGTGGCTGCGGCTCGGCGCGGCGCTCCTCGACGGACTGCTCCCCGCCCGTGACCGCGAGCTGCTGATCCTGCGCACCGCCTTCCGGTGCCGGTGCGCCTACGAGTGGGACCACCACGTCCGCATCGGGCGAGCCGCCGGCATCGACGCCGACGGGATCCGGCGGATCGCCGCCGATCCCGACGCGGGCGGCTGGGACCCGCACGAGGCCGCCCTGCTGCGCCTGGTCGACGAGCTGCACGACACGGCGACGGTCACCGACGCGACCTGGAACGAGCTCGCCCGGCGCTACGACGACGCCGAGATGATCGAGGCGCTCTTCGTGGTCGGGGAGTACCAGATGCTGGCGTTCGCGCTCAACGCCGCCCGGGTCGCTCGCGACACGCCCAGGCCGGATTCGCCCCTGCCCTGGTGACCGGCGCGGTCGGCGGCGCCGGGCTGCTCGCTACCATGCTCGGGTCCAGCGGCCATCCGGGCCGTTCCACACGTCGTACGCGCCAGACGCGCAACAAGCGGGGACGTCCGAAATTGGCTCTCAATCGAGATACGAGGCGGTCGATCCCCACCTGGCTCGCGATCCTCCTCGTGTCCATGGCCGGCCTGCTCCTGGAGGTCGGCTACACCCGGATCGTCTCGTTCAAGCTCTGGTACTACTACACGTACCTGGTGATCGGGCTGAGCCTCCTCGGCATCGGCTCGGGGGGCATCGCCGTCGCGCTGTTCGCCCCCCTCCGGCGCGCCACCACGGAGCGCATCGTCGCCTACTGCTCGTTGTGGGGCGCGGTCAGCATCGCCGTCGGCTACTGGGTGGTGGCCCGCACGCCCGTCAACACGCTGGCCATCTGGGACTACGGGACGAAGGGCTCGGTCAAGAACCTCGTCCTGCTGGGCGTGATCTGCTTCGCGCTCTTCGCCACCTTCGTCGCGCTCGGGATCATCGTCTCCACCATCCTCGGCCGGGCGGGCGACGCCGTCGGACGCCTCTACTTCGCCGACCTCATCGGCGCGGGCGTCGGCTGCCTCCTCGCCATCCCCCTGATCGTCGCGCTCGGACCGCCGCGGGTGATCGTGCTCGCGGCGGTCATCTTCGGGATCGTGGGGCTCGGCTCGCTCCCGGTGGGGTCGGTGCAGTTCGCCGTGGGCGCGGTGGTGACGGCGGTGATGATGATCGGGGTGGTCTCCACGAGCGCGCTGCCGCTGATCCGTACGGAGACCACCCGGGCCGACGTGGCCCGGGAGTCGATCTACGGCGACTGGGGGCCGGTGTTCCGCGTCGACGTGATGCCGGTCGGGTCGCCCGACCACATGCTCCTCGCCCACGACGCCACCTACGGCTCAGCGATCTGGCGGTGGAACGGCGAGCTGTCGAGCCTCGGGCGCTTCCGCTCCGACTCGCGCGCTCTTCCCTTCGGTGTGCTCGGCGATCCTCCGGGCAAGCAGTTGATCATCGGATCCGCGGGGGGAGCCGAGATCCTGGGATCGCTCTACTTCGGGGCCCGAGACATCGAGGCCGTGGAGCTGAACCCCGTCACCGTGTCACTGCTGCGGAACCGGTTCGCCGACTACACCGGCCACGTCGCCACGCACCCCGGCGTCCACCTCCACCAGGGCGACGGGCGGACCTATCTGGCCCGTAGCGGCTCCCGCTACGACCTCGTCTGGTTCGTCGCTCCCGACAGCTACGCCGCCACCAACGCCGCCTCGTCGGGCGCGTTCGTGCTCTCGGAGAGCTACCTCTACACGACGGAGATGATCCAGGAGACCCTGCGGCACCTGACTCCGGGGGGGATCATGGTGGTGCAGTTCGGCGAGCTCAGCTTCGAGAAGAGCCCCAACCGGACCAGCCGGTACGTCGTGACGGCCCACGACGCCCTGAGGAAGGTGGGGATCGAGGACCCGGCCCGGCACATGCTCGTCTCCGCGTCGTTGCACCCGGGCGCCGACCTCACGACGATCATCCTGAGCCGGACTCCCTTCTCGAACGCCGACGTCGCGGCGTTCCGGCGGACGGTCCGGTCCATCCCCGCCGAGTCGGCCATCGCGGCGGCCGGTCGCCCGTTCTCCGGCCACGTGGTCGCCCGTCTCGCGACGGGAACCGACGCGCAGGTCCGCGAGATCGTCGCCGACTACCCGAAGCGGATCGGTGTGGTCCACGACGACGCGCCGTTCTTCTGGCACTTCTCCGGCTTCGACGAGGTGCTGTCGAACATCGCCGAGCCGATCCACGGCCTCGACCCGGAGCAGGTGATCGGCGAGCGCGTGCTCCTGCTGCTGCTCGGCATCGCGGTCGCCTACGCGGCGGTGTTCCTGCTGCTCCCGTTCTTCTTCGTGCGAAAGCGCTGGGTCTCGCTCCCCCGCAAGGGCATCTCGGCGCTGTACTTCGCCTGCCTGGGGCTCGGGTTCATGTTCTTCGAGATCACCATGATCCAGCGCCTGGTGCAGTTCCTGGGGTTCCCGTCGTACTCGCTCACCGTCACACTGGCGTCGATCCTGGTCTGGACGGGGATCGGGGCGCTCCTGAGCAGCCGGCTCGCCGCATCGGTCCGCCACCTCATGGTCATCATCCTCGCCGTCCTCGCGGGGCTGACCGTCTTCTACCAGTTCGGACTCCCGCCGCTGATGGACGCGCTCCAGTCCGCGGACCTCGCCGTCCGGGTGGCGCTCGCGTTCGTGGTGCTCGCCCCGCTCGGCGTCTGCCTCGGCGCGTTCATGCCCCTGGGCCTGATCGAGGTCACACGGATGACCGAGCTCGGCGAGGAGTACGTGGCGTGGTCGTGGGCGGTGAACGGGTTCTTCTCGGTGATCGGGTCGGTGTTGACCACGATCCTGTCGATGTCGTTCGGCTTCCGCGCCGTGCAGTTCATGGCCCTGGTGGTCTACGCCGTGGCCGTCGCCGCGTTCCTCCGCCTGCGCCGGGCGGCGGACACGATGGAGCCGTCGGAGGAGGACCTCGGCGAGGTCGGGGTGCTGGCCTCGACCGGGCCCGCGGGCGCCTGACCGCCGGGGCTCGCGGCTGCGGGGATCAGTCCATCGGCAGGAGCGAGAGGCGCTCGTAGAGCTCGGCGCGCTGCTCCTCGAAGGCCTCGAGGTCGAGCCCGCCCGCCTCGTACCGGCGGTGGAGCGCCTCGATGCGCTCGAGGAGCTGCGGCGCGGTGAGGTCCTCCCCGCCGCCGGCCCCGGTTCCGTGGGCGGCCTCGGTGGCGACCGCGCCTCCTTCGGAGCGCGACTGGCGGCGCTCGCGCTTGGCGGCGGCCTTGGCCTTCTTGGCCCTCTCGCGCTGGATCTTGTCGAAGGTGGTTCGGCGTGCGGCCATGGTCGTCCTCCCGGCTCGACAGCGGGCCCGTCACCGGCCGCGGCCGCCGTGCAGGCGGGCGGCAGGGTCGCGCCGCCCGGTCGCCGGTTTCGGCCGGACCGCGCGCGGACCAGGGACAAAGGTGCCCGTGTGCCACCCAGGATAGCCGATTTCGGGGCGTCACGTTCATCAGGGCCCCGGTAGAGTCGTGACCTCCCGGTGCGGGAGCGCCGACGCGTGAGGCGGCCCGGGGCCGCGGCCGGAGCCTCCCGTCTCGAAGTCCCCCGCCCGCCGCCCGCGTTCCGAGGTGCCCCTGTTGCTGTCCGTCCGGAACCTCCGTGTCGAAGCCGGGGGCGTCGTGCTGCTCGGTGCGGTGTCGCTGACGGTCCGGCCCGGCGACAAGGTCGGCCTCGTCGGCCGCAACGGCGCCGGCAAGACCTCGATGCTGAGGGCCATCGGCCGCGCGGCGGGCCCGACGGGCACGTCCGGCCCGTCGGGTGCGTCCGTCTCGTACCGGGGCGGCCTCGGCTACCTGCCCCAGGACCCTCGCGTCCACGGCGTCGCCGACGACGTCACGGCTCTCCGGCACGTCCTCTCCGGCCGCGGGATCGCCGCCGCGGCGGACCGGATCGAGGCGTTGCGCACCCGGATGGAGGACGATCCGTCGGCGGAGAACATCGACCGCTACGCGCGCGCCGAGGAGCGGTTCCGCGTCGACGGCGGCTACGCGGCGGAGAGCGAGGCGAGGCGCCTGGCCGCCGGCGTCGGCCTGCGGGGCGGGGCCCTCGACCTCCCGCTCGGCGCGCTCTCGGGGGGCCAGCGCCGGCGCGTCGAGGTGGCGCGCATCCTCTTCGCCGGCTCCGACGTCCTGCTGCTCGACGAGCCGACCAACCACCTCGACGCCGACGCCAAGGCGTGGATGCTCGACTTCCTCCGTGACTACCGGGGCGCGCTGGTCGTGGTCAGCCACGACCTCGAGCTCCTCGACGAGGCGATCACGCGGGTCGTGCACCTCGACCGCGGCGGCGACGACGAGCCGGGCCGTATCCACGAGTACAAGGGGACCTACTCCCGGTACCTGGCCGCCCGGGCCGCCGACGAGGCGCGTGACGCGAAGCGAGCGGCGGAGGCGGCCCGGGAGGCGGAGCGCCTCCGGGGTGTCGTGAGGCGCTTCGGGGCCAAGGCGACCAAGGCGTCGATGGCCCGCAACCTCGAGCGGCGCATCGCCCGCCTCGAGGAGAGCGCCCCGGACGTGACCGCTGCGGCACGCTCGTTGCGACTGCACCTGCCCGCCCCGCCCCGGTGCGCGCGCACGGTCCTGGAGGTCGACGACCTGGCCGTCGCCTACCCCGGCCTCGACGTGTTCGAGGACGTCTCCTTCGACGTCGGCCGAGGCGAGCGGATGCTCGTCCTGGGCCTCAACGGGGCGGGGAAGACGAGCCTGCTGCGGGTGCTGGCCGGGCGGTCGGAGGCCGTGCTCGGGGAGCACCGCTGGGGGACGGGTGCGTCGGTGGGCTACTACGCCCAGGAGCACGAGGGGATCCGGCCCGGCTCCGATCTGGTGGACCACATGCGCGACGCCGCTCCGGGCCTCGGCGACGGAGCCCTGCGGTCGCTGCTGGGGATGTTCGGATTGGTGGGCGAGAAGGTGTTCCAGGACGCCTCGACCCTCTCGGGGGGCGAGAAGACGAAGCTGGCGCTGGCCCAGCTCGTGGGGGGACGCCACAACGTGCTGCTCCTCGACGAGCCCACCAACAACCTCGACCCGCCGTCGCGCACCGCGGTCGCCGCCGCGCTCGGGGCCTGGGCGGGGACGCTGATCGTCGTCAGCCACGACGTCGAGTTCGTGGAGGCGCTGCAACCCGACCGGGCGCTGCTGATGCCCGACGGCACCGTCGACCACTGGCGGGGCGAGCTCCTCGAGCTCGTGGCGCTGGCCTGATCCCGTCGCCCGGCTCGGTCGAGGGCCTTCAGGCCGTGACCCGGTTCGGGGGCGTACCCCCGGACAGCGCGGTGACGACGGCCTCGGCGGCCATACGGGCCATGCGGGTGCGGGTGGCCAGGGTGGCGCTGCCGATGTGCGGCAGGAGTACCGTCCGGGGCGCGGCGAGCAGCTCCGGGAGCACCGCCGGCTCGCGCTCGTACACGTCGAGGCCGGCGGCGAAGAGGCGGCCCTCGTGGAGCGCCGTGGCCAGCGCGGCCTCGTCGACGACCGGGCCCCGGGCCGTGTTGACCAGCACGGCCGTCGGCTTCATCAGGGCCAGGCGCCGGGCGTCGATCAGGTGGCGGGTCGCGTCGCCGCCGGGCACGTGGAGGGTCACGGCGTCGGCCCGGCGCAGCAGGTCGTCGAGGTCGGCGACGTAGCCCGGCTCGCCGGAGTCGTGCCGCGAGTGGTGGAGCACGCTCATCCCGAAGCCGGTCGCCCGCCGCGCCACGGCCCGGCCGATGCGCCCGTAGCCCACGATTCCGAGCACCGCGCCGTGGACGTCGCGGCCGAGGTTGCCGGTCACGGTCCACCCCGTCCAGCGCCCTTCCCGCAGCCGGCGCTCGGCGTCGGAGGCGAGGCGTGACGCCGCCAGGACCAGGAGGAAGGCCAGGTCGGCGGTGGAGTCGTCGAGGACGCCGGGGGTGTTGCAGACCGTGATGCCGAGGCGGCCGGCCGCGACCACGTCGATGTTGTCGTAGCCGACCCCGACGTTGGACACGATGCGCAGCGTCCCGTGGCCCGCCTCCAGCACGTCGGCGCCGACCCGGTCGGTGACCGTGCACAGCAGCGCGTCGGCCCCCGCCACGGCGCCGGCGAGGTCGCTGGTGGTGGCGGGCCGGCCGCCGGGCGGCGTGATCACCACCACGCCGGGGAGCGCGTCGAGGGCGTCGAAGCCCCCGGGCGGCGGCTGGTGGGTCACGACGACGCGAGCGCTCACGGCCCCGCCAGTCTCGCAGGCGGGCGCGGTCAGCCGCGGCTACGGGACGCGAACCGGCGGGCCGCCAGCGCGGCGAAGACGACGGTGATCCCGGCCGCCCAGGCGATCGAGTACCAGAGGTCGGCGCCCGGGTCCTGCCCGTTGTAGAGGGCCCGCACCGCGTTGGTGACGATCGTGAACGGGTTGACGTCGGCCACGGCCTGGAGCCATCCCGGCATGCTCCCCGTGGCCACGAACGCCGACGACACGAACGTCATGGGGAACATCCACACGAAGCCGGCCGAGTTGGCCGCCTCCACCGACTTCACCGAGAGCCCCAGAAGCGCCTGGACCCAGCTGAACGCGTACGCGAAGCCGAGCAGCAGCAACGACGCCACGGCCGCGTCGACGACGCCGCCCTCGAGGCGGAAGCCCACCGCGAACCCGACCGCCAGCATGATCAGGAACGTGAAGACGTTGCGCACGAGGTCGGAGAGGGTCCGGCCGATGAGGACCGCCGACGGGTACATCGGCAGCGACCGGAGCCGGTCGATGAACCCCTTCGACATGTCCTCGGCGATGCCGATCCCGGTGAACGCCGAACCGAACAGCACCGTCTGGGCGAAGATCCCCGGGACCACGAACTGCACGTAGCTCCCGCCCGGCACCACGATCGCACCGCCGAAGACGTAGACGAACAGCACCACGAACATGATGGGCTGGATGGTGGCGAACACGAGCAGGTCGGGGTTGCGGACCGTGGCGATGAGATGGCGGGTCGCCTCGGTCCAGCAGTCGCGGGCCAGCCAGGCCGGGCCCGAGGACACCGGGCGGCCGATCGGACCGGGCGGCGGCGGGGAGGTGGTCACGGTGGTGGTGGCCGCGGTCATCGGTCGTCTCCGCCGTCCTCGGCCGCGTGGCCGGTGAGCTCCAGGAACACGTCGTCGAGGGTGGGGCGGCGGACCGCCACGTCGTGCGCCTCGATGCCGGCGGCGTCGAGGAGCCGCACCACCGCCGGGACCACGCCGTCGGAACCGGCGACGGGGATCTCGACGGTCAGGGTCTCATAGTCGACGACCGGCTCGGCGCCCGGCGTCAGGACCGATCCCAGTGCGCCCGGCACGAGCGCGAGCTCGGGGGGACGCCCGACCGTGACGGCCACCCTCTCGCCCCCTATCCGCCGCTTGAGCTCGACGGGGGTGCCGTGCTCGATCACCCGCCCGTGGTCGATGACCACGATGTCGTCGGCGAGGCGCTCGGCCTCCTCCAGGTACTGGGTGGTCAGAAGCGTGGTCGTGCCTTCCGCCACCAGGCCCTCGATGAGGCTCCACATGTCGAGGCGGCTGCGCGGGTCGAGACCGGTGGTCGGCTCGTCGAGGAACAGGATCGAGGGGCGGCCGATGAGGCTCATGGCGATGTCGAGGCGCCGGCGCATCCCGCCCGAGTAGCCCTTCACCGGCCGCGCGGCGGCGTCGGTGAGGTCGAAGCGATCGAGCAGCGCCCGCGCGCGCTCCTTCGACTCGCCGTTGGGCAGGTGGAACAGGCGCCCCACGAGGCGCAGGTTCTCGAAGCCGGTGAGGCGCTCGTCGACGGCGGCGTACTGACCGGTGAGCCCGATGCGGGCCCGCACCGCGCGCGGGTGGACGGCGACGTCGATGCCGTCGATCCAGGCCCGCCCGCCGTCGGCCCGCAGCAACGTGGTGAGGATCCGGACCGCGGTGGTCTTGCCGGCGCCGTTGGGTCCCAGGACGCCGAGCACGGTCCCGCGGCGGATCTCGAGGTCCACGCCCCGCAGGGCCTCGGTGGCCCTGAAGCGCTTCACCAGGCCCTCGGCGACGACGGCGACGTCGGGGCCCGAGGCGGGAGGTGCCGGTGACGGGCGCGCCGGCTCGCCCGCGGCTCCCACGGCGTGCGGCCCCCCGGTCGCGGGCTCGGTCACGGCGGGAGGAGGTGAGGGTGTCGGGTTCACAGGGTCGGCTCCTCCAGGGTCCTCGGGCCGTTCGCGGGCCGGACGGGGACGTCGAGGCCGGCGAGGCGGCGCGTGGCGGAAGGGTGGTCGTGCGCGGCGCGCCGACCGGGGTGGACGCCGGGCCCCCCGGACCCGGGGTGAACGGGTCGACCGGTGTACGGACCGGTCGCCGTGGGTCGGGACCAACCTAGTGCGCCGGCTCCCCCGGCCGCGCCCCGATTAACGGGCGGCCGGACGCGTCGGGTGCGGCCCGGACGCGGCGTAGCCTGGCCGGGTGGACGAGGGCGTCCGGGTGACCGGGTCGTTGTCGATTCCCCACCGTGAGCTGTCGGTGCGAGCCTCGCCGAGCGGGGGACCGGGAGGGCAGCACGCGAACCGGGCGCACACCCGCGTCGAGGTCCGCTTCGACGTGGTGGGGTCGCCGTCGCTCGGCCCCCGCCAGCGGGCCCGGCTCCTCGAGCGCCTCGGTCCCGAGGTGATCGTGGTCTGCGACGACGAGCGGTCGCAGCACCGCAACCGCGAGATCGCCTTCGGGCGGCTCGCCGCCCGCCTGGCCGCCGCGCTCCACCGCGACCCGCCCCGACGGCCGACCCGGCCGACCGCGGCCTCCCAGCGCCGCCGGGTCGAGGCCAAGCGGCGGCGGGGGGAGCTCAAGCGCCGGCGAGCCGATCCGGACGCCGAGCACTGACCCCCGGGGCGTGCACGGGAGGAACGGGGCCGCCGCGTACCCTGGGCGCGACCCTCGAGCCCCGACCCGGTCGAGCCGGGTCGATCCGTGCTCGCCCTGCGTCCCGGTCGGGAGAACGGAGCCGGCACCGCACGTGAGAGCCGCATCCCGAGACGAGCTCGACGCCGCGCGCGCCTCCGAGCGGCCCGACGCGCCGGCGGGGCCCTCGATGCGCCTGCGCTACCTGCCCGGCCTCGACGGGCTCCGGGCCCTGGCCGTCATCGGTGTGCTCCTCTACCACGCGGAGGTCCCGTGGGCGCCGGGCGGGTTCCTCGGGGTGGAGATGTTCTTCGCGATCAGCGGGTACCTGATCACGGCCCTGCTGCTCGGCGAGCGCCTCGGGAGCGGGACCATCGTCCTGCGCGACTTCTGGATGCGGCGGGCCCGGCGCCTGCTTCCCGCCCTCTACCTGCTCCTGGCGGCGACGGCCGTGTACGCGGTCCTCTTCCTGCCGCACGACCTGGTGCAGCTCCGCGGCGACCTGGTGGCCGCGCTGCTCTACGTCACCAACTGGTTCTTCATCTTCCACGACCAGTCGTACTTCGCGTTCACCGGTCGCCCCCCGCTGCTCCAGCACCTGTGGTCGCTCGCCGTGGAGGAGCAGTTCTACCTGTTCTGGCCGCTGGTCTTCGGCGGCTTGATGAAGGTGTGGGGGAACCGGCGCGACCGGACCCGCCTCCTGGCCGCGGTCGCGGGGGGTGCGGTGGCGTCGACGCTGCTGATGGCGATCCTGTACCACCCGGGCCAGGACCCGAGCCGCGTCTACTACGGGACCGACACCCGGGCCGCCGGCCTCCTCATCGGCGCCGCCCTGGCCCTGGTGTGGTCACCGTGGCGCTTGACCCCCCGGATCACCCTCGGCGGGAGGATGCTCCTCGACGCCGCCGGGGTGGCCGGCGTGGCCCTGTTGTGCGTCTACATGTGGAAGATCACCGAGTTCGACACCTGGCTGTACCGGGGTGGGTTCGCGCTGGTGTCCCTCACCACGGCGCTGGTCGTGGCGGTGGCCGCCCACCCGGGCGCCGACGTGGGCCGGCGCGTCCTCGGGGTGGGCGTCCTGCGCTGGATCGGGATCCGGTCCTACGGCATCTACCTTTGGCACTTCCCGATCTTCATGGTCACCCGGCCCGGTCTCGACCAGGACCTGCTGTCGGGCTACCCCCTCCTGATCGTGCGGGTGGCGATCACGTTCGCGATCGCCGAGGTGTCGTTCCGCTACGTGGAGCAGCCGATCCGGCACGGGGCGCTGGGCCGGTTCTGGCGAGGCCTCTCCGAGTCGTCGCACGAGTACCGGACCATGGTGGCGCGGCGGTCGGCGGCGATCGGTGCCGTCTCGCTGCTCGTCGCGGCGCTGGTCGTCGTGGGCCTGGCCAACGGCAAGCCGGCGCCGGTGCCCCCGGGCCTGGAGCACGCGGCGACCTCCGACACCACGTTCCGGTTGCCGCCCCCAAGGGCGTCGACCGTCCCCCCGCCGTCGACCGCGACCACCGCCCGGCCCGGCCCCGCGACCTCGGCCGTGCCCGGGAGCACCCCGCCGTCGACCGGCCCACCGAAGGTGGCCCCCTTCGTGCACTTCACCGCCATCGGCGACTCGGTGATGCTCGGGGCGCAGTCGGCGTTGCAGGCCCGCTTCCCCGGGATCTACGTCAACGCCGCGGTGAGCCGGCAGTTCCCCGTCGCCATCGACATCGCCGGCCAGCTCGCTGCCGCGGACCGTCTCGGCGACGGCGTCATCATCCACATGGGCAACAACGGGCTCATCACCGAGGGGCAGTTCGACTCGCTGATGGACGCCCTCCGTGGGGCCCGCCGCGTGGTCGTGCTCACGCTCCAGGTTCCGCGCCGGTGGGAGGTCCCCAACAACGACATCATCCGGGCCGGCGTGAAGCGCTATCCCAACGCCGTGCTGCTCGACTGGCACCACCTCGGGCACGCCAACCCGGGATGGTTCTGGGAGGACGGCATCCACCTCCGCGCCGACGGCGCTCGGGCCTACGCCGACCTCATCGCCCGCAAGTTCCGCTGAAGGCGCCCTACCGGGGCGGGTGCGGCCGACGCGACCGCTCGGTCCTCGGACGGAAGCCCCGGGTCGGGCGCCGCCGGGCCCGGCTCGACAGCCGCCACGGGAGCAGGTCCGAGAGGTACCTCCGGCGGATTCGGGGGAAGGGGAGGGAGCGGAACGGGACCAGCGCCGGCGCCGGCGCGGCGCCGGTCGCCATGACCGCCAGGATGCCGAGGACGGCCAGCAGCGCACCGCCGGCGGCGAGCCAGCCGTCGCCGGCTCCGGTGAAGGCCATCTGGCCCGGTGGCGGCCCGGTCGGGGTGGTCACGGGCGGAGTGGTGGGCGGGGGCGCCACGGGTCCGCCGACGGTGATCACGCCCTGCGCTCCGGTCCGGGAGTCGCGGAAGGCGTACTCGCCGCCGGAGGTGAACACGAACGTGAACGTGAACCCGGGGCGGATGTCGCCGGAGTAGAAGGTGCCGTCGGTGGCGGAGACGTCGTGGACCGCGGAGGTGCGGTTGGTCCACACCACCGTCGTTCCCACCGGCACCTCCTGGCCCTGAGGTTCGAAGCCCCGGGCCGTGATCGCGATGTGGACGGTCTCGGGATCGCCTTCGGCCGCCGGGCCGGACGCTCCCGCCGGCGCGGCGCCGAGCACGACGGCGGCCACGGCGATGACCAGCGCCGCCGCCAGCCCCGGCGCGGAGCCGAGCCGGGCCCGGAAGCGTGCGCACCGTGCAGCCGGCGTGCCGTGACCGGGCACTCGAACCCCCGGCTCCGCCCGCATCTCCGCCCGCATGTCCGCCTCCCGTCCCTCCGGCCCCGGAGCTCGCGCTACGGCCCTGAAGGTACCCCCGATGCCGCCGCCGCCGCCTGCCGCCCGCGGGCGGGCGCGACACGGGACGCGCCCGACCCCCGATCAGCCGTCGACCGGGCAGCGCGGGTCGCCCGCCGTGGAGCCGAGCTCGGCGCGCACCACGATCCGGCCGGTGCCGAAGGGGTCGACCCTCGTCCAGCCTCCCGGCGCCTCCGTCACGCAGGCGCCGTCGTCGACCGTCCAGTGCGGCGTGAAGCGGGTCCGCACCAGGAGCGGCTCGGCCCGCTGCACGTCGAGGACGATCCGATCGCCGTCCAGCTCGACCAGGCGGGCCGGTCCGTCGACCAGGCCGCCCGAACCCCGGACCTCCCAGACCCGCCAGTGGCGGCTCTCGAAGACGGGCTCCAGGAAATCGGCGCCGCCACGCAGCAGGCGGGCCTCGGCCTCGGACGACTCGTCGAGGGGGAGGTCGGGCAGGGCGACGTAGCTCACGCCGTTCTCGATCAGCCACTCGTGGTAGGCCTCCGCGGTGAAGGCGTCCTCGTCGTAGAAGAGACCGTTGTAGGAGATGTCGAGCTGGCGCTCCCACCCGCGCGCGAGAGCGAAGTCGGGCGCGACGTACGCCGCCTCCCAGTGGCCGGCCGTGAACGGGATCTCGATGCGGACGGGCCCGCTCGCGCGCGTGTGCAGGAAGTCGAGCAGCGGCTGGTAGTAGCCCGGCCGGGCCGACGGGTCGTCGCGCCCGTGCAGGATGGCACCGGTGGCCGGTGCCCACTGCCAGATCAGCAGCGGCACCGCCACCGCGGCCAGCAGCAGCTTGCGGCGGGGCCACATCGCGCAGGCCAGGAGGGGGCCGGCGAAGTCCATGCCCAGGCGGGTGATGTTCCCCCCCAGAGGAGTGGTGAGGACGAACGCCGCGGTGCACGCCATCGCGTAGAGGACGACGCCGGCGCGCAGGGTGGCGTGCTCCGCGGGCACGGCCCAGAACATGAAGGCGCAGACGCCGAGGACGAAGACGAGGGTGACGCCGCGGAACGGGAACCAGCCCCCCTCGGGGAACAGCGCCGCCAGGACCAGCGTGGGGGCGACCGCCACCGCGGCGACGCCGAGGCCCCAGAGGCGTGACCGGCGGGTGCTCCGGCTGCGCACCCCGGTCAGCCACCAGGCGCCGCCCGCCAGGGCGAGGAACACGCCCGCCACCGGGCTGGCCAGCGGGCAGAGCACACCGAGGACCACCGCCACGGTCCGGCGGCCCCGGACGAGGGCCCAGACGGCCGCGAGCCCGATGGTGATCCCGAGCAGGTAGGTGATGCGCCCGACGGCGAGGTTGGTGACGGTCCCGACCGCGAACCACAGCGACCCGACGAACGCCGGGGGCCCGAAGTGGTGGCGGACGACGCGGTCGAAGAAGTACGCCGATGCCACCGCGCACGCCGCCCCGACCACCACGGGCCCGAACACCGCCCCCAGGGGCGGGAAGAGGATGCTGTACCCCGGCAGGTGGTGCCCCGAGTACCACTGCGTGTCCCAGAGGGAGAAGCCGTTCCGCACGTACATCTCGACGCGGAAGACCTGGGCCGGGTAGTCGACCCCCCGCCACCCGAGCACCCCGGCGAGCAGCGCGAGGAGAGCGGCGGCCGGCCAGGCCGGGATGCGCAGGGCCGCGGGCAGCGGCTCCGGGGGGCGCGGGGTGGAGGTCGTGGCGTGCATGGGGACGGCTCCCGGTTCCTGCCGCTGCGCGAGGACGGTAGTGGGCGCCGACCGGCCTCGCCGAGCGCCCCGCGCCCTATGAAGTCCGTCACACCACCCTGACGTCAGATTCCGGCAAGCGATTCCGGGGATGCGGTACCGGGTGGGGGATCCCCGGATCGGGTCGCGGCACGGACGGGCCCTCGACCGCATCCAGGTAATGGAATTTGTTTCCGGTGCTGAGCCGTCGGGCATCTAGGGTGGTAGCCCGAAAGCTGCATGTATGTGGTTTTTGCGGCTTCCCCCCCCCGCTCCCAGACCCACGGGCACGCGCGTGCCCGGAGCGGGACTCCCGACTGCTCAGGAGGTAGCAGCCATGCGAACCCGTCCCCTGACGGCCGCCGTGGTGGTGGGGGTCATCGGGATCGTGGTCGGCACCGCCCTCGGTGCCCCGGCCGACCGGTCCTGGCCCCAGGCCATCGCCGCGCGCTACGACAAGCTCCATTCGGCGCGGCCGGCCGCCGCATCCACCCTCGTCCTGCCCGGATCGAAGCTGTCCGTCGGTGTGGCCACCGACACGACGGCCGAGGCGACCCGGATGAAGCAGATCACCTCGGCCGTCAAGACGAGTCGCCTCGAGCGCGACGCCCGCCTGGCCGCCTGGTACGCGGCGGCGAAGGCCGAGGCCGAGCGGGCCCAGGCGGCCGCCCGTGCCGCGGCCCAGCGGACGGCCCGGGTCCGGCGGAGCTACGCCGGCCGCCCCTCCGCTCCCCACTCCGGGGCCCCGGGTGGGTACCTCGCCTGCGTGAGGCACCGCGAGAGCCGCGGCAGCTACACCGCGGTGAACGGTTCGTCGGGTGCCGCGGGGGCGTACCAGTTCCTGCCGAGCACCTGGAACAACACGGCCCGCCACGCCGGCCGCCCCGACCTCGTGGGCGTGAACCCGGCCGCGGCCAGCCCGTCCGACCAGGACGCGATGGCCGCCCACCTCCTGTCCTGGCAGGGGCGCAGCCCCTGGTCGGGCCAGGGCTACAGCTGCTGAGCCCGAGGCCGGTCGTACCGGCCCGAAGCGTGACGCCGACGGGCGGGCCGGGTACGTCACCCGGCCCGCCCGTCTAGCTTTCGGGCATCACCGTCCTCCCGCCCGACCTCTCGCTGGGTGCCTTCAGCGACTCCCCTCCGTGGGTGCTGGACCCGGGCGCGCTCGCCTGGCGGCGGGGTCTCGACGCGGAGCGCTCGCGTGCGCACGCCGGCGTCGTGCGACTTCTGGCGTCGCGGCGCCTGCCCCCGTTGCGCCGGCTCGCCGGCGCCGTGGGCCGGATCGGGACCGCGGTCGGGGTCTGGGCCCTGGTCGACCGGAAGCGGACCACGTCGCGCCGGGCGCTCTCCCGCCGCCTGCGGCGCGCCTTCGAGCGCCTCGGCTCCACCTACATCAAGCTGGGCCAGATCGTGTCGTCGGGCGACGGCCTGTTCCCCGAGGAGCTCGTCGCGGAGTTCAAGCTCCTGCGCGACCGGGTCCCGGCCGAGTCCTTCGCCGACGTCCGGGCCGTGGTCGAGGACGACCTGGGGCGCCCGCTCGAGTCGGTGTTCTCCCGTTTCGACCGCGCGCCGCTGGCCGCGGCCTCGATCGCCCAGGTCCACGCGGCCCGGCTGCGCTCGGGGGAGGAGGTCGTGGTCAAGGTCCAGCGGCCCCGGGTGGCGGCCCTGGTGCACGACGACCTCGCGGCGCTGGCGTGGCTGGCGCCGCGTCTGGTGGGCCGGATACCGGTGGCGGCCCTGGCCAACCCGCCCGCCCTCGTCGACGTCTTCGCCGAGACGGTCGTCGAGGAGCTCGACTTCCGGCTCGAGGCCGAGAACATGCTCGACATCGCCCGGGTGCTCGCGGCCGAGGGCCAGCGGGCGATCGTGGTGCCCCGCCCGCACCCGGAGCTCGTGACGCGCCGGGTACTGGTCATGGAGCGCCTCGGCGGCTTCGCCTTCGACGACGCCGGGGCGATGCGCCGGGCCGGGGTCGACACCGAGGCCGTGCTACGGGCCGGGCTGATCTCGTTCCTGGAGGGCGCGGTCCTCCACGGCGTCTTCCACGGCGACCTGCACGGCGGCAACCTGTTCGTGATGGCCGACGGCCGCACGGCGCTGCTCGACTTCGGGATCACCGGCCGCCTGACCGAGCCGAAGCGCGTCGCCTTCCTGCGCCTCCTGATGGCCGGCGGGTCCGGCGACGTGCAGGGCCAGATCGAGGCCCTGCGCGATCTCGGGGCGTTCCCGCCCGACGTCGACGTGGCCGCCGTGATCGCCGATCTCGGGCTCGACCAGCCCGTCAAGGACCCGACCACGATGACCGCCGAGGAGCTGCTCGGCGACCTGCGCGAGATCGTGAGGAAGCTCCTGGGCTACGGCGCCCGCATCCCCAAGGAGCTGATGCTCCTGGTGAAGAACATGATGTTCCTCGACGGCGCGACGGCGACCCTCGCGCCCGACCTCGACGTGATCGGCGAGATCACCGGGATCTACGCCTACTTCGCGGCCGAGCACGGCGAGCGCATCGCCCGGGAGCTCGGGCTCGATCCGTCCGCGCCGGCGGAGGTCGACGTGGACGCGCTCAAGGCCCTCTACGGCCTGACGCCCGACGTCGAGCACGTCACCTACCGGGATCTGCGGGCCCGCCGGGAGCTGATAGCCCGGAGGATGCGGGACCACCGCCGCCACTAGCGCCGAGGAGGACACCGTTCCCGAGGCCCCCGAGATGCAGGCGCTCGCCGAGCGGCTCGACGCCGCCGTCGGGGGCGCGCGCGTCTCGGCGGTGGAGGTGCTCGGCTTCTCGGCCCTGAAGACGGTCGACCCGGGGCCGGAGTCGCTGGTGGGGCGGAAGGTGCGGTCCGTCGGGAGGCGGGGCAAGTACCTGGTGCTGGACCTCGACGGGTCGCGGGTCCTGGTGCACCTCTCGCAGGCCGGTCGCCTCGACCTGGAGGAGCCGCCCAAGCGCACGCGCCCCCGGGGCGCGGTGGTCCGCTTCCGCTTCGACGGCGCGCCGGCCGTCCTCGTGCGCGAGCACGGCAAGGAGCGCCGGGCGGCGTTGTGGGTCCTGGCCGGCGGCGACGACGGCCCTCTATCGGGGTTGGGTCCCGAGGTGGACTCCGATGAGTTCGCCCGGCTCGTGGCCGAGGGCGACGACCGCCGCCGGCTGCACACCATGCTGCGCGACCAGCGGACCGTCGCCGGGCTCGGGCGCGGCTACACCGACGACGCCCTGCACCGGGCCCGGCTGTCGCCGTTCTCGTCGCTGGCGTCGCTGGACGACGGTGGGCGGACCCGCCTGCTCGACGCCGTGCGGGCGACGGTGGCCGAGGCCCTGGAGGAGGAGCGGCACCGGTCGGGAGGCCTCTCCGAGCCGCGCCTGGGGGAGCGGTTCCGGGTCCACAACCGGGCCGGGTCGCCGTGCCCGGAGTGCGGCGCGACCCTGCGGCGCGTGTCGTACGAGTCGCACGAGATCACGTACTGCCCGGCGTGCCAGACCGGCGGGAAGGTCCTCGCCGACCGCCGCCTCTCGCGCCTCGTCAAGTAGGCGCGCCGCTCCGGGCCCGGCCCGGCCGCTCCCGGTCGAGGATCAGAAGCGCATGCCGTAGGCGTAGCCGTACTTCGATGTGCGGGTGTGGGGGTCGCCGTCGGCGATGTCGGGGCTGAGCTTGCCGAGGACGATCACGCCGGTGGGGCACCGGTCGACGCACAGGGCGCAGCGGGTGCAGACGTCTTCGTCGATGAGGAACGCCA
>Ga0226835_1000708_pt1 | contig 28777 bp, 21 predicted proteins | sample LAC_MetaG_1_FD_163627 | JGI IMG/M metagenome (GOLD analysis project Ga0226835, IMG submission 163627) | Anaerobic ammonium oxidizing microbial communities from anammox membrane bioreactor (MBR) in UC Berkley, California, United States -... | ecosystem: Engineered > Bioreactor > Anaerobic >...
TTTTATAGTGGTCGCTGCTCTAAATAAGCCTATCTATCTAAAAATCAGTAAAAAAAGGGCTTTTTTATTCTTTTCTTTTCATACATTTGGTTTTGTGCCCTATACAACTTCGAAGGCGAAAAGATTGATTCGAAATTTACTTATGAGATTGATCATCAGAAATCAACATTGCTTTTCACAAAGTTCAAACCCTTGGATGTGGTGGCATATCATATCCTTTATCGTTATTTGGGCGATGTTGACGATGGCTTTAACACCGAGGTTGTGAAATATGACCCGGAAGGAAAACAAATCATGCGCGTGGAAAACGTTTTTGATACAGCCGGTTTGCGTACACACAAAAGGGTTTTTGACGAGCAAAACGCATTAATGTATTTCTTTGAATACAGCTACGATTCGTCAACCGGCAAGTTTGCCACAATCTTAAAAAAAACACCGGAAGGCGAAGTCATATCACTAACCCGCTATACCTATAATACAGACGGACTGACACAGCGTGAGGAGACACTGGATACTAATGGAAAAACAAGCTCTTTGCTAACCTACGAGTACCAGAAATATTGATCACCATTACAATTTGAGATTCAGGCTGATCCATTTGGAATGAATAACTTTCGGGTTAAGTGCATTTTTTTGAACTTTTTTGTAACCTTTCTGTTTTACACCCACTCTAAACGACTATCACAAACTTAAAAATGAAAAAAATGAAAAAGTTAACCCTCATCATTGCCCTCTTTATGGCACTAACCGCAGTCAATGCACAACATCAGGATCATTCCGTAGTTAAAAACGCTGCTTCTTCGGAATTAAGAGCTCTGCAGAAAACCGTGAAATATCAGGAGCTGAATAAGGCCATGCGCGAACTCTGGTCGGCACATATGTACTGGACCCTGATTACCGTAGATGCATTTTATAATGATCCTAAAGGACTCGAAGCCAAACTGAATCGTCTGTTGCAAAACCAAAAAGATATCGGCGCTGCAATTGTTCCTTTTTATGGCCAGGAAGCAGGCGACAAATTAGCTCAGCTGCTCACCGAACATATTCAGGGCGCAGTTCCCGTGTTGCAGTCGGCACAGAGCGGCGATAAAGAAGCTCTCGACAAAGCTGTAAAAGACTGGTATGCCAATGCCAAAGAAATTGGCGATTTTCTTTCAGCAGCTAACCCCAAAAACTGGACAGCCAAAGAAACCGGCGGCGCACTCGAAATGCACATCACTCACACCATTGACTATTCTGTCAGCATTTTGAAAGGAAACTATTCACAATCTTTCGGTGGTTTTGAAGAAGCCCTCCACCACATGCTGCACCTTGCTGATATTCTCACCGAAGGCCTTGCAAAACAGTTCCCCGATCATTTCATGAAATAATCTCAATACATTCTATCGTTTGGCAGGCCACTTTAGTCAGGCCAATGATTAAATAACCCGGTTTGGGTAATTCCCAAATCGGGTTATCTGTTTTATTTCCAATGGCCGTGTTCAAATAAAAAGGATTTTCTTCAGGCTTTATGTTCGGCGAAAAGGAAATGGAAAATATATCCTAAATTTGTGCTGTAACCGCACCAAAAACCAATTGAGATGACAAAACGATTTTTCACCACAGGCTTGTTTCTTTTTCTGATTCACTTTTTGCTGAACGGGCAAATTGTTTACGTTGATCAGAGTAATACAGGACCAAATCCGGATGGAACCTTAACCCGTCCGTTTCCGAATATTCAGGCAGCAATTCAGGCGGCGCAGAACCAGGACACGATCAAAGTGGCCCAAGGTATTTACCATGAAAACCTTCATTTTGTGGATAACAAGGGTATCATCCTTTGGGGCGGGTATCAAACAGCCAACTTCACGCATCGCAATATTGACGAATTCGTCACCGTGATAGATGGTACATCCACTTCAGCCGTTGTCAACATTGAATTTACAGCCGGCCCTGGTATCAACCGTATCTTTGAAATCAATGGTTTTACGATCCGGAACGGACAGCGGGGGATCGCATGTTTTGATTGGGGCAATGGCGGCATTGGCAATCTGAAAGTATTGAACAATACGATACAGCAAAATAGCGGCCTTACCGGGTCAAATGACTATGGGGGCGGCATCAGCACCAATCTTCATTCGGAGATTGTGAACAACCGCATTTTGAACAATAGCTGTGGTAAAGGAGGCGGATTGTTTCTGGCCGACCACTCTACTCAAAATCCGTTTCTTATCGAGGGGAATCTCATCGAAAACAACGGGATTTACGCCGATCATGGCGCAGGGGCTTATATCGCCGGTCGAAAAGGCATTATCAGAAACAACATTTTCCGGCAAAACACCATCCACGAAAGTTGGGGCTGGGGCGGCGGCCTGATCATTGACGGTGGACTTTTCGACGGTTTTACGGATGAGATTTTTGTGGAGCTGACGGGCAATGTTTATGCGTTCAATTTTGCACCATCCGGTGGCGCCGGGCTTTTTGTGGATGAGGGCGCCAATGTAAGAATGAAAAATGAGCTGATCTATGGCAACAGCACTACCGATAATTATCGCAGCGGCGCATTCTATGTGGATGGTCCACGTTCGAGCCTGAATGCCCGAACAGTGGCCGAGAATATCACTATCGCCGGAAACAGTGGAGCCGAAATGAGTTATGGCCACGCTGTTTTTGTGGAAGGCGATGCAGAGGTATCACTGAAAAATGCCATCTGTTGGGAAAATGCTTCGGTGGATAACAAAAACGATTTCTATGTGGAGGCAGGATCGTCCTTGTCCGTAGCCTATTCGCTGTTTCAAAGCGGAAATCTGGGAAGTGGCAATTTTCAGACCTCACAATGTATCCACACTGATCCCTTGTTTGCCGATATGGATGCTCATGATTTTCGCCTAAAATCAACTACAGGCCGTTGGGATGCCCTCTCACAGACCTGGCTGGCGGACGATGTCCACAGTCCGGCCATTGATGCCGGCGATCCGGCTTCGCCTTTTGCTTTAGAGCCGTTGCCCAACGGCGAAAGAGTAAATCTGGGCTTCGACGGGAATACCCTTTATGCCTCAAAATCAGCGGTAAGCAGGGTACAGTCTTTGACGGCAGAAAATCCGCTGATCGTTTACCCCAACCCTGCCAAAGATTGGATAAGCTTTGAATATACATTCGAAGATGAGCAACCGCAGGCTATGCTTGAGCTTCGCGATACTACCGGCAAAGCAGTACTCCAGATGCTGCTTAGCGAACCAAAAGGTACATTTTTGTGGGAAACTCGTAAACTTCAGCCGGGGCTCTATTTATTCAGCTTGAAAACGGCTAACTCTACAAAAACCGGCAAGATGGTGATTGTGAAATAAATTGATTTTTTTCCGTTGCAAACGGGTATTTTAAGTTGAAGCTTACCGAGAAGAGAAATAAATCATCAGAAAAACACAATAATACAGACTACTTTCATCGGTCTTTGCCTGAATACAGTCGCGATTCCATAAGGTTTCGCAGGTTTTTATAGGCAATCAGTTCCATTTTTACACTACCGACAATCACTTTTGATTCAGCTAAGATGGGAAGGTGGTTTTTGTCGTCGGTAACCCAGACAAACATTGGATAGGCATTTGCAAAAACGTTTCCGGTAGCCATCATCGGAGCAATTTTCAGGCAACGGAATCGGCCGACCGCTGTTTCGATGGCTTCCGTTCCAAGATATTTGATCTTGCTCACATACACCGAGTCGTCGAGAAAAAAGTCGAGATAATAACTGCTGTCGCTATCGAAATCGGAGAGGTTAAGCGTGCGCATGAAAAACAAAGCCGATACGAAATCGTGTATATTGGAAGGGATTGCCTTGGTTGCCGTACGGCTGGTGGCGATTTTCTGGTTATGATAAAAATAAACATCATCATCCTTCACATAATCGCCTTCACGTGTGCGTCTGACGAAAAGGTAAGGGATGACGGCTTCTTTGTCAACGTATGATTCAAAACGGTCTTTCACCTTAAAAAACCAATTGAAAGCTCCTTTGCTGACGCCGCTTCCGGTAATTTTCCAGACCTCTTTGCCATGCATGGGTTTCCGTGCGGTTTTTACTTCAATCGTGGCTTCGCCGGCCGTGACATTACCGGTAATCAAAGAGCTGTAATACACCCTGTAGCGAAGAAATTCGTCCTCGCCAAATGCCTGATTGGGATGATAGCTGCGCGCCTGAGCAAAAGAGCAGGTGGGTAAAAGGATGAAACACAAGGAAATGCAAAGCAATACCTTTTTCAACCAAAGCTGGGAAATCCCTTTGTCGTGAGATGGTTTCATCCCAACACGATGTTGATGATGCGTTGTGGCACAATCACCACTTTGCGTATCGTTTTGCCTTCGGTCCATTTCTGTATTTCTTCGCTAGCCAGCACGCGCTGTTCAAGCTCAGTCACAGGAAGCCCAACGGGGAGCTCTAATTTCAGGCGTGTTTTTCCATTGAACGAAACAGGATACGCAAAATTGTCTTCGACGAGCCAGCGTTCATCGAGGGCGGGAAACGCCTGCAACACCACGCTCGTCTGATGTCCACAGCGATGCCAGAGCTCCTCGGCCAGATGTGGGGCAAAGGGCGAGATAAGCAGGGTCAATGGCTCCAAAATAGCGCGCTTATTGCATTTGAGATCCGACAGCTCGTTGGTGCAAATCATGAAAGCCGAGACAGCCGTGTTGAACGAGAAGCGCACTATGTCATCTTCAATTTTACGAATTGCTTTGTGGAGCACTTTTAACTCTTTTTCCGACGGAGGTTCGTTGCTCAGCTCAAATCCGTTCTGATCGTTATGGAAGAGTCGCCAGAACTTACGAATAAACCGAAACACGCCCTCAATTCCTTGAGTATCCCAGGGTTTCGACTGTTCCACAGGCCCCAGAAACATCTCGTAAAGCCGCAGGGTGTCGGCTCCATATTTTTCGATCAGATCATCGGGATTCTGAACATTGTATTTCGATTTCGACATCTTTTCAACTTCCCAGCCGCAAATGTATTTGCCGTCTTCAAGAATGAAATCGGCATCGGCAAACTGGGGCTGCCATTGTTTAAAGGCTTCAATGTTCAGGTGGTCGTTGTGCACTAAGCTGATGTCAACATGCAGTGGTTGAACTTCATAGTCTTTTCGCAGATGATAGCTGACAAAGGTGTTTGTTCCGGCAATGCGATACACAAAGCTCGACCGGCCCTGGATCATCCCCTGGTTGATAAGTTTTCGGAAAGGTTCTTCTTCGACGGCCATTCCCAAATCGAACAGGAACATGTTCCAGAAACGGGCATAGATGAGGTGGCCGGTGGCGTGTTCGGCGCCACCCATATAGAGGTCAACATTTCCCCAATAGTTGGCGGCTTCTGCCGAAAAATAACGTTCGTTATTGTGCGGGTCGAGATAGCGAAGGTAATAGCCGCTCGAGCCGGCAAAGCCGGGCATGGTGTTGGTTTCCAGCGGATAGCCATCAGCCGACTTCCAGTTTTTTGCCCTTGCTAACGGTGCCTCACCGCTTTCGGTTGGCAAAAAGGCATCCACAGCAGGCAGTTCCAAGGGGAGCTGATCTTCGGGGAGGGTATATGGAAGCCCGTCTTTGTAATAGATGGGAAAAGGTTCGCCCCAGTAACGTTGCCGGCTGAAATTGGCATCGCGCAGGCGATAGTTGATGCGGGCTGTTCCGATTCCTCGTTTTTCGGCTTCGGCTACCACAGCCCGGATGGCCTCTTTCACTTCGAGGCCGTTGATGAAGCCCGAATTGACGGCAATGCCTTCTTTTGAGTCGTACGACTCTCCCCATCCTGTCGGATCACTGAGGGCTTCACCGGGCTTTTGAATCACCTGAACGATGGGAAGCCCGAAATGGCGTGCAAAGGCAAAATCGCGGCTGTCGTGGGCCGGAACCGCCATGATGGCTCCTGTTCCGTATCCCATTAACACATAATCGGCAATCCATACGGGAATACGTTCGCCATTGAAGGGATTGATGGCGTAGGTTCCGGTAAAAGCTCCGCTCACTTTTTTCACCTCCGACATACGTTCGCGTTCCGAGCGATTTTTGGTGCGGAGGATATAGTCATCAATTTCAGCTTTTTGTGCCTCAGTGGTGATATGTGGGACGAGCTCATGTTCAGGGGCTAAAACCATGAAAGTCGCGCCAAAAACAGTGTCAGGACGTGTTGTGAACACTTCGATGGTGCGGTCGTTGTCTTCTAAGGCAAACGTCAGGGAGCCTCCCACCGAACGGCCAATCCAGTTGCGCTGGATATCTTTTAACGAATCGCTCCAATCAATCTTTTCCAAGCCATCGAGCAGTCTGTCAGCGTATGCTGTGATGCGCAGCAGCCAGTTTTTCATGGTTTTACGTTCAACAGGGTGGCCTCCCCTCACCGAAAGACCCTCGCTCACTTCGTCGTTGGCCAAAACTGTTCCCAAAGCCGGACACCAGTTGACAACCGTGTCGGCCAAATATGCTAAACGATAGTGCATCAACAATTCCTGACGTTGATGCTCGTTCATACTTTTCCATTCGTCAGCCGAAAAAGCAGGATGAGCCTGCGCGGCTGCTTCAATGCCGCCGGAGCCGTTTTGCTCAAAATGAGCAATCAAATTGGAAATGGGCTCGGCACGCTGGGTTTGTTTGTTGTACCACGATTCAAAAAGCCGAATAAAAGTCCATTGTGTCCATTTGTAATAGTTTGGGTCGCAGGTTTTCACCTGCCGATCCCAGTCGAACGAAAAACCGATCCGATCTAATTGCTCGCGGTAGCGTTCAATATTTTTGTCGGTGGTCACGGCCGGATGTGTTCCGGTTTGAATGGCGTATTGCTCGGCCGGTAGTCCAAAGGCATCGTAGCCCATCGGATGAAGCACATTGAACCCTTTCAACCGTTTGTAGCGCGAAAAAATGTCCGATGCGATATACCCCAACGGATGACCCACATGAAGGCCGGCGCCCGAAGGATAAGGAAACATATCGAGAACATAATATTTTGGTTTGCTGTGGTCAATGTCCACTTTGTAAACCTTATACTCGCGCCAGTAATTCTGCCATTTTTTTTCGACTTCCGTGAAATTATACTCCATTTTTACACAATGCTAGGTCGTTCAATATTTCTGATTTCAAGCCGCGAAATTAACAAAAAGGGTCAAACCAAGCGCATTGCCTTGTCAGATAAGGTCGTTGCGTAATTTTCGGGTAAAATGATCCCGAAAAACCGGTTTGAAGATGGGGAATGTTGACTTTATTCAGCCCGGAAAAGGCTGTCGAGTTGTTCGAAAGAAAGGTCGAGCAGTCCGAATTTTTCCCAGCCTTGAAAATCGAAATGCCACCATTCAGTAGGATAAACGCTGAAGCCGTGTTTCTTCATGACGTCAATGAGCAGTTTCCGGTTGTGTCGAGCCTCATCGGGCAGATTGTTGTAATCGGGCGCAGCCGCAGCGCTGAAATCATCGAATTTGGTGGGCATCTGCACTTCGAGGCGGCTTTTCTTGTCAATCAGGCTCACGTCAACGGCCGCGCCGCGGTTGTGTCTCGATCCTTGCCAGGGAGCAGCCACGAATGAGGTGTCGGGATATACCTCAAAAAACTTCAAACTTGCCTGATAAGGGCGGTATGCATCGTAAATCTTGAGTCCCAGCCCAATGCTGTCCAACGACTGCTGAACCTTCAGTAAGGCTTTGGCCACCGGCCTACGGACAAAAGCCCGTGCATGGGTATAAATCTTTTGCCGTGTAAAATTATGACTCCCCGCATATCGGATATCAAGCACAATGGAAGGAATAAATGCTTCTAAATCAATCATGCTGTTGGAGCTGTCGGCCAAAACTAAAGCCTTGTATGCTTCCATACTGTTGACTAACGGCAGATTGTAAGGATTGGAAGCAGTCTGTGCATTGCTGCCAAAAACGGTGATGAACAGGAGTAAAATAAAATAGAAGCGACGCATAACGTATGAAGTCAATGATGAGGAGAGCTAAAATATAGAAATTTCAAGATTGGAAGTGATTGTCGGTAAATTTGTTTTCAGAAAAAATAGTTCCGGTTTTTCATGATTTAGCCAATCATACTCCAGTCAAATTGCTTTTTGAAGAGTTTCTCGAATTGTTTCAAGGTGGGTTGGTGCTCCGGCAATTGCAGCCGGGGGTCTTTTTCGAGCAAAGCAGTAACGTCGGCCACGGCTTGACGAATAAGCTTCTCGTCTGTGGCTAAATTGCCAAGTTTGAACTCGAGTGCGCCCGACTGCCGCGTGCCTGCCGTGTCGCCTGGGCCGCGAAGCTCAAGGTCGGCCTCGGCAATCTTAAAGCCGTCATTGGTTTCTACCATCGTCTTGATACGTTTTCGCGCATCGGCGCTGAGTTTGAAATCGGTCATCAGGATGCAGTAGGATTGTTCGGCTCCCCGACCCACACGCCCACGAAGCTGATGCAGCTGCGAAAGGCCGAAACGGTCGGCATGTTCAATCACCATCACACTGGCATTGGGGACATTCACCCCAACTTCGATGACCGTAGTAGCTACCAAAATATGCGACAAACCACGGGCAAAGCGCTGCATTTCCCAATCTTTGTCTTCGGCTTTCATTTGCCCGTGAACCATGCTGATATGGTATTGTGGCTCTGGAAAATCGCGCATCAACGACTGATAGCCTTCTTCAAGATTGATCAGGTCGAGTTTTTCCGACTCTTTGATGAGCGGATACACCATATAAATCTGTCGGCCCAGGGCGATTTGTTTTTTCATGAAATCAATGAGCCTGAGTCTTTTTTCGTGATAGAGATGAAGTGTTTCGACAGGCTTACGGCCTGGCGGCATTTCGTCAATCACAGAATAGTCGAGGTCGCCGTATTGCGTCATGGCAAGGGTGCGCGGGATTGGTGTGGCTGTCATCACCAAGATATGGGGCGGACGGCTGCTCTTTTCGTACATACGGGCGCGCTGAGCCACTCCAAAGCGATGTTGTTCATCAATAACAACTAGGCCAAGCGAGCGAAAAACCACATTATCTTCAATCAGCGCATGTGTTCCGATCAGGATCTGGAGGCTGCCGTCGCTGAGGCCGGAGTGTATTTCTTTTCGGTCAGCTGTTCGTGTTGATCCTGTGAGCAGCCGGATGTCAACGGGCATCCCTTTGAGCAGTTCCCTGAGTGACTCGAAATGCTGATTGGCCAAAATCTCGGTGGGAGCCATCAGCGCAGCCTGATAACCGTTATCAAGAGCCAGAAGCATCAGCATGAGGGCCACAATGGTCTTGCCGCTGCCCACATCGCCCTGAAGCAGACGGTTCATCTGGCTGCCCGAACCAAGATCAGCACGGATTTCGCGAATGACCCGCTTTTGAGCGTTGGTTAATGGAAAAGGAAGATGATGGTGATAAAAATCGTTGAAAAGATCACCCACTTTAGCGAAAGGCAGGCCGCGCACAAGCTCGTTGCGTCGCATTTTGTTTTGCATCAATTGCAACTGAAAGAAAAAATATTCTTCCCGTTTAATGCGGTCAATAGCCCGTCGCAAACTGCCGGTGTCGGGCGGCAGATGAATATTAAACAGGGCTTCTTCGCGTGAGGGAAGTTGATGTTTCCTGATCATCTCGGGAGGAAGCACCTCTCGGATAGTGCCTTTCACCTGCAAAAGAATGGTTTTAATCAGCCGCGCAATCTGTTTGCTGCCCAGGCCGCTGCTTTTCATGGCTTCGCTGGTGTTGTAAACACCCTGAAGACTTTCGCCTATGGTGAAGTCGGCAGGATTATAAGGTTCCACATCGGGGTGAACAAAATTGAACTTGTTGTTGAAAACCGAAGCTTTGCCGAAAACAACATAGCGTTGGCCGGACTGAAAATAACTCTTCACCCAGCTTAACCCCTTGAACCAAACCAGCTCGATGCTGCCGCTTTCATCGCTGAGCATGGCAGTGATGCGTGTGGTGCGTGGCGCTCCGTGTGCTTTCAGATTGCTCACCGTGCCCACAAGCTGATAGTACACGGTATCGTCAGTGATTTCAGCCGCTTTGTGTATCTTGCTCTTGTCCACATACCGGAATGGAAAATAAGTCAGCAAATCGCCAAAAGTGGCCCCCTTTAGCTCTTTCTGAAGCACCTGAGCTTTTTTTGGACCGACTCCTTTCAGAAATTCGATACTGTTGTCTAAAAGACAGATCATGCGGGGTTTTCTCTTGTTCCGGCCATTTGATGCCGGCAGGCTGCTAAGATACGCCGCTTTTTTCAATGATGAAAAAGGCCACCTTTGAAAAAAGGCAGCCTTTTTGTTCTCTTATACTGACAAGATCGGCAACCGGTTAATATTCCCAGAGGTCGTGTTCGAAGTTGAAGATATCCATCTTCACACGTTCCGATTCCAAAAGTGCATCCAATCCCGTGGCGTACTGATTGATGCGCCGGTCATACACATTTTCCTCTTTATAGATATAGCTGTCAAACATCCTTTTCAGAAATATCTCGTCATAAGTCCGGCGTTCGGCGGCGTTATGACGGTTGAATACCTGTGCTTTAGCCAAAACTTTTCGCGACTGGTCATACGATACCCAAAAGAGCGGCTGGGTGTATTCTTTGCCGTCTTTCTCGACAATCATCACCGGGCAGAAAGCGATGATGCGAACCATAAGTTGGGAGCGCTGTTTGTCGAAATACCAGTCTTCTTTAAGTCGGAGGCGCATCACTTTTGAAGGGTCGAACTGCCTGATGATCATGGTGTCATATTCTTCGTAGGGCGGATAAGGCCTCCGTTCACGCACAAAACTGGTATCGGTTTGTTTGGCAATAATCTCATTATAGGTAATTGGCACCAACAGCTCATCGGTATTACTGATATCGTAGGCCCTGAATTTGCGTTCTTTCAGCCCGTCCATCACCACATTGATGAAGCTGCGCCAGTTGTTATGCGATTCCAAAGGATAATAAAACGGCTGATTGAGCTTTTGCCGGAAGTCAATCTCGCGCCAAACCCTTTTTTGCCAACTTACATCGGCAACCCTGATTGATGGCAGAGGGATAGGGTCTTTGTCAATCATACCATTGTCGGCAAACAGACCATCTAACGGTTTCTCGTCGGTAATCTGTGCCTGAAGGCTGAGGCTACTCCAAACGGCAAAAAGGAGTGTCAGCAAGCTGAGGATGATTTTTTTCATGATAGGCTATGCTTATGGTGTTAATTGATTTCTAAGTTGATCGGGTTGAGTGTACGCATGGTTCCATCGGGCCCTTTGGCCTGGATACGTTCAAAATAAAGACGTTGGCCACGGCTTGCGTTTTTAATCAGGTTGGTCACTGCATCGTTAAACACATTGCCGCGTACGGTTCCGGTACGTTGAAGCTCAGTGCCGCGATAGGTGGACAGCTCGTACGACACAATCTCGAAATGGAAACCCTCGAAATCGAAATCAATCATTTCGGGGATGATGGCCCGCGAAGCAAGCAGGCGGCTTTTATCAATAGCGCCGTCGGTCATGTCCGCTATTTTGGCAATAGGATCGGGAACTCGTTTCACCCTAAACTCGAAACTGCCCAGCGGAAGACTCTTGCCTTCAACATTGGCCGTGGCGCTGATGGTTGTGGTGCGCTCGTTGCTGGGCACTTCCACTTCCCAATTGCCATTGGCAGCACGTGTGATCTTTCCTTTGCTTATTGAAGGAACAATTTGTTCGTTGGGAATACCGGGCGAACTAATTGAGATGGGATTTTTCAGGCCGGAATACAGAATGTTCATCTTGAGCGGCGCCACGGTGAGCGAAGGAGGCGCCACAATGTATTCGGCTGAAAAAGGATAACGGATAATATCCTGTGTCACAGGGTCGTGCATTTCGATGATACCTGCATAGCGCTGAGGGCCAACATTCTGTCCGGGAAACTGAAGCTTCACAATACCATTCTGACTTTTAATCACCTGTGCACTGCCAATATTGGCGTCGTTTACACTCGAGGCACCGCGGACAATCTTCACTTCCGACTGTGTCTTGCTGTCGAAAGCAGCCACCAACACCTGAGCCTCATAGTTCTGACCGGCTAAGATATAGGTGGAATTGGGGATGACCTTGGCCGAAATATTATCAAACTTGAAGTCTTTCTCCGAAATATTCTCGTACAAACGATTGATGGCATCAAACTCGGCGCTCTGCACTTCGGAAATAATCTTGTTCAAAATTGTGACATCGGCTGCCAGAATGGTATGATAAAAGTTGTAATACATCCAGTCTTTGCTGGTATCGGAGGCGCTTTTGTATTCCTCTTTGGTATTCAAACCAATTTTATCGGCATGTTGCTGGCCCACGATTCCTAGAATAAACTGGCGGTATTCTTCTATTTTGCCGGCCATTTCGTATGCTTTACCATTTTTATTCTGGCCAATCATATAATTGGTGGCTTCATCGTATTTGTCGCGTGTGGGTACTTTGGCTAAGTCGAGCACGCCTTTTTCCACCATATGGCCGGGATTCATCAGGTCGGGAACCTGAATGGGGTAGTAATAAAGTTGCTTAACTTCTTCCGGGCTTTTTTTCTCGGACTGAGCGATCACTTCAAGTTGCACATTCTCGATATAATCAATCAGTTCGCGGCTTTTTTTTCTGACTTCCTGAGCTTTTTCCCAATATTCGCCAACTTTGCCGGGATTCATGCTGTATTGGCTTTCGAAGCGGCTGTAAACACCGGCCACCTTACTCGAAAAACGCTCGTTGGTGCTTGTCATTCCTTCGTTGACCACCAGAAAGGCATCTAAAATGTCTTTTGACACATTGAGCGCCAGCAGAGCGGTAAGCACTAAATAGAGCATACCGATCATTTTTTGCCTGGGGGTTTCTTTATATCCTGCCATGGGCTATGGGTTGTCTTATCGTTAGAATAATGAGATTAAGGTTTCACATTCATGGCGGTGAGCATATTGCCATAAACCTTGTTCATTGCACTGATTTTGGTGTTGAGCTCGCTGAGTTGCTGGTTCAGCTGACCGGTGTTGACGGCCGTCTGGTTCATTTTTTCGAGATATTCGGTCATGGTCTTATACAGCTTGTCGGCGGTTTCAGCGGCTTTGCCTGTTCCTTGCAACTGAAGCTCATACATGCTGTTGATGGCGCTCATGTTTTTGGTAATCTGCTGCAACTGTTTGTTGTAGGCTTCGCTTTCGACCGAACCAAAATCGAGCGCTTCTACTGAGGTTTTAATCATCGAGGCTGATTTGTTGTAAGCATCAGCCAATTGTTTTGCCGAGGTAGAAGCCATCTTCACGGTATTGGCAAACTCTTCGGTAGAGCGGGCTTCGTTTTGCAGGATGCCGGCTGCCTGATCATAGGCTGCGCTAAGCTTGGCAGCATTATCGGAAGCTGATTTCATATTGGTAAGGTAGTCAACCGAGGCGGTGGCGTCTTTGCTGAGCACTTCGGAGGCTTTTTTGTAGGAGCCTGAAAGTTCGCTGGCCGACTTGGTGGCGCTGCGCATACTGTCAACATATTCGTTGGTAGCCACAACAGCATTGCTAAGCTGACCCATCTGAACGGCATTTTCACTCAGTTTTTTCAGACCCTGACCCAACCGTTCAAGAGTTTCCTTTTCAATATTCGCCTCCTTAAACATCTGATCCAATTGTTGTGTAGCTGTCTTTTTCGACGAAAGTTCCTGTTCAATCGGGTTATCGCCATACATTCCTGCAAGCTGGGGGTAAACCAAACTCCAGTCGGGCTCCACGTGTGGTGGCTCAAAGGCCGAGAACAAGAAGATGAGGGCCTCAGTTCCTAAACCAATGATGAGCATCTCATTGGCGTAGTTGTAGTGGTTGATTTTAAAAAGTGCACCAATAATTACAACGGCGGCGCCGATGCCATAAACTTTCGACATGAAGTTTTTATACTTCTTGCTTCTGACAAACTGGTTGAAATTCATATAAGTAATAAGTGTGAGAAAATTGAAAATTCGAAATAATTATCTGTAAACTCTTGAAGCCTTCAACGGATTATCGCCTTTGTTGCGGCCAAGGTATGGCTGAATCGTACGGAAACCGATATAGCTTTTAGCGGTATCCTGATATTCATACGAGCGCGAAGTGGTTTGCAGGTAGTAGGCGATATCTTTCCATGAACCTCCACGGATAACCTTGCGTTTCATCACCGGAGGGTCGTTTTCGCTGGCATTGTAAGTGTAGTTGGGGTTCATATCCCAGGTGAGGTTGTAGCTGGCAGGGTCGAAAGCGCTATTGGTCCATTCGGCCACATTGCCGGCCATGTCGTAGAGGCCGAAATCGTTCGGCGGATAATGAGCCACTATCACCGTGCGCAGACCGCCGTCGGCGATATAATCACCCCTCATGGGTTTGAAGTTGGCTAAGAAACAGCCCTGATCATTGCGGGTGTAAGGGCCTCCCCAAGGATACGGGTTAAGCGGATTACCGCCACTGGCAGCCCATTCCCATTCGGCTTCGGTGGGCAAACGAAACTCGGCCAAAGCCACCTCACCTTTTTTCGACAACAAATAACTGTTGAGTTTCTCAGTGCGCCAGACACAGAAAGCCCTGGCCTGACTCCAGTTGACTCCCACCACAGGATAATGGTCGTAAGCCGGATGCCAGAAATATTTTTCGGTCAGCGGATCGTTGAACGAATAAGCATAGTCGTGTATCCAGGCTAAAGTGTCGGGATAAACGTTGATCATCTCACGTTTTACATAAACCGAGCGGTTGGTAAGACCCTGCGGACGGTTGGCTAAGCCTGCATTGCGGTAGTCGTATTGCTTGTTTTGGTCAAATTCCTTTTTGGCAGCAGCCTGAAGGTCAACCCAGTAATAAGCATAATTGAGTTTACGGGTATCAATTTCTTTACGCCGAAAATAACGCTCTAAATCAGGTAGATACATTGCCTCTAAAGCATTGCGTATTTGCTGATCCTTACTATTCCAATCAATTTTGGCTTTCCAGTTCAGGTGTGGCGGGTCGTATTCTTCTCCGGTTTTCTCATTTTTACTGATGAGATAAACATCGGCATTTACCTCGCCCAGCAGGGTGCGAGCGATGGAGTCCCTCACGTAATGCACAAACTCGCGGTATTCGTTATTGGTGATTTCGGTTTCATCCATAAAGAAAGCCGATACCGAGATTGACTTGGGCTGGTTGAGTTGGCCATAGATGATGTCTTCGCCACCGGCTCCCATCGTAAAACTACCTTGTGGGATAAACACCATGCCGTAAGGATCGGGCTGGTAAAAAGGCTTTGATTTCTGCCGCACCCCAACGAGTTCGCCTGTGTTGGAATTGCCGCATCCGGCCAGCAGAAGAATGACTGCTGTGAATGACAGAATGTGCTTCATGGTGTGGTATGAATAGGTTTTCAACTGTTTTGAATTCGTTTTCGACTGTTTTGGTTTCAATAACATCTTTTCTCTCGTTTTATTGCCGTCTTGTTCTTACAGATATCTGGTGTTTCTGTATGTACGGATGTTCTTATCAGTATTAATCTTAAAACAATATCCCAGACTGACTTCATGTGAGCCCGGAACGCCCAGCCCCAAGGTGTTCACATCGTAGGCATAACCAATACGCAGGTCGAGCACGCTCAAGCCTACCATCAGTCCTACCGATTCCTGTGGCCGATAATTAACGCCGCCCCAGAACTTTTTATTGTATATCACCGTGCCGGTAAGGTTCATTTGAAGGGTGGAAAGATTGCTCATCACACTGATCGAGGGCTGAAATTCAAACATCGGATTCCATTCTGGGACATAATGATAGCCCCCGGTGAGGTATAGGGTACGGTCGCCCACAAAACTGGCACTCGAGCTCTCACTGAGTACCTTGCCTTTAGATTCGAGCAGGCTGGTAACCGAGAAACCAACATAATAACTCTCCGGCACTTCGAGAAAGACGCCAAGGTTAAGATCGAAAAGCATGTCGGAAAGTTCGTTGGTCGGAATGAGCGGGTCGCCGGTTTGATGGGGTTTGAACTTGGAAAAATCAACCGTGCGATTCAGAAAATTGACGGCGGTACCAATGCCCAGGTTTGCGGCCCCAATCTCGGTATGCCAGGAATAGCCTAATTGAACACCCACATTTTTCTCGAAGCCAAGCTTGTCCTGAACGATGGCAAGGCCAACCCCGCCGTGCAAAAACTTCAGCGGCATGTCGCCCGTAATCAGAAAAGTTTCGGGAGCCACTTTGTTTCCCTCCATATCTTTAAAACCCGCCCATTGCTGCCTGATGATGCTGTTTACACACATCCCTCCGTTCATGCCGGCATAGCCCGGATTGGTGAATGCATGTGTCTGGGTGTGGTGCGTAAAAATAGGTGCCTGCTGCGAAAAGGCTACGTCTTCACACACCAAGATCAGCAACAGAATAGCTAAATATCTGATTGACAACTTGATCAACTTATAAGTACCTATCAATTCAAGGCGGCTAAAATAGTAATTTTTAGCCATATATGTTGGCTTAACAGAATAATTGACCCAATGTGCAAAATTCTTCAAGTGTTTTTGGCTTTGTTGGCATTAACCACGTTTTTCTTCTTTTATTGTATTTACGGTCGTTTTCGCTTGATAAACCTTAAATTTTGTTGTTTTTTGCGACTTCCATTTTTTATATGCCGGACCGTTTATTTCGTCTATTTTTGCAGCAAATCTTGATCTTTATGCCTTTTATTCAGAAAGATAAACTTTTTTCAAAGCGCTGGCTGATCAACTACAGCCTGATTCTGACAGGTTCGTTCATCCTTGCTGCCGGTTTTGTGTTGTTCATCACGCCCTACAAAATTGTTCCGGGTGGTGTTTATGGTATTGCCATCATCATCCATTATATGTTTAACCTCCCGGTTGGTTTGACGGCTCTTTCGATGGACATTCCGCTTACAATTATAGGAATCAGGGTTTTAGGCCCACGTTTTGGCTATAAAACCGTCACCGGTTTCCTGCTGACAGCCGTGTTCGTTGACGGCCTGACATGGCTCTATGGCGTCGAGCCTTTGGTGCCCGACGAGCCTCTGCTATCTTCCATTTTTGGTGGTGTTTTTGTCGGACTGGGGCTGGGGCTCATTTTTAAATCAAAAGCCACTTCAGGCGGAACCGACATCGTGGCCATGATCATCAGCAAATACACCAAATTGCCTGTGGGTCAGTTGCTTATTTATGTTGATTCAGCCATTGTGCTGGCCGGTTTGCTGGTTTTCAAAGACTGGAAAATACCCCTTTACAGCCTCATCGTCATCTTCATCACAGGCCAAGTGGTGGACACCATTTTGCAGGGGATCAATTACGACAAAACGCTTTTTATCATCTCCGAGAGGTATGAAGATATCCGCGACAAAATCATCAACGACCTGAATCGCGGTGGCACCTATATTAAAGGTACGGGGATGTATAACGGCAGCGAGAAAACCATCATCTTCACGGTGGTCAATCGTCGCGAATTGGCCATACTTCAGGAATATATCCATCAGGTTGACCCAAAAGCTTTTGTGACGGTGATCAATGCCAATGAAATTTTGGGTGAAGGCTTCAAATCGTTGAAAGACAAAGTGTCCGACTAAAATGGCATTTATCGTCCGATATGATCCTTTCTCCCGACCCTGGTTCAAAGCCTATGCCCTCATCGTGGTCGGCGCCCTGTTCATTGCTTCGGGCTACGCCTTTTTTATCACCCCACACAAAATTGTTCCGGGTGGCATCTATGGTATCAGCATCGTACTTCATCACACTTTCGGCACCCCCGTGGGTATGATGGCGCTGGCTTTCAATTTGCCGTTGACGCTTGTAGGAATCAAAGTGTTGGGACCGAGGTTCGGCATCAAAACCTTCACCGGTTTTATGCTCACCTCGTTGTTTATGGACTTGATAAGCCTATGGGTTGGCGACATGGCATTAATTCCCGATGATCTGATCCTTTCATCAGTTTATGGTGGCGCCGTCATCGGGCTGGGTGTCGGATTTCTGTTTAAAGCCAAAGCCACCTGCGGAGGAACAGATGTGATGGCCATGATGCTGGGAAAATGGACCGGACGCCCGCTCGGCCAATTGATGATGACTGTAGATACCATCATTGTCATCATGGGTTCGCTGGTTTTCCTCGACTGGAAAATACCGATGTATTCCATTATCACCATCTTTGTGATGGGTAAAACCATTGATACCGTACTTCAAGGGTGGACACACGACAAAGTCGCCCTTATCATATCCAATCGCTACGAGGAAATCAGCAATGCCATAACCGACGATATCCAGCGAAGTTCCACCCTGATTCACGCCAACGGAATGTTTGCCGGTGCCGAGCGAAACATCCTCTATGTGGTACTCAACCGGAATGAAATACCTGTGCTCGAACAGCGTGTTCACCAGGCCGACCCCACAGCTTTTGTGGCCATCATCAATGCCGATGAGATTCTGGGCGAAGGCTTCAAATCGCTGCGCGACAAAGTGTGCGACAGCTAAAAAAAGCGTCATCCCTCTGATTTCCACTTCTCTATTGTGAATTTCTTAACAATAATTTGGCAAACTTGACAATGCTTTGCCAAAAAGTGCTAATTTTGCAGCAGAAATGGCATGATAAGGGTTTGGGATTCATGCCTCAACGATAATTCATTACATCATGGAGCATAAAACGAATAAGCTATTCAACGAATTCCCCGAGGTAAGCGCCTCGCAATGGGAAGAAGTCGTGATGAAAGACCTCAAAGGTGCCGATTATACCAAAAAGCTGATCTGGAAAACTCCCGAAGGTTTTGACGTTAAGCCTTATTACCGGGCCGAAAACCTCAGCGAGATCCCTTGGATCAATGCTTTTCCGGGCGATTTTCCCTTTGTCAGGGGCAACAAGGCTTCGGGAAACAACTGGCTTGTGAGGCAGGATATCGTCGTTGACGATATTGCCCAGGCCAACGCCAAAGCCCTGGATATTCTGATGAAAGGTGTTGATGCACTTGGTTTTCAGCTCGATTGTAAAAAACACTACACCATTGATCAGATTGATGCGCTGCTGAAAAATATCAGAGCCGACATTGCAGAAATCAATTTCATCGGCAGCAGTCAACACTTAGAATTAGTGAAAATGCTGGACCAATTGGTCAGACAGTACAATCGTCCGTTGGACAAGATTACCGGCTCGGTGAATTACGACCCGGTTTTGCGTTTTAGCCGTCGTGGTATTTGGTACGACAGCATGGAAGCCGACTTCGAGCGCGCCCATGATCTGCTGAAAGCTGCTGCAGCCCTGCCCAACTACCGTGTAATTGGCGTCAACGGCCATATTTTTGCCGATGCCGGAGCTACCATTACCCAGGAAATGGCATTCACCTTGGCCGCTGGGACCGAGTATCTGACCCGTTTGGTTGGCAAAGGGCTGTTTATCGGCGAAGTGGCTCCAAAAATGAAGTTTAATCTGGGCGTAGGTTCCAATTATTTCATGGAAATCGCCAAGTTCAGGGCGCTCAGGATGCTCTGGGCTCAGATCGTGAATGCTTATGGACTCAATGATGCCCGCAATGGTCGGATGTTTATCCATGCCACCAACAACTCGTGGAACTTCACCATTTACGACCCCTGGGTGAATGCCTTGCGTACAACCACCGGTACCATGGCTGCCGTGCTCGCCGGAGTGGATTCTTTCACGGTGAAACCTTATGACCATGCCGTAGAAAAACCTACTGCCTTTGCCGAGCGTATTGCCCGCAACCAGCAATTGGTACTCAAAGAAGAATCATACCTCGACCGCATTGCCGACCCGGCAGCTGGCTCATATTATATCGAAAACCTGACTCAGCTTCTGATGGATGAAGCCTGGCAACTTTTCCTAAAGATTGACGATGAAGGCGGGTTTATTCAGGCATTGGAAAAGGGCATGATTCAGCAACAACTGAAAGAAAGCGCCACCCGTCGCAACAACAACATTGCCTCGCGCCGCGAGATATTATTGGGGACCAATCAGTTTCCGAATTTCAATGAGAATCTTTCGGAAGAGATTTCGGCCGCTGCAATGCAAGCCGACGATAAAAGCGATCCTGCTGCTACCATAGAAACCATTAAAGTTTACCGTGGCGCAATGGAGTTTGAGCGTTTGCGCTATCTCACCGACAGGTTCAGCCTGAAAAACGAGCGTCCAGTTGCCTGGATGTTAACCTTTGGCAACTTAGCCATGCGGAAGGCACGCGCCAACTTTGCCGCCAACTTTTTCGCCTGCGCCGGTTTTGCCGTGAAAGATAATCCGGGTTTTGCCACCATCCACGAAGGCATTGCTGCTGCAAAAGCCGAAAAACCGGCAATTGTGGTCATCTGCAGCTCCGACGAGGAATACGAAGGCAATGCGCTGGCTATCTTTGAGGCCCTGCGAAACGAAACTCTCGTGGTGTTGGCCGGACAACCGGTCGGACTGACCGATACCCTCCGCCAGGCCGGAATGGAACATTTTATCCATGTGAAGTCAAATGTATTGGAAACACTCCGCAGTTTTCAGCAACTGCTGGGAATGAAAGAAGGTTTATAACTTAAACGGAGAAATCATGAAACCCAACTTCAAGAATATCAACATCAAAAAAGTTCCGCAAAGCGCATTGGATGCCGCCGCATGGGAACAAAAAAACAATATCTCGGCCGAGTGGGAAACTCCGGAGCATATCTCGGTAAAACAGGCTTATACCCGTGCTGACCTTGAGGGAATGGAACATCTGGGTTATGCAGCCGGTTTACCGCCTTTTCTGCGTGGACCCTATTCCACCATGTATGTGATGCAACCCTGGACCATCCGACAGTACGCAGGTTTTTCCACGGCTGAGGATTCAAACGCTTTCTATCGTCGCAATCTTGCTGCAGGACAGAAAGGGTTGTCAGTTGCTTTCGACCTGGCAACGCACCGGGGCTACGACTCCGACCACGAAAGAGTGGTGGGCGATGTGGGGAAAGCCGGCGTGGCTATTGACTCCATCCTCGACATGAAGATCCTTTTCGACCAGATTCCGCTCAACAAGATGTCGGTTTCGATGACCATGAACGGGGCTGTGTTGCCCGTGATGGCATTCTACATCGTGACAGCTCTTGAACAGGGCGCCAAACTTGAAGAGCTGGCCGGTACTATCCAGAACGATATTTTGAAAGAGTTCATGGTGCGCAACACCTATATTTATCCGCCCGAATCTTCGATGCGCATCATTGCCGATATTTTCGAATACACCTCGAAGAAGATGCCCAAGTTCAACTCAATCTCCATCTCGGGCTATCACATGCAGGAAGCCGGTGCAACGGCGGATATCGAACTGGCTTACACCCTTGCCGATGGATTGGATTACATCCGGACGGGCATCAAAGCCGGCCTCGATGTTGATGCTTTTGCTCCACGATTGTCGTTCTTCTGGGCATTGGGAATGAACCATTTCATGGAAATTGCCAAGCTTCGTGCAGGACGTTTATTGTGGGCCAAAATTGTGAAACAGTTTGAGCCTAAATTGGCCAAATCCATGGCCTTGCGCACCCATACACAGACATCGGGCTGGAGTCTGACCGAGCAAGACCCGTTCAACAACATTGCCCGCACTTGTGTTGAAGCTTTAGGCGCTGCTTTGGGTCATACACAGTCGCTACACACCAATGCTTTGGACGAAGCCATTGCACTGCCCACCGATTTTTCGGCCCGTATTGCCCGCAACACCCAGCTTTATCTTCAGGAAGAAACCAATATCACCAAGGTTGTTGATCCCTGGGCTGGTTCCTATTATGTGGAAAAACTCACCGAACAGCTCGCCGAACGTGCTTGGGAACACATTCAGGAAATTGAAGCGATGGGCGGCATGGCCAAAGCCATCGAAACCGGATTGCCCAAAATGCGTATCGAAGAAGCTGCCGCACGCAAACAAGCCCGCATTGACTCGAACAAAGATGTGATTGTGGGGGTTAATAAATACCGCCTCGAAAAAGAAGACCCGATTGATATTCTTGATATTGACAACACTGCTGTTCGTCAGTCGCAGATCGAAAGGCTGAAAGTGCTTCGTGCCAACCGCAATGAAGCAGAGGTACAGGCTGCCCTTGAAGCGATCACCCGTAGCTGTGCCACAGGTGAAGGGAACCTGCTTGAGCTGGCCGTTGAAGCTGCCTCCAAAAGGGCTTCCTTGGGCGAAATCAGTATGGCTTGCGAAAAAGTCTTCGGACGTTACAAGGCTGTCATCCGCTCGATATCAGGCGTTTACTCGGCCGAAAGTAAGGGCGACCAGAGCTTTATCAAGGCTTCGGAAATGGCCAATGAATTCGCTCAGCTCGAAGGTCGCCGTCCGCGCATCATGATTGCAAAGATGGGACAGGATGGCCACGACCGTGGTGCCAAAGTCGTTTCCACCGGCTATGCCGACATCGGTTTCGACGTGGACATTGGACCGCTCTTCCAGACTCCGGCTGAGGCTGCTCGGCAGGCAGTGGAAAACGATGTGCATGTTTTGGGCGTTTCGAGTCTCGCCGCCGGACACAAAACCCTTGTGCCTCAGGTAATTGAAGAGTTGAAAAAGCTTGGACGCGAAGATATCATGGTCATCGTCGGCGGTGTGATTCCTCATCAGGATTACCAATACCTTTATGAAGCTGGGGCAGTAGCCATTTTCGGTCCTGGAACCATCATAGCCGAAGCTGCCATCAAAATCCTTGACATTCTGATCCAGATGCGGAAATAATAATTTCTGAAAAAAATAAAAGGCCACTGGTTATCAGTGGCCTTTTTTCTTATCTTGGCTGGCTGTGCAAAACATCCGAAATTTCCGGTTTCCACGAGGTTTCGCCTCGTTGACACTTTCCCTTTTGGGAGGTTTGATGATGCACTGGGCATGGTTTCCTGACCTGTTCACACCCCTTATCTTCGTTGCCTTAGTTCCATTCCTTGCCATAGCCGACGACGAACATCAGTCGGTGATCGAAGTTTTTGGCACTGTGTTTTTTGGATTTTTTGTGTTTCATCTGACTGCAGGATGGTGGATGTATAGCTCAACCATAGCCGGGAGCCTGATGGCGCATCTTTTTAACGCGGGCTATATGGCCGGGATTTTTGCGTTATGGCGCATATTGAAAACGGAGCGCTGCCTCAAACGCTGGCCGTTGATGCTTTTCATCATTTTATGGCTGATGTTCGAGGTTCTTCATCAGCGCTGGGAGCTGGCCTGGCCTTGGTTTACACTCGGGCATGTGTTTGGAGCAAGGCCTTCGTGGGTGCAATGGTATCGGTTTTCGGGAACCTTAGGCGGTTCATTTTGGATACTAATGGTGAACTTGCTCATTTTCCGGCTTTTAAAATCCTCCAAAAATCCTTTCAGCAGTAAATCAACGATAAGGGCGATGTTGATTATCCTGGTGCTGGGATTGCCTCTTTTGCTTTCTTTTTGGCTGAGAAAAAGCCATGACAATCCCACGAAAACCTTGAAAGTGATGGTGGTGCAGCCCAATATTCATCCACAGCAAGAGAAATTTGCCGGTATGCCGGCATTGGCTCAGCTCGAAAAAGCCCTGAAAATCGTGCATCGGCATGCGCTCGACAGCCTGAAACTGATTGTCTTTCCAGAAACCATGTTAGTAGATGCCATTGACGAAAACAACCCGCAACAATCGGCTCTGCTGCAACCTTTGCTTGAGTTGGTCAACGAATATCCACTTGCTGTCGTCGCCGGCGCTTATTCAATGCGTTACAAAAACTGGAATCTTTCCGATGGCCAGGCCGTGATGAGAGATTCTGTTCCTTATGTGCTCTATAATAGTGCGTTGTGGATTCATGGAGACGAAATAGCTTTTTACCACAAGGAGAAACTCATGCCATTAGTCGAAAAACAACCTTTTGAGCGTTGGATGAAACCCATGCGGAAATGGATTGAACAATCGGGCGGTTTTTTTGGACGTTACGGAACTTTCAATACAAAAATTTATTTTTTGTTGGATAATGCGGTGATGATCAGGCCTCTCATTTGTTTTGAATCGGCTTTTCCTATTGATGGTAAAAGATGGTCAAACCAGAGTATTATTATTCTGCTCACCAACGATGGCTGGTGGAAGACAAGCGGCGGCTATCAGCAGCATCTGATGCTGGCCCGACTGCGGGCCATCGAAACCGGAAAATGGATTGCCCGAAGTGCCAATACAGGTGTTTCGGCTTTTCTTGACCCGAAAGGTGAAATTGTGGCACAATGTCCTTACGGCAAAGAAGGAGCCTTGATATATGATGTGCCTGTAAACGAAGATGTTACATTTTATTCCGCTTTTGGAAAATATTTTGATGCTTTGCCATTCTCCATTGGAATGAGTCTGTTGTTGTGCTTTGCTTGTAAAAAATTTCTCCTTTTTTGGACGAAGTTGCGCAAAAAAATCATCCGCTAAAAAAATGAGCTAACTTAGCCTCGCCGGGCAACGTCTGTCAAAGCATGACCCGTTGACGAGTACGAATGAAATGACCTGAATGGGCACTTGAATGCACCCATTTTTTAAACGAAACGAAAGAAAATGAAGCGAAATTTTTTCACCGGTTTCACTGCCCCCATCGTAATGGGCTTGGCATTGTTCATTTTATCCGCTTTTGGAGCCGGAGCGCAGAATTCAGATTTGATTGGTTATTTTCAAAACTGGCACACAGCCAGCACGCCCTATATTCAGCTCGATCAGGTGGATGCCCGCTATACCATTGTGAATGCAGCTTTTGCCGTCCCAAAATCGGGCACCGACTACAATATGCAATTTATCCCCGAAATGGTTTCGCAGGGGGTATTCATCTCCAAAGTGGCCGCGCTTCAGGCACAGGGTCGTAAAGTGTTGATTAGTCTTGGAGGCGGCAATGCGCCGGTAAAACTCGACACGGAGCAAGAGCGCGATATTTTTATTTCGTCGGTAACAGGGATCCTGAATACTTTTGGCTTCGATGGGATTGACATTGACTTTGAGGGCAGCTCGCTGACTGTTACAGGCGGCAGCATTGGCAATCCTGTTGACCAGCCGGTAAACAATCTCATTCAGGCTATCCGACAGATCATGGCCAACTATCGCACTGCACACAACAAACGGATGCTTCTGACCATGGCGCCCGAAACGGCTTTTGTTCAAGGCGGACAGTCGGCCTATGGCGGCGTGTGGGGAGCCTATCTCCCGGTGATTCATGCTTTGCGCGATTCACTTGAAGTGATTCATGTTCAGCTCTATAACAGTGGTTCGATGTATGGCATTGACGGCAAAATCTACACCCAGGGGACGGCCGATTTCATTGTGGCAATGGGCGAAGCCATGATTCAGGGATTTCATACGGCCGGTGGATTTTTTGAAGGGCTCCCTCCCGAAAAAGTAGCTATTGCCTTACCGGCCTGCCCGAATGCTGCCGGCGGAGGCTTTGCCAACACCAATATAGTGAAAGCCGCCCTGAACTATCTTCTGGGAAAAGGCCAGCGACCCGGAAACTATGTGCTCGCCAATGCTTCGGGTTATCCGGATCTAAGAGGAATGATGACATGGAGCATCAACTGGGATGCAGTGGCAAGTTGTGGAGGAGTGTATGAGTTTGCGCAAAACTATCAGGAAATCTTTGGAGAGGCTTCAGGCATTGACCCATCTCAAGCAGTCAAGGGCGAATTTGCCGTCTATCCCAATCCGGCAAGCGACTTCTTAGTCATCGAACACCACAGGGATGACTACCAACCCATTGTTTTCATGCTTTTCAATGCAATTGGTCAACTTGTTATTTCTGAACAGCTTAGCCATCCTTCGCAGACCGTTTCCGTAGGCTTTCTTCCAAAAGGAGTTTATGCTTTTCATATTGGAAATTTCAATGGCAAAGTGGTGCTGCAATAAAGGAAACGATAAAACATTTCCGCCTTCATCTGACGAACTTCGGTTAGAGAAGTCCAATTCTGCTTGCGCCCCAGGTGAATGCGATGGCAAGGACAAAAGCCACAATTGGCGCTATAATCCAGATAACCCAGAATTTCTTCACTGTGCTCTTGCTGAAAATTTCTTTCCAGCCGTATTTGGCACAGCCTATTCCGAGAATGGCACCTGTGTTGAGCTGAACTAACGAGGCAGGGATGCCTTTGGTGATTGAAACCAGCAGCAGTAACGAAGCCGTGATGGTGGCAATGACGGTGGCCGACAGTGGTCCGAATTCAATGATTTCTTTTCCGGTAGTACGTACCACCTTGTTGCCCAGAAGAGAACTGCCGATGCCAAAAGCCGGTGCAATAATCAACACCGAAAGTGCCACCACTAAATTGAAATTTGATTTATTATCTGCCAGATGCAATTCGTTCATCACCATCGAAGCCACCGGGCCGCTGGCGTTGGCCACATTGTTGGCACCAATGGAAAAGGCTACATACAATGACGAAATGAGGACAAAAGCCTGTAAACCCGGATGGTTTTTCAAGGTGTCAAAATCGAAATTGGCGCGTTTTTTTAACGGGGTGTAGATGTATTTTCCGGCCAAAAAGGTAAGCAGGAACGCAACCAATGGAAGAATGAACCAGGTGGGGATGATCTCAAAAAATAGTTTTTTTGTCTGTAGCACATCGAAATACAACGCCACACCAGAAAGCGCGAATACCGTTGACTGGCTGGTTGACTGCGGTACTCCCAGCAAGTTGGCCAGCAACAACGAAAGCGAAACCGAAAACAAGATGATGGTTGTCAGGGCAATATTCAGATGTTCGTGGGGTACAATCCCCCTGCCGAGGGTAAAGGCCACATTTTTTCCGGCAACGATGGCTCCAACAAAAACCATGATGCCAAAAAGACCCGGAATGAGTGCTCTGGGGATGAGATTGGCGCCGTATGCCGCCGAAAACGAAGGCGCCGTGCCACTTCCTCCCATGTTAATGGAAAGAAAAATGGCCACGATAAGTGGTAGAATAAGCTGAGAGTAAACAGGATCGAGCACCATACCCGGAAAATAATTATCCTTACAAAAATCCTAAATTATTCCGGAATATTCACGATTTAATGAGCTCATTTTCAGAGAAGCTAAACAGCCTGAACCAAAAAATAATTCTTTTTACCTTTTTGAACCAGAATATATTTTCCTTGCAAAAGATGTTCTTTGCCAATGCGGCTCGACTCATCGGTTTTTTCCTTGTTGATGGAGATGCTGTTTTCTTTCAGGCTTCGGCGGGCTTCACTTTTTGAGGGAAGCAAGCCGGTATGTGTCACTAAAAACTCGGTGATATCCACACCTTCTTCTAAAAGCCCGGAATCAATGTCGGCACGCGGTACGCCTTCGAAAACCGAGAGCAGGGTGTTTTCGTCGAGCCGGCGCAATACATCGGTGGTGCCTTTGCCAAACAAAATCTGACTGGCTTCTTCGGCCAATCTGAAATCTTCTTCGGAATGAGCCATCACCGTAACCTCTTTGGCCAAAGTTTTCTGAAGCAGTCGTAAATGAGGGTTTTGTTGATGTTCGGCAACGAGTTGCTCCACAGTGGCCCGATCGAGAAGAGTGAAAATTTTCACATACTTTTCGGCATCCTCGTCGGAGCAGTTGAGCCAGAACTGGTAAAAAGCATAAGGTGAGGTTTTAGCCGGATCAAGCCACACATTACCGGCTTCTGTTTTGCCAAACTTTCCGCCATCGGCCTTTGTGATGAGCGGACAGGTTAAGGCGTAGGCATTTTCTTCGAAGCCCAGCTTCCGGCGGATGAGTTCGGTGCCGGTGGTGATATTGCCCCATTGGTCGGAGCCGCCCATCTGAATTTTGCAGTTTTTGTCCTGATAAAGACGCAAGAAATCATAGCCCTGTACCAGCTGGTAAGTAAACTCAGTGAACGACATCCCGCTACCCGAATCGGGCTGTAACCGTTTTTTAACTGAGTCTTTCGACATCATATAGTTCACCGTCAGGTGCTTGCCAATATCGCGGATGAATGCCAGAAAAGTATAATCCTTCATCCAATCGTAGTTGTTCACGAGCTCGGCACGGTTGGGAGCATCGCTTTCAAAATCCAGAAAACGCGCCAGTTGTTTCTGAATGCACTCCTGATTGTGCCGGAGGCTCTCTTCGTCCAACAGGTTGCGTTCCTGCGACTTGCCCGAAGGGTCGCCAATCATGCCGGTTGCACCGCCAACCAAGGCAATGGGTTTGTGTCCCGACAATTGCAGGTGCTTGAGCATCATAATGCTTACCAAATGGCCAATATGCAGGCTGTCGGCCGTTGGGTCAATGCCCACATAAGCGGCGGTCATTTCTTTTTCAAGCTGTTCGGAAGTGCCCGGCGTCATGTCGTGGATCATGCCGCGCCAGCGGAGTTCGTCAACAAAATTCTTCAGCATGATGTAAAACTAAGGTTTTAAGCCGGCAAAGATAAAAAAACAAACTATGCTACTATGCTGTTGCAGGCTTCCCATTTTTTCCGGCAATTGGGCAACCAAAGTAAAAGCATTTTTTATTCATAACCCTTGATTGCCTCAAAGCTAAGTGTCATGCGGACTTCAGATGATGTTAGCATCACTTTTGCCCAAGCCATTTCTTTGTAAAGAAATCGGCAAGTTCTTTTATGCTCATCCTTAATCATACCACAATTTTATTTGAGACAGCAATAAGCATTCTATCAAAAAGCCTCTCGCCAAAGTATCTTCGATTTAATTTATAGCAAAATTTATCAAGATACCTTTGTAGATATTTACCATCTACCTAATGATAGATCCCTAACAACGTGCGTTTTGAATCGCTGATAGCTATATGAAACCAACGAAGTGTTGTTTGAGTGGTTTCTTTACCTGATTTCTCGGTGATGTGAACTTCAACAAACGGCCCGGCGGCTTTGCGCAGTGCCGGAGCTTGAAGCCGAAGGCTTCGGAAGCGGAGGCATTGCGTAAAACCGCTTGATGTGCGAAGTCCGCGTAGC
>Ga0226835_1000709_pt1 | contig 28736 bp, 30 predicted proteins | sample LAC_MetaG_1_FD_163627 | JGI IMG/M metagenome (GOLD analysis project Ga0226835, IMG submission 163627) | Anaerobic ammonium oxidizing microbial communities from anammox membrane bioreactor (MBR) in UC Berkley, California, United States -... | ecosystem: Engineered > Bioreactor > Anaerobic >...
CGTCCCTACCACAAAGTCTACGGCGGTGATGTAGTAGTTGGTAAGGATTTTGATACCGCCGCGGGACCTGGTTCTTGTTCCAATATATATAGTAATGCCACCATCATCGGCTGGAACAAAGGAGGAAGTCCTAACTATGCCGGCGCTGGCAATCAACTAGCTGTATTTGCCCTAGGCGCAATAGATGGCTTCGCTTCCGGTCAACTACGTAATTCCGCTAACCCCAAGAACCTATCCTTTGCAAATACCGTCCCATCTAGTACCTACGGCGGTAATCTATCTCCTTCTCACGTATCCTGCATACCAAACTATTGGCCACCTACTGGTGTTAGTGTGCTTCCTGGTAATCAAACGATTAACGGCGCAACCATATCTGACAGGCAGACAGTCTATGTAAGTGGTGATGTCTATATCAGTGGTAATATTACCTATAATTCTTCTGCTAGCTACAGCTCCATTGACGATATCCCATCCTACCGTCTAATCGTAAAGGGAGGCAATATCTATGTCGGTTCAAACGTAACCGAACTACATGGTTTGTTTGTAGCTATGCCTGTCGGTAGTAATGGTGGTAAGTTCTATACTTGTGGCCAGCAATACGGTCCACCCACTCAGGCCATGCTTCAGTTTGGTGGAGCATGTGGCGACAACAAGCTCACAGTCTACGGATCTGTCATTGCCGATGAGATAAAGCTTACTCGTAGTAAAGGTACCCTAGAGGAGGCTAGTACAAATGATCCACCAGATGGGGGTAAACCAGCTGAAGTATTCATCTACAGCCCTGAACTATGGCTAACTAGCGACTTTGGTGTACCCGGCAAACTAGACTCCAAGCGTAATATGCCACCTACGTTGTAGAAAAATAAAAATTATTTGCTTCCAAAAGAACTGCTTATGGTATACTAACAATTGAAAACAGATTTACTACGCAATTAAAGTGTAACGGAATCTGTAATAAGTGGGCATCATGATAGAAATTAATCAAAAAAGCAAACATGAGTACCATATAGGAGTAGCCGCGTATGAGCCTAATTAGCGGTGTCTCTGACTTCTTTGGCTTGGACATTGGCACTACAGCAGTACGGTTAGTAAGCCTAAAGGGAAATGGGGCCGTGAAACAATTATCCAGATATGCATATGCGCCTATCGAAGATAAAATAGCTCTTAGCGACTCGCGCGCCGATCAGCAACGTCTAGCTTCGGCTATTCGCGATTTAGTAAATGAGTCTAGAATTACGACTCGAAATGTGTCTGTAGGTATACCATCACAGCGGGTCTTTACTGCGGTAGTTGATATTGATAACTTACCGTCAGGCGAGATGGCAAAATCAATTCGGTATCAAGCAGATTCACTAATACCTACTCCGATTGATCAATCCAAATTAGATTGGTCTGTAATTGGTGATTCGCCGAAAGAGAGTGGAAAGGTTGAGCTACTTCTATCTAGTGTAACCAATGAATTTATTGAGAATCGTCTAGATATGCTGGAGTCAATAGGGCTGAATGTCATTTCTTTTGAACCCGACAGTTTAGCGTTAGCGCGTGCGATATTAGCCCCAGATGCTACGGTACCTCAAATGGTGATAGATATTGGTAACAAGAGTTCCGACTTGGTTATTGTGATGAACGGTGCTCCACGTCTTTCACGGGCGATTCCCACTGGGTCAGAGACAATTATCCGTTCGGCAGTTCAGAACCTAAATATTGATGAGAAGCAAGCAGAGCAGTTTGTGTTCAAATTCGGATTAAGTAAGGAGAAGCTGGAAGGGCAGATATACCAGGCAATCGTTGGTACCATAGATTTGCTTGTGGGAGAGATAGAAAAATCTATTAAGTTTTTTCATACTCGCTATACTGGCACAAAGCTGGACAGGATTATAGTTACTGGTGCTGCCTCAGCTTTACCAGAATTCCCATTGTACGTTGCAAATAAGTTCGGTATAAGTGTTGAGATTGGTAACGCTTGGCGTAATGTAAGCTACTCTCCCGAGAAGCAGAACGAACTCTTGGTCGTATCTAATCACTTTGGTGTAGCAGTAGGTTTAGCAGAGAGGCAAGAATAGGAAGAATATGATTCAATTCAATTTATTACCTGACGTGAAACTTGAGTATATCAAGGCTCGTAGGAATAAGCGGTTAGTTATTTTGTCGTCAATAATTATTGCTGGTACTTCTCTAGGGATCTGCGTAATGCTTTTTATGGGTGTGAACGTTGTGCAGAAGATACGCCTTGGGAAGCTGAATGACGATATAAATAAAATTAGCGAAGAATTAAAAAACGAAAAAGATATTGATAAAATACTTACCGTTCAGAATCAGCTTAACAGCCTGGATAGCTTGCATGACAAAAAGCCGGCTGCTTCTAGGTTGATTGGATATTTATCACAAATAACACCAAATACGGTATCAATATCTGCTTTGAACATAGATTTTACTGCAAACACCATGAGTATTAGTGGCTCCTCGCCGGCTTTGAAGCATGTTAATGAGTTTATTGATACGATGAAGTTTACCTCTTTTAAGGTTGCGAAAGAAACGAATACCAAACCAGCATTCTCTAATGTGATATTGAGTAGATTTAGTGTAAATACTGATAATAACAATGGTGGCTATCCAGCAACATATGATATATCTCTTTCGTTTGACCCAACGATTTTTGATACAACAAAGAGTATATCGCTTCGGGTTCCACAGGATAAAGTTACAACTAGGTCAGTTGTAGAGCGACCAAAGCCACTTTTTAACCAACAGCCAACGTCTGATAATAGGGGAGGTGCGCAATAACTATGGCTAAAGGTATAAATTTTTCAACTAAGAGGATACAAATTGATAAAGCAAACGCTAGGATTATATTGGTTGTCAGTATTGCTGCGTTTGTTACGACTTTTTCATTGGTTGCGTCGAAATCTCTATTTGCTAGACAATCTTATCAACGTAAAGTAATAAATGCTCGTGAAGAGGCGCTTGATCAGCTGGAAAATAACAAAAAAGCCGTGGATGATCTGAAGATAAAATATAATGAGTTTGCAACCAGGCAAGAGAACATTATTGCTGGTAGCTCTACCGGTCATGGTGACCGTGATGGCGACAACGCAAGAATCGTTCTTGATGCACTACCGAGTATATATGACTTCCCAGGACTTGCGTCTAGCTTAGAGAAAATTCTATCTGATAATCAGTACAAGATAACACAAATAACAGGAACTGATACGGGTGGCGGACAAAGTAATGCAAGCACTTCATCCGCTATTCCACCGAGTGCTACCGCGAGTCCTCAACAGCAAACCGCTAACGGGCAATCATCAGCTCAACCGGCAAATACTGGCGCCATAGAGATACCATTTGGAGTTGGCGTTGAGGGTAGCTATCAAGAAATTTCAGAATTGTTGAAACTGTTCAACCTGTCAATCAGACCGTTGTATATACAAAGCCTTAAACTTACGATGTCTAGCGATAATAAAATGCAAGCTGATATTACTGGCAAAACATATTACATGCCCGAAAGAACTCTGGATATCAAGGAGGAAATAGTACCGTGAAACAAAAAGACATAGCTATAATTATTGTTCTAGTTTTTGTTAGTGGCTTAATATCGTTCTTCGTGTCTAACAAATTTATCACATCACCAAAACATGATCTTAAAGCTCCAAAAATTGAGCCAATATCGGCGGAGTTCAAAGAACCAAGTGAGAAATATTTTAACAGCAAAGCAATAAATCCAACACAAATCATTCGGATATATAAGAACGAGAACCCAGGGCCGTTCGAAAAAAATAAATGAGCTGTAACTAGAAAGACGAAAAGTTGCAATGAGCGTCTTATCAACCGCAGCACAGAAACAGGTCGAAAAAAGACTTATAGATAATGGTTTAGTTGGATCAGCTGATTTGGAATCAATAAGAGATCAGTCCGAGAAAGCCAATAAACCATTTATTGAAACTCTGGTAGAGAGCGGAAAAGTAACCAACGAACAGCTTACAAAAATTATCGCATCCGTAACTAAAGTTCCGTATGTAAATCTGACAGATGTACAGATTGACGAAAAGATTTTATCACTCCTGCCAAAGGAGCTTGCGGAACGATATATGGCAGTACCGCTTGGTGAGATGCAACATAGACTAGTTGTAGGTATGTTAGATGCTAGTAATGTGCAAGCGGTTGATTTTCTATCTAATAAAATCGGCCGACCGCTGAAAGTATATGCAGCTAGCGAAACAGGTATCCGTAACATAATAAAACAATATGATAGCGTTGACCTTAGCAAAGAGTTTGAAAATGTTGCTCAGAGCATACAACAAGTCAATGAAGTTGCTCAAAAAACTAATGAAAAGAGAGCAACGAAGAAAGCAGAGGACTCAAATCAAAAAGATAGAATACGGGTAATTACACAAGATTCACCGATATCCAAAGCATTAACTTCGATTATTGATCATGCTGCAAAACAGCGTGCAAGCGACATACATTTCGAGCCTCTGGAAAACGAATTTCGAATTCGCTGTCGAATAGACGGTGTATTACGCGAAATAATGAAGTTACCAAAGAGCATGGAACCACCAATGGTATCTAGAATAAAAATCTTATCTAATTTAAAGATTGATGAGCACAGAATACCGCAGGACGGTCAATTTACGGCTCAAGCAGATGGTCGGCTAATTGATATGCGTGTGGCTATATCACCAGTAATATGGGGTGAACAAGTAATACTACGCTTACTAGATAAATCGGGAACTAGCTTAATGTTGGAAGATTTGGGCTATAAAGGTAGAGCTCTTCGAGAAGTACGTGAAGGATTAAAGTCCTCAAATGGTATGGTGCTGACGTCCGGGCCGACAGGTTCTGGTAAATCTACATCTATGTATGCGATGATTCAAGAGATTAAAACAGACGGCATAAATATCGTCACATTAGAAGATCCGGTGGAGTATAAGATTGAGGGGGTTAATCAGATACAAGTTAATGCTGATGTCGGCCTGACTTTCGCCACGGGATTACGTTCTATTTTGCGCCAGGATCCAGATGTAGTGATGGTTGGTGAAATTCGCGACAAAGAAACCGCACAACTAGCAGTCCAGGCTGCTCTTACGGGCCATTTAGTATTTAGCACACTTCATACGAATTCAGCATCTGGGATATTACCGAGATTGCTGGATATGGGGATTGAACCTTTTTTGATAGCTAGTACGGTACGTACGGTTATAGGTCAAAGATTGGTGCGTAGAATCGGTGAGTCTGGGAAACAAAACCGTCAATCGGATTCTGCGGAAACTGAATCGATACATACCGTACTAGGCAGATTATTACCAGAGAGTGAAGCTGAAATGCCAAAGATTGCGAATGAACTTGGATACGAAAACTTGCCACTAAAGGGTCAAAATGCTTATACTTTATTTGAGGGCACCGATAGTCCAAGCTCTCCAGGAGGGTACGCTGGTCGCATGGGATTGTATGAAGCTTTTCCGATTACTGATGCTATTAAAGAGCTAATTATGAAACGATCAACCAGTGCAGATATCCAAAAGGTGGCAGAAGCCGAGGGAATGATTAGCATGAGAGAAGACGGCTACCTAAAGGTCTTGGCAGGCTACACTACTTTAGCAGAGGTAGATCGTGTAGCAGCAGCGGATAGTACATAGAAAGTAAGCTAAACGAGGGGTGGTGCGATAATTATGAACATTGGCAGAAATAACAGCGCGAAGTCTTACGATGAGAATTATCATGTTAGGTATGGTCTGAAAAATATACCGGAACAATATAAATATTTTTGTTATAACAATAAAATTAGTGGACACAATAATACGCTGGAATACCTAAAAGTAGAAAGGATATAACTAAATGGCTGCTACTCAACAACCTAGAATTGAGATACTCCTAGAGGAAGTAATCAAAAAGAAAGCTTCGGATCTTCATATCCAGGTTGGATTGCCACCAATGCTACGTGTAGATGGTGCACTATTAGCAATTTCTGGAACCGAAAAGCTTACTGAAGAGACTGTAGAATCACTTATTTTTGCCATACTAGATGAAGATCAGAAGCAAATCTTACTAAAAGACAAAGAATTTGACTTTAGCTTTGCGTTTGGTGATCTTGGCCGATTTCGTGTAAACGCCTTTCACGAACGAGGCAACTTAGCTGCTGCGCTACGACTGATTCCTAACGAAATTTTGACTATAGAACAACTTGGGCTACCACAGGTAGTCAATAAATTCTCTGAATATCCTAGAGGACTTGTATTAGTAACGGGACCTACTGGATCTGGCAAATCCACTACACTTGCTGCGTTATTGCACAAAATCAATCTGGAACGTGCTGCGCATGTGGTGACTATTGAGGATCCTATTGAATTTACCCATACTTCGAACAAATCAGTTATTGTGCAACGCGAAGTTCATTATGATACCTATTCCTTTTCGGCTGCTTTGCGCTCTAGCCTACGTCAAGACCCAGATGTTGTTTTGATTGGTGAGATGCGAGACTTGGAGACTATTGCCTCGGCAATTACTATAGCTGAAACCGGTCATTTGGTATTTGCTACTTTGCACACTAACTCTGCAGCGCAGTCAATTGATAGGATGATTGATGTCTTTCCACCACACCAACAGCCACAGGTACGTTCTCAGTTAGCAAATATGCTAATGGCAATTTGTGCACAGCGACTTGTGCCAGCTATTGGCGGTGGTCGAGTAGCTGCAGCAGAAATCTTAGTCGCTACTCCCGCTGTGAGAAATATTATTCGTGAGGGCAAGAGCCATCAGCTAGAAGCAGTTATACAGACCGGTGCCGAGTTTGGTATGCAATCCATGGATAAGACTTTGGTTAGTCTCATTCATAGCGGTACGATTACTTACGAAGAAGCTCGGATGGTAGCGGTTGATATTGATGAGCTAGATAGGCTAATGAGGGGCTAGTATGGAGACGCCAAGATTAATCTTACTAGAGGACGTGTACGATGTTGACTTTTAGATATGTTGCCCGTGATTCCGCAACCGGTAAGCGAGTAAATGACAGCATACAAGCCACTAGCGAGCAAGTTGCGGCTAAGATACTTCAGGAACAAGGCTTATCGCCAATCGAAATTATTGCGTCTGAAAGTACCGTCGGTAATCCGCTGTCCAGCTTAAAAAATAGAATAACTATCAAAGACCGGGTATTATTCTCCAGACAGTTATCTACACTTATTAATGCTGGATTACCTCTGGTCCAGTCACTTCGTACTGTAGGTGGTCAGACACAGAACAAAGCCCTCAGGGTTATTATTCAAAAAATAATAAGTGATGTAGAAGCCGGTACTGCTTTATCGGTAGCTTTATCTAAGTATCCCTTGGTTTTTAATGAAATTTACATTAGTCTTATAGCCGCTGGAGAAGCATCTGGTACATTGGACAAGTCTCTGGAGAGATTGGCAAATCAGCAGGAGAAAGATGCTGATATTATTAGCAAAGTACGTGGAGCTATGGTATATCCGGTTATCGTCTTGGTTGTCATGGGTGCAGTGTTAGCGTTTATGCTAGTGAAAGTAATGCCACAAGTCGAACAGCTTTATGAAGGCTTGGGTAGCGGTGCAGACCTGCCGTTAGTAACAAAGGCACTTTTAGCTGTATCCAAGCTGATGATTAAGTTTTGGTACCTGATAGTAATCGGTATAGGCCTTGCGGTATTTTTTGCTACTCGTTGGGCAAGGACCCTAGGTGGTAAACGTTATGTTGATAAGCTAAAGATGCACGCACCACCACTAAATAAACTTTTTATGAAAATGTATATGGCGCGCTTTGCTCGAACCGGTACAACTTTAGTAGCTAGTGGTGTCCCCCTTATCCAGACATTAGAAATAACTGCCAAGAGTATTAATAATGTACATATTGAGGAGTCAATATATAAGGCTATCGAAAAGGTTAAGGGCGGTAAATCACTTTCAGAATCTATTGCTGATGATCCAAATTTTCTTCCTCTGGTTCCAGATATGCTTCATATTGGGGAACAATCTGGTGCGATGGAACAAATGCTAGAGAAAACCGCTGATTACTATGAAAAAGAAGTTGATAACGAGATTAAGGCAATCTCAACTATTATTGAACCAGCACTTATGGTAATACTGGGGATTGTCGCATTCATAATTGTCGCAGCAGTCCTGTTGCCGATATATAGTTTGGCTGGGAAAGGTATAAAGGTATAAGCTATAAGCGTTAAATCACGTCTGGCGCATGACATTGTGGATAACTTCTTGTGTGTAAAAGAAAAAAGACTTGAACAATTCACTGCTTACGCTTATTATTCTTCTATGAGCAATCATAAAAAATGTCTAAAGGGGGCATAAAGACAATGTATAGAAATATTAAAAAGAAATCAGAAGGCTTCACCATCATAGAAGTCATTATAGTATTAGCCATCGCCGCGCTAATTATGCTGATTGTATTCCTGGCCATTCCAGCATTACAACGAAACTCCCGTAATAATGGTCGAAACAGTGACGCGGCACGCATATCAGCGGCTATTACTGAATGTTTGGCAAATCGTAACAATGTAGTTACCTCTTGCGACCAATGGGTTAAAATTCAGCCAGGACAGATGAACCAGCTGACAAGTATGGCACCTTCAACAGCATATAATAACCCGACACTTGATATTCCTGAAGTGGGTAATTTTGATTCTGTTACTGTAGGCTTTCAGCGTGTCTGTAATGCTGATAGATCTGATGACCTACCAGGTACTGCAAGAAGTTTCGTAGTAATGTGGTTAAATGAACCATTGGTCAGACGTTGTATAGATAGTCAGTAAATTTTAAGTGTACCGTGATTCTACCCAAAACCCTAAAGATCGTCCTAGTCCCTGTCTTAGATCCTAGTATTTGAAGGCTTTGCTTTAGGCTTGCTTTGGAGGACGTACCTACAAAAGGCAAAATACATTGTATAGTATAGCGTTTCGGCGCTATACTATATTTTAAATATTTAAACTTTAAGAGGTACGTCCTCTTAAAATAGGAAGTCTGGTAGTATTAGAATAATGACAGAGGTTATGGTTTTTGCCACGATTATTGTGCTGGGACTGTGTGCGGGCAGTTTTGTCAACGCGTTGGTTTGGCGACTTCACGAGCAAGAAACAAGAAGAAAGAAGCTAACTAAGGCCAGAAAAAGGGAGCTGTCCATACTGCATGGCCGATCTATGTGCGTGCATTGTGGTCATACACTCGCCTGGTACGAGCTGTTGCCGGTGATTAGTTGGATTTCGTTGGGTGGCAAATGCCGCTATTGCCACAGACCGATCAGTTGGCAATATCCTTTAGCAGAAGCAATAACTGCAGGGTTGTTCGTTGTTTCGTATATTTACTGGCCGTATAACTTTTTTGTATTTGGGATAATGATGTTTGTCGTATGGCTACTTTTCGTTACTGCGTTTATGGCGCTAGCTGTGTACGATTTGCGCTGGATGATCTTACCAGATAAAATTGTATATCCGTTAATTGGTCTTATGGTAGTTCATCTACTATTACGCATGGCAGATTATACTATCGACTATGGTTCAGAGCTTGCCGGTGCTCTGTTGGGATTCATTGTTGTTTTTGGATTATTTTATATGTTGTTTAGAGTGTCTGACGGGAAGTGGATAGGCTATGGTGACGTTAAGCTGGCAATTGTCATTGGTCCACTAGTCGGATCGGCAATTTTCGGATTGTTGATAATCTTTATAGCCTCGATACTTGGTACACTAGCTTCTCTGCCTTATCTAGCAAATAAAACCCTCAAGCCCAACAGCCAGATTCCGTTTGGTCCTTTTCTAATTATTGCTACTATGGTGGTTTATTTATTCGGGAAACACATAATAGCATGGTATGTCCAAGGCATAATTTAATTGAAATAACACACCTGGTTGTATTAGTGATTGTTGGTAAATGATGCAAGTGCATATAGACACAGGCACAGCATATTTTGTTGTGGTATCTTTATTGCTTATGCTATATAATCGTCAGTATGAGTGGCCCGAGGAGCCATAATAGTTTAAGAATGCGCTTAGTTACTAAGTATTATAAAAACAAAACCAACGAAGCATCAGTTTATCGTAACGCAGGCTATACGATTACTGAGGTAATGATTTTTCTTGCAGTAACATCGGCAATCTTTGTAATGATTGCTGGTACATTCAATCAAAGTCGCCGAAACAACGAATTCAGTACGGCTTTTCGTGAGATGGAGGCACAGATTCGCGACATCGCTAACAACATCAGTAGTGGATCATACGACAATCCTGGGAATATAAGTTGTGAGAAGGATATGTCGGGCGATCTGCAAATTACTGCCACAGGTACAGATGCTCAGGGCAAGAGTAATGACTGCTTGTTTATTGGAGCAGTGCTTCAGTTTAGTAAAAATGGAGCAAATCTTGTGGATAATAGCTACAACGTTTATACAGTTGCCGGAGCTCGCTTGAGAAGTGGTACCCAAGAAGATGTTGATAGGATTGATTATGCTAAGCCTACCTCTAGTGATTTACTCAAAAGTACCCGGCGTATTCCGGTTGGTTTGCAGTGGGCACACACCCGTTTTAATACAGACGACCTGGATGGCTTTGGCTTTTTTACAACATTTAGCGGTAATACAGATCAAGCTTACAAAAATTTGAATACAGATTTATTCAAATTGGCGAAAACTAATAACCCTATAGCAGCTATTAGTAGTATCGCCAGCCACAAGGTTGATAGTAATGACTCTATCGAAATTTGCTTCAATGGCGATTCGGTTGATATGCATGCGGTATTTTATGTGAGCTCGCAGGGCCTATTAAAAGACACAGAGATTAAGAACGGACAATGTGTATGACCGCTTTTTACAAGACTAAAGCTGGCAATAATCAACTAGGAGACACAATTGTGGAGGTGTTGTTAGCGATAGCGGTGGTCGGCATTGTACTAACTGCTACGTTTGTTTCCGCAAATCGTTCATTACGTGGTATCCAGCTATCAAAGGATCGGTCGGAAGCCTTGACTTTGGCAAAATCCGCAGTAACTGAGATAAAAGAAGATATACAGAAGCCGATACCGGCTTTGTCGGCAGGAAGTAACGGATGTCTCGCTGGTAATCTTACTATTACTACCTCGACGCCATGTCCAGACATAGGATCAAATGGATTCTTCCAGGCTAAAATTAGCAGAGGTAGCAGTGGTGGTACTCCAGATGAAAGTAATAAATATACAATTATGGTTACATGGGTTAGTGCGACTAGTGGTACACCACAGCAGTTAGAAATTATTTATAGGGCAGAAAAGAAATGAATATTTATAATCGCAGTAAAAGTAGAGATGGTTTTACAATCGTAGAACTGATGGTAGCTACCGCTGTTTTCGGGTCTGTGCTACTAGTTTGTACGTATGGATTGTTAGAGATTGGTCGTTCTTATTATAAGGGAATTACATTAGCTAGGAATCAAGAGGCTACACGCAAGATTATAGAAGACATATCCTCGGCAATAAAATATAGCTATGGAGACGTAAGCTCAAATTCAACGTCGTACTGCATTGGCCAAAGGCTGTATAAGTTTGGCTCATCGTTCCCAATGAACATGGTTTCAGGTAATAATAATCAATTAATAGCATATGATGTAAGCAGTTGTACTAGTCCTTCTCCACCATTTAGTGGAATCAATGAAACTTTAATGCTATCAGATAGGATGCGACTACAAAAGCTTACTATTTCCTCTGCCCCTGCTAATCCTAAAGAATATACCGTTACTGTAAGAATAGCCACAGGTGAAGATGCAGACCTAGAGAATTCTGGTGATGCAGATTCAAATTGCAAGAATGAACGGCATCATTCCGCTTTTTGTGCTACCACGGAATTTAGTGTAAAAGTACTAAGGGAGGTATAATAAAATCATGACGACCATAACAACAAAAAAATCACGGAAGTTTAGCCAAAAAGGGCTAGTGTCATTTGTAGTAGTAACTGTATTGATGATAGTTTTGACATTGATAGTGATGTCTTATGCTCGTGTAGTAAGGCGTGAACAAGTACAAACTCTTGACAGGCAACTCAATGCACAGGCTGAGTTTGCGGCAGAGTCAGGTATAAATGAAGCGATTAACGCTCTTAAGTCTAAGCCTGACCTAATGGGTAGTGAGTATAAAGAGTGTGACGAGACTAATACGAGTAGCTTCATAAGTAAAGCCGCTGCTGCAGGGTATACAATAAATCCTGACTTGGGCAATAATTCTTCGTTCTCTTGTCTGCTAGTTAACCCAAAGCCTGATGAACTCTTGTTTGATAATGTTGGTATGGACAAATCCGTAGTTACCCCAATAAAGTCAGCAAGCGGGGGTTCAATAAACTCTATTACGATTAGCTGGAAAGGAGCAGGAGCCGATACATCTGGTTGCCCTACCGCCAGCTCTTTTCCGCCTACCTGGCCCACCCCCAATTGTAAATTGGGAATTTTGCGCCTAGAGTTAGTGCCATTCTCATCCGGTATGACTCTAGATGCTTTGCGGAATAGCGCTAACAGAGGAATCCTCTTTGCCCAGCCCTCTAGTAGTGGTGGATCGGTATCAAAAGATTTTGATAATATAAGAGGAGACAATCAGGGGTTGCCAGTTAGTGCTGGGTGCAATAGCGGAATATGTTCAATCACAATAAGCACAGTCGTCACAGATCTGACGGGGTATTTACGTATACGTTCTGTATATTTAGATAGCAAAGATGTAAAAGTTACGGCCACTACTGGAGGAGGACCGACGCAGTTAGTTGGTTCACAAGTTGTAATTGATGCTACAGGTAGAGCTAGTGGTTCGCTTAAGAGGCTAAAAGTACACGCTCAAATACCAAAAAACGAAGGGTTAATCGCTGGTGAATATGCTCTACAATCATATAAGACAATGTGTAAGCAGTTTAGTATAACTGATACCACGGTTAACTTTCCCAATTCCATCCCCGAATGTAATCCTACGAACTAAAAGCTGGTAAATAAATATCGTGCTTAAGCTGGGTTAACTAGCGTGTTTTGCGATGAAATTTTGTATGTATCTCCCTGAGGTGCTTATCTGTGACATGAGTATAGATTTGTGTAGTAGAAATATTGCTATGACCAAGCATAGCCTGAACTGATCGAATATCCGCTCCGTTCATAAGCAAATCTGTGGCAAACGAATGCCTAAGTGTATGAGGTGATACCTGTTTGGTTATACCTGCTAATAAAGCATAGCGAGCAACTATTCTCTGAATACTACGAGCCGTTAAGCGACTATAATCTCCTGACTGATCAATCTCTTTGTTGCCACTATAACGTATAAATAACGGTTTAGCTACGTCACTGCGTTGCTGTAGATATTTTTGTACCCAGTCGGCTGCTTCCTGACTTATAAATATTGGCCTATCTTTTTGTCCTTTACCGCGCACCATGAATTCTCTTCGTTTGAGGTTTATATGGTCTCGGTTGAGGCCAACTAGCTCAGAAATACGAAGACCAGACGAAAAGAGCAGTTCTAGTATGGCACGATCACGTAGGCCTGAAGCCTTATTGATATCCGGTTGCTGAAAGAGTTGCGTCAGCTCTTCAGGAGTTAAGAAAGTAACTTGTTTGCGTTGGGTATGTGCTAATTCTATTTTGTCGGCAGATAATGCTTCAATATCATGTTTAGCGCAAAATTTAAGGAAACTTCGCAAAGCTATCAAATGATAATTTGTGGTGGTTTTGCTTAATTCGTCACTAGTGTTGGTGCCTATTCGGTTTAGCCATAATCGCCATTTTCTCACTAACTCACGATTAATATCACGGAGTTGAATATCGCCCGCAAAATCAATTAGTCGCGTTAAATAGTGGTCATAGTTTGCAATTGTCTTCTGAGATCGGTTCTGTTCTATTTCTAGGTACTCTAAAAATTCATTCTTTGCTTTGGTAAAACGCATATGTATATTGTACGACATTGATTGCAGATATGCCCACCTGATATACTCTAGCTAAGGCATCAAGAAAGGGTAGTTGTATTGTTATGGAAAGAACATTAGTCATATTAAAGCCAGATGCTGTACAGAGGGCTATCACTGGCGAGATAATTACTAGATTTGAACGTGCTGGATTAAAGATAATTGGTATGAAGATGATGATTCCAGAGATGGAACTATTAAGGCAACACTATCCGGATACGCTAGTACCGATTATCGGTGGTAAAACAAAGGAAGACTGGGATAATTATGGTGTTGAGTATAGTGAGACAGTTGAAGAAATTGGCGAAATGATAGTCAAAGCTACTAGAGAGTTTATGAATAGCTCTCCAGTGATAGCTATGGTGCTTGAGGGAACGCAAGCTGTGGAAATCGTTCGAAAAATGGTTGGAAAGACCGGCCCGAAGGACTCGCCCCCTGGAACGATTAGGGGTGATTACGCACATCTTAGCTTAGGACGTGCGTCAATTGCCAAAAAAGGTGCAGCGAATATAGTGCATGCCTCGGGCTCTGTGGATGAAGCTAAACATGAGATTGAAATGTGGCTTGACAAAAACGAGCTGTTCAATTACAAAACGGTTCATGAAGCATTGACACAGGTTTAAGTACCTAGTTATTTGTTGGTCAGATTTATCTTCACGACCTGTAACAATAATGCTATTTTGGTGATCCGGGAGGGATTCGAACCCCCGACGCCCGCCTTAGGACGGCGGCGCTCTATCCACTGAGCTACCGGACCACTAGGAACTATTCTACTACAAAAAGTTTGGGTCCTAGGACTCGACATATCTCCTGTGAACTCAGGGTTTCGTGGTAGAAAGCAAGCTTTCGCCGGATAGTTTCCTTGCTAATTACCATTAATAATTCGTACCCCGACGTCCCTAGACAGTGGCTCTCTTGCCTCTAACGCTACCGGTCACTCTTATAAATGTGATAACTCATATTAGGTGGGCCAATCATAGGTGGCATACGAACACTCTACCCTTAGCCATATAACTCGTGTAAGTATACGATAATTAAGGTAAAATAAGCGTAATGGTAAAGAATACACGAGAAACACAATCACCAAAGCTTTTCGCTGATCAATTAGATGGCGAAGAAGTTCAACTAGTATTTCGTAAGCACCCGATTGTTATGAGAAAAGGCTTAGTTCTCTGCCTGCTAGGACCGCTAGTTGGTGTTATTCCTGCCGCATTATGGCCGACATTAGGCTTTGGTTGGTTTTTTGGTGGTTTGGCTATCGGCATAGTACTGGGTATGCTGATACTATTTCCGTATTGGATAAATTGGTTTTATAGTGTGTATATAGTTACTGATTCACGCTTTATCCAGATAACTCAGAAAGGGTTATTCAGCAAGAGTTTCGTCGACTTGAGTCTGAAGCAAATTCAGAGTCTTAACTACGAAATAAAAGGACTTCAGGCTACGTTATTTGGTTATGGTACAATACTCGTGCAAACATATATGGGTGACTTGGTAATTCATGAGGTATTTCACCCAACTAAGCTATACAAGCAACTTGTTACAATAATGCAAGATATGGATGTTGAGCCGGTACGCTATATACCTGGCGACCAGGAAGAGGAAAATACTGAAATTGAAGAAGACGAAACTTAAACAGCTTATTAGTAAACGACCGTTGCGTAAGAAAGAGCCAGAACTTAATGATAATGCGCCACGTATTACGAATGAGACAGTTGCCGCACACCGCGAAGAGGTACTTAGTACAGCACGTAAATATATTTATCCATTACAACACTCCAAACATCGTATAGTCCTTATCTCTACAGGGCTTTTTATTGTTATGATAGTTGCTTTTTTTACTTACGCAACACTGGCTCTGTACAAGTTTCAATCTAATTCAGCATTTTTGTACCGAGTAACGCAAGTTGTTCCTTTTCCAATTGCACGCGCCGGGGGGCGATTCGTAGCATATGAAAATTATTTATTCGAGTTGCGACATTATACTTACTACTATGAGAACCAACTCAAATATGATTTCTCTGAGCCAAACAACGCACCACAATTAGCAGACTTCAAGCGTCGTGCTCTTGATAAAGTGATTAATGACGCCTACGTCAAATCTCTTGCAGAAAAGCATAATATTACTGTAAGTAGTCGAGAGATTAATGACCAAATAACGACTATGCGTAACCAAAACCGACTCGGAAGCAATGATGAAGTTTTTGAAGAAGTACTCAGAGATTATTGGGGTTGGTCTGTAAATGATTTTAAGCGTTCATTGTGGCAAGAGCTATTAGCACAAAAGGTTGCGGCTACTCTTGACACCGCAACGACTAAGCGCGCAAAGGTAGCATTAGCTGAATTGAGGGCTGGTCATAGCTTTGAAGATGTCGCAAAGAAGTATTCGGATGATAAGCGGACTAAGGACAACGGGGGTGAAATACCTGGTATGATTGAGCAAACTAGCCGAGATTTATCCGCTCAGACTACAGCTACACTTTTCAGGCTCAAAAATGGTCAAATTTCGGATATTATCAATACTGGTTACGCACTTGAGATACTGAAAAGGCTGGACTCGTCTGGCAATCGTGTGAAAGCTGCACATATAGTTTTTCAATTTAAGGATATCAATGAATATATTAACGATATAAAAGAAGAAAAAGCTCCAAAGGTATACCTTGCTCTCCCCGCTAACTCTGACTCTAATACTGATAATAAATAGATCTAGAAACAATATATAAGTACTAGTTACTATTAACTTAATAATCCTCGCGGAAACGCTTACCTATCTATTGTCTGGCGGGCCCGACCGGATTCGAACCGGCGATCTCCTCCGTGACAGGGAGGCGTGATAGGCCAGCTTCACTACGAGCCCTTATCTTCTCTGACTGTCTATTTGCTAAGTCGCTTTATGTGTATGGTATGACGTTTACCTATTACTGAGAATGCAAAAGACTGGATAATATTATCAAATTAACTTTGTTCATGCAACGAGCTCTATCTGTTAAAATATCAAATATTGATTAGTGCCGAAGTAGCTCAGTTGGTAGAGCAACGCATTCGTAACGCGTAGGTCGTGGGTTCGATCCCCATCTTCGGCTCCACAAGACAAAGACCTAGCCTTATCTCGATTCGAGAGAAGATTCTCGAATTGGGATAGAAGATAACTTTTGTGAGGTTTACAGAAGTGGCGAACAAATTTATTCTGTTTCTAGTTCAAAAACTTTACAATCACATATCTACACCGACGAGCGGGTGTCGTATAACGGCAATTATACAGCCTTCCCAAGGCTGGGACGAGGGTTCGACTCCCTCCATCCGCACCAGAAATGGACAGAACGGATAATTCAGACGCGTTGCGTCTGTTTTTCCAGGGCTTTGCTACACAAAGACGCAAGAAAAAGAGTGTATTCGCACTCAGCTTTCAACTTTTTAATATAAAATGTGCTTCTAACCTCTCGTTATAGAGGAACATCGTATTATTTGCGTCGTCAATGTGTTTTATTGGCATATTACGAGCAAAACCTTTACACTTAGTATTACAAATGCATATATCAAAAAAGTATTTTAATGATAGATTAGTCCTACTGTTTATTAGCATAAATATATTCTTAGCATTGCTGAATTGCGTGCAAATTTTAATTCGGCTGGATTCTAGTGGATCGAACGTAATTTCACAATACCGTGCGAACCTTGGCTTAAGTGGGTTCAAAAGGGGTGGGGTGTCAACTCTAATAAGCTTTGTTTTGTTTGGGCTTTTAGTTTTGGTAATCCACATAATCTTGAGTGCACGCTTATACCCTATACGCAAAAGAGCTGCAATTGCCCTCTTGGCGATGGGTACTTTATTGCTATGTTTATCGATAATTGTAAGCAATGCGTTATTGAAAATGAGGTAGTCCGACAGCGTGAAAGCGATTGAAATTCCGTTGCGACACGAGAAGGGTAAGCGATATCGTTTTTTTGAAGCACTGCCCGGTTTGATTAGTTGGAGTTTGTTGATATTGCCGTTCTTGTTGAGCTGGCTTAATCCTACGCTTTGCATCTTATTAATTATTACTTATTTATTACTATGGTTTGTCAAGTCTGCTGGTCTAACAATTCGTTCGACTCAGGGTTTCATTGTAATACGGCGTCAAATGAGGCTACCTTGGTCAGATATGCTTAAAGATTTGGAGAGCTTGAATGAACCTCGTACAAGTTCAGAACTACCAGATTGGCATTATATGAATATTAATAAGCTTCGCGTAAATCCCCCTTTGATTAAGCCAAAAGAGATACTTCATGTAGTCATTATCGCTGCTTACAACGAGACGCGTGAGGTGATGGAACCAACTGTACAAGCAATTATGGATTCGGATTATGACACAAATCAGGTGATAGTTGTATTTGCGTATGAAGCACGTGATGGTGCTAAGGCCGAGCCAGCAGTTAAAGAGTTGGTAGAGAAGTATAGCAATAAATTTCGTCATATTTTGGCCTATAAGCATCCTTTGACTGAGGGCGAGGTACGAGGCAAGGGTGGAAATATTACCTATGCTGGGCGTCAGGTTGCAAAATATCTAGAAGAGAGAAATATTGATCCATATAGAGTTATAGTTACGACTTTAGATGCAGATAATCGCCCCCATAAGTATTATTTAGCAGCACTTAGCTACTTGTATGTGATTGCTCCCGAACCTGCGCATGTATCTTTTCAGCCGGTACCGATGTTTACAAATAATATTTGGGATGCTCCAGCTCCGATGAGGGTGATTGCTACGGGTAACACTTTTTGGAATGTTGTATTAAGCTTACGCCCACATATGATACGTAATTTCTCTAGTCATGCACAGAGCATGAAAGCCCTCATTGATACTGACTTCTGGAGTGTCCGTACAATCGTTGAGGATGGTCACCAGTTCTGGAGAACCTATTTTCGCTATGACGGGAATCATGATGTTTACCCTATATACCTTCCAATTTATCAGGACGCCGTATTGTCTAGTAGTTATCGCCGTACCCTCAAGGCGCAATTTATCCAGATACGACGTTGGGCATGGGGTGCATCAGATGTTGCGTACGTTCTTGAAAAAGGCTTTTTTACGCCAAACAGAGTACCGAAATTAGATCTAACTTTTAAGTCCTTACGCCTATTAGAGGGACATGTAAGTTGGGCTACGGCGCCTTTATTATTGGCCTTCGCGGCGTTTATACCAGCTTTTATAAATCATAACGATTTTGCCGCCAACCAACTACCAATAATTGCGAGTCGTATACAGACTATTGCGCTCCTAGGTATCATAGTTACGATATTCCTTAGCTTGAAGTTACTTCCACCTAAGCCGGCGCGCTACAAGCACCGCAGAACGGTCTTAATGGTACTGCAATGGGTGATGTTACCCGTTACCACGATTTTATTTAATGCATTGGCGGCGTTGAACTCTCAAACACGATTAATTTTTGGCTGGAACCTTAACAAATTTGATGTAACTGATAAGGCCGTTATTAGAGAAGATAAACAGAAGGTTATTTAGTGAATGATCAGGCACTATCTACTGGCAGTAGTCATTTAAGTCCCTTGATTCCACATTAGACTGAATATTCAACAATAGTATTTTCAAAAAGTAATACTCATTCGTTATTGAGTGCTTGATAGTGGATGGAAAGCCTCATAATGTATTGCGGCAACTTTGTCAAATCGCTTAAGAGTCTGTAAAGACACAAATATAATTGATTCTTTATCTAATATGGCGTTTTTCATGTAAGAATAAAGCTTGCTAATAATTGTGTCTGTGAGCTCCGTAGCGTCTCGTAGAGCTGTTTTGCGATGCTTCAGGCTGTTGTAGATGCTTATGAATAATTTATCACGATGGAACGGCTGTAAATGCTTCGTACTAGATACAGCAATACTTCCGCCGAAATCAATTGATTCTAATGATGTAAATACAGCCTTACAAATAATACATTCGCGTCGTCGCCACTTCCGATTGATACGTTTTTGATGACGTGAATTCAGTACGCGTGTCCTACTATCACAATATATACAGACCATGACAATATGTTGACATTACGCAGGGAATAAATCAAGTGGAAAACTGAATATATTTTGTGGGCAACTCGTGTTCAACCCCCTTGGTATCAAAAAAGCTCCAACAATTACACAAAGTTGGAGCTTTCTTGGCTCGGACATACTTCATCTACTTGAGTATTGTGCGAGTCCGTCGTATGCGACTTATTGATTTCGACGAGGTAGACAGTTCTTCGTAGAATAACTGAAAACCCTCGAGCGAACTCATAACGGTACTCAAAATATGAGCGCCTCCCGTTTAACCGAACTATTGTAATTATATAAAGCAACTAAGTCAAGCCTGTGTCAATAGCCACAAGCATATTAACTTTGGAATTAGTAATTGTAATGAAGATATGTTGGCCAGTAGTGATTTATTCAGAACGAAGTAGATATTTTTATATGATCAGTATTAATGGTGGCTATGAGTATTCTAATTCTTTGTAGTTTGTTGTGTGGATAAGCAGATATTGCAGTGAATAAACTTACCAGTAGCGTCAAACACACTAACATAAAATATATGCGACGTGAACTTGGTGGGCGATATAGGGTTCGAACCTATCACCTCAGCAACGTCAATGCTGCGCTCTAGCCAAATGAGCTAATCGCCCAAAAGATATATACAGATACAAGCATAACAAAAAGACGATCGTATTAAAAGTCATATACCATATATGATAAATAATATTTATAGTTTTCCTCAGCGTGATTGTAAGAATAACAATATAAAAATACTAGTATGATAATGCTAGTATGGTATTATCTTATGTAGGCGAAGTTTTGCCGAGAGTGTTTTGATCAAAAGTGATTGAAGACAATGCGAGAGCTTTCAATCACTTTTTTCTTTGCTAAACTAGTACGGTGAATTATTTAAACTTGGCTACTACATTTTCACTGACGGCATTGAACGTTGATATTGTGTTACAAAATATTCGGGTGTTTAGACGCAAGTCATCTCAGGACATATCATTGCCTGGTGTGATTGTTAGGTACGTGGCCATCTTTGTCATTTTGTTTAAATATCTGTCACTGAGCGACTGGGTGTTGTGCCTAGGATAGGCAGTCATTGCCACTAATGTGACGGTATACCTGATGCTCGTTATCAGATACTACCATGCAATGACGATTTGATTCTTGTGTTAAACAGGGGTAATATATTATATAAGCTGTGACGCGACTTCACTAACCGCTGAGCTTCGTAGGCAAAACGGCAGAGGTACGAGATAGCCAATGCCGTATAAGAGCAAAAGGTTTCGGTGTGGAACCATCTTGAGAGTAACTCTGGATACGAACGCGTTAGGGTAATGGGCTACTGCTACTAATGATTGATACGCGTTTCTGTTATTAACACGAATGAGGAGTGTGGCTATGAACCAAACAGATCAGCAACTTCAGGCTATGAGACATAGCCTAGCGCATATTATGGCGACAGCAGTTTATCACTTGTGGCCACATGCTAAGTTTGGAATTGGTCCGGTGGTAGAGAATGGCTTTTATTATGATATTGATTTGAATGACGTAACAATATCTGAAGATGACTTCGAGCGTATTGAGACTGAGATGCGCAAGATTATTAAAAGTAACCAGTCGTTTGATAGGTTTGAGTTGCCCATTGATCGTGCAATAGAGTGGGCAAAAGAAATGAATCAGCCATACAAAGAAGAACTATTAAATGACCTAAGACGAGCTGGTACGACAAGTGTCAGAGAAATTAACCCTGACGAATTAGGCATGGTCGTAGATGGTGATTCTGCCGTAGAAAAAGTTTCATTTTATAGGAATGGTGATTTTACTGACCTCTGTCGTGGCCCACATGTAGAATCAACGGGTAAGGTAGGTGCCTTCCAGCTCATGCGTGTTGCGGGTGCTTACTGGCGTGGCAAAGAAGATAACCCGCAGATGCAACGGCTTTATGGTGTAGCCTTTTCTACTGAAAAAGAGCTGCATCGATACCTGGATATGCTAGAAGAGGCTAATAAACGTGATCACCGCAAACTTGGGCAAGAACTGGATTTGTTTACATTCTCTGACCTTGTAGGAGCTGGGTTACCACTCTATACGCCACGTGGCACAGTATTAATAGAAGAACTTAAGCAAGTCCTGAAGGAAATTGGCTATCAGTATAACATGCAGCAGGTCTCAATTCCGCACTTAGCTAAGCTTGATTTGTACAAAATATCCGGTCATGCAGAGAAATTTGAAGACGAATTGTTTAGAGTACAGAGTCATTACAACCAAGAATTTGTTTTAAAACCGGTTAACTGCCCTCATCATACTCAAATTTATGCTAGCCAGCCTAGAAGTTATCGAGATTTACCACTGAGGTATGTTGAGCAAACTATGCAATATCGCGACGAGAAGCCAGGTGTAATAGGTGGTTTACAGCGTACTAGAGGATTCACGGTAGATGATGGGCATACATTCTGTAGAGTTGATCAGATAGAAGGAGAGGCTACGACTATCGTGGAGATAGTTCGAGAATTTTATAATAGGCTCGACTTGTGGGGCAGGCACTGGGTCTCGCTTTCGGTACGTGATCCTAGCACTCCAGAAAGATATATTGGCGAGCCGAAAGATTGGGATAGTGCGGAAGATATGCTTAGACAAGTTTCAGACAAGATGGACTTGAGTGCTAAACGTATGGAAGGAGAAGCAGCAATATATGGCCCAAAACTTGATTTTATGTTTAAAGATGCGCTTGGCAGAGAGACACAACTTGCTACTATTCAGCTAGACTTTGCTATGCCAAAGCGCTTTGAGCTTACTTATGTTGACGCTGACGGTAAGGAAAAAACTCCAGTAATGATTCATCGTGCTATATTGGGCTCTTTTGAGCGATTTATTATGTTGCTGATTGAGCACTTTGCAGGTAAGTTTCCGGTGTGGCTGGCGCCGGAGCAAATACGTTTAGTTACGGTTAACCAAGAAGATAAGACAGTAGAGTTTGCTAATGATATGCTGAGTCGGGCACGTGATCTTGGTTTGCGAGTAAGCTTGGATAATGATAACGAATCTGTTAGCAAGAAAATACTTCAAGCCGAGCTTATGAAAGTACCTTACACGGTAGTTATAGGAGAAAAAGAAATTGAGTCAGGTCGAGTAGTGCCGAGAGTTCGAAGTGATATGGAAGTTCAAAAACCACACGATGCATATGGTGTGGAGCAGTTTCTCAAAACTGTGGCTAACGAGGCCAAGACCCGTGTCAGTAAAACATCACTTTAAGCAAATTGATGATCGCAATAGTGGCTTTTACCAACGAGTTGAAGCTCTTGTAGCTGAAATTCCGAGAGGGAAGGTTATGACGTTTGGGCAGATTGCGGCACTTTGTGGCAATCCTCGTGCAGCAAGGATTGTTGGCGGTATAGCTCACTTCGGAAACCCGCAATTACCATGGCAGAGAGTAGTAAAAAAAGATGGAGTATTGGCCGAAGGCTATCCGGGTGGAATCGCCGGACACCAAGCTGCCCTCGAGTCTGATGGTGTTGTTTTTGATGATAGTGGGCGCGTAAATATGCGAGAGAGATTGTGGTATCCAGGCCACTTATAGTTATTGTTGGACCTACCGCTAGTGGTAAAACCACACTTGCTATAGAGCTTGCAAGGCGTTTGGATGGAGAGATTATTTGCGCTGACTCCAGGACAGTTTATAAAGGAATGGATATAGGTACAGCTAAACCGACCGAAGAAGAACAATTATTTGTACCACATCATTTACTAGACGTGGTCGATCCTGGTGAACGTTTCACGGTGGCTGACTTTAAACGGCTAGCCAACGAAGCAATTATTGACATTATCGGTCGTGGTAAGGTACCGATTATGGTGGGCGGTAGCGGTCTTTATATTGACGCAGTTCTTTTTGATTATAAGTTTGCACCAGTTGGTACACCTAGAGATAATCAAAATCCACGCCATTTATCCAAGAGCATACTAGTAAGCAAGGAAAAGCTCAGGAGAAACACCCTAATTGTTGGAATTTGTGTCTCAAGAGAGATATTGATGCAGAGAATTATATCGCGAGTCAACCAAATGATAGACAATGGATTGTGTAACGAGGTATCAAAATTGCGAGCAGAGTATCCATATAGTAAAGCTCTGGACGCGCCTGGCTATAGGGCAATTGCAGAGTATTTGGAAGGAAAGTTGTCGATTAATGATGCAAGAGATTTATTCGTAAAAAATGACCTAAGGTTGGCGAAGAAACAAATGACTTGGTTCAAAAGGAATAAAAGTATTCAATGGATAACTAACAGGGAAGCGGCTGTTGAATTAATAACAACTTTTTTGAACAAAATATCTAACTAACCTTGTAATCTCTGCTACAATGTACTTTGTAGTGAATAAAGTATGCTTACAGAGGTTTGTACATAACGATCACAAAATCTAATTAGGAACGAGGGCTATGATTGATCAATTATTTGGGTCAAAAACACGCGTAAAGTTACTACAGCTATTCTATAGTAACCCAAATCGTTCATTTTATGTAAGAGAAATTACACGAAAGATTGATGAACAAATAAACTCGGTAAGACGTGAGCTGTCTAATTTATTGAATATTGGCATAATACTGTCCGATACTAATAACAACAGACTTTATTATGAAGTTAATCAAAAATTCGAGTACTATAAACCACTTCATTCTATTTTTGGGAGTAAAAAAGTATCTACATTGCCTGCTGGTGCTTCTGAGGGAACAGATACCCAAAACCTCAAATCACTTGGAAATGTTGAACTTATTATATATACTGGGCAATTCACCCGTGATGAATCTAGTGGAATAGATATTCTATTTGTAGGTGACATCAACCAGACTCAGCTCAGTAAGTATATTGGGGATTTGGAGTCTAAAGAGTCTAAGGAGTTACGCTATACCGTCATGACACCACAGGAGTTTTTGTACAGGCGACAGGTCAATGATAGGTTTCTAACCTTGTTATTAACATCGAAGAAGCAAATAATATTGGATAAGCTTAATAGATTAGATACAAGCAGTAAGAAATCCGATAATCAGATGAAAGATGAGGAGCAGTGATGATAGATATTCAATTTTTTGGTGCTAATACTGTTCGGTTGAGTACAAAAAAAGCCTCTATTATTGTGGACGATAACTTAATTAGTCTTGGTAAAAAAGCAGTTACAAAAAATGATGAAATCGCACTTTTTACTGGTCCACACGGTGAATCAGCACCAAATATTAACGAGAAGATAATTATCGATAAGCCAGGAGAGTACGAGGTATCTGATATATCAATCCAGGGTATTCCAGTCCGATCACATCTAGATGAAGAAGGTGCGAGTAATGCTACGATTTTCAAAATAGTGGAAGATGATATAAAGATAGTTGTACTAGGTCATATATATCCTGTATTGAGTGAAGATCAGCTAGAGGCACTTGGAATGGTTGATGTGTTGATAATACCAGTTGGGGGAAATGGATATACGTTAGATGGTGTTGGTGCATTAAAGATTATACGTGATATTGAGCCAAGAATTGTAATACCAACACATTATGAGCAAAAGGGAATTACATATCCAGTACCACAACAAGCTCTCTCCGATGCCTTGAAGGCATTGACTATGGAACCCAAAGAGAAGCTATCAAAGTTCAGAGTAAAGCCGACCGATCTATCAGACTCGACTCAGCTTATTGTTCTTGAAGCGTGAGTTGCCACGGTCATCAAATCAGAGAAACTGAATTTCACAAATAAACTATCTGCCTGCAGCTCGATACATTACTCAGGTAATCATTTTGTTTCAGGTACAGTTTCTTTTATCAAGCCCTTTTTCTTGAGGGTTCGAATTGCTTGTGTGCTTATTCTCATCCTGACTTTCTTACCATCAACGATAATAGTCTTGGTTTGTAGGTTTGGCTTCCATACTTTCTTGGTATGACGTTGCGAAAAACTAACATTATTACCAAATTGCTTACCCTTACCGGTAATTTCACACTTCTGCATACATTATTCCTTATAAAATTGTTGTAGATTCAGTTGACGATTATAGCTGTTTTGTTTCTCTGGGTCAATGTCGTTATACTAATATGGTATGCCAGAAGCCCAGAATCTAATTAATTTTACCCGAAGCTCAATCGGGGTAATTACAATAATCGCTACTATTCTTGCTTCGATTACGCTACACGAGGCGATGCACGCTTTTGCTGCACATTGGCTTGGAGATGATACTGCCCAAATGCAAGGTAGGTTAACGCTGAACCCACTGAAGCATATTGACCCTTTTTTGACCTTAGGTCTGCCAATTCTACTTGCGTTGATCGGTGCGCCAGTTATGGGAGCGGCGAAACCGGTTCCTTTTAATCCCTATAGAGTGAAATACGAAGAATACGGTGCAGCATTGGTTGGGCTTGCTGGACCACTCACTAACTTGGCACTAGCAGCAGCTGGAGCATTTTTGTGGCGGGCGATTGGGGCGTTTATCCCTGACACATTCCAGCTGATAATTATGACGTTTATACTAGTAAATTTAGGTTTTTTTGTTTTTAATATGATTCCGTTTCCACCCCTGGATGGCTCGCGCGCGTTATATGCCGTAGCGCCAGAACCTATTCAGAAAATAATGCAAGCTATCGAGTCATACGGTCTTTTTGGTTTTGTCATCTTTTTTATGCTTCTATTTAAATACATAGCCCCACTTGTATCGCATATTATTAATACGCTCTTTCTCATATTACTCTAAGATAGTATAATTTGGATATGCTGGGTTGCCGGCAAAATGATAATCTGAATACTTATCATTAGGGATTCCAATATTCGTGTGAAGCTGAGGTTTCACCGTGCGGAAACCCACCTGGTCTTCTATTCCAGGTTGTCATGCCGGCACCAGCTTTTTAAATTGGATTATTCGTATTTACTATTACTATCTATTGGGACCAAATCCAAGATATAAGTTCATCAGTATCTATTGTACCAACCGTAGAATCGTCGTGCTGCCCACCAGGTACTTCAGTCAGAGCGGAGGAATTAGAGTAGTTTGATGCAAAGCTACGTACATGGTTAATGTTTATTATTGTATCTGCATCACCCGCCCATCCACGCCACGGAATATTATTTGCAGCTAAAACACTAGCTTTGTCTAACGTTTCTGCGTGTGCTGTATCAGATGCTCCGTTTCCCACTGGCAAGGGGTCAGGGTAAGTAACACCCCAGGCACCATCAATAGCTGGTCTAAATATTCCACTCGGATTCTCATCCCGAAGGCCTTGGAGATTAGAGACGGGTACGATTCCAATGACGCACTTTGTCTTAGACGGATTTGCAGCTGCCCAAGATGCTGCCAGAATATGACCTAGTGATACTCCCACAATTGCAACTTTCTGATTACAGCCAGTAGCTATAAGGTCAGCATGAGCCTGATCCATTGCTGCTATCCCAACGGAAGTCCCAAAATGATTACCCGACAGATCTCCTATATGAGTAGTGAATATTTCACCAAAAAGTCTGATCATGTTTGTTTCTGCGGAGGCCGTGTTACGACTCAGGACGTTATATGCGGATGTAGCTCCACCGGGCGCCCATATTACTCCAATACCAGAAGATGCTGCAGATGATTTTGGCCGTAGCAGGTAATGAGTGCCATGAGCGTCATTGGCCGGTAACACGTCCGACATTTAGCTTCGTACTTCCCATATTTCAAGTGTTGCTGGTGCAAGTGATGTATTGGATTGGACTACTAGAGTAGAACCTGTAAGTGACTGGCTTATTCGGATTTCAAAAGTATGTGAAGTAGCCGAAAGTGATGGAATATGCCACTCAGGAGTATTCCATACCAATTGGGGTGTACCTAAGCTAACATTATTAACCGGATTAGAGCCAGTAACAGTGACTTTTCGTGGGCTCCAGTTCAAATATTGCGTATATGACTGTGTGCCATCTATCCATAATTCCACTGACGGTACACCAAAGCTATCAGAGTATTCGCTATATGAAGCTAGGAGTCTACACTTGACAAGAATTGGAACAGATGAGCTCGTAACTACTCCGGTTGCAATCAATCCTCCGCTTGCTAATGATATTGGGCCTAAAGCACCTGTTAGCGTTGTTGTGGCTGAAGCAGCAGTACTTCTCGCAATTCTCCGCGTACCTTCAATATTCATTGGCAACCAAGTCGAACCATTAGATATATATAACTGTTGTGTGTCTGTGGCAAAGAATAATGCTTTGTTTCCTGCAGTTACAGCCGAACCTTTGTTTGCGTCCTCATCGTATGTTATTTGCTTTTGAATACCAGATGTTTTTTCTAGTGTGACACTAGAGTTTGCAATCTTCGCAGAGGTAACTGAGTTATCTGTAGGTATGCGTTCATCAGTCAGCCTACTGTCGTTTGTAACAACTACATCATTATTATTTGCACGTAATGTTCCAACAAAATTTTTGTTACCCGAAATCGATTCATCTCCTGATAAGTGAACGACTGCATTATCATTAGCCTTATTTGCAATCGCTGAACTTTTTATTGAACCATCAGGCTCATGAGAAGTAGATAAGAAATCGTTTAAAATATCTCCCCAGATATTCTTATCACTCCCAGGTATAGGTAGTCTTGCCATAATATTATATTGTTTTTGTCCTCATTAATTATTAATACTTCTTAATATAGGTAATGCTTTATTTCTCGTCAAGGTAATCAAAGCAACACATAATCGCTATTATATTATAAGTAAAGGTTCAAGACTAGTTTAGCCTAGTTGCGTGCTTCCTTTCGGAGCAGTTCGAGTAACTTTGTGTACATGTCCTCATGTCTCATATTATACCTGAATTCACATTCTTTGAGATGCAGGTTGAAATGG
>Ga0226835_1000711_pt1:5000-28699 | contig 28699 bp, 26 predicted proteins | sample LAC_MetaG_1_FD_163627 | JGI IMG/M metagenome (GOLD analysis project Ga0226835, IMG submission 163627) | Anaerobic ammonium oxidizing microbial communities from anammox membrane bioreactor (MBR) in UC Berkley, California, United States -... | ecosystem: Engineered > Bioreactor >...
AAGGTGAAAATATGGATAAAGTTCAACTGCAACCAGGCATTTACACCAACATTTTTCCGGTCATCCTGCCCGATGATCCTGTGACTTTTATGGAAATACAGCGTGCCCAGGCCACAGACTTGCGCGAGTTAAGGAATGAAATTGAGCAAGCAAACCAGCATATCTTCGTATATGCCTATAAAGACCGTGTATATGGATATGGTCAAGATGCTAGCAACGTGCTCTCCGCCAAAGGTTTTGCCAAGATCACCGTACTCTTGAAACAAGTGCCTGCACTGGCGGCGCATGTTGTGGTGCAAGGCATTATTGATGCTGCTCTTGTAAAAGGCTTCTGGCAACGAAGAAGAATGTCCCTTAAAGATGTGGAGGCCCGAACTGAGATATTTCGCCCTACCCCCAAGGGCATAACAGAACAGGGAAAGGTCAAGGTCTTTGTGGGCTATGAACTGCGCTGTGCTTATTATCCTGCGGTGGAATCCTTTGGATTGGTGGTGGACGTCACCTGGGCTTATCAAGATGAACACGGCGTACCGCTCAATCCCTCACAAATGCGCGCGAGAAACGCAATGAAAGAAGCCTTGGTGATCCAAGAAGAGTTCCTGCGCGGGACCAATCGCCTCAATCTGCAAATTGCCCAAATCCGTATGCACGACTATTTGCTTCCGTTTGTCCGGGAATTCCAATCTATTGACTTGCCTTGTGGCGGTCAGGCACATCTCGAACCTGAACCATTTCCGGTCATCCTGGGAGGGTAACACATGAAATACTTCGTTGGCGAAAAACTTTCACCCCCAACCCTGCGTTTTAGCGCATCATCACTCATCCAGCGGGATTATTACCCACGTCGCGGCATTCAGAATTATGGGCCCTACGATGCTATGACGCTGGGAAAAGAGCGGGTGAACTGCCTGGTCATTTATCCCGCGCAGCTTCAAAACGCAAAGCAAACTGTTGTTGGTGGTTTGCAAAATGGGAATGGCTCTTTTGCAGGTTTTCAGAAACTGTTCCGACTTCCATTGGTAATTTGCGGCGAGCGCAGCCTCTCTGCTGAAGCTCCGGAGCAGTTGAACACTGTGCTTCCTCCACTTTTGCGAGAGCATGCTCCTGATGTCGTGCTCATTCTCGCTTCAACGCGCAATCCGGCTTATTATGCCAGGGCCAAATCTATTCTGCTTGGCAACGGCATTCCCAGTCAATTCGTCACCCAAGAGAAACTGGACATTTCATCGCAATTACCCTGGCTGCTTGAAAATGTTGCCCTGCAAATGTATGCCAAAATCGGCGGAACACCCTGGACCGTGTCGGCTTCGCAGAAACAGAAAAGCCTGGTATTAGGTGTCAGCCGCGCCCAAGATGAACAGAAGCGCCTGGTTGTAGGCTTTGTGACGCTTTTCAGTAGTGATGGGGACTATCTGTTCTTTTCCACCATTGCCCCCAAACCCATTTATTGGGAAGATGCGGATGCTTATCGTGAAGCCTTAGCCAGTGTAATCGTGGATGCCTGTAGCGATTACATGGCTCACAGCGGCCCGCCCGACGAAATTGTGATCCATCTGTGCAAAAAGCCCGGCAAGTTGCGCGAGTTTCCGGCAGCAGAGCAGGCGATGAAGGGGCTTGGTAAAAACCTTCCTTATACCATTTTGCACTTGAATGAGTACAGCAATTACCGTTTGTTCGACGCGGCCCATGCCAGTTATGTACCTCAACCGGGAATCAAGGTGACGTTATCCGATACAAACGCCCTCTTGTTTCTCGATGGCCGCAAGAAAGGTTACAAAACCGAGGATGAAATTCGTAATAAAAGAGGCGTTCCCCGATTATTTGAGATTGGCTTTGACCGAAGGTCAACGCTACCCGTGAGTGAATTCCCACGGCTAATACGGCAGGTCTATGAGTTTGCAGCGGTTAACTGGCGCGGATTCAACGCGCAATCCGTACCGGCGACCCTGAACTACTCTGGCTTAATTGCCAGATTGATTGCCGAAATCGGCGCTGATAATTGGAGCCAAACGATTGACAAAATCGGACTACTGGCAGACAAAGCATGGTTTCTCTAAATCTATATCAATACCGTGATGAAGTTAAGCGCGCCTTGCTTGCCCGCAAAAGCGAACTGGAGCAAGAATGGGATCCGTTCATTGCTTCCTGGCTGGCCTATGCGTTTGCGCGTGAACAAGCTTCGCAATCACTGTTGCTTCAGGAGCTGTTTCAGCGGTTGGATGCCTGGTCTCAGGAAGAAGATGCCTGGCATTCGCAGCGCAACATCGGTCCGTTGCTTTTCCTTGCCTGGTTACGCAAACAGCAAAACCTTCCTGTAAGCGAAGCGTACGCAGAAAAAGCTCTGCAAATGCTTGAAGCCATAAATCCTGAGAACAGGTTTTCACCTTTCCGTTTTCCAGAACAGGTTTTCCTCATCGCTTTGGGAATCTCTGCCATAGAGCAAGAGAATCAAAAGGGGCATTTGAGAAATCTCATCTTTTCGCAAATAAAAGGAACCCTTGCGCGGCAGATTTTGTTTGTTGCAGCGTTCAAAGAAATGGGTAGAGACTATTCTCTATCTCTGGCAGAGCCTAAGGACATCACCGACATCATTGCCGTTTTGTGGTGGGCAGAAAGAGAAAACCGTCCTGATAAAAGTCAGTACTGGTCACAATTTGCCAGTAATATGGACATCATTTTGCTTTACAAAGCAGATGAGTACAGTGCAAGACATATTCTCTCAGAGTGGGAATTGGCTATGCTTTTTGAATCGCTAGTCCGACAAACCACAGATCCGGATCCAAACATGCTAATTGACTACTATCCCCTACACCCAAAAATTCGGGAGATTGCCAAAGGTTATTTCAGACAAGGAAATTACTTTGAAGCTGTATTTGAGGTTTGCAAGGCTTTTAACGAATTTTTGCGAAGCCGTGCCTCTTCCAGTTCTAGCGAAGCGCAGCTGGTAAGAGAGGCTTTAGGTGATCCAGATGCTAAAGACGAGAATTTGAAACCGAAGATCAATCTCAATCCACTAGATCGGTCATCCCCTGACTACAAATCTCAGCAAAATGAACAAAGAGGGTACAGTCATATCGGTATTGGCATTTTTATGGCCTTTCGTCATCCGAAAGGACACGAACCCAAAGATAAGAACTGGGTAAATGTTGACGCCTACGAAGCTCTTGACCAGCTGATAATAATAAGTGCAGTGATGAAACGTATTGAAAAGGCGCTTACCAAAAAACCGTAGACCTTTCTATACTGAAAGAGAAGCAAATCCACCAATATGGCTAATACCGTACCCGGTGTCTGGTGTTGGAGGCGTGGGAGAGGTGAAAATTATCTCACTGAAAAAAACTGAAAAGGATTAGAAAGCGATGGATTCGTGTGCAAAAGGTTATGTCTTTTTGAACCTTATGCACACACAGGAGCAACGACCATGACCATTTTCGATCTTCATGCTGCTGTTTTGAACGACTACCGTGATTTTGTGCACTCGTTTATCAACATTGCCGATAAGCGTATCCGCGCCTATGTCGAGCATGCCCTGGATGAAGAAGCCCATCTCTGGCCCGACTTCCTTTTGCAGCTCAGCCCATCTTATCAACGCGGTGCCAGCGTAGATGATCTGGAAAAATCGGGTCAATTGCACCGCGAGACGGCGCGCATCTTTCGCACACCACAGGGCGCACCCTACGTTCTCTACCGTCATCAGGAGCAAGCCATCGAAAAAGCCCGCCGTGGCGAAAGTTATGTGGTCACCAGCGGTACCGGATCAGGCAAAAGCCTCACTTACTTCATTCCCATTGTGGATTACATTTTAAGACATCAAACCAGAGATAAAACGATTGCACTGATCATCTACCCCATGAATGCGCTGGTTAATTCCCAGTTACAGGCACTGGAAACACTTAAGGCCGGGTACGAAGAGCGCACGGGACGTCATTTTCCCATCACTTTTGACAAATACACGGGTGAAACAGATGATGAGCGCCGCCAAAAAATGCGCCAGAATCCGCCCCACATTTTACTGACCAACTACATGATGGCAGAGTTGATGCTCGTTCGTCCAGAAGATCAGCGGTTCCTGGATGTAGCGGGGGGAGGCTTGCGTTTTCTGGTCTTTGATGAGTTGCACACCTACCGTGGGCGTCAAGGTGCAGATGTCGCCATGCTCATCCGCCGCCTGAAGGAACGCGCCGCAGGGGAGCATCTCGTTCATATAGGCACTTCGGCAACCATGGTCTCTGACCGTAACGCCACTCCGTTCCAACGCCGTCAAGTGGTGGCAGATTTTGCATCTCGCCTTTTCGGGCATGAATTCAAAGAATCAGATATCATTGAGGAAACCCTGGTACCTTCCACTGTAGGGGGAATGCCATCTGAAAAAGAACTGCGTGACGCTGTTTCCTCCTTCTCTGCCTTCACCTCAACTTCACTTACTCTGGAAACCTATCGGAACCATCCCCTCTCGCGCTGGGTGGAACACACCTTTGGAGTGGAACAAGAGGAAGACGGCGGATACAAACGTCGTACGCCCATCACCCTTCCCCAAGCCACTGAAAGTTTGAGCAACATCACTCGGCTGGATAAAACTCAATGCGAACAAATTTTACGCACCTGGTTAACCTTTGGCGAAAAAGCACAAGACAACAGCAAAATCTCTTTCTTTGCCTTTAAACTGCACCAGTTTATCGGTCAGGGGCGGTCTCTGTATGCCACGCTCGAGCCACCTGATCAGCGAGAATTCACTCTGGAAGGGCAGGTACAGGCAAGTGAAGGACGTATGTTCCTCCCCATCAGGTTCTGCCGTCAATGTGGTCAAGAATACTACCACGTATTGAAAGCAGGAAACCAGTTTCTTCCCCATCCACAGGGAGCTGCTGAGATAGATGAAACCTATCAGGCAGGGTATTTAATGGTGGCTCCCGTAGAAAACGATTGGAGTGAAGAATACTTGCCAGATGAATGGCGTGATTCCAACGGGCGCATTCGTAGAGATTACCGAGACCGCATTCCCTATCCGGTCTGGGTGCTTCCGGATGGTACCTTTTCTGCCAATTATTTGACAAACGCAATCAAAATGTGGTACCAGCCGTCCCCGTTCAGCCTGTGCCTGAACTGTGGCGAGTTTTACACCCGCCGGGAAGATGAGTACCGGAAACTGGCAGCACTTTCCACAGAAGGTCGTTCCAGTGCCACCACCGTGCTGGCAGTCTCACTCTTGCGGCAGGCTGTCCGCACAAAAACCGCCCGTGATAAACTGCTCACTTTTACTGATAACCGTCAGGATGCGGCTCTGCAGGCAGGTCATTTCAATGACTTTATCCATCTGGCAGTCCTGCGATCTGCTCTTGTCTCAGCACTCAAAAAGCACACCACGCTTACACATGACAGAATTGCTCAGGAGGTAGTGACAGAGTTAAAGAACAGTTTTCAACTGCGTGACATCGCCCACAATTCAGAACTGGATCCCACATCACCAGCGGCACAGCCTGTATGGGAAACCTTCACGGAATTGACCGGGTACCGCCTGTATGAAGACCTGCGCCGTGGCTGGCGTGTGCTTCAACCTAATCTGGAAGAATTAGGTTTGCTCCGGTTCGAATATTTCGGTCTTGGGGACGTATGTCAACGGGAAGACTTATGGAAAAAGCACCCTGTTCTATCAGACATAAAGCCAGAAGAACGGTTCACTCTTGTCAAAATAATTCTGGACCATTTCCGCCGCAACCGGGCGCTCAACGCAAGAGTATTCCAGGAACAAGAGCAATCGAAACTTCGCATCCGCTGTGAACAGCACCTCAACGAGTTTTGGGGACTGGATCCTGATAGTCAGGAACTCATTCCAGGCGAGTATTTTTTCCTGCGGGGTAAATCTGACAGTTTCGTCAAAGGCAAAAGTTTGGGTGAACGCAGCACATTAGGGCGCTATCTGATAAAAACTCTTGGAATCTCATCGGATGAATACCTCCCATTAATTGAATTCCTCTGTAACTTACTGGTCCAACAAGGATTTTTAGTGCATCTTACCCCAATTCAGGATCATCAATGTTTCCAACTGGATGTGTCTTGTTTGCTCTGGTGCGCTGGTGATGGGACACCGCCTCCCCTAGACCCACTTTATTCGCGGCGAGCAATTGCCGAAATTTATGAGAATTCACCCCGGCCGGTTAATGCTTTCTTTAAGCGTTTTTACCAGGAGCCCGTCACAGATCTTGCTGGGTTGGAAGCCGCTGAACATACAGCACAAGTGGTGGCGGCTGGCGAGCGGGAAAAACGTGAACGGCGCTTTCGATGGGAAGAGAAAGACTCAACCAAGGAATCAGAACTGGGCAGACGCCTGCCTTATCTGGTATGTTCGCCAACCATGGAACTGGGAATTGACATTGCCGATCTGGACATTGTCCATATGCGCAATGTGCCACCCACACCGGCCAACTATGCCCAGCGGAGTGGACGTGCCGGGCGGCAGGGTCAGGCTGGTTTAATCTTCACTTACTGTGGAGCACTCAATCCTCACGACCAGTATTTCTTCCATAACCGTTGGGAAGTGGTTGCGGGGAATGTTCGCGCTCCCAAGCTGGATCTTGCCAATGAAAACCTGGTACGAGCCCATTTGCACGCGTTGTGGCTAGGCGAAATCCATTTATCCATGCGCAACAGCATTGAAGAAGTGATTGATGTCAATGATGGGGCTCTACCCCTGCGTTCAGAAATACAATCCGCAATCCGGTTAAGCAAGTCCGCACTTATCCGTTTGCGCGAACGGATGCGCCATGTGCTACAAGCCGACGAAGCCATTTTGCGATCTGCATCCTGGTTTTCCGATGCCTGGATTGATCGTGTTCTCGAGAACGCACCAGAAGAATATGATCGTGCTTTTGATCGCTGGCGAGAGCTCTTCCGTGCAGCCACACGTCAATTACAGGAAGCTCAAACTGCACTTCTCAATAGTCGCCGAAGGGAAGAGCAACAAGAAGCCGCAAGACGCCAGCAAGAAGCCCTTCGACAACGAAACCTGCTCCTGCAAATCGAGACAACCCGTGAAGAAAGCGATTTCTACCCGTATCGTTATCTTGCCAGCGAAGGTTTTCTGCCCGGATACAATTTCCCTGCTCTGCCGGTGAGAGCATGGGTACCTCGCGGTAATGGTGAGTTCATTCCTCGCGCCCGTTTCCTGGCAATTCGAGAATTTGCTCCAGGCAATTTCCTTTATCATGAAGGTGCTCGTTGGGAAATTTATGGTTTTCAATCTCCCCCGGGCGGTTTGAATAATCGGCTCTGGAAAACACGCTTGTGCTATACCTGTGGAGCGTTTAGTGATACCAATAATGATGTCTGTCCGGTTTGCCAAACCCGTTTTACCCCGCAAAACAGCCTGCCTGCCGATTTACTCGATATGCCCAACGTCAGAACCCGTCGCGTAGAGCGTATTACTTCGGATGAAGAAGAACGACGCCGACGGGGGTATCATATTGAAACTTTTTACCAGTTTGCCCCACTTACTCAGGGACCAGGCAAAGATGAAAGAAAAACATACCAGGCAGATACCCATCATTTTATACTCATCTACGCCCCTTCAGCAACCCTTCTCAGAGTTAATCATGGCTGGAATTCACAATCTAGAAACGCATTCCGGGTAGATTTGGAAAGTGGTGAAGTGGTAAATGACACTAACCAACAGCCTGTTCCATCTCGTCCCCGCCGGATCGAAACTTTACGTCTGAGCGTACAGGATACCCAAAATCTTCTGCTACTAAAACCTCAAAACCCAGATTTGTTTACACAGCGTGAGTTTGAAGCCACCCTGCGTGTTGCTTTGCAACGCGGTCTGGAACAGGTATACCAATTAGAAGAAAATGAACTTGCAGCCGAAAGTATCGGCAGAGATGAACATCGTGCCATTTTGTTCTATGAGACATCCGAGGGGGGAAGTGGAGTTTTAGGTCGACTCATTGAAGAGCCTAACGCATTAGCAGAAGTGGCGCGTGCCGCTCTGATGCGCCTCCATTATGACGAACAGGGACAAGACCAAAATCCCCGTTGTGTTTCTGCTTGTTACGATTGTTTATTGAGTTATAGCAATCAACTGGAAGCCACTCACCTTGACCGCCACCTGGTTCGGGATACTTTGTTGGAGTTGTCTGCAAGTCCAGTCCTTCCCCGAAAGAACGGACATCCTTATCATGAACATCTGGCCTGGCTACACTCTCTCACTGACGCTCGTTCCGATTTGGAACGCCGCTTCCTGCAGGCCCTCGCTTCAGGCAACTACCACCTGCCGGATGATGCCCAGCACGAAATTCCCGAACCGCGCTGCGTAGCCGACTTTTTCTACACTCCCAATATTTTGGTCTTCTGCGATGGCAGCGTCCACGACACTCCAGAACAGCGCCGGGCTGATGAGGTCTTGCGACGTGAACTTCGTGAACATGGCTACCGTGTTCTAGTCATTCGGTATGATCGTGATCTTTTGCAACAAATCCATGAATCGCCGGATGTCTTTGGCGGGTAAAAAACAAACAGGCCGGGCTCTGGTAAGCCCGGCTTTGTGTCCCGCAGGGGGATCAGCCCGCAAAAGCGGCGTGCGCCATCAGGAAGGCCCGTGCCATGCGCTGCGCCTCAACTGAACCGTTCCGGGCCTGGTAGCCCTTCCCGTCCGTGTTGGCAAACCAGCGCAGGTAGTCCTGCCCTTCCTTGCTCCCGAAAATCTCCGCCAGCGTCTTGCCCTGGTACTTCCCGCCAGGCATGACGTAACCGGCCGGATCGGTAATCCCGGCAGAAGGCTCGTGGGCCGCGACCGGCTCAGGCTCACCCGAAGGCGTTGCCATCTCCTGCGCCTCCCGCTGCACGGCCGATTGGCTGGCTTTCTCCAGCCGCTCCCCGGCGGGCAGCGCCCACTCCGGCAGCTGCGGCGGGTTGACGATCTTGCGTCTGGCGTGGTCGTACTCGCACCACACCTGCGGCAGGGCGTACAGGTACGCCCCCAGACCGAACTTCACGCACGCCCGTTTGAACGCCTGCGCTGACGCCGTGGTCACCGCGTTGGCTTCCGTCCGCTCGCCTTCCTCACCGCTGGTCAGCAGGCACTCACCATCACCTGTGCGGGTCACCCCCGCCAGGGTCAGTCGGCAGAGCACCACCACCCGATCCGGCAGCAGGCTCACCTGATATTCGTCCTGCCACTCCGGGCAGATCAGGTTGAGCCGCTGGATGTAGGGGCGGCTGTCCACATACGCCAGCGCCAGGGCTTTGGTCTTCTCGCGGTTGGTCGCCCCCGGCTTGAACTCCACCTCATTCGAGGGGAACGGCTCCTGAAGCGCCTCCAGGATTTGAGTGAAATCGACATTATTCTGAGACATGGGAAATCCTCCTTGTTCTGCCCCCGCCGCAGCCGGGAGCAAAATGGGTGTTTTGCCCTGCTGCGTCAGGGGAGCCGCCACACGGTCTCCCTCCAACCACGATTTGCATCATGGGCAGAGAGAGACCGTGCGGCAGGGAGATTTACCATGCCCTTTCGCCGCTTATGCGGTTGGTAACGTGCTGTCCCCTTGCGGGAAATCACCTGCCCGGAGTTGCACCGGGAGAACCTCGTCAGGTGGAATTTTCGGTATGGCAGGGCCGGGTAGCCCTGCCGGGGTGTGTTACTCGCTCGCCATTTGCGTCTGCCAGATCAGTTTGAGCAGGGGAGTAATCTGACTCTCCCACTTCGGCTCGATCTTGGGCAGGCATTCGAGGCACAGGGCATAGCCGGACACAACCGGTACCGGTCGCAGAGGAATGTCGGCGTTGCACAGGTCGCAGTAGACCTCTGCATCGGTGAGTTCGCCACCGACTTCGATCTCCCCGTCCTCGTCAACAAGGACGAAAGACGGACGGGTTTTGGGTGGATACCAGAGTTCCAGTTCCATCTCACGCCTCCACCTTCTGCTGGTATTCCACCTGCGCCAGCAGGATGTGTTTGCAGGGCGTCTGATGACCCCGCTTGGCAAAGTCCGGGCAGGTGCAGCGCCATTCGCCGGTAGCCGGTTTGTAACCCACGAAATAGGTGCTGCCTTTCGGGTTACTCTGCTGGGAGAAGACCTCCCACAGGATGACCGTACTGCCGTCTGGCGCTTTACCGCTCATGCGGGAGACGATCTTGATCAACCCGCTGGCTGCGCCTAGCAGCCCCTTTTGCAGCCGTTTGAGTGTGGCTTCCTGCAGCATGGTAAATCTCCTTTCCCCGGTACGCCGTGCCGCACCGGGAGAGAATAGTTCTCCCCGGCACGGCGGGGTTTGGCATTACAGGGAAGATTGGACGACCAGCAAGGGTTCGCCGTACACGATCTTGCCGCTGGCAGAACGCCAGGCGTGGGTGGTGTAACGGCGTTTGCCGCGCCCCAACAGCCGCAGCCAGACCACCCAGCGGTCATCACCCAGGTCGTGCACCATCGTGATGACGAAGGTGCTTTTGCCGATGTGGACGATTTCGCCAGCTTCTGGACGCATGGCTCTACTCCGTTTCGGTTTCGAGCTGTGCGCCGCAGTCGAGGCAGACGGTGATTTCCCGCACATCGTCATACACCTGACCGGCGATCAGGTCATACCCGCCGGTGGTGTAGGTTTGGGTGTGCCGGTGAGGACACTGTTCGGTGTCAATGTACGCATTGGTCAAATATTTGACCTCATCGTACAGGTGCGCATCCAAAGCGTCCGGGAGACTTTTTCGCAGGTACTCGATGAAAGCCCTGCGGTTTTTGATCTCCTCACCACGCTCTTGCAGGATGCACCAGATGTCCTCGATGGTGAGTTCCAGCCGAATCACAATCGGGTCGTACATGGTATTCCTCCTTTCGGGTCAGCGCCGCACCGCCGACCCAATGAAATGGATTGAGTCGGCGGGCAGGTGCGGCTGCCCGAAAGGAAACGCAGGCGAGCGTTTGTAACCGTATGAAGTTGGTAAGGTGCTAATGCAAACACCCTTGCGGGTGGTGTTGCCGTGAGGTGCAGGCTGGTGGCCTGCACACTTCTCAGTTTCACAGGAAACTGAGCTGTTGAACAACCGCTGCTGGCACTGTCAAGCCGAGTTTTTCCAACCGTTCCGCCGGGATTGGTGCGGGTGCGGGTATTTTGCGATCCGTCAATTGGCGGCGCAACCGCTCCGCTTCCTCTTCGGCGAAAGTCGGCCATGAGGGAGTGGCGTTTTTCTCCAACTCTTCCAAGGCATCTTTCCATGTGCTGGGGGCATCGTCCCCAAGCAGATGGATCACCTGGCGGATTATGCAGGCATACAACGCTCCCCCGTCATCCGTAATTGGTGTAGCCATGGACACCTCCGAAATGGCTACCACCAACTCCGCCCATGTAGGAACGGAGAAATTGGCGGGAGTGCATGGCTGCATCAGGCGGGTTAGCAGTTCCCGGCAGTGAGCACGATAAACACTCTCTGCGTACTCACTCATCCGCCGCGGCGGGGTGAGGATTGCAAAGGCGTTGTAAATCACTTCGCGCCGCTCCGGTGCTGACGCCACCAACGCACGGTCAATCTCGTCCTCTGCCACTTCCATCAAGCGGAAGACGGATTGGGCAGATGACAAAAAGCGCAGAAATTCTGACATAGATAGCCTCCTTCGGGTTGCCGCCGCACCGACAACCCGTTTGGTTTTGGGTTATCGGTGGGCTGGTGCAGCAGCCCTTTGGAGAGCCAGCCAGCGGTATTCGCCTGTTAAGGTTCAGTCCGGGATTTATCCGCCCGGTCGGGATTTGACAGGTATCCGGCAGGCAGAGCCGGAATTGTGGATTGTACGGTTTCCGCTTCTCCGTACACATCTCCCGGGTGGGGAGACGCCTGTTTATACTGCCTGCCGGGTGGGTGGGGTTCTGCCGCCCCGTCACGACTGCCCGTGCGGACTTCCACCGCTCAGCCGTCCCATATTTCGCCAGGGACGCGGGTGTTTTCTTTCGGCGGTACACTCAAACGCCGCCAGCCTGACCGGCCAGGGAGAGCTGTAGTCCCTACCGTCAACCCCCCGGCTGGGAGAGGGTGAAACCGCCCTGCCGGAGTTGCACCGGCGGGACTGCGAGGGTGGATTGGTAAGGTTCGGAAGGTCACTCCTGCGGGACTTGCACCCGCACAAAGGCACTCCTGCGGAGTGGTGAATTTGGAGACGGGCCTGGTAGCCGGTCTCCGGGGGGACTACCGCCACCTGCGGGTCGTCAGGAGCGCAATGATTGCCTCGCGCTCGTCTTTGTCTTTTGCTTTTTGGATCAGCCGATAGACAAAGTACTTTTGAGCCAGGTCGTAGGCAATCAGCAGCGCAGCAAAGATGACCAGCAGGGGGATGTACTGGATCAGGTTCATATCTACCTCACCTCCTTTCGTTCCCCAGCGCGGGGGGAGAGAGCCTCTCCCGCCGGGGTGGAGAACGAAAGGACGCCTGTCCCAGTGGACGCCGGTGGGCGTGAACCGTCTGCCTGTTAAAGTCCCATCCACGGGCGTGGTGGCCGGTGGAAAATGGCTGTCCGGGAGTTGCACCCGAAAGGCGGCTTGTCCGCCAGCCGATATCGAAAAGCCCGTTGGACATGCGTAAGCATTGTTTCCAACGGGCGTTGTGGCCGGTTGACGACATTCAGGTGGAGGGTCCGGGTGGGACACTCCTGCCGTTATTCTAGCAAATTAGTTATCGGTGCGCAAGTGGTTAGCAAAAGGATGATTATCATAAATTTTATTAACACATTTTTGACCAACTCCTGGGTGAGTTTCCTGGGAATACCAATTTTTTCACAATCCAACGGAGACTCTTGTCGGTGCACTGCAACTTTTAGATCTGTTTTCCGTAAATGCTTTCGGATTTTTGCAAACAAAGGAGAAAACAACCATGAACCAATCCACAACTATCCTTGAAAATCGTTTAGATACCACATCGGAACGCAATTTTTTCAAGCGTCAGGCAGGCATATTTACTTTGCTGGTAATGACACTGGCGGTTGGCATCTCACTGCAGCCTCAAATGATCGCCTTTTACATGTTTACGCCAACGATCGCCGCTCTGCTGACCTTGCTTCTCACAGGGCAAATCAAGAAATCCGGTTGGTTTAAGTCGCTGGGAATTACCTCGATTGATTTCCGAAACTGGCCAAAAGCCATCCTGCTTCCCATCTTTATTCTCCTCCCCGGTTATTTGTTTGTATATTTGACCGGCAGGGCTCAAATCGGCATCCCATTTACCGGACTCACCTGGCTCAACATGATACTGAATTATCTGGTCCTGCTGATCTTCAACACATTGACATTTTCTTTGGGTGAGGAAATCGGCTGGCGAGGATTTCTCCTGCCACGCTTGTTACACCTAGGCAAGGTTAGAGCCAACCTGCTGACCGGTGTAATTTGGTCTCTTTGGCATTATCCACTGATTTTCTTGACGGATATCTACATCAACGAAGGCAATCGCCTTTTGCTGACCCTGCTTTTCACTCTGACTGTGATCGGCATTAGTCTGGTAATCGGTCAATTATGGCAATCCAAACGCAGTGTGTGGGTGGCTTTCCTTTTTCACTCCTCCCACAATGTTACCTGGCAATTACTGGACAGTATCACGGTTAACAATCCAGCCGTCGTATACCTGGCGGGTGAGTCCGGATTGATCCCACTGGTCTTATATCTGGTGGTCGGGTTTTTGTTCATCAAGAAGGATCAAAAATTCACCCCTGAAAACGTAAACTGATCGCATCAACAAATCTTGGTGAGGGTCGGGGAAAACAGGTCTCTTTCTTAGGCCTGTTTTCCCAAAAACAATATCGCAGAACGATCATACGTTGTCATTTCGTTTGGAACAACCACCCCAAGCGCCGATATCCCAATGTTCAAAGAATTCACACCTCAACGGTTTTAAAACAAACGAAGTATTTACCCTATAATTACGCCTTGTTTGAATAAGAAACTCTATGCTTACGAAAAACGAGGAAATGATGAACCATGTTCTGAAATGTCATGATATTGTAAAGACCGACTTTGTGCGCGGAGAAAATTGTTCTCTATACGACAGCCGGGGGAAGCGTTTTGTAGACCTTGAATCCGGAATCTGGTGCACTGTTCTCGGACATTCACATCCACGCCTCAATCGAGTGATGCAACAACAAATCGAGAAACTCGTTCATCTCGGAACACGCTACCCGAATAATTTGGTCGAAGAAGCAGCAATAGCGGTTCTGGATATAGTGGGGATCGAACCCGGAAAGTGTGTATTCCTTAGTTCCGGTAGTGAAGCGGTTGAATTTGCTGTTCAAATTGCAAGGCGCGTGATCGAAAAGCCTTTGTTGCTTACCTTCTCGAATTCTTATCTTGCCGCATACGGCTCTGCAGGCAGAAAAAGCAACAACGAGTGGTGTTTGTTTGATTGGGCAATGGTTGCCAACCACGAGCATATGGACGAAATGAGTTCAATTCCCTTTGAGAAAATTGGTGCCTTTGTCTTTGAACCGGGTGGGAGCGGTTCGGGTTTTGTAAAATTTCCCCCAAAGCAAATTGTTCAAAGGATTGCTCTACGAATTAAGCGAGCGGGTGGCTTGATCATTGCCAATGAAGTTACAACCGGTATGGGAAGGACGGGAAAATGGTTTGGTTTCCAGCATTACGACATCCAACCCGATATCGTCGCACTCGGAAAGGGGTTGGGTAATGGCTATCCGGTTAGTGCCGTGGCGATGCGTTTGGAAATTGCCGAAAAATTAGAGGACTGCGGATTCCGTTATGCTCAGTCACATCAGAATGATCCCTTGGGTTGTAGTATCGCAAAGGAAGTGATTGCCACCATGCGCGAGGAAAACTGGATCGAAAGAGGTAATCGAGTTGGAACTTCTCTTCTACAGGGCTTGAAACGATTCGAAGAGAAATATGCGGTAGTCAAGGAAGTGCGGGGGAGAGGTGTGTTGCTGGGAATAGAACTACACCCAAATGAACACCTCTCTGTAGAAGGGTTGTATCATGCCCTTTTAGAAGAAGGCTTTCTGGTGGGGTATTATTCTGCGGGGAACGTTTTACGTCTCGATCCGTCCCTGACCATCGAAGAAGAAGATGTATCTCGTTTTCTGGATTGCCTGAACCTGATCCTTGAAACCCATGCAGACCACGTATAACTTGAAAATGGGGCTGCTAAATCATCCAATCCTTCAGATGAAACTTTGATGAATGACCGGATGAAGGGCGCGATGGATTTCTGAGGTTTCTCGACAACGAATGATTTGAAGGTTTCCTTTGAACTGGTGTGTGTTTGGCACTTCATCACACCCTCTCCACCACCTCCTGCATTCGTTCGGCAGACGGGTGCAGGTAACGCCCGGTTGTTTCCAGCCGGGAGTGACCCAGAATCGCCGCCAGTGTTGCCACGTCCACACCCTTCTCCACTGCCCGGGTGGCAAAGGTGTGCCGCAGGGTGTGCGGACTTGCCTCCACCCCGGCAATGCGGGCGTACTCCGCCACCATGCGCTGCACGTCCCGCTCGGCAAGCGGCTTTCCACTGCGCGAGAGGAACAGGACGGGTTCATCGCTCTGCGGACGTTCATCCAGCCAGGCTTTGAGTGCCTGCCTCACCTCACTGTTCAGCGGCACCCGGCGGGTCTTGTTGCCCTTGCTTGCCCGCACCGTCAACCAGCCCGAACGCCCGTTCATCTCCACATCCTTCAGGTGCAGGCGCACCACCTCACCCACCCGCAAGCCTGCCCGTGCCATCAGGTTCAGCATGGCGGTATCGCGTGCGCTGCCCTCGGCGGCGGCAAATAGCCTGCCCAGTTCACGGGGCGAGAGGGCTTTGACCGGCGGGGTGACCTGTTTCGGCCCCTTGACTCGCAGGGAACGCCCCAGGTGCTTCAGCAGGGAGCGGATCGCCGCCAGACGCAGGTTGACGCTGGCAGGCGAGAGCCTGCGCACACTTTGCAGGTAAGCCAGGTAGTCCTTCACCTCAACCGGGGTGAGCAGGTTCCAATCCACCTCACCGCCGTTCGTCTGCCGGTACCAGCCGGTAAATTCTTCCAGCGCAGACCGGTAACGCGCCACCGTGCGGGGAGTGGTGAGGGTTGAAAGGAAGTCGTCTATGGGGTTCATGGTATTTCCCACGGATTAAAAAGTTCCACACCGCAGTGAAGGAAGTCGGCCGTGTTGCGAGTGACCAGAACCAGCTGGTGAGTGAGGGCGATTGCCGCAATCAGGCTGTCCATGGCGGGCATCTTGCGTCCCTGCCGCTCCAATCGCGCCACCAGTTCCCCCCATCCAATCATGGTTGGAACGTCCAGTAGTAATATCCGCCCCTTGAAACGAGAGATCAACTCATCCACCAGCCAGGCACGCAGGACTTCTTTACGCGGCGAGTCGTCCAGCCGTTCAATCCCGTGCTGAATTTCTCCCAGCGAAAGCACACTGAGATACAGCGTATCCTCATCCGCCTGAGCCAGCCAGCGCACCACCCGCTCCTCCGGCTGACGGCGGGTGAATTCGGAGAGCACGCAGGTATCCAGCAGGTAGTTCATTGCAAATCTACCTCACGCGGCAGGCTGTTGTCCCGCTCAATGGGAAGCTCCGATCCGACCAGCGGGGATTCCAGCAGGAACTGCGCCAGGTTGCCTTTTGGAGCGGTCAGGCGGCGGTACTCTTCGTAAGATAGCATCACTACCACCTTCTTACCGCGCCGGGTGACGATCTGCGCGCCGTTGCGCAGCGTGCGCTCGACCAGTTCACTGAAGCGGGCTTTGGCGTCTTGCAACTGCCACAGATTCATTTTGCACCTCCTTAAATAACCAGTCTGACCAGTTAGATTATATCTCACCTCGACCCGCACTACAACTGCCCAGCAAGGAGGAAAGCACTTCTTGAGAGAGCCAAAAACATTGTGCGACGCGGTTTAGACCCGTTATTTGCCCCGAAAACGGGCATTTTGAGGGCATTTTCGGGGGTTTGGCGTCTTACAATGCATATTGTACGACTGCATTGTGCGACATGCAAATTAAACCAAAAGACCGCCCGCGGGAGGTGTGCGGGCGGTCTTGTTGACTCGTCTCATCGGCGGGTGACCCGCTCGATACGCCGGTCAAGTCCGTACCGACCGGACGCCACATAGTGCAGCGTCCAGCCGATCCACAGAACCGCTCCGACGGCCAGCAGACCGCCGAAGACCAGCGGGATCGCCGGGGTCAGGTCGACCCCCCAAACAACATACAACCCCGCGCCGACCAACGCGAACAGAAGCAAGGTTTTCATGGTGTCTCTCCTTCCGGTGTTCAGGTTATGGGTACAGCCCGGACTGGCTGCCCTCTGTCAGATCACCCTCCCGGATGACCTGGCAGAGAAGGCAGCCAGCTAACACCGGAGCGGCACGCTACGGGTAAGCGCACCAGCGCGGAGAGACACCCCCGCCATGTCAACGAGCCACCCGGAGACCAGGTACGGGCTGATCCCCGGACGGGGAGAGAGAAGCAACCTTCTCCCGCCCCCGTCCGCTTACCAGCCCTCCATCCACAATTCGTTCGTCGGGGTGATCTCCACCATCTTGCGCGGCGAATCGCCGTCAAAAATCAGTGTACGCAAATCCGCAGCGACACCGCCCAGCCGCTCCGCCTTGCAGTCCCGCACCAGTTTGGCGCGTCCTTCCTCATCCGCCGCACACAGCGCCACCTTCCCGCCGTTCAACGCCGCCAGGTTCTTCCACTTGCGCCTGCTCCCATCGCCGCGCTCCACCTCCACGTACCAGCGTTCGCCGTCCCGCTCCACCAGCGCGTCCGGCACGGCGTTCGTTCCATCCACCTCCGGCAGGACGGACGCATTCCATCCCCGCAACCTGGCGTGCAGGGCAAACGCCAGCAGCATGACCGTGTGCGCTTCCTGCTCTGCGCCCTGGTGCAGCCGTAAAATGCGCTCCCATTCGCTCTCGACCACCTCCCAGCCCCAGGTGCGGCAGAGGGCTTTGCCGTCCTCACTCAACCGCACTACCGCCAGCCCGGTCTCGAAGGGGCTGAGCATACGGATGGTCTGGTTCACCAGCAGCCCCGCCGTGACCAGTTCATCCGCCGGGGTGCGCACCGAGTTGGTGCGCTCCGACAGGTGTTCGGTGACGCTGATCACCCGGTCGATCTCCATGCGCGTACTGAAGCCGCTCTGCGCCAGGGTGTAGAGGATCAACGCCTTGCGCCGGTAGCGCAGGGCATTCTCGGGCTTCAACCGTTCCCGGTACGCCAGGGGGGCGGCCGGAACGGTCAGCGCCTTCAGTTTCTCGACAAAGCGCCGGTGCGTCTCGGGCAGTTCTTCGGGGGAGAGGATCACCCCGGCTTCCCGTTTCGCGGGCCCCTGCCCTTTGTCCTTTCCCTCCTTCGGCTTCGCTCGCGCCTCGCTCAGACGCTTCTCCAGCGCTTCTCTGGCCTGCCTTTCGCGCACGATCTCCGCCTGCGCCGCCTCCAGCCGCTGGCGCATCCCCGCCAGCTCCTGCTCCAACCGGGCAATGGTGCGTTCCAGCGCCTCATGCCCGTTGCCCTTCCCGTTCCCCTCCTCTCCCCCCTTCCAGCCGGTCGTCCGCCTCAGCATCACACTCCACCAGAACGCGCGCCAGTCTTCCGCGCTCCATCCCTGCGGCAGGTTGGGATTCTCCCGCCGCCGCTCCTCCAGCGCCGCGCCTGCCAGCCGCTGCGCCAGTTCCACCACCAGGCTGCGGTACTCCCGCGCGGTGTGCTCCGCCGTCTCCCGCAGCTGGCGTTCGGCTTCGAGGATGTCTTCCAGCGCCCGATCCCGGTATGGCATGGTCATTGCGCCTCCTCCAGCAGGCGGATTGCCTCTTCCAGCGCACTCACCGCCGTGTCCCGGCGGTCTCCCTGCGCCCAGCCGCGCAGGGCAGAGACGGCCTCCCGCACCGCCTCCCGCTGCGGTTGCAGGGCTTCCTGCCGCTGTTTTTCCAGCGTGCGGTTGAGACGGTCTGTCACCGTCAGCACCCGCAGAGGGTCAAGCGGCCGGTTGAGCAGTTCTGCCATTTCGTCACACGCCTGCTGTAATTCCTGCAATTCCCGGCGGTACTCCTGGCGCGCGCGGTAAATCTGCCACTCTTCCCACGTCAGCACCCTGCCGCCTTCCGGCGTCACCGCCCGGCCCAGAACGCCCAGCAGAACAACCGCCGCCACAATCGCGCCAATCCAGAGAGCGGATAATCCTTTCCACTCGATTTCGATTTCCAAAGCTACCTCCCTGCTCCCTGCCGCGGGCGGGGACGGGTCTGGCCGGTGCCGCTCCGTCCCCCGCCTGCTACCAGCGGAGCGTGTACGAGACCTGGACGATCATCACCGCAATCCGCTTTGCCAGCAGGTTGCCCACGAACAGGGCTACGGCCACTTCGATGGCCGAAAGCCACAGGCTTACCGCCGCTCCACGCATGACGAGACCCTCCTGTGAAATAAAATGTGAGCCCCGTCACCCAGGTGAGTTGTTCGGCAGCCCCCCTCTCCCGCCCCGCCCGGGAAGCGGGAGAAGGGGAACGCCGCATCAACGCCGGTTCACACGCATTTCCGAGACCGACCTCACCCGCACCGTCAACTGCGGGGCCGAGGGCACGAACAGTTCCAGGCTGGCCGTTGCCCGGCACTCCGCCACGGTGGGCGAAAGCAGGCGCAGCCCGTTCAGCGTCGGGGAGTAACGCACGATCCCCTGATCGACCACCGCCCCGGCAAACTCCCACCCCGCGTAGGACGCTCCCAGCCCCAGATCGATCTGCCGCCCTCCCGTGCGGATGAACGTCGCAACGTCCAGCGCCTGCGCCGCCGCTTCACAGGCGGCGTCCGTTGCCGCTTGCAGGTGGGTGTACACGTAGAACGCCCGCACGATGTCAATGGTCAACGCCGCCAGCGGCACCACCACGAACGCCAGAAAAGCGGCAAACCATGCCATGATGTTGCCCCGTTCACGGGAATTCTTTCCCATTGGGAATAGGAAGTTTTTACTATTCCTCATCCCTTACCACCCTTCCTGACGAAACGTCGAGCGGGCGCTTCCCTGAAACTTCACCTCACCGCCACCTCCCAGCAGGGAGAGCATCGAGCCGATGAAGTTCGGCGCTTCCCAGTGCACCGCGACCGTCACCTGCGAACCGGGTCTGCCTCCGCCGCTGGCCGCCACCTGGTATTCCCCGACCATCGTCTTGGACAGCGCAGAATGGGCGGCGGACGCCGCAACCGCCGCCGCCCCCTGCTGCGCCACCGAGCCAGCCCGTGCGCCGTAGTTGGCAGCATTCGCCGCCGCCACCGACGCATACCCGGCAATGGCAAAGTTCACCAGAGCGAAGGTCAGCACCAGCACCACAGGCAGTACAACCGCCGTTTCTGCCATGGCGTTTCCACGTTCGTGCCAGCGTTTACCCCTGTTGTGCACGGTGTCCCTCCTTCCGGGCTAGATTGCCCCGGCAACCGACTGGATCGTCCCCAGAATGTTGACGCCCAGCATCTGGAAGCCCGCAAGCGCGACCAGCAGTACCACTGCGCCGATCACCGCGTACTCGGTCATGTCGTTCCCGTCACGGTTGAAGAAGAATTTAGCGAACATACTCAAAAACCTCCTTGAAGAATGATTGAAACCGGAATTGAAAGTACCGCACCTGCGGCAAACACAGGCACCGCCGGAAAATGCGCCCTGCGCCCGTGCCGCATCCACAACCACACTCCGACGACCAGCCGGAGTACCACCGCCAGCAGGAAGCCTGCCGGAAGGAAAACCGCCAGTGTTGCCAGAATCTTTCCGTCTGCCCCGCCCGTGCCTCCTTTCCAGAACGAGAAGACCATCACCAGGCTGACCAGCCCGAACATCAGCAGGGTTGCTCCGCCGTGCCACACCGCCCACACACCCGCCGCCACAAACGGCGGTATGGTGAGCCAGTTGGAAACCTGCCTGCGAAGCAGATCTTGCACGGCGCACACGCCCAGCCAGAGGATGATCGCCAGGTGTATCCAGATCATTTTGCTGCTAGCAGGCGAATAAACGCCATGATAACCAAAACGACTGACGCAATGAGCAGTGTATTTTCTTCAAACTCCTCTCCGCTTTCATCGAACAGAAAACGCCGAAACATGCTTCACTTCCTTTCTGCCAGCGGCACCCGGTAGAAGTAGAGCCGCTTGGGTTCGCCCCAGTTCAGCCCCAGCGCCGCCGAGACCTGCCCGGCTTCGACATCGAACCACTCCCCGGCGTTCAGGATCGAGCGTTCCTCGACCTGCACCCGGCGCGGATTGCGCCCCAGGAGCGGATCCACCAGGTTGGAGACCTTGCCGTTGCGCGCTTCCAGCGGCTTCAATGCCTTCTTCAGCCGCTCAGGAGAGAGCGGAGAAACCACCAGCCGGGTAGCGTTGTCGGTCAGGAAACTCACCGCCTGCGCCTGTTCCAGTTTCCTTTCCAGCCCCGTCAGGCTCACTCCGCCCGCCTGCTGCCCCAGCCATGCCAGCGGATAGGCTACCTGAATGGCCTGCCGCAGCCGTTCTCGCTTTTCCGCCACCTGCATCAGGTACCAGTCCGAGAGCACCTGCTCCATCTCCCGTAAAGCCTGCGCCTGGCGGGAGTTGTACAGGGTGAGGATCGCCCCGAGCAGCAGCACGGCGGAAAGAGTGGCAATCGCCCATAAGTCCATACTTACTTCACCTCCTGATTGAACTGGATGATTGTTTCCATGCGCTCCGCCAGTTTACGGATCGCCTGCGGTCGTTCGTCCCGGAATGCCGAGAAGCCCAGCGCCCCCGCCAGCCCCAGCAGCGTCAGGAACGGCCAGAGCGAACGGCCTGCCTCCGCCGCCGCCCACGCCGCGATCTGCACCGGGACGCGGGTGGGGGTCGGGGTCGAGACAGGGATAGGTGTGAGAGAAGGCAGGTCTTCCCGCACGAAGCGTTGTTCCGCCGTAACGGTCGGGGGCGGCGTGGGTGTCAGAGTCGGCGTGGGGGTGGCGTTCGCCTGCGGCAGGAGCAGCGCCAGAAGCGGCACCACGATCTCCCCCTCTGCCACGGCGCTCTGGCCAAGAATGTCGGTGATCTCCACCCGCACCGTGTAGCTTCCCGCCGGGGCGCGCGTCCCATCCGCAAAGCGCCGATCCCATCTCACCTCTCGCGGCACGTCCGCGAGTGAGTCATAGCAGTTCTCCACCTCCGGCCAGCGGTTCTTTGGGTCGCGAATCGCAATGCACACCTGCTTCACTGGCAGGTCTCCGGCGTTCACCTCCACCTGCCCGCTTTCCCACACCATCCAGTGCGCCGTCACCCACGCCGAAGGCCCACGGTTGGCCACCCGCACCAGGCGGGTGACCAGCGTCTGGTTGCCCGCCGCATCCGTCACCCGCAGCGCCAGGGTGTGATCGCCGCCCGGCGCGGTCGTCGTGTCCCAGTCCACGCTCCATACGCCGTTCACCACTTCCAGCCTCTGCCAGGTGCTTCCGCCGTCCAGCGAGAGTTCCGCGCGCTCCACGCCGCTCGTGCCATCCGCGGCGCTCCCCGTCAGCGTCACCGTGCGCGAGAGCCGATCCGGGAAGCTTCCAAAGGTCGCCACGGGTGGGGTACTGTCCACCTGCACCGTGAGCGTGACCGGCTCCCCACTCCATCCGGCGCGATCCACACTGTACGCCGAGAGGTGATACACCCCATCTTCCAGCCTGACCTCTCCCTCTTCCTTCCACTCTGCGCCGTTCGTCTGGAGCAGCACGCGCTCCACGCCGCTCGTGGCGTCCGTCCCCTGCGCCTGCACCTGCACCGGCGAGGTGTACCAGCCGCCCGTTCCATCTTTCCCGTTCACCACAAAGGCAGTTTCCGGGGGGACGGTATCCACCTGCACCGTCAGGCGCAGGCTGCTCCCGTTTCCCGCCCGATCCTCCCCTTCCACCTCCACCAGGTGCACCCCGTCGTCGAGCCGCAGCGGACTGTTCTCCCAGCTTCCCCCGTCCACCCGCCAGCGGGACGCCTCTACCCCGGAGAGAACATCGCTCACCACCGGCGCGAGGCCCACCTCCGAAACGTACCACCCGTTGCTCCCCGGCGTGCCCGTCAGCCCCGCTTCCAGCGCGGGCGGTTGACTGTCCAGCTTCACTTCCACCGTGCGCTGGCGGGTGTTCCCGGCCACATCCTCCCCTTCCAGCGTCACCTGGTACACCCCGTCCCCGTCGAGCGAGAACGGTAGACTCTGCCACCCTCCGCCGTTCACCTGGCCGCGCAGATCGGCCAGCCCGCTCCCGCTGTCCGCCGCATCCCCGTTCACCACCACCAGCGAGACATACCAGCCGTTTTGTCCGTCCGGCGCGGGCAGGAGCGCCGTGACCGCAGGTGGGGTGGAATCTACGCGCACCACCTGGCTCTGTTCCCCGCTGGCGTTCCCCGCCGCGTCGGCCGCCCGGTACGTCAGGGTGTGCACCCCTTCCCCGACTGCCGCGCTGCTCTCCCAGCTTCCCCCATCCAGCCGGACTTCGGCGCTGGCCACGCCGCTCGTCGCGTCACTGCTACCCGCCGTGACGCTTACCGGCGAGGTGTACCAGCCGTTCTTCCCCGACACGCCGGAGAGGGAAAGCGAGGGGACGGGCGGTACGGTATCCACCTTCAGCGTCAGGCTGGTCACCGCGCTGTTCCCCGCCACGTCCACAGCGCTGGCGTTCACCACCGTCGTCCCCTCTGCCGCAATCGTGCAGGGGTTGCTGCCGCAGGAGAGGGTCAGGCTGGCCACGCCGCTTGTGACATCCGACCCGGACGCA
>Ga0226835_1000712_pt1 | contig 28657 bp, 21 predicted proteins | sample LAC_MetaG_1_FD_163627 | JGI IMG/M metagenome (GOLD analysis project Ga0226835, IMG submission 163627) | Anaerobic ammonium oxidizing microbial communities from anammox membrane bioreactor (MBR) in UC Berkley, California, United States -... | ecosystem: Engineered > Bioreactor > Anaerobic >...
CGCCGACGCATGGCATGGCTTGGGGCGACTTTGATAACGACGGTTGGGTGGATTTATACATCGTGCATCACGCCAAGACCCCATCCCTGATGCATAATAAACAGGATGGCACATTCGCCGATGTTACAGGTTCTGCCGGAATGGAGACGCTCACCGACCGGCACGGCTGCGAATGGGGCGATTTGAATAACGACCTCTATTTGGATCTGTATTGCAACGCGGGCGCGCAGCGCGGTTTGGGAGCCAAACCGAATCAACTCTGGAAAAACAATGGCGACGGAACCTTTCAAGATGTTGCCGCCGCGATGGGCGTTATCAATGCGCGGGGTCGGGGACGTAGCGTAAACTGGTTCGACTATAACGGCGATGGAATGCTTGATCTTTTTGTAGCGAATCAACTGCGTCCAAAAGGCGTGGAACCCAATCGCCTGTATCGTAATGAGGGTTCATTTTTTACAGACCTTGCCGCGTCGACCGGCCTGAGTCAACCCCTGCCAATTGTGGCAAGCGCGCTGGTTGACTACAATCAAGATAATTTGTGGGATTTGACCATTGCGCCGGGAAATAATCTCACACTGTTCAAGCGCAAAAAGAATGGCGGCTTTAAGGCATTGGGCTCCGAGAAAACAGGTCTGCTCGCCGACAGCGTGGTTGCCCTTGCGTGGGGCGATTATGACAATGACGGTTATCAAGATTTGTACGTGGCGGCGGAGAATGCCAAATCCAAGTTGTTTCATAATGACCACAACGGCGTCTTTACCCAAGTCACCGCGACCGCAAACCTTCAAGCGGTCAATGATTTTGACGCAGCCAGCGCCGTGTGGGCGGATTGGAATAATGACGGATGGCTTGACCTGTTTGTCGTCCGCCGGGGCGACCAAAAGCACGCCGATGCGCCGGACGTCCTTTTACGCAATAATGGCAATGGCACGTTCACGGATGTGACAGCGTTAACCGGTGTCGCCGGCCCGACCGCCGGCAAAGGCGACGCCGCCGCCGTAGCGGATTATGATAATGATGGCTTTTTGGATTTATTTGTGACCAATGGCAGAGGTCGTATAGGGAACGGTCTTTTGTATCGCAATCTGGGAAATAAGAATCATTGGCTGACGCTGCAACTAGTTGGCGCCCATTCGAATTCTTTGGCGCTTGGCAGCAAGGTTTGGCTCCAAGCCGGCGCCAAAACTCAATACCGCGAGTATTTGGACAATGGCGGCAGTTGGGGCCAAAGTCAGTTCGGCGCGCATTTTGGTTTGGGCAAAGCTACGACGATCCAGTCCATTAAAATACAGTGGCCCGATTCTCAGATTCAGGAATTGAACGACGTCGCTGTGGATCAGATTTTGGTAATTCGACAACCCTAGAACTTTGACTTGGGAAATTGCGGGATCGTCCGTAAAACCTTTCAGGTTTTCGAAAACCCAAAAGGTCTCGTACCCCGCAACTTTAGCTTGTTCGATTAGACCTTGCTGCCGTTGGGCTTGGTGAAAAGAGTTCCATCAAACCTTTAGAAACGTCTGGCCGACCTGTGTGTTCGTCTAACGTCAAATGAATAGGAGTAGAATCGTTATGTCCAAGCAAAAAACAATTTACGTTATTCTGACTGTGGTCTTGGCGGTATCCTTTTTTTCAACCTCGTCTTGGCGGCATGCCACTGCCGCGGACACCGCCCTGACCCATGGGCCTGTTTTTGGCGCGGTCACCGCGACCGCCGCGCGCGTCTTTGCGCGCACGCACGACGCGGCCGAGGTCAAGGTGCGCTATGGTCAGGCGGCGGATTTAAGCGATGCTATTGAAAGCGCCGTGCAACAAACGAGCGCAGAGCATGATTTCACGACCATCATATCGCTTGACCATCTAAATCCGAACACAACCTATTATGTAGATATTCTGGTTAACGCTGTGCCGCAGCTTGCCGCGCCGTATCCGCATTTCAAAAGTTTCCCGGCGCCGGGGACGGAAACCTCATTCAAGTTTGTGTATCTTACCGATTCGAATGCAGACCCCTTTATGGACGCCAAAACCTTTATCTATGCCGGACGCGAAAAACCCGCGTTTGTAATTTTGGGCGGAGATTTTCCACACGGGAAATCGCTGGATTTGGAGCGCAAGCGCTTTTACTATAAAGCCATTTACGACCCCGCGACGAGTCCCAGTATACGAGATTTCGTAAATCTCATTTTGCGCCAATATCCCGTCGCGCACATGTGGGACAATCATGACTTTGGAATGCCTTCCAACAAAAATTATCCGTTGCGCGCCACAAATTTGCAGGTGTTGCAGGAATATTTTCCAACCTATCCGTTGAGCCAATATGGCGATTGGCAAAAATTTTCATACGCGCAAGCAGATTTTTTCTTGCTCGACTCGCGTTCCCAACGCGATCCCAACCATATCGCCGATGGCCCTCACAAATCCATGTTGGATGGCGACGAGCTGGGCGAAGCGGGCCAATTGGCTTGGCTAAAAAAAGGTTTGCTAGAATCTACCGCCCGGTGGAAATTTATTTTGACGCCGGTACCTTTTAATCCAACCGCAAAACCCAAAACATCGTGGGGCGCCTTTCAGTACGAACGCAATACGCTCATCCAATTTATCCACGAGAATAACATCACGGGCGTAGTGAGCGTTACCGGCGACCTGCACATGGGCGGTATTGACGACGGCGCCCATTCCACCATTCCCGAAATGGTCGTCCCCGGCCCCAACGGGCCGGGTTGTATTAGCACCGGTGAGCCGGGGCTGTGGAGCGAAGGAACTTATGGCATAGAGGGTCAGCGCTGCAACGGCTATGGCGTAATCATCGTCACGGCCGACCCGCCTCGCCTCAAATTCAGAGTAAAAAATTCGCAGGGCGACATCAAGCTCCGCTTTACTGTAAAACCATAAAAATATGAAACGAGTACTCGTCATCGGCCTTGACGGCGCGACGTGGGATGTGTTGAATCCGCTCATGCGCGACGGCAAGCTGCCGCATCTGAAAAAATTACTGGAACGCAGCGCGCAGGGCGTACTCATGTCCTCCATTCCGCCCGTCACCGCCGCCGCGTGGACCTGTTTTTCTACCGGCAAAAATCCCGGCAAGCACGGCTTGGTAGATTTTATCTATTTCCCCGAACACGGCTATCGCGTCACCATTGCCAATTCGACCACGCGCGAAGCCGCAACGATTTGGAATCTATTGAGCGACCGCAATCTGCGCGTCGGCGTCGTCAACGTGCCAATGACCTATCCGCCCGAAAAAGTGAACGGCGTGATGGTCACGGATTTAATGACGCCCAACACGAGCGTTCAATACACCTATCCGCCCGAACTCAAACAAGAATTGTTGGACAAGGTGGGGCCCTTTGTCATTACGCCGGGCGAAGGCGAAAATCCCAGCGCGCCGTTGACCTATCTCGACAAAGTGCGCGCCGACGTCAAAGCGTCCGCCGATTACGCGCTCTATCTTTTGAACAAAGAGCCGTACAGTTTTTTCATGTACGTCTTTGGCATCGTAGATATTTTGCAGCATCAATTTTGGGATGATCTCCAAGCCGACCCACGCGCGTTGAACGAAACCGAACGCGTGCGGCGCGATAAAGTGATTGCGGTGTTTCAACAAGTGGACGACGGCGTAGGCGCGATGCTTCAAGCGGCGGACGAGGAAACCACCATCTTTTTAATGTCCGACCACGGTTTCGGGCCGCTCAAAGGTTTCATGCACGTCAACAACTTTTTGCTCGACCGCGGCTATCTCGTCTTGAAAAGCGGCGGCATGAGCGCCATCAAACGCGCGCTCTTTCGCGCCGGCGTCACGCCGCAAAACGTGCATCTCACGCTCAAGGCGTTGAAACTCGATTTGCGCCGCAAGGTAAATCGCGGCCGCGCCTATGGCATGTTGCGCCGCTTTTTCTTGTCGTTCGACGATGTAGATTGGACCAAAACGCGCGCGTTCGCGCTGGGACATATCGGTCAAATTTACATCAACTTGAAAGGGCGTCAGCCCAGCGGCATCGTCGCGCCGGGCGCAGAATATGACAAACTGCGCGACGAAATTCGCGCGGCGCTGCTAAAATTAAAACATCCCGATACGGGCGAACAATTGATTGCGCGCGTTTTGAACCGCGAAGAAATTTATCACGGCGCATTGTTGGACAATACGCCCGATTTACTTTTGCTGCCCGCCGATTTCAAATACGTGGCGTTCGGCGAATCCGAATTCGCGTCCAATAAAATCGTGGGGCCCACGCTCGGCCACACGGGCCATCATCGGCTCGAAGGCATCGGCGCGGTGATTGGACCCCAAGTCCAAGTCGGCGCGCAAATTCAAAACGCATCGCTCGTTGACCTCGCGCCGACAATTTTGTACGCGCTCGGTTTGCCGATTCCGCCCGACATGGACGGGCGCGTTCTGACGGAAGCGTTCACGCCCGAATTTGTCAAGCAAACCGCGTTACAGTACGACACCGAAAATGCCGTGCGTACCGATTTCGGCGGCACCTATTCGGATGCCGAAGAAGCCGAAGTCATTCAACGGCTCGCCGATTTGGGCTACGTGTCGTAAGCAATGGACAATGCGTAACGCGAACTAAACAACGCGGCGCGTGCGGCGCCCGCGACAATTTACGCTTTACGCATTACTCGCTACTTTATGATGAAACTCTGGATTGTAATAGGTTTGCTGTGCGCGTTTGTCGGATGCAGCAACGCGACGCCGCCGCCGCCCACCGTCGCGCCGACGGAACCGCCGCCGCCCACCGCCGCGTCCGTTGCGGCGGAACCCGATATTGTCGTGCCGGACGGTTTTCAAATTACCGTCGCGTACCGCGGCCTCGACTTGCCCACCGCGTTAGCGGGCGACGGCAAACAATTGTATGTGACCGAATTTCAAAGCGGTTTGGTGAAACGTTTGACCGACACCAACGGCGACGGCATTTTCGACAACAATACGAAATTCGCGGAAGGTTTCAAATTTCCGCGCGGCATCGCCATCGAACCCAAAACCGGCGATGTGTATGTCGCTTCGCTCGGTCAAATCAACGCGCTGCGCGACACGAACGGCGACGGCGTGGCGGATGAAAATCGCGTCGTCATTGACAATTTATTTTACGTGGACGCGTCGCACGCCAACAATGGCATCGCCTTTGGGCCCGACGGCAAGCTGTACATTACCGAAGGACATCCGCGCCAAAACCAAGTGCAAATCAATCCCAAAAATAAACGCGTCCGCTACAAAGGCGAACCGGTATCGGAATGGGCTGGCACAATTTTGCGCGCCGACCCCGACGGCAAAAATATCGAAATTTTCGCCAAAGGATTTCGCAACCCGTACGACCTTGCCTTTGACGCGCAAGGCGCGCTGTATGCCACCGACAACGGCGAAGATTTGAAACAGGGCAAACCCGAAGGCGACGAATTGAATTTAATCGAACAAGGCGGCGATTACGGTTTTCCCTTTTTCGTCGCCGACCCGCCGCCCGATTCGGGCACGCGCGCGCCCTTGATAAATTTCGAGCAAGCGTCGTCGCCCAACGGTTTGGTCATTTACGAAAGCGACCATTTTCCGGCGGAATATCGCGGCAACATTTTTGTCGCGCTGTTCTCGGACCCGCGCCGCATCGCGCGCGTGTTCCAGGACGCGAACGGCAAATGGCAAGCCGTAGATTTTATCACCGGGCTGAACCGTCCGATTGATCTGGTCGTCGGCGCGGACGGCGCGTTGTACATTGCCGACATGAATTCGGGCGAAGGACGCAATACCGCCGATCCAAATAATCCGGCGGTGATTTATCGCGTGGATGTGACCAAGTAGGAAAACATTATGAGCAAAGTACGTTTATCCATCGGACTCGTGATTTCGTTGGCGCTGCTCTATTTCACCTTTCGCAATCTCAATTGGGCGGAAGTGGGGCAAGCGCTGCGTTCGGCAAATTACATTTATGTCGCGCTTGCCGCGCTCGTCATTCTGGCGACTTTTGCCGTGCGCGCGATGCGCTGGAGTTGGCTGCTGCGTCCCGTGCGCGTCTTGGCGTGGCGCGGATTATTTTCCGTCGTCCTCATCGGTTTTTTCGGCAATTATGTTTTGCCCGCGAAAACCGGCGAACTCGTGCGCGCGTACGTATTGGGCAAACGCGAAAGCATCTCCAAGAGCGCCATTCTCGGCAGCATCGCCGTCGAAAAGACAATGGACACTTTGATTCTGTTCATCATCTTTTTGATAACGTTGTGGACGGTGCCGCTGCCCGCCGAATATACTAACCTCGAACCGGTGGTCGCCGTTTTTCTTGCGGCGGTGATTGGCGGCATGTTATTGCTTGCCGCGCGCGGCCGTCACGCGTCCAATTTGATTGTGCGCGTATTGCAATTTGTCTTTCCCTGGTGGAAAGACCGCGTCGCGCGCATCACCCATTCCTTTGTGGACGGCTTGAGCGTGTTGTATCACGGTTCGAGTATTGCGATGGTGCTGCTGCTCTCGCTCGTGATTTGGAGCATGACCACCTTGAATTTTTGGTTCATCGGTCAAGCGTTGGGTTTGACCGTGCCGCTGTACGGATACGTCATTATCGTCGCCATCACCAACATGGCGAGTTTCATCCCATCGCTGCCCGGCCGCTTTGGCACCTTGGAATTGTTTAGCGTCGCCGTGCTGGCGCTGTTTGGCGTAGATAAAAATACGGCGGTCCTGTTTCCGATTCTCTTGCGCGTCGCGCAGCTCGCGCCGATTTTGCTCGGTTATTTCTTTCTCAATCGCGAAGGCGTTAAAATTCTCGACGTGCAAAAAGCGGCAAAAGAAACCAACCCCGCGCCCGCGCCGCTCGGCTAGAGAATTTTCTTGCAACAAAATCAAGCGCGGACATGTCGCACCCGGCGTGTCCGCGTTTTTATGCCCTGACGTATCTGGTTATAATCGTTCCGGTGCTATCCCGAATCGAACATCTTTCTGACCGCGCACGCGACGCGCTCATCTTGATTGCCCTCACGCTCCTCGCGCTATCCGTGTTTTTGCAAAACGCACCGTTCACGCGCGCGCTCTCACCCGATTTGTCCATGATGATGTACGCGGGCCAAGAAATCGCGCGCGGCCATCCGCCGTACAAATACGCGATGATTGTCAAAACCCCGCTGACGCCGACGCTCGCCGCGCTCGCATTGGTCGCAGGACGCCCGTTCGGCGCGGACGACGTAATTGCGATGCGCTTGCTCTTTATCGCGCTGGCTGTGGCGGCGGTCTTGCTCACCTATTTTTTTGCGCGCGACGCGTTTTCATCGCGCGCCGTCGGTTGGTTCAGCGCGCTCGCGCTCACAAGTTTCGCTTTTCTCGGCGCGCGCGCGGCGATTGGACCGGAACCGAAATTGGTCGTATTGGTTTTCGGACTCGCCGCTTGTTGGGCAATCCAAAAACGCGCGGCATGGTGGGCGGGAATTTGCGCGGCGTTGGCGTTTTTGGCGTGGCAAATCGCAGGCATCTATTTGCTCGTCGCGCTCGCCGCGTTTTGGTTGGGCGCAAAACCGGGCGCGCGTTGGAAACACTCTGCGCGCCTACTCGCAGGGTTCCTGCTCACCCTCGCGCCTTTTGTTTTGTATCTGCTTGTCACCGACGCGTTGTATCCCGCGTGGGCGCAAACCATTCTCGGCAATTTCAATTTTTTGCGCGGCGAAAGCGCGAGTCAAACCGGCGGATTCATCGCGCGCGTTACGTTGAGCTCGACAAAATTGGCGAGCGCGACGTGGCGCTGTCTGGCAAACGAACGCGCGCTTGTCCTCGCGGGCATTGCGGGCGCGTTCGGGTTCACGGCGCAAGCTGTATTACAAACGCGCGCGAAAAAATTCCAGGACGCGCCGTGGGGCATTCTCGCGTTGAGCGCGAGCGCGTTGGGTTTGGGACTGTTTGCGTTGTATGATTTTCAAAATTGTCCCGACCTCTTGCCGTTTTTTGGGATTCTCGCCATCGGCTGCGGCTGGCTCGTCACGCGCGGTTTGGAATGGCTTGCGACACGCGTCGCGCCGCCAACCCGAGCATGGCTCAAGCCCGCGTTGGTGGGTTTGACGACGCTCGCATTGTTGGCGTACGGCGTAACGGACACCTTTCTCACCGGCGCGCTGAATCGGCAGCGCGCGCCGCAAGAAAAAATCGCCGCGCGCGTGGAACAAGTATTGCAGCCGGGCGACACGCTTCAACAATTCGGCGACGCGGTGGTCCTGGTCTTGACGCGGCGCGCAAACGCGACGCCCGTTTTACATTTGGGACCCAAGCAGCATCAAGGCATTTTTTTCATGTACGAAAATGGATTGGACGGCTACATTGCGTATCTGGACGCGCACAAGCCGCGCGTGATTACGCTCAGTCGCCGCAAAGCGGAAGCGTGGGCGCAGCCCTTGTATGATTGGATTGCCGCCAATTATCATCTAGCAGAATCCTTTGACGAAACCGAAGGCGGCACCGTCAATGTGATTGATTTGTATGTACGGAATGATTAAAAAATTTTCCGCTTTGACTCGAAATGACCGCGCGCGTCTGTTGGTCTATGCCCTAACGCTGTTCGGCGCGGCGCTGCGCCTGTATCAACTCGGTCATTTCAGTTTGTGGGACGGCGAAATTTTTACGCTCTTTATTTCGAGCAAGCCGCTACCGTTAATTTTGCCCGCGCTGCGCGATTTTGGCGCGCATCCGCCCATGTGGTTTTTGATTACGCGCGCCTTTAACGCGTTCGGCTGGAATGAATGGATGCTGCGCGCGCCCGCCGCGTTCATGGGAATCTTGGCGCTTCCGGCAATGTACATCGCGGGCAAACGCGCGGCAAATTCAAGCGTCGGCTTGCTCGCCGCGCTGCTCATGGCCGTCGCGCCGATTGCGGTCTTGTATTCCCAAGTCGGACGCATGTACGCGGTCATTTTGCCGCTGACGGCGTTGATGGTGTACGCGCTCGCGCGCGCATTGCAAACGCGCGCCTGGCTTTGGTGGTTTGCGCTGGCTTTGTTCAGCGCGTTGATTGTGTACAATCAATATCTTTCGCTGTTGGCGGTCGGCAGCGCGTATTTGACGGGCGGGCTGATTTTATTGGCGCAAACCTTTGCCCCGCTCGGGCGCGGAGAGGGGCTGGGGGCGAAGTCTATCCCCCGCGAATTTTTTCGGCGCACCGCGCGCCTGTGGGCAAGTTTCGCGGCATTTTTTATTTTGCTCGCGCCGCTGCTGCCGTTCATGCAGAAAAATTTTTTCCAGCGTCAATTGGCGCGCGAAGCCACGACCGCTTTGAATCCCGTCGCCGTCAACGCCGATTTTTTGCGCGCGTTATTTCTCGATTTGGCGGGCAACGAATGGCTCTTGGTCCTCACCGCTTTATTGATTGCCGCGGGCTTGGTCTTGTCGCTGCGAAAACGCGATTTTCGCTCGCTGCTCATCTTGGTCGCCTGGTTCGGCTTGGTGTTTGCGACCGTCGCCGTCATTCATCCGCGCCGTTTTCCCTCGCGCTATGTTTTGCATCTTGTGCCGATTTATCTATTGTTGACCGCGCACGGCATTTATTTGCTCGGCGCCTGGTTGGGAACCCAAGTCGCGCGTCCGCATCGCGCGCGGACAGCGCGCGCGTTCAGCGGCATCGCAGCCGCCGCGCTGGTCATGTTGGCGCTGGCGGAATTGGGCGGCATGTATCGCGGCGTCCAAGAAATTTCGCGCGGCGAACGTTCTACCGCGCTGCTGTTGAATGGCGGCTGGCGCGAATTGGCGCGTTATTTGGACGCCCATGCGCAGCCGGGCGATATGGTCGTGTATGGCGGCGATGGCGCATTGCGTCCGCCGCGTTTCATCGCGCCCTATGTTTCGGCGGAATATCAAACGCGCGCGCATAGCGCCGTGACCAAAACCAACGCGCCAATCAATATCTGGTGGGTCGGTGTCAATCTAAACAACGCGGATGTGGTGAATCCAACCGCTACGGACATTGCGCCCTTGCAAACATTCGGCGATACCAACCTCGTGCGCGCCACGCGTTCGGTAACGATGCAAACGCTTCCGCTGCCGCGCGCCTTGAGCGAGTGGGACGTTGAATTGCCATCCTCCGGTCTCGCCTTGACCGAGCTGCAAGCTCCATCAAACGCCATCGCGTTGCGCGCAGAATTTTCCGCGCCGGTCGCAGCGCGCCTGACGGGCCCAACGACGCCCGTACAGCCCGGCCAATTGTTTCGCTTGTCGGCGCGCGTGCGCGGCGTGAGCGAAGGATTTTACGATTTTTCGCCGGCGCTGCAACTGCAATTTTTCAACGCGCAAGGCAAACCGCTCGGCAATTTTGCCGCGCAAACCTTGCTGCCGCCCGACGCGGAGGGATGGCAAACTTTGGTCTTGGATGGCGCGGCGCCGGCGAACGCAGCCGCCGCGCAGCCCGTGATTGCATGGAGCGATTATTCCTTTACCTACGCGCCGCGCGTCGAATTGCAAGCGTTGCAGTGGCAATTGGAACAGCTCGCGCCCTAAACGCTTGGATGTTTGACTCATGTTTCAAGATTTGAATTTGCGCGCGCTGGCGCTTGAACTCGGCATCGGCTTGGCGCTCGCCCTGATTGCCGCCGAATACGCGCTGAGCTATAATATCTTTTCGCAGGCGCTGCCGCAGGATACGACGTATCACATTTACGCCGCGCAGCAGATTTTAGAGGGCCACGCCATTTATCGCGATGTCGCCATCATCAAAGCGCCATTATCAGATTTTGTAACGGCGTTCGCGCTCGCGTTCGGACGCGCTGCCGGAATTTCGGATATTATGAGCGCGCGTCTCATGTCGCTGCTCATCGCCGTCGGCACAACGCTGACGACGTATTGGGCAGGACGCGCCTTGTTTCATTCGCGCACGGTGGGCTTGATTGCGGGCTTGCTCATGGCGGGTTGGGATTTTTACGGTTTGCGCGCCGTGACGGGGCCCGAGCCCAAAGCATTTTTAATTTTATTTGCCATGCCCGCGCTGGTATTCATCGCCCAAAAGCGTTGGTTCGCGGCGGGCGTGTGCGCGGCGTTGGCAACTTTGGCGTGGCAGCCCGGCTTGATGGTGGCGGCATTAACCGCAACGGCGGCGTTTCTGGCGCCGTGGTTGGATCAAGAACGCGCGCCGCGCGCCCGCGTTGCGCGCGCGGGCTTGGGCAATGTGGGGCGCGTTCTCGGCGGCGCGGCGCTGCCCTTTGCGCTCGTCGCCGTCTATTTGGCGTGGAACGATGCGCTGATGCCCGCGTGGAACGCCACCATTGGGGCGAACCTGACCCATTTCAATAACGAACAAGCGCGCGCCCCTTTATGGCAAATCGCGCGCGACAATCTCGTCGAAATTTTTGTGACCGACGCGCGCTATTGTTATTCGCCGCAAGAAAATTGGTTGTGGCTCACGGGCGCGCTCGGTTTCGGCGGCATCCTCGCCTTGCAAATCCGCGACGCGCGGCGCGCGAAACGCGCGCCGGTGGATTTGGAGCGCACGCCGTTCATTTTGTACGCGCTCGGCTTTATCGCGTTCTCGCTAATAGATTTCGATTTCTGTCCCGATTTATTTCCGTTATTGCCGATTGTGGCAATTTCAAACGGCTGGTTGGCGTGGCGTTTGGCGCGCGCGGCGGGCCGCCTTGCAAACGAATTATTTCCGCGTTTTCAGCCACGCGTGGTACAATGGGCGCTTACGGGCGTTATCGTTTTGGCTTTGGCTTACGTATATCTGTGGGACGTCCGCAACTATACCGTCACCGGCACAAATTTTCAGGACCAGCTCTACGCGGTCGAAATCGCCAAAAAATATCTCGCCCCCGGCGATACCGTTCTCTCTTTTGGCAACGCGATAATTCTGGTCGAACTGCAAATGTCAAACGCGTCCAAAATTATTCATTTGGGCAGTAAATCCGGTCAAGGCGTTTTAGCGTTCGAACCGGGCGGCATTCAAGGAATGGTGTATGATTTGAATCTCAAACCGCCCAAATTGATTACGCTCGCGCGCGACAAGGAATTGGAATGGGCGGCGCCTTTTTACGCGTGGCTGAATGAATTTTACGAACCAGCCGAGACGCTGCCGCGCGCCGGCATCAAATTTTACGTACGGAAACCATGACATGAAAAAAATACTGACCCTTACCCTCGCCTTTACCATCGCCATACTGTTGCTGACCGACTCGTTTCCGCGCGTCGCCGACGCCGCGCCGGAATGGCAAACCTTTTCGCCGCCGCATTGGATTCTCGGCCCCATTCAGGGCGCGGACGGCAATGAAAAAACGGTCTTGCGTAATTTCGACGAAATCCAAAAAGCGAAAATCCCCATCACCGCGTTTCATTTCGACGCGCCCGATTGGATGGCTTGCACGGGCAATTTGCAATTCAAATACAGCGACGCCGTGCTGGACCGCATGCGCGCGCGCGGTTGGCGCGCCTTGTTTTGGGTCGTGCCGCTGATTGGCGTGGATTGCGAGGAATATCAAATCGCCAAAGCCAACGGCTATTTTATATTGGGCGATGACGGCGAACCGATTGTCACCAATAATTTCACGGGCCACGGCAGTTGGATTGATATGGATAATCCCGCGGCCGTCGCGTATTGGTTGACGCTGTTTGATGCGCTGCGCGCGCGCGTCGGCAATGTCTTGGGCGGTTTTTATACCGACAGCGTACGCCCCGACAATCGCAGCGGCGCGACCGAGTACGGCGAAAAATACGCGCGCGTGGTGCTCGATTACACACGCACACATGTGCCGGACGGCGATGTGGTGTTCAAGAGTTTTGGCGTCAATACGCCCAGCGACGCCTGGCTCGCGCAAAACGCGCACGTCGCGTATGTCAACGATTTGTCAACGGATTTCGCGGGCATGAAAACCGGCATCAAGCGCGTATTCAACGCCTCCAACCTCATGCCGCTGCCGTATAACGAATTTTCCGGTTTCGCCAAAGCCGCGCCCGATTCGGAAACTTATATTCGACGGATGCACTGGGGCGCGTTTCAGCCGGTGATGGAAAATGTGCCCTTTGGCAAACAGCCGTGGGACCCGATTTTTTCGCCCCAAGTCATGCAGACTTATCGTTATTACGGTACCTTGCATCGTGAATTAGAGCCGTATCTGCATACGTACGACCAACTCGCGTTTGAACAACATGAACCGCTGTTTCGCGACGTCAATCGCGCGCGTTTTTCCACGCGGCTCGGCGAAAATATCTTTGTGCAATACGTCACCGATTATACGCGCTCGCTGACGATTCAACTGCCGCCCGGCGAATGGGTGGATTATTGGGATCAAAAGGTCGTGTATAAAGGCGACCGCACGATTACGTATCCGGTGCCGCTCGGCAAGGAACCCATCTTTATCGCGCGCGGCGCGATTATTCCGTTGCGCGTGCGCGGCGGTCTCACCGGCAACGGCACGCCAAATTCCGCCAACGCGTTGACGTTGAATGCGTACCGTTACGGTCATTCCAGCTCGCGCTATTATGACGACGCCGTCGGTTGGATTACGCTTGACATGACCGCGCAGAAAAAGCGCCTGGCATTGTGTACGCTCGACCAAGCGCCCTCCGAACCCATCATCTGGCGCGTCACGACAATCAATCGCAAACCCAAAACAGTCACGGAACAAAACGGCGCGGTGGGCGTGAATACCGCATGGGGCGCGCCTTTGACGGAACGTAGAAACGAAGCGGCAGTCGGCGCGTCCGCGAGCGGTTGGTATTATGACGCCGCCGCGCAACGCTTGATTGTCAAAATCTCGACGACCGGTACCGAGTGTCCCGCGCCCTGAGTCGCGCGCGCGCATGCAAGTGAAATCTCAAATTGAACCGCAGACTTGGTCGCACACCGCGCCCAGCGCGCGCGCCGCGTCGCGCCGCTGGGCGCGCTTTTCGCCCGCGTTGGCGCCGCTCGCGCTGATCCTCCTCACCCTGCTTGTCGTCTGGCAATACAATCCGCTTACCCGAACCTTGACCGGCGACCATGGCACCTTTGCCTATCTGTCCCAGCTCGTCGCCGATGGTTTCATGCCGCATCAATACGCGTTCAATGAACAAGCGTCGCTGACCTTTTTTATCGGCGGCGCGTTCATGCGGCTCGGCGATATTTTTGGCGTCCATCGTCTGTTGGCGCTGCGCGCGGCGAGCGTCGGCGTTTTTGCCATCATCGTCGGACTGACCTATCTCCTTACGCTGCGTTGGACGCGTTCGCAATGGGCGGCATTTGTGGCGGGCGCCATTCTGATTGGCTTTGAAGCGTTCGGCGTGCGCGCCGCCACCGGCCTCGAACCCAAAGCGTTGATGTTGGCGTTTGGCTTGGGCGCGCTGCTCGCCCTACAAAAACACCAATGGTTTTGGGCTGGCGCGCTGGCAGGGCTCGCGGGTTTGGCGTGGCAAATCGCGTGGGGCTATCTCATCGTCGCGCTGCTGCTCGCGTTCGTACAAGGCGGCGCAACGCCGCGCGCGCGGACGCGCGCCGTGCTGCAAACTCTCGCGCCCGCGCTCGTGATTCTTGCCGCGTACTGTATTGTTTTCGCCGCGCACGGCGCGTTCATCGAAATGGTTCAACAAACTTTTTTGGCGCCCGCGCTGATGCACGAAATCGGAAGCCGTCCGTTCGCCGGACGCGTGCGCCAACTCTATAACACGTTTGTTATCGGCTATCGTTCGCATCTACTTTTCGCCGCTTTGGGCATTGGCGGTTTTGTCAGTTGGCTGCTCGCCCATTTGCGACCGTGGCGCGTGCGCGCCTTGCCCGCGCGCGGCGCGTATTATTTTTTCGCCAATCGGCGCACGGCGGGCGTTCTGCTCGTCGTCGCAGGTTTTACGCTCTACTCTTTTTTGGATTTTCAAAATTATCCCGATTGGTTTCCGCTGCTCCCCTTTCTCGCCCTTTTCGCCGCGTGGCTCGTATGGCAAGCCGCCGCGCGTGTGTTACAATTCTTGAACCTTGCGCCGCGCGCGCGGACGGTCGGATTCGCCGGCATTGCCGCGCTGCTTGGACTCGTCAGCGTATCCCACGCGTTTCTGGCCCCCCCTCTCGAAAAACAAATGCAAGGTCTCACCTGGCAAGACCAAGCGCGCGCGGCAGCGATCTTGAGTCGCGCGCTCGGCCCCGAGACGTCAGTGTGGGTGATTGGCAAGCCAGAACTGCTTTTTATGATGCAAAGACGAAATCTCAATCCATACATTTATTTATTCGGCAACGTGGACGGCATAATTGACCGCTTGGAACCCGGCGGTTTTTCGAAAATGCTCGCCGACGCGCGCGCGCAAAAACCGGGCCTCGTCGTCATGGCGCGCTTGCCCAAAAATAAATTTACCGCGTTCGCCAACTATCGCGCGCTGGAAGAAATCAAAACCGAATTTATGCCGGTGCGCCAATGTCGCGCTTTGGGCGCGGGAAGTTTTTTTGTGCCGCGCGACAACGCCGCGTCGTTGTTCGCCGCCGCGCAAGGGTGCATCAAAAAATAAATGTCACGCGCGTTGATTCTGACCGGAATGCATCGCTCCGGCACTTCGCTCATTGCCAGTTTGCTCGCGCAAGCGGGCGTCGCGCTCGGCAAATCACTCCTCGCGCCCAAAGCCAACGATAATCCGCGCGGTTTTTTTGAAGACGCCGACTTTGTTAATTTTCACCAAGAGCTCTTGTATGCGCGCGGTCTGGATATTTTGGTCGCGCGCGATTTTGTCTTGCAGCCCGACGCGGCGGAAACGGAACGCGCGCGCGCGTTGATTGCCGCGCGCGCCGACCAGCCGCTGTGGGGTTGGAAAGACCCGCGCACCAGTTTGGTTCTGGAATTTTGGCGCGCGCTGCTGCCCGACGCGCGTTTTCTATTGGTCTATCGGCATCCGCTCGACGTGACGCTTTCGCTCGCGCGGCGTTTGGAGTTGGTCGGTTTTGATTTTTACGCCGCGCTGGAAGCGTGGTACGCCTACAATCGCGCGCTGTTCGATTTTGCGCGGACGCATCCGACGCGAACGCTCGTGTGCAGCAGCTATGCCATCGTCGAACAGATTGACGCCTTTCGCGCCGCGCTCGCGGAAAAACTGGATTTGCATCTGACGCTCGACGCCGCGCAGCGCGATGCAATTTTTTCGCGCGAACTCTGGCGGCAGCCCGCGCATACGCCCGTCACCGAAAACATTTTACGGCAAATCCATCCCGACGCGCTGGCGCTGTACGACGCCTTGCAAACGCGCGCCGCGCTGCGCGATGCGACGCCCTTGCAAAACCCGTCGGCGGAACAAAACGCGCTGGCGCAATTTATGCAACAATTGCCCACTCCGCTCGCGGCGGGTCAACAGCGCGCGCTCGCGCATCTGCTTGCCGCTGTCATGGATACGGATTTGTACGAACGCTTTAGCGTCGCGCACGCACGGCAAACGATAGAACTCGACGCCGAACGCCGCGCATGGGAAAACACCGCGCTTGCGCGCGAACGCGCCCTCCGCGCGCAAACGGAATGGGCTGTGCCGCGTCTGCAAGAATTGGAACGTCTGGAACGCAGCCGCGTCGTGCGCGCCTTGAAACGCGTGGGGTTACTATGACAAGCGCGCCGCTCGTTTCCGTCATCATTCCCTGTTATAACGCCGGACGTTTTGTGCGCGACGCGTTGGACAGCGCGCTGGCGCAAACGTATGCCGCCGTCGAAATCGTGCTGGTCAACGACGGCTCGACCGAAGATTTAGAAACGACGCTGGCGCCATATCGCAATCACGCGCGCGTAAAAATTATCGCCCAAACCAATCAAGGGCTGCCCGCCGCGCGCAATCGCGGCATCCGCGAATCAGGCGGCGAATATCTAAAATTTCTCGACGCGGACGATTGGCTCGCGCCGAACGCGCTCGCCAAACAAGTCGCCGCGTTTGAAACGCAACCCGCGCCCGGCTTGGTCTATTGCGATTTGCAGCGCGTCAACGCTCAAGGCGAACCCCTTGACGATTATGCCGTCGCGACGGCGCGGCGAATTTTGAACGGCGATATTTTGCCGTCGCTCCTCGTCGGCGGTTATTTCACCCCGCACACCGTTTTGGTCCCGCGCCGCGTACTCGACCAGGTTGGATTGTATGACGAAACGCTCGGCGGCACCGCCGACACGGAATTGTGGATGCGTATTGTGTGCGAAAATTTTCCCGCGCGATTCATTCCAGAAAAATTGGCGTATTATCGCATCCACGATACAAACATGAGCGCCGATACGACGCACATGCTCGAGACACAGCAGCGCGCGCTCGATGCCATCGCCACGCGTTATCCGCATCGCGTCGCGTCTGCGCTGCACGAATTGATATGCGAACACCAGCGCGTGGACCGCGACAGCGCGTGGGCGCGCGAAACCATCGTCGCGCAGCAGCGTGAAATTGACGCGTTGCAGCGCGCGTTGAATACGCGCGGCGTTCGTCTAGCCCGCGCGGCGGAAAGATGGTTCAAGTGACAAGCAATCTTCGTGTTCTTTTTTGGACTCGCCGCCGCACAGCGCCGCGCGGCGGCGATCAGATCGCGCTCGAATACACCATCGCTGCCTTGCGCGCACGGGGTGTTGAATGTGATGTATCCAATATTCTCTCACAGGATCTCACTCCATATTCTCTTGTTCACCTCTACAACCTTTCCGATCCCAATTCTGCCGTTGCCTACGTTGACCGTTTGATTGACGCGCAAAAACCGTTCGTCGTTACGCCGATCTATTGGCCCCATCAACAATGGTTGGATGCGCGTACGCACGCTACCCCCGCAACCAATCCTGAATTTTTTCTCGGTGAACTCGCGGACGAGGAACGCGCGTTATCAGCAGACGTTCTGCGCGCGCAGGAAAATATGGCGCGCGCGGCGCACCAACTCGTTTTCGATGCCGCCGCGCGTATTTTCGCGTTATCGAACATGGAGCGAGATTTGATCTCGTGCGAATTTCACGCCGCCGCCGAACGCCTACACGTGACATATAACGGTATTGACCCTGCCTTTCAACACGGTGACGCGGAAAGATTTTTCAAAGCGTATGGGCTGCGTGATTTTGTTTTTTCCGCCGCGCGCATTGAAGAACGCAAAAATACCATTAGCGTCATCCGCGCGTGGCGCGAAGAAACTATCCCGCTCGTCTTGGCAGGGAACGCGCCCGAAGCAGACTATTTGGCATTATGCCAACACGAAGCGAACGCGAATGTACATTTTCTCGGCGCGCTTGCGCCCGCGTCGCTCGCCGACGCATATGCCGCCGCGCGCGTGCATATCTTGGCGAGTTGGTGGGAAGAGGCATCACTGTCCGCGTTGGAAGCGGCGCTCGCGGGCTGTGCCATTGTGATGACAAAAAACAGTTCGGCGCACGAATATTTTGGCGACGCGTGCATTCTTTGCGATCCAGCCGACCCGCCTTCGATTCATGATGCGCTACGCGCCGCGTACAATGCGCCGGGTCAAACCGAACTCGCCGCGCAGGTACGCGAAAAATTTACATGGGGCCGCGCGGTAGAAACATTATGCACCGCATATCACGAAATCGCCGCGCAGCCGCAAAATTTTTTACCGTACGGGGATGCCAGCGCTTGGAAACAAGTGAGCAGCTCGCTTTCTGAATTACTCTATCTGCGAGAGACCTATCTGAACACGCTCGAAACTCAGGCGCGCAAACAAGCGGCATGGGCGCATGAATTGGAAAAGATGGTAATCGCACACGATTCCGTCCGCGCACGCTGGCAACCCTTGGCGCGGCTCGCGCGAAAATTTTCACCTCGTCCATGAACATTTTGGTTTATCCGCCGGTTCACGGGTTTGGCATGAGCACGTTGTTTTACTCCACCCAGCGCGCGCTGCCCGAACATGTCAATTGGCATGTCGCCCACATGAACACAATACCCGAAAACACAATCTCGCTAAATGCCTTTGACTTTGCCCATTTTTATACTCTGCCCGATGTGTACACCTCCTTTCAAAATCTCGTCGCCGCGCAGCGCGTCGGATTACGCGTAATTGCGACAGCGCTCTATGGGAATCCAACCCGCTATCTTACGGAAGGACTTGCCCTCGCAGAATTGCCGAATGCGGGTCGCGGCGCAGAACTTGACGCAGAGATTCGCGCCGCGTTGCTCGACGTCGAGCGCGCCTTGATGCGGGTAATCTATCACGCGTGTGATCTGTTGATCGCCTTATCCAGCAGCGAGGCGGACGCGTTGGTAACGGATTTTGGAATTGCGCGCGAACGCATTGTAATTGCAGCGTGCGGGGTCGAGACGCGCTTTGCCAATGCCACACCAAAATTATTTCGAGAAAAATTTGGACTCGACAATTTTGTGCTGTGCGTGGGGCGCGTGGACGCCAACAAAAATCAATTAAACCTCATTCGCGCGCTCCGCGACGAAAACCTTCCGCTCGTTCTCGCGGGCGGATCACTGGCGCCACCATACCTTGACGAATGTAAAAAAATCGCAGGTGCGAATATTCATTTCTTGCCATCCCTTTCCGATGAGGAACTTGGTTCCGCGTACGCCGCCGCGCATACACACGCGCTTGTCAGCTGGCTCGAAGTGGTCGGACTCGTCACGCTCGAAGCCGCTGTTGCGGGCAGTAATGTCGTCCTCACACGCGAACACGGCGCGCGCGATTATATCGGCGATGCAGGTTGGTACTGTGACCCAGGCGACCCGAAATCAATTCGTCTCGCCGTGTTGAACGCCTACCATGCGCCCCGACAAACCAAATTGCGTACGCATCTTTTGGAAACGTACAGTTGGGAGCAACACGCGCAAACTATTGCCGACGCGTATCAATATGCGCGCACGCTGCCGCGCCGCGTTGAAGCAGAAACGGCGTCAGTACAATTTCAAGAAACTATTCGTTCGTTTGTCACACTCGTTCCATTGTTAGAACAAGCGCGCGCGGACCTATGGCGCGAAAAATCAGAACTCGCGCGCACGGTGGATGGTTATGCGAACGGGCGCGTCATGCGCGCGTTAAACGCGCTGCGACGGTTCGCGCGCTAGGATTGCCTCAGCCGTCATACCTTATCGGCAACCACGCGCGGCGCGCGATGCGATTTGCAATGAGCGATTTTATTTTTCTTTCAACGCAGGGCTGGAATGAAATGGGCGGCGCGGGGCGGCCGCTGCATTTTTTCGCGCGCGCCTTGGCGCAGCGCGGCGAACGCGTCCTGTTTGTCCAAGTCATTCCGCAAACCAAACCGGTTTCGCAAAACAATTTAACGGTCCTTGACTTTAACGCGTTGGGTTTTGACGAAACCGCGCTGCGCCGCGCATGGTTTGGCTTTGACCCGCGCGTTGACTCTAAAAATGCGTTTGCGCGCGCGCTCGATGATTTTGAAGCGCGCGACGCGGAACGCGTGGTCGTGTACGGCGACCCATTTATTCCATTTGTCGAATGGTTTCCGATATTTCGCGCGCGCGGTTATAAAATTGTGTACGACGCGCTCGACGATTTTGAAGCGTTCCCCGAAATCGGTTTGTATTTTACAAATCTCGCCGCAGAAAAATTTCTCGTAGCGCAGAGCGACCTCGTCGTCGCCGTCTCGACGACGCTGGTACAGAAATTAACGCAATGGAATCCGCGCGCGCCGATTCAGCTCTTGCGTCAAGGATTCGACGCCGACCTCTTTCGCGCGCCACAGCCCTCCATCTCCACGCCCAGTACGGAACGCTCGCCGCAGCGTTCCACTCCGCCGCAGCGTTCCATCTCCGCGCACGGGAATGAAACGGCGTTCGTTCCCTACAGATTGGGATTTTGGGGACATGTCAATGCGTTCAACATTGATGTCGCATTGATTGAATTTATCGCGCGCGCGCGGCCCCAATGGACGATTCAGCTGCTTGGGCCCATTGACCACGACGCCAGTTTACCGCGCGTGGCAGAACGTTTGCGCGCGCTGCCCAACGTCCAACTACTCGGACCCGTGGCGCATGACGCCTTGCCAGAATATCTACAAACGTTCGACGTCGCGCTCGCGCCATTTCCCGATAACGCGTTCAATCGCGCGCGCGACCCTTTGAAAATTTTTGAATACTTGAGCGGTTACAAACCGGTAGTCGCCGCGCACACGCCGCAGCTCGCGGGGATGCCGTATGTGTATCTCGCCGATACGCCGGACGCATTTCTCGCCGCGCTCGAACGCGCGTTGACGGCGCCAATAGAGCGCGCGCAGATTGACGCGTATTTGCGCGAAGGTACGTGGAGCAAACGGCTCGAACAACTTTTAGCTTGGCTCGCGCGCACGCGTCCCACTTCCGATATTTGCGCGCCCGAGGTCAATGTTTGGTATGCCGACGCGGCGCTAGAGAGCCGTGCGCGCCAATACATTGCGCGCACGGAACGGTTGTTGGACGAGCGCACACAATACATTGCCGCGCTGGAACGCGATGCCGCCGCCAAACAACAACACATTGAACGTTTGCAACAAACTAATCTATTTTGGAAATTAAAATCAATTTTTGATCAAGTTTATTTTTAATTCTATCTATTTATACGCGATGCAATGTCTTACTCGCTCACGGAAACCTACAATCCACACACAAATTCATCTTTTGCAATATAAAAAGCATAAATACTCATCTTTGCCACATTTTACTCGATGAATATCGTTTTTATCAGCCCTATCGCGTGGGACAATTCCGGCGGCGCGCATCGGCCCGTCCAGTTCGCGCAAGAACTGGCGCGGCGCGGCCACACGGTCACGTACATCGAAATTGAAAAAAGCCGCGCCCCGTTGCCGGACGCCAACCCGCGCGTTTTGAATTTCGAGACGCTCGGCTGGGACAGCGTAAATTTTTTGCGCGCGTGGTACGGACTCGCTTATGCCGCGCCCGCGCATAGCGGCGAAAACTTTTTTCAAATCGTCCCGCCCGCGCGCGCCGCGCGCGGCATCGTGATTTGCGCCGCGCCGTTTCGCCCCGCGCTGGAATTATTGCCCGCGTTCGCCGCGCGCGGGTACGCGCTAGTGTACGACGCGCTCGACGACATTTCCGAAATGCGCGCGCTGGGTTCGTACTGCTATGACGATTTGGCGGAACAATATCTCGCGCAAAACGCCGGGTTGATTGTCACGCTCTCGCCGCGTCTCGCCGAAAAATTTTCCGCGCAAAAAAATGTGACGCTGCTGCGCGACGGCGTTGACTTGGCGCCGTTTCGCCGCGCCCCATCCGACACGGCGCAAACGTCGCCCTATCCCCTTGCGCGCGGCGAAATTACCGTCGGCTTTTGGGGCACGATGTGGGATTACAATCTCGATTTACCGTTGCTGCAAACCATTACGCGCGCGCGGCCCGCTTGGCAGTTTCATTTCATCGGCGCGTACGACCTTGACCCGACGCGCGTTTCCTTGACAAAATTATTGGACGCGCCAAACGTTCATTTTCATCCCAGCGTCGCGCGCGCCGTCTTGGCGCAAGCCGCGCAAAATTTTGACGTGTGCATATTGCCGACGCCGGTCACGCCGTTCAATCTCGCGCGCGACCCGCTAAAGGTGTACGAATATCTGGCATGTTACAAACCGGTTGTCTCGACCAATCTGCCGCAACTCGCCGATATGCCCTACGTTCAACTCGCGCGCGATGCGAACGAATTTTTGGCGGACATTGAACGCGCGGCGCGCGCGCCCATTGACCGCGCGGCGCTCGACGCGTACTTGCAAGAACAAACCTGGACCAAACGCACCGCCGCGCTGCTCGACGCGTTGAACAAGCTGCCGTTTGCGGCGCGCGCCATGCCCGCGCCGCCGCGCGGCGCGATGCCCAACGCGGACAATGAACTCGACCGCGCGCACGCGTACGCCAAGCATCTGGAACGCGTCGTCCAAGCCCGCGACGCGCACATTCACGCGTTGGAAAACGCGCTGCAACAATCCAGTCTCGCGCAAAAAATACGGCGCGCCCTGCGCTTGGCGTAAATTAAAAAACTATGCAGGTTCTCCACGTCATTCAGCGTTACTATCCGTACATCGGCGGCGCCGAACAAGTCTTTCAAGAAATCGGCGCGCGGCTTGCGCGCGATGGCGAAAGCGTTACGGTGTACACAACGGACGCGTGGGACCTCGAACGTTTTTGGCGCGCCGACAAACGCGCGGTGGCTTTGCAAAACGAAACGCTCGAGCGCGTTTACATTCAACGCTTTCCGATTGAATACCTGCCGTTCTCGGCGCTGGCTTTTCCGGGCATCAAGCGCGCCATGTCTCTTTTGGCGGCGCTGCCTATCCACGCGACGCCGTTATTGTTTCGTCTGGCGCGCTATGTGCCGTACGTGCCGGCGTTGAATGACGCGCTCGCCGCCACCGCCGAACGGTTCGACCTCGTGCATACGGCAAACATTTCGCTTGATTCGAGCGTCGTCGCCGCGTACCAATTCGCGCGGCGTAAAAAAATTCCATTCATCATTACGCCGTTTCTGCATCTCGGCGAGCGCGACGATGCAAAGGTGGTGCGTTTTTATACGCTGCCGCATCAAATTGAAATGCTGCAACGCGCGGACGCCGTGATTGTAATGACCGAACGCGAGGGTCGCGCTTTGGCCGAGCGCGGCGTCGCGCGCGAAAAAATTCATCGCATCGGCGCGGGCGTCGAACCGCAAGCCATTCTCGGCGGCGACGGCGCGCGGTTTCGTCAGACGCACAATTTACACGCGCCGCTGGTGACATACATCGGCACGGCGGCGTACGATAAAGGCACGACGCATTTGATTCAAGCGCTGCAAAAAGTGTGGCAGACGCATCCAGCCGAGTTGGTTCTCGCCGGCGCGGCGCTGTCGGATTTTGATACATTTTTCGCGCGCCTGCCCGCCGACGTACAAAAACGCGTGCGGCGGCTCGGTTTCATTAGCGCGCAGGACAAGCGCGATTTGCTCGCGGCGACGGACATCCTAGCCATGCCGTCGCGCACCGATTCTTTTGGCATTGTGTATCTGGAAGCGTGGCTGTACGACAAGCCCGTGATTGGCGCGCGCGCGGGCGGCGTACCTGATGTGATTGACGACGGGCAAAACGGATTTTTGGTAAAATTCGGCGATACGGACGCGCTGGCGGCGCACATTCTCGAACTGCTCGACCAACCGCTGCGCGCGGAACAAATGGGCAAACACGGACATCGTAAAGTTATGCGCGAAATGACGTGGACGCAGCAGTACGCCAAAATCAAAGCGCTGTATCAGACCTTGACGCGCTAGCGCGACCAACGAACGTGGATTTTTTGTATTTTAGCACCCTCAACTTTGACGAAGCGGGCGGCGCGCACAATCCGACCCAAATCGCGCGCGCGTTGGCGCAGCGCGGGCAGCGCGTTTTATTTGTCGAGCCGCAGCCGTCGGCGACGCGCGAGACCGCCGCGCTGCCGCTCAAAATTGTCGCGCTGACCGAATTGGGTTTTAGTCCAACGCAATTGCGCCGCGCATGGTTCGGTTTGGACAGCGGAGAAATGGAACCTGTCGCGCGCGCGCTTGGGGAACGCGCGTCAAAGTTTCTATCCGCGCCGCGCGCCGCCATTTTTGCTGCGCCGTTTGACCCGTACGTGCGGCTCACGCCGTTTTTACGCGCGCGCAATTTTTTGCTCGTGTATTATGCGATGGATGATTTTACCGCCGCGCCCGCGCTGGGACACACGCAATTCGCGCCGGCGGCAGAAGAATATCTGACGCGCCACGCGGATGTGTTGTGCGCGGTGACGCCGCATACCGCTAAAACATTGGAACGCTTTGGCGGCAGCGCGCGCGTGATACCGAACGGCGTGAATGTGGAAACTTTTTCCGCGCGCCGCGCGCCGCCGCCCGCGCAAATCCAACGCGGCGCGTTGACGCTCGGCTTTTGGGGCGCCTTGATTGATTCCATGTTTGACGCGGATTTGATTGCCCATGTCGCGCGGACGCAGCCGCAGTGGAATATTCATCTGCTCGGCGCGCCCGACCCCGAACCGCATCGGCCGTCCATCGTCGCGCGTTTGAAAGCTTTTGACAATATTTTTTTTCACGGCGCCGTTCCGCACGCCGAATTGCCGCGCTATGCCGCCGCGTTCGACGTATGTCTCGCGCCCTTTCCCGACAATGCTTTTACGCGCGGCCGCGACCCAATCAAGGCGTATGAATATCTCGCCGCGCACAAACCGGTTGTCGCGAGTTACGCGCCGCAGCTCGCGGCGCTGCCGTATGTTTTTGTCGCGCAGTCGCCCACGGAATTTAGCGCTGCGATTGAACAAGCCGCGCGCGCGCAGCTCGATGGCGACGCGCTCGACGCCTTTCTCGCGTCGCAAGCATGGTCGGTGCGCGCGGACGCGCTGGGCGAAATTCTGCGCGATGTGAAACCTGCCGCGCGCGACGGCGAAAAGATCTTGCCGACTTTTGCCGCGCCCGACGCCGCCGCGATGCTGCGCTATACAGAAAGGTTGGAACGCGAATTGGCGGATACGCAAGCGTGGGCGCTCGAATTGGAAACGATTGCAAAAACGCGCCGCGGACTGAAACGCTTTTTGCCGTCGCGCCCAAAACAAATTTGAATATGAGCCAAGATTTGGATGTCGCGCGCGAATTAGCGGAACTGCGCGAACGCGTCCGCCGCGCGCCCGCGCCCGCGGCGGACGCCGATTTTTCGGCGCTGCAAAAAGCGATTGCGAACCTCAATGCAAATTGGTACATTTCGGCGACGCTGCCGCCGCCCGCATCCGGCGCGCCGTTGACGTGGCGCGCGGTCTATTTTGTAAAACGCGTCGCGCGGCGCGTAATGGCGGAAGCGCTCAATACCATCGTGCAGCAGCAAAACGCGTTCAATCTCCAAGTCGCGCGCGCGCTCACGGAATTGGCGGCGCAAGAGACGCGTCTGGCAGAGCTCGAAAAACGTCTCGCCGCGCTCGAACCAAAACGCGACGCATGAACATTCTAGTCTGTGCGTCGCAGGTGCCATTCGCACGCGGCGGCGCGGAAATGTTGGCAGAGGGTTTGCGCGACGCGCTAAACCAAGCGGGTCATCGCGCCGAACTCGTCAGCTTGCCGTTTCAATGGCTGCCGCACGCGCAGCTGTTTCAATCCGCGCTGGCGTGGCGACTGCTCGATTTGACCGCCGCAAACGGCATCAAGGTTGACCGCCTCATCGCGACAAAATTTCCTTCGTACGCGGCGCGGCATCCGCACAAAATTGTGTGGCTGGTACATCAATATCGTCAAGCGTACGATTGGTACGGCACGTCGCTTTCGGAATTTACCGCGTCGCCGCAAGACCGACAGACGCGCGAAAAATTATTTACGCTCGACCGCCGCACGTTGGGCGAGGCGCAAGCGCGATTTGCCATTTCCAAAAATGTCGCCGCGCGTTTGAAACGCTTTAACGCGTTGGACGCGACGCCGCTCTATCCGCCGCCAAAACTCGCGGGCAAATTTTACGCGGCCGCATACGGCGATTACATTTTGTACGTCGGCCGCCTCGACCGCGCAAAACGCGTGGATTTGCTCTTGCGCGCGTTGGCAAAAACAAAACGCGGGCGCGTCGTCATTGCCGGAACGGGCGCCGAAGAAACCAATCTAAAACGTCTCGCGCAAAAATTACAGCTCGCGGCGCGCGTTCAATTCGCGGGTTTTGTGAACGACGCGCATTTGCTGGAACTGTACGCCAACGCGCGCGCGGTCTATTACGCGCCGGTGGATGAGGATTATGGTTTTGCGACGGTGGAGGCGCTCATGTCGGCGCGGCCCGTGCTTACGACCGCCGACGCGGGCGGCGTGCTGGAATTTATTGAAAACGAAAATGACGGCTGGGTGACGCGCGCGGACGAAAACGAAATCGCGGCGGCGTTGACGCACGCATTGGAAAACGCCGAACAGTGCCGCGTGTACGGCGAACGCGGACGCGAACGCGTGCGCGCAATTTCATGGGCTGCGGTGGTCGCGGCGTTGACCGGCTAGAGCAATTTTTTTTTTGCGGCGCGAGAACAAGACTCGAAGGGTTTTTCAAAATAATTCGTAACGCGCCAAACATTCGGACGAAAACCCTTCGGGTCTGATTCGCCAAGTATATTCGGAATTTGCAAGATGGCCGTCAAAATTGACGACGCACAATTGCGGTACGCGTTCGACGCGCTGCGTAATGCGGGACCGCGCGGGCGCGCCCTCGCCGCGTGTTTGGAGGAACGCGGCACACGCGCGCGAATTTCGTCGCGCCTCACGGGCGGTTTCACATTGAATTTTATCAATACCGTTTTTTTACAGCCCCTGCGCGCAGAGGCGGACGAGTTTGCATTTCGACAATGGGTTACGCTTTTGGCGCACGAAGCGAGTCATATCGAACAGCGTTTTTGGGTAGATTCCGTCGCGCAAGAAATCCGCGCGTATCAAACGCAATGCCGCGTCGCGCAAGAATTGGAGATTGATTTGGGAACGCTGCGCGAAGCGTTTGCGTCGTTGGACCCTGACGCGCCGCAAGACCAACGAACGGCGCAGCGCGTATTGACCTCGCTTTTCTTTGGCACGCCCGCCGCAATCGTGTACGCCGCGCTGCCGCTGGCGCAACCGCGCGGCGTGCGCGCAATCGTTCCCGCGTGCCGCGAAATTGTCGCCGTCGCGCGCGCAAGCCGCGTCAGGAGTCGCGCGTGAAACTCGCTTACGCGTCGCCGCTGCGCCCGCAAGCGTCCGGCGTTTCGGATTATTCCGAAGAGCTGCTGCCGCAGCTCGCGCGCGCGTTCGACCTTACGCTCGTCACCGACAACCTCACGCCGACAAATCCCGCGCTGGCGGCGTTTCCCAAAATAGATGTGCGCGCATTGGACGCGCGCGCCAACTCATTCGACGCCATCGTATATCACATCGGCAACGCGCCGCTGTATGCAAATTTTTACACTGCGGCGCGGCAGATTCCAGGCGTTGTCGTCCTGCACGATGTGACGCTGCATCATTTGCGCGCGTGGCAAACTATCGAACGCGGCAATGCGGCGGCGTATTTCGACGCGCTGCGCGCGGCGTACGGCGAAACGGTTGCGGCGCAAGCAAAACAAAATCCCGCGTCCCTCAACCGGTTTGATTATCCGTTGAGCGAAGAATTGCTGCAACGCGCGCGCGGCGTGATGGTTCACAGCGCGTATGCGGCGAATTTTGTACGCCGCGTCGCGCCGAACGTACCGCTCGCGCAAGCGCCGATGGGCATTCCGCCAAGCGCAATCATTCCGCAGACGCAAGCCCGCGCGCGTTTAGGGTTCGCCGACGATACATTCATCGTCGCCGCGTTCGGCGAAGTGCATCCGCACAAACGCATCGCCGTCGCGCTGACTGCGTTCGCGGAATTTGTGGCGCGCCACGCCAACGCGCGTTTATTACTTATCGGCGCGGAATCGCCCAACTATGACGTGGCGACAATTCTGCGCGCGCTCCAGCTTGAAAATTTTGTACAGCGCGTCGGTTTTGTGGCGATGGAAACGTATCAAGATTACATTGCCGCGAGCGACGTGTGTTTGAATTTGCGCTATCCGAGCGCGGGCGAAACGTCCGCGAGTTTGCTGCGCTTGCTCGGCGCCGGCAAACCGACATTCGTCACGCGCACGGCGGCGTATGCGGAACTGCCGGCTGACGTTTGCGTCAAAATCGAACCCGACGCGCACGAAAAACAATTGCTCTTGGAATATCTAGACTATTTTTTCGACCGCCCTGCGGCGCGCCAAGCGCTCGGCGCCAACGCCCGCGCATACGTGCAGCAAAATCACACGCTAGACCAAGCCGCCAAAGCGTACGAGAGGTTTTTGATTTATGATTTATGATTT